>ERZ1034962.674-NODE-674-length-14185-cov-11.678556_pt1 | contig 14185 bp, 24 predicted proteins | sample MGYA00520696_ERZ1034962 | MGnify/ENA primary metagenome ERZ1034962 (study PRJEB33766, sample SAMN09781770) | gut metagenome | biome: gut microbiome | host: Homo sapiens | place: Madagascar | study: EMG produced TPA metagenomics assembly of the PRJNA485056 data...
CGCTATAACAGAAAGAATAAGATATATTTATAATATAATACATTTTTGTGCTTCCTGTCTCATTTACGGAGGGCGCGCCAAATAAAAAACAGGCGCATTTAAGCCCCTGTTTCCCCCGCATTTTCGCCCGATTTGCCCTTTTGTGCAATTGTGCTAATTTCTTGCGCCCGATTCTGTGCACATTCGCCAAAGTTAAAATTCAGGCTTGACAGCTACACAGTGTGTATGCTACCATCTAGGCACGGTAAGCAAAGCCGAATACATTAAAGCCCTCATAAGGGCGGATATTGAGAGGGAGAAGAACAAATGACACAGTTTGACATTTACAAGAACTATGGCGTTCTGGGCGCCGAGAAACGCGCCGTGTACACCGTCGGAGGGACGAGCATGACCGCAACGTGCTACGACAAGCTGACGGTCGAGACTCCCGCGGGCTGGGACGTTTGGGAGAGCGAGAGCGGCGAGCTGTGCGCGACGTCCCCGGATGGCGCTGTTTATGCCGTCCGTGACATCCTGTGCGGCGACGAGCACCCCGCTTTCGGCTACTGGACGCCGGAGACCGGCAAGGGATTCTCCACTCTGCATATTTGCAGCGTGGAAGAACACTAAGGGGGCGGAAGTCAATAGGGAAAACGAGCAGCGAATCTAAAACCCGATGGATGAAAGCCAACTACAAACGGTATCAAGTCCAGCTCAGGATTGACGACGACGCCGATTTAATCGCGTTTATCGACCAAAACAAAACCAAGCACGGGACAACCGAATTATTCCGCGTGGCGATTGAAAAATTAAAAAACGAGGGTCTTAATTGACCCTCAAACATAAAGGCATACAGCGCTAAAGCGCTTCGCTCAGCTCAAGAAAGAGCGCCCCGGCATTGAGTACGTCATGGACATTGAGAAAAAATCGTGGGAACGCTAGAGAACGCCCGGAGCAATCCGGGTGTTCCTTTTTGGACACTTGACGCTTTTTGAATCGGCGAATACCCTATAACCGGCAATTCGGAGCGCTACGAGTTGACTACTTACAGGAGGTTAAAGCATAATGGCTGATTATGTAGCAAAGCAGGGCACAACCGCCCTCGGCATCATTGGCACGGCGCTTGGCGGCATTGCAACCGTCGGTCCCGCGCTCGTTGACGCCCTCGGCGGCGCGAATGCACGTAATGCGCAGACGGATGTTGCAGGCATGGCAACCGGCGCGGCTCTTGCGGCGGCACTCGGCGCAGGCAATCGCAACGGCGACAGCAATGACCGCCCGGTCTCCCGGTATGAGCTTTCGCTCGTGCAGGAAAACGCCTTCCTCAAGGCACAGGCGGATGTTGACAAAAAGCTTGTTGACGTTTACAACAGCGTCAACAATCAGGTCGGCGCCCTCAAAGACCGCCTCAACGACTTCGAGAAGCAGCAGCTCGTATACAACGGCGTGAATAACGCCGCTGTCGGCGTGCTCCAGTCGCAGGTTGCGGCGCTTATGGGCCTGACTAAGACGGTCATCCCCAACGGTAACGTTTGCCCCGGTTGGGGCGACGTCAAGGTTGAGATCGTCACGCCTACCACCACCGCCACGACCAGCGCGGCTTGACCCAGCAAAAAGGGGCGGCAATAGCCGCCCCGATCTTGAACAGGAGGTATAACACCCATGGTCAGCATTGACCGCGTACAGCGCGGTGTGTCGCGCTATCTTGATACTGAGCTTGTCGGCAAGATGGACGGGCTTAACAAATGGCTCTTTGCCGCGGCTGCGTCCGCATATATCGGCAGCGCCCCGGCGCTGCTTGATAAGCTTCGCAGCAACAAGCTCCTCGCCCCGCTCAACCTCGTAAACGAGGCCGGAGAAGTGGACGTTGAGAAGATATACGCTCACTTGAAACCGGCGGCGGCAAAATGCCCCGCGCCTATTACATTGCCCGTCGGCACTATCACCCTGACAGAAGCCGACGTTGACGCAATTTATAACTACATCATGCAGAGTTAGGAGGACAGCGCATGAAGGAAATTAAAATGCTTGCCGGTCATATCCGGGAAGAAATGAATGACGCCGAGACTTACGCAAAACTCGCGCTCAGATACAAGGACGACGATCGTAACTTGTCCCAGACTTTTGAAAAGCTCGCCGAGCAGGAACTTGACCACGCTGATATGCTGCACGCTCAGGCGTCGCGGCTCATCAAAGAGCGCAAGGAGAATGGCGAAACGCCGCCCGTCGCCATGTCTGCCGTGTGGAGTTGGGAGCATGAAAACATGATGGATTGCGTCGCTCGCGTCAAGGTCTTGCTCGCAGAATTGCGGTAACGGTTGTAAGAAATCATGTAAGAATATTTCGTGTTTTATCCGCAAGATGTAGTATTTACAACCATCTTGCGGATATTCTTTTCGGACTTTGACTCCGATATAGTGGGTTCGAGTCCCGCCATCCCAGCCATCTGCCCCAGTAGCTCAGTAGGTAGAGCACCTGCCTTTTAAGCAGGGTGTCCGGGGTTCGAATCCCCGCTGGAGCACCATTGAAAAGTTCGCAGTTTTGCGGGCTTTTCTCTTTTTTCTGCACTTTTAAGAAGCATTTGTGTGCGCCCGTCAATTCGCGTTTTCCGCGTTCTTGCGCCTGTAATGGGGTCGTTTGGGCTTGCCTCCGCTTTGCTGTCACGCCGATAATTGACGACCTTTGACGGTATAAGTGTAAGAATTTTTGTAAGAATTCTTACGCCTGTTTTGCCGCCCGGACTATCTTCGCCGCCCTCTCTGCGGTCTCTTCTCCGGGGTGTGAATAAACCGCCAGCGTCATCGTTATATCCTCATGCCCCATAAGGTATTTTATATCCTCAATCGGCACGCCCTTTTTCCCAAGGTCGGTGCAATATGTATGCCGCAGGCAGTACAGTACAAGATCATCCGCCAGCTTGTGCCCATTGCGTGGCTTTGTCTTGTCACGCGGGTCTGGATAAATCGGACTGCCGTCCTTTCTGAGGTCTTTAGGGTCGTAGATATGCCCGTGCACCGTTGCCTCCGCCCCCATAGCCAGATCCATTTGGCGCGCGAAATACCGCCAGTTGTTCTGTATTGTCCCGGCAGTCATCATGGTTTTGCCGTCGGTCTGTGGGAAAACAAAATCCTCTGCGTCCTTCCCCTCTATGACGGCTTGCAGATCGTCACGTATTTCGTCGTCGATAAAAACATACCTAATGCCCGCAGCGGTCTTTGGTGCACCCACAACGCCAGAGCCGGACTCTACTGATTCTTGTACGGAGATAAGCCCCCGCCCGAAGTCCAGGTGCTTTACCCTGAGTGCCGCCGTCTCCCCAGGTCTCAGCCCCTCATACAGCATAAACCGCACCCACAGTCCGCAGCGGTGCGTTTTCGCCACTTCGAGCAATACCGCCCGCTCTTCCTCTGTGAGACTGCGCCGCCCACCCTGCTTGACAGCCGGAAGCGTGAGCGCAAGCGCCGGGTCATACACGATGAGCCGCGACACATGAGCCTGCTTGAACATCGCCCGCATTATCATGCGCACCTTTGACGCATGGGAAAACGATGTTTCCGCCTGTTGGTTCAGTATTCTTTGCAAGTCGACGTCGCGGACGTCTGAAAGCCTCATCCTCCCTATTGCAGGGAGGATATATCGCCGCAGCTTTTCGTCATACATCGCATAGGACTTCGGCGTCATTGTCCCCTTGAGCTTCGGCGCCCCGGGCTTTCTGACTTTCGGCTTTAGATATGTCTCAAGCCACATTCCCGCCCATGCCTCAACCGTCAGCGCTTTCGGCTTGACTTCGCCCCGGCGAAGCATTTCTTTCTTCGCCGCAATTTTTTCATAACACTCTCTTTCGGTTCGCCCCTTGACGTTGTAAACCTTGCCATCAAAGCGAAAACTTTTTGAAATGTACTCTGCCATTTCTCCCCTCCGCAATATTTTGCCGCTCAGACGTGTTTAACGCGCTCTGAGCGGCTTTTCTTCGTTCATAGTATAAATTCACGTATCGCGCCTATCACGCGGCACATCGCCACGTAGGCGGTTCTAGCCCCTTCGCATGCCGCTTGCTGCTGTATCTCATAACGGAACCAGCCAAATTGCGGATTCAGCAAATCAAACAGCAACATAGCAATTATAAGCGCCACGGAGACGACAAACAGCGTCCAGCCCTGCGCGCCCCGCTTGCGCTCATGCCGTAGATCGGCGCGAAGCTGTATGACAAGCCCACCGTCTGATGGGCTTGTCTGCACCGACGTCGGTGCAGCGCCAATTATTTCATCGACCGAGCCGCCGCAAGCGATAATGATACCGCACAGCGGCGTAAATGATGGATTCTTCCCGCCGTCCAGTATTTGTTTGATTTTCTTCTCCGGCTCCCCGCACCGTCTGGCTATCTCCGTTGTATCAAGCCCGCTTTGCTCCACCAAAGCCCGTACCTTGTCCATGATTTCCCCATTGTCTAGCACTTTTGTCCTCCCTTTCCAAATTTGTTATTTGTCGTCTAAAAACGGAAACAAATCTGTTCCCGTAAAATCCAAATTTGTTTGTTGACTTCCGGACATTTCCATGATATGGTGGTTTCACCAAATACCGACAACACAACAGAAAAGGAGACATCATGAAAGAACGCCCAGCCATCCGTAGCCCCCGGAACACAGCGCCGCAAAGACCGCGCAAACTGATCATTATAGCCGAGGTCGATGATTCGACCCTCGGTCAGATCGTGGACATACTCCGGCAGCAGGAAGCGCCGCCGGAACGTCTGAAACAATAAAGTGTTGCGCATGCAACGCTTATGTGATATGCTGAGAAAGGATAAAAATGATAAATCAAAGTTATGTAGAACAGCTAATGTCCTATCTCTCGCAGTTAACCGATGAGCAGCTTAAAGAATTGCTCGTGCTGATAAAAAAGGAGCTGGCAAATGTTGAATAAGCCGACCGTAATAACCCCTGAGCCCGATTTCATCAACGAGTGGGCTAACTATGTAAGCGACCCCAATTATACCGAGCCTGTTATGCACTATAAAAATCCCGGTATGGCAGAGATCATAGCGAAGCGCAACGAACAGCAGGGCGCACTTGAGCATGTCGCCCGTCTGCTCAATGAGAAAGGCAATGTGCCGGACAGTGTTCGCGCCGCCTACTGGGCGCTGTGGGGCTTCCTTGCTCCCAGCTCTTATACGTTCGTTGACGTCTGACCGATTTCTTTAACAAACTTCTTGTAAGCCGCTTCCGCGCACTTCGCACATTTCTCGCTTGCGTCCGCATCGTCTCAGAAGAGCGGCACAATAAAAAGTTCTCCCTCTCCCTTGCCAAAGAAGAATTCTTTCTCTCTCTCGTATTCTTTTGCGCAAGAGACCGTGACTGAATCTTTCATAGCATATCCCTTAGCCCCGCTTCGGCGGGGCTATTTTTTATTTTGTGTTTTCAACAAAAAGCCTGACGACTTCCAACACTCTTTTTAGCGTCTCCTCATCAGCGCCGTCAAGACAGTTAATGATCTCCCGCGCTATTGGGCTCATCCCCTCCGCCCCCGCGGTGGGCTTTTCTTTTACGTCGGTGTAGCCTTGGAGGTATTCGGGCGTGGTGCTTAACTCATCTGCCCAAATTGCGACATATTCCGCCGGGATGTCTATATTTTTGTTCCTCGCATCCCTAATATAGTATTCCCCGCGTCCTAAAAGACCACATAGATAATTTTTCTTTTTACCCGTCTCCTTGATAAGCGCGTCTAATCTGTCAAAGTCAATTTTCATTTATGCGATTGGTTTCTCCTTGTTAAAAAGCCCTCATGCTATCAATTTCTTCACGTCAGCTTCAAAAAAGGCATTTCTTCCTCCTAACAGTACTAACCCTTCGTTCTTTTGCTTGTTCTCGTTTTCCTTCATGTCTCCTCTGCCTCTATCCATATTCACAATAATTCAAAAACCAATATCCCGGCCTCAACATACCCAATGATAATTGCAAACCGTATTCCCGCCGATATTTCATCGTCTATTTCCCCCGGATAATACGTTCTCCCAAAAAGCATTTTGTTTCTGAATGTGGTATGCGCTCTCGGCTTTGCATCCTTATAAAACGCCGCGCAATGCAAGAGAAATCCAACCGCGACAAGCGGCACGCTGGTAACCATCACACCCATAATGAGCCACAAGCCCAACTGCACAAAAAAGCTTCCGTTCTCAAGAAAAAAACCATCAAAACAAGAGCGCCAATAAAAACACGTGCCAACCGCCGTTGCGCATACGCATGTCCTGTGTATCGCCCTGACGATTCTGATTTTCTTCTCCATGGCAAGCTCCTTGTCAATCTGCACAGTCTCGGACGTGCAGATTTGTTTATTCCTCCAATTCTCGTTTTTTTGAGAATAGTTTATTGCAATTCCCGTTTTTGTGAGATATAATACGGTCACAGGCAAACCAGTTGAGAGTTTGGGCGGAGGGATTTCCACCCGCGCTCCCCCACATTTCACCCGATACAGATGCAGCAAGCTCGCGTTGGCTTCCCGCGGCTTGCGCGCCAATTCCCGGCGCTTCTTGTCCTTGCGTTCTCACTCGCGGTTGTGATTCCGCGTATCCACGCATCAAACAGCCGGATTGGTAGACCCGGCTTCGGGTACGGAGAGTGAAAAGCCTCCACTGATGAGGGCAGTCAAAATAACTTCACTCATTGCGAGGAGTTTCACCCCCTTTCTACAATGCGCTATGCGCATGGGATAACAATTAGGAGTTGCGCGGCTCACAGCTGGTTTGTCTGCTAGCACAACCATCCCGACGAAAGGAGGCGTTACAAACCACTCGTTATTCAGCCACAGAGCGCGCGAATAAGCTTCTGGACGAGATCAACAAGGTTGCGCCAATGTTCGAGGACTTGAGTGACAACTACCGGCGCTATCGCTACTGCATAGTCATGCGCACGTTTGCCCTTTTCCTCTGCAACATTCTCTTCTGCCTTGACCGGCTTGTCGATCGGCTTTGTCTTCTTTGTGATATTGCCCTCATCGCGGCGGCGTTTGGCTTTACGGTTTACCTGTGCCGCCTCTTCGGATAGTGCGATCTTGCCTTTCTGAGTGAGGCAAAGCAGATTCTCCCGTATGTCCTCACGTGCCGCAACAAGCCCCTCGTCCATGAGAAAACGCAATACTTCGTCGCCGTTGGCGTCCTTGAACCATTCCCAAACCAAGCCATCAGCGCACATGCGCAAGTATTCGTATTGTTCCTCTGTGTACAAAACTTCTCTCCCCTTGCAGTCCCCAGCGCCCGCCGAAAGGCGCGGCAGCAAAGCCCCATCCCCCGGCAGACACCGGCGAACCGCGCGGTTGTAATTGATTGTCAGCACTTTCATTCTATCGCAGGGTTCGTCCGTTGTCAACATCAAATCTCACATTTATGAGATTTGAAGAAAGGAGAATGATAGACGAACAGCACAAAGAACACTGGCACGCAGTTGTCAAGGCGTCAAGCGGCGGCGTTCAAGGCGTACCGCAAAGCCGCCGGTTACACACAGCAGCAGGTGGCGGACTTCCTCGGCTACAAGACGCACCGGGCTATTGTGGCTTGGGAAGCCGGGAGCTGGCTCCCCCGCGTTGATACGGCTGTCCGGCTCGCCGAGCTGTACGGCTGTGACGTCGGCGATCTGCTGAATCCATGAAACGCCATCCCCGCGCAGTCGTGCCGCAGATTCGCGTTTTTATCTGCCCTGTCTGCGGCACGAAAATTGCAGTAACCAAAGTAAAGGGGCAGACAAGCCCCGGACACAGAAAACACTTTTACTGCTACGTGTGCCAAAAGGTCACGAAGCAAGAACAGCTCGAATAGGAGTGATGAAATGTCGAGGGTAACATATCTTTCCCCGGCGGTTGACAAGGCGCTTGTTGATGATATTCGCCAGCATTACGGCGGTATGCTCAACCTCACGGCTGTTGCCGCCCTGCTCAACCTCCACCGCGACGCCGCACGCAAGTTTATGTCCAGCGTTCCGGCGTACAACATCAATGGCCGCCGCTATTGGACGGCGACGGACGTCGCCCGCAGACTCACGGAAGTCCGAATCCCATAACACACAAAGGAGGCACACATTATGTGCGAATGGATAAGTAATAAAATGCCTTGGCTTGTCGCCCATGTCGGCGGCGCTCCCCTCGCGGCGCAGATCGCGCTTGCGTTCGCCCTGCTCGCGGCAATAGTGCTTGGGTATTACGGCGTGCGCGCTGCACTCTGCACGCCGCACGTCAACCGTCCCCGCCGACCGGGGCGCTTCAACTGGCTTTCCCGCTGGCTGGCGGTCTTCTCTGACGTTGAGCCTTTTGAAGACTGGATGGACGCGGACGTGTACGAGGCTGGGGAGGTATGACCCAAATTCCCGATGCGCCATACATCCGTGAAGCTGAAACCATCGGCTACCCCGTCGGCGACGATGGCGACGATGAGCTTGGCTGCGGCGACTGTCCGATGCTCCGGTTATGAGTATTTCATCTATCGCGTCTGAGTACGCCCGGCGGCACGTTCCATCTCCTTGCAAAGACTGTCCCCAACGTGCGGCAAGCTGCCGGGCGAGCTGCCCCGAATGGGCGGAATACGCCGAGGCAATACAAGCCGCTCGTCGCATGATCGAGGCGAATTACCAAAAGACCTATGCCGCCTCGGATTTTCTCATCGCCAGCGCGGCGATGAGAAAAGCACAGAACCAGAAAAAGAAAGGAGGTTTTTCGCGATAGTCCCCGAAGATAACCAGTGGCAGCGCAAGCGCAACATACGTCATCACGGTGATTGTGTTTTTCACATCCCCGAAGACAGGCACCAGGAGGGCGCGGTTTGGTGCGACGATAAAAGCAAATGCGCCGTGTGTGGGTGGAATCCCCGCGTATCAGAAGAAAGAATCAGAAAATATAAGGAGGCATATGGCATTGATAAACGTTAATAGGGAAGAAGGCTTTTGCAAAATCGTAGGCTCGGGTCATGAACTTTTGGAGGAGGTCGCCTGCATCGCCGCCAGCTTTTGTGAGAAAAGCATAAAAAGCCTCAGAGACGTCGCCGCCCCCGCGGCCGCAAAAGAGACGGAAAGTCTGCTCACCGCCGCGATTAAGGCCGGTTGCGCCGCAGCTCTTGCCTACGTTGGTGCGACGGAAGAGGACACCGACGATGCTGAATGATTAAAATGAACATTCTTCAGAATCATGCCGCATGGCTTGAAGCCCGGTCACACTACATAGGCGGTTCTGACGCGGCGGCGGTGCTTGGCTTGAATCCGTACAAATCAAACCTTGAGCTGTGGCAGGAAAAGACCGGTCTCGTGGTTCCTGAAGATATTTCGGAAAAGCCGTATGTGAAATACGGTCACGCCGCCGAAGGCTATCTCCGAGAGATGTTCGCTCTTGACTTTCCTGAATACGAAGTGACCTATGCAAAAAACAACATTTGGCTCAATGATGCCGTCCCTTTTGCCCACGCCTCCCTTGACGGATGGCTGATGGATCAGGGCGGCAGAAGAGGCATTCTTGAAATCAAGACCACCAATATTCTGCAGAGTATGCAGAAAGAAACGTGGAATCGCCGGATTCCTGATAATTATTACGTTCAGGTTCTTCATTATTTGATGGTCACTGAATTTGATTTTGCGATTTTGAAGGCGCAGCTGAAATATGAGTTTCCGGGTGGAGACATCATGCTTCAGACAAGGCACTACAAAATCGAACGTTCAGAGGTTGAAGACGATATTTCGTATCTGGCGCGGAATGAAGCAGACTTTTGGAGAAATGTTCAGGCGAAAAAGAAACCGGCGCTTTTGCTGCCGGAAATATAGAAAGGTGAAAGCATGGAATTAAAAATCACAGAATTGCAGCTTCCCGGCAAGATCAGCTTCAATTATGAAGATTTGAAACGGGAGCTGTCAGAGAAAGTCAAGGTTTACGAATCTTTGGTCTATGGTGACGACCAGATTCAGGCGGCAAAGGCAGACAGAGCGGCGCTGAACCGGCTGAGGAAAGCGTTGAATGATGAGCGCATCAGGCAGGAAGAAGAATTCTTGCAGCCGTTCAACGAATTCAAAGCGCAGATCAAAGAGCTTTGCGGCATTATCGACACTGCAACGGCTTCCGTGGATAAGCAAGTCAAGGAATTTGAAGATCAGAAGAAGGCAGAGAAGCTGAACGCCATTGAAGAATATTGGTATTCCGTTCTTGCGGCTGACAAGATTCCCGCGGGGGTGTCTTTCAGGATGATTTTTGAATCAAGATGGCTGAATGCGTCTGTTAGCATGAAATCCATTCAGGAAGCGATTGACGGAAAGGTCGAGCAAATTCGAAAAGACCTTGACGTAGTTGATTCTCTGCCGTCCTACATCTTTGAAGCGCGGGAATGTTATCTTGATACCCTTGACCTTGCAAGAGCCGTCAGCGAAGCCCACAGGCTTCAGGAACAGGCGGAGAAAAGGGCAGCGTGGGAGACAGAGCAGCAGAAGCGGAAGGAAGAAGCCGCTGCTGCGCAGATCAAGCCCACGCAGGTCATGACCAACATCAATGACCCGGATGACATTGAAAATCTTCCTGCCCGTCAGTGGATTGGTTTTCAGGCGCTTCTTTCCACAGACGAAGCAAAGGCGCTGGGTGCATGGCTCAGAGCCAACGGCATCAAATATAAGGCTATTTAAGAAAGGATGAATGAAAATGGCAAATATCGTTGGTTTAGACCTGAATATAGATCCGGATTATCTTTCGGAAGCTGTCCGGCAGACCGTCATAATGGGAATTTCTGAATCCCTGAACGGCAAAAACGAGATAGTCAGCCAGATAGTCAAAATGACACTAAATACAAGGGTTAGCGACAAGGGCACTATAAGTAGCTATGACCGTGACAACAAATACACGCTGCTTGAATACTATGTACGCAAAATGATTAAGGAAGTCACGGCAGAAGAAATGCAGAAAATCGTTGACGAACGCAAGCCAGAAATAACCAAGGCAATCAGGGACGAGCTTTCAAAGAAGGTTAATTACACAAAGTTTGTTGATGCTTTTATATCTAATGTCGCAAACGCCATCAACGACACTTGGGTTCCGAAAATAGAAGTTAATTTTGAAAAACGAAAGGATTATTAAAATGGCAGTAAACAATTCACTTCAGAAGTCACAGAAAAGGCTTGGCATCGGTTCATATCTCACCGGCGATGCAGTCAAGCAGCGTATCAATCAGGTAATCGGCGGCAAGGACGGTCAGCGCTTTATTTCTGCTGTCGTGTCTGCTGTGCAGACGAATCCCGGACTTCAGGAATGCACAAATCAGAGTATTCTTTCCGCTGCTCTGCTGGGCGAAAGCTTGAAGCTTTCGCCGTCTCCCCAGCTCGGGCAGTATTACATGGTTCCATTCAACGATAAGGAACGCGGCAAGGTCGCGCAGTTTCAACTTGGCTATAAAGGCTATATCCAGCTTGCTATTCGTTCCGGGCAGTATAAGAAGCTGAATGTCCTTGCTATCAAGGACGGCGAGCTTGTCAAGTTCGATCCTCTGAATGAGGAAATCGAAGTCAAGCTGATTGAAGATGAAGAACAGCGCGAAGCCGCCACGACTATCGGCTATTATGCCATGTTTGAATATAACAACGGTTTCAGAAAGGCCATCTATTGGAGCCGCAATAAAATGCTTGCCCACGCAGACAAGTATAGTCAGGCTTTTTCAAAGGACGGCGGCACTGTAAAAACTAAATACGGAGAAAAGAGGAAAGTTTCGTATGCGGATTACTTAGCGGGGAATTACGATCCCAAGGATGCATGGATGTACTCTTCTTTTTGGTACAAGGACTTTGACGACATGGCATACAAAACCATGTTGCGGCAGCTCATCAGCAAATGGGGCATCATGTCAATTGATATGGCTTCTGCCATTGATGCAGATATGGCAGTCATCAACGAGGACGGCACGAAGGACTATGTTGATAATGATCCTGATGTCGTCGACATGGAGCAGCCCTCTGAAGCTGTGCCGGGAGCTCCGGCAACCAACGAAGAGGACAACATTCAAGCCGCCTTATTTGGGGGTGACCGCCAGTGAACAAAGTTGTCCTTATCGGTCGGTTGGCGGCTGATCCCGAAATCAGATACACACAGTCCAGCAAGTGCGTTGCTTCATACCGTTTGGCCGTTGATAGAGCTTTAAAGTCTGACGGTCAGCCTGACGTGGACTTCATAGGCTGTGTTGCATGGGGCAAGAACGGCGAATTCTGTCAGAAATATCTTCACAAGGGCATGAAGATCGCCGTCGAGGGCCGTATTCAGACCAGAAACTATGATGACCGGGACGGCAAAAAGGTCTATGTGACTGAGGTCATAGCTGAACATCATGAATTCTGCGAAAGCAAGTCTAGTGGGCAAGCCGCATCGCCTACTTCTGGCGTCTTTGTGGAAATGGAAGATGGTAATGATGAAGAATTGCCGTTCTGATTTGTGGTACTGGTTCATCTTTGCGGATGGCTACCAAGTGTGCACGCGCGGTTTTGACCGCACAGAGCTAATGCACGAAGTCGCCGCACACGGCGCGCTCATCCGCAAAGAGCCGGAAAGGAGCGAGCCGTGCCAAACCGAATAATCAAAGAAAGCATCCGGACAAGCAAAAAAATCAACAATCTTACAGACTTCCAATTTAGACTATGGCTTTACCTGATAACTTACGTTGACGACTTCGGCAGAGGGAGCGCAGACCCCGAATTATTAAAGGGGTTTGTATTCCCCCGCAGGAAAAGAGTCAGTGAATCAGACATTGAAAAGGCACTTGCAGAGTTGGCGGGCATGGGCTGCATTCTCCTCTATGAAGTTGACGGAGAGTCCTACTTCTGCTTCCCAAACTGGAGTAAACACCAGCGAATACAGACAAAACAGTCAAAATTCCCTGAGCCGGTAAATTGCTCTAAGTCACAGACTTTTTCCGCAAGTCACGGCGCGTCACCGTGTGTCACGGTGGGTCACGGTGGGTCACCGCTAGAATCCGAATCCAATCCGAATCCAAATCCTAATCCGAATACGAAAGAGAGCGCGCCCGCGCGCCACGCCCACGGGCAATATGGCTGGGTGAAGTTGACGGATGATGAATACTCCCGGCTGATTGCCGACCTCGGCGAGGAAGAAACCAAGCGCTGCATAACCTACGTGGACGAATCCGCACAGTCAACCGGGAACAAAAACAAGTGGAAAGACTGGAATTTGACCGTCCGTAAATGTCACCGCGACGGTTGGGGGCTTAATGCCAAGCGGACAAGCAGCAACTCCTCCGCGCCCAAAGACTACACGTTTCTGGCCCAAGACCTTGCGAACCTTGACAACTTAATGGAAAAAATCTGAAAGGAGCAGAAATGCAGGACTATAACGCATATCGTGCAGAAAAAAACATCAGCAACAACGACGTTATTCGCGTTGTCAAAGGCAGATTCCCAGCGTTTTCGAAAGTGCAGCTCTCGTTCGCGAACAATCCGCAAAAGAGCGCACTGTGCCTTGTGCCGGAAGCCGAAGAATGTTTAATCTCCGCATTCGGCAGCGGACGCGGCTTGCTGAGTGTCCCCGAATCGTCCGATTCGCCGAAAAAGCCGAAGCCCAACCGTCGCAAGCCGCACCGGCTTGTGGTGTACGTTGACGAGCCTTTATTCCAGCGTGTGCAGACTGCCGCTACTCAGCGCGGCTATGTAACCATGCAGGGTTTCTTGGAAAGTTTACTTTACAAAATCGAGGAGGAAAATAACACATGAAATACGAATTTACCGACGAAACCAAAATCATCTTCGGGGTTACGCTGAAACGCATTCGCGCAACTGTCGCGATTGAGAAATATAACATCGCCGCTGGCGAGCTTGGCGGCTGGATAGAGGACGAGAAGAATCTTGATCAGTCCGGCGATGCTTGGGTGTCCGGCGACGCTAGGGTGTACGGCAACGCTCAGGTGTGCGGCGACGCTTGGGTGTGCGGCGACGCTAGGGTGTTCAGCGACGCTCAGGTGTTCGGCGACGCTCAGGTGTCCGACGACGCTCAGGTGTCCGGCAACGCTCAGGTGTCCGACGACGCTCAGGTGTCCGGCAACGCTCAGGTGTGCGGCGACGCTAGGGTGTTCGGCGACGCTAGGGTGTCCGGCGACGCTAGGGTGTACGGCAACGCTCAGGTGTTCGGCGACGCTAGGGCGTTCAGCGACGCTCAGGTGTCCGGCAACGCTCAGGTGTCCGACGACGCTCAGGTGTCCGGC
>ERZ1034962.680-NODE-680-length-14095-cov-5.612892_pt1 | contig 14095 bp, 28 predicted proteins | sample MGYA00520696_ERZ1034962 | MGnify/ENA primary metagenome ERZ1034962 (study PRJEB33766, sample SAMN09781770) | gut metagenome | biome: gut microbiome | host: Homo sapiens | place: Madagascar | study: EMG produced TPA metagenomics assembly of the PRJNA485056 data set...
CTATTAACAGTATCAGATACAGATACAGAATCAGTATCAGAAACAGATGTATCCATAGGGTATGTATACCCTATATATAGGGTATCATTTTTTATGCTTTCTACAGTCTCAAAAACATATTTTCTAAAGCTATCACTTTTGATGTATTTTGCCACGTTGCAAACACCAGAAAGGACTTTCTCCGACTTGCTCCAGTTATATTTGTACCAGTGTAATATCAGAATTTCTTTAGTTTTTGAATCAAATTTAATGACATTATGTAAACTGTCAAAACGCTCTAAGAGACGAATAATTGTGTCTTTATTGTAGCCGGTCTGTCTTGTCATTTGTGAATAGCTTACCTCGTAACAACCGCACAAATTCGTTTGCGGATTGGTAAGCAAATACAAATAGAAAAACTTATCTTCCGGTGTAAATTCATCTTCGATTTTATTATCCGTCCAAAATGAAAGTTGCAAATTTCTGTATATAGCCAAGTTTCTCACTCCTTATCAATCAATCTCTGTTTTTAATGTTCAAATTCCTAAACATTGCGCACATAACATCTACAACGATGCTATTGCCAAATTGCTTATACAACTGCGTGTTACTGTTGACTGCTGCCATTTTGTCAATATCTTCATCAGATACACCCATCAGCCTTCCACATTCTCTCGGTGTTAGCTTTCTGATACGATATTGAGGTTTTTCAAGCAATAAATTATCTTTCTGCACACTTGTTAAGCAATTACCTGTGCCTTGCATATTTACCTCTAATCTCTGTTCTGTCGGACTTCCTGCGGTTCTGTCTGACGTATTATCAGGATTTCTGCCACGCATAGCGACTATGCACATATTGTCTTTGTGCGCTCCAATTCCCTTATAATATCTTGCTGTTACTGTGCTTGCGGTAGGGGTATCAATGTCACATATTTTGGCGTTGTCTAAGCTATCCAAATGTCCTTCCGGCATTTTATTCAATTTGCACGGAATTTGTTCTTCAAGAATTTTCGGTTCTTGATTACCACCTTGCATTGTACTCAATGTCGGACTACACCCCCCCCCCACATCATAAATTCTATTAGTGCTTTCAAATTTGCCTTCAAGTGAACCTATAGCTTTAACTTCTTGCATTCAACCACTCCTGTATTTAATGATGCATATTTTCCTATTGCATTTCCATCTTTTGAAATATGAGGCAAAATGCAATTAGCAATAATCTTTTCTTTTGGATTGTTAATTGACAAATCAACCGCTTTCAATAACGCAGTTCCCCTCTGACCGCAAGTTTGAGATTCCTGCGTCATATCTTGCTTTGATGCAGTTTGCAACTTCTCTTCGTTGCGGTTTATTGATTGTTCCGTCAACGCATGTCTGCTCTGCTCTGCTCTGCTCTGCTCTTAGAGATTGTATTTGGTAATGTACCATTGTCAATAAGCCGCTTTATCAGCTTATCAGCCTTTTCATTGTTGATGTAATATTTTTCATCTACATTATCCTCAAGATAGTCTTTCAACTTCTTTTTGAGTGGTATAGGCTGTGGAAAATGATAATTGTACTCACCCAGGAATGAAAACATAAAACATCTTTCTCGATTTTGCGCTACACCATAATTTTTAGCATTCAAGTCTTGATAGTAATTTGTGTAACCTAGGCTTTCGAGGAAATCTAGCCACTTTCTAAAGTCAGGCATATTATCCTGACTATGTACTTGTGGCACGTTCTCCATGAACAAAATCTGTGGTAATTCTCCGTTGCTATCTCTGATTTCTGTTAGTATTCTCTCAACTTCCCACAATAGACCGCTTCTTGTACCACTTCCCTTAGACATTCCAGCTTGCTTCCCGGCAACTGATAAATCCGTACAAGGGAATGAGTAAGTAAGTAAGTAAGTGAATGCATTTGTGTCGCAAATATTCAAATCTTCTGCATGGACCTTAGTTATGTCCATTGTAGGAAAATCCGTACCATGTACTGCGTTATAGCTTTCAATAGCGTACTTATCGAACTCCACAACTCTGTAATGCTCAAATTTAGCGCCTATTCTCTTTAGTGCCATCGCCTGTGAACCATATCCGGCGAATAATTCTATCAATCGGATAGGCTTTGTAATGCTGATTGGTTCTCTTGTGAAGTCAAATATAGACATCTGATTATCACAAGAGTAATTGTCAAAATTCATTTTCTCTTACCAAAAGGAAACCTCGGTTTTATGTGCGCACAACCTATTCCTTTCTTTGATTTTTAGTTAGTTACTTTCTTCCTACAATGCGTAGCGCCAAATTTTGATTTTCCGACATACTCATAGCAATCTACACACTTCCATCTGCCACTCTTTTTCGGTGCATCTGAACATCCGTAGTATTTATGATTTTCATTCGGATAATCGTTCCAACAATGGCAATCATAATCTTTATTGATTGTTTTCACCCGCTTTCGGGCAATCACTTACAAGCATATCTGCCTTGATTAACTCATAAATAATATCAAGATATGTCCTATTATCTCTATATCTACAATTTGCATTTTTGTGGATTCTCGGATCTTCATTTTCCCAATTCATAACATCGAAATGCACATCGCTAACAAAAAGCATTTTCACGCCTCTTGCAATGCAAAGATAATAACAACCATGCTTACCATATTCGCCCTTACACTTCTTAAACCCGAATTTTTCAAATTCTTTAGCTTCCACTTTCGGAATCAACATTGTCTTCACCCACTTTCAATAAATCCATAAATTTCTCATACTGTTTCTGCGATACCTTGTTATGCTCTTTTTCTGGCTTTAAGCGGATTATAAGGTGCTTTTCTGCAATAGATGATAATTCCCTTGCCAAAACCTTTTTGCCTTGCTGTATGCCGTCCCTGTAGCCCTTAGAGGGTCTAAATTCATTTATCTTCTCTTTACCCCCTCCTTGACCACCAGCAGTTTTGTTATAGCGGCACTGATAACCCTTTTTCGTGTACTCCAAAATCCAGTATTGTTCCCATTTGTCAAGTTCAGATTTTGGATAGTGCATAACATTCAATTTCCATCCATACGGATTATCTGCGCTATAAAACCCTCTCTTTTTAATCGACAGGTCTATATGTTGGTACCCTGTCAAGTGGCTACACATCCTTTGCGATAGGTGTAATGCCTGCCCGATGTAAAAATAAGATATTCCGTTTTCGTCTGTTCGCGTCAGGAAATAGATACCACTGCCATCATCAAGTTTCGGATTGACCGCAAGTAGTTTCTCTCGGTTCTTTTTCTCAATCGCATATATCTGCCTGTAATTTGGTTTACTCACCAGAACCACCGCCTTTTAATTCTTTCACAAGTTCAACAAGCATTTCAGAATCTTTCCAACAGCAATTTTCTATGGTGTTCAAGCAATCATCAATTCCTTTGTTATAACCATCACTAAAATTGGTTTTATCAAGGTTTCTCACGACTTTCAGTTCTTCCAGCCACTCTGCAAGCTGTGGAGCTATATCACGAATATACATATCTATCTCAGCATCATATTTCAAATTTTCTATTACTTCATCAATCGTCATTATCATCACTCCAATCCAACCTACAACCGCACTTGCTACAATAATTCGGCTTGCTGTCGTAAGACATTTCACAACAAAGGTTTGTGTTACAATTAGGGCATAAATCATAAGGTCTTCCGTTTACTCCGTTCCATTCGTGCCACATTCCCTCGCTATCTAAACGACCATCGTGCACGGGTTTCTTCGGTATCTGCCTTTTCAAAGCCCATTTGCATCTTCTAATAAGGGATTTCATTACTACACAATCTGGAAATCCATTATCATCATTTGCAAAACCTTTCTCTGCGCCATTGATGCTGATAGCGTTTAGCATAATGTCGCACCTTTCAATAGCTTCTGTTATTGACATTTCATTTTTGTTATCTTCCATACCTTCACACTCCTTCCGGCTTATCACATCGCTCAAATTCGATAACCCACACCCACGGATTTGCATCCCATCCGTACTGGTCAAGGTCAGGCTTCTTGATGGTGCTGTCCCATATCTGCATAAATTCGACCTGTGGCGGTTCAATCCATCCAGTATTCATGCAATCTGTACATCCATGCACCCCGAGTGCTACATGATCGCATCTTATACCTTCTGAACCCTCTCGGAGTGCTCCATTATATGTGATGTCATGCAACCGTTCCACTCTCACATCCGTAACCTTGAGCCAGATCCGGGCAGCTTCTTTTGGCATGTGGATTGAAGGATGCCAATTACCACGCCATCCTTCTGGTCGCAAATCCCTGTCCGCTTTGTAATAATAAACAGAGTGACCGCGCATATGACCGGCTTCATTAACTGGAAGCGCACACCATGTTTCCCGTACATACAGAATATCGCCCGGCTGATACGATGGCTTTGCATACTGAATAGAACCACCGTATTCATCAATGCCAAATCCAAAGCATCCTACCTCTTTCTTTTCTGTACTGTCGGTAACAAAACCAAGTGGGTATGTACACTTTCCATAAGGCTGCGGCTTTATCACACGTCTCGTGCAACTCTTTCGTCCGTCCAGAATTGCCCGAACCATCTCTGTATTAAACAATATTGGTTTCATACTCATTTGTCGTTCCTCCCTAATAACTCTGGATTGTCAAAAATGTTGCCGATAACTTCAAAATGTTCTTGGTCAAATTTATCAATCGGTGATATTTCTTCGCTCCCCTTTTCTTTGGTGCAAAATCCACCTTCATGCCACAAAACTCTTAGATAAGTCTCATCTTCTGGGTAAGCATCGTCTAGGTGCGCAACCATAATATCATTCTCCCAAATCAGCTTGCCATTCTTGTCTTTCAAGCCTGTGCATTGGCAGATTGTGGTTGGGTCTACTTTGTACCATCCGTCTGTCTCTCCACTAGAATAAAACATTGTGTTAGGTTCAAATATTATGTGTGCTTCTTCACAATTCTCAAACGCATCCAAACCTTTTACATAATATCCTTGCACCCATTCTCCATCATCAAGTTCCTTCGCCTTGAATAAATATCTATCTTCCATGTTCTCTCCTATTCCGCTTCTGATTGAATCCAATCAAGATGTTTTTGCTTGCAAGTTCCGTCTGGGTAGCAACAAGAATCATCCTTTTCTACATAACATTCTTCACAATATGCGTTATACGCCAAAAACTCCGCTAACTCTTCATCAGACATGCTTCTAATTTTCTCTGCATTTGTCATGTCAACACTCCTATTCTTCTTCCGATTGCAGCCAATCCAAGCAACTACTCTGCCCTTCGTATTCCTCCCCAAATGTGTTTTTAAATCCGACAAGAAATTCTGATAGCTCTTCATCAGACATATTCCTTATCCTGTCGGCATTAGTCTGTTCCTTTCTTTCTACAATTTCAAAATATTCATCAATGAACCCTAATACAGTCTTTAAACTGTATGAACTATAGCCAATAAAATAATCCTTTTTGCCAAATTCTCTGTACTTCACTTTGTAATAAGGCTTGCCGCCTATCATTCGCACGATTATTTCTAAGCTGGTAACTTTGTTCTTCTCAACACTACTCATTTTCTCTACCTCTCAATTCTTTCAGCTTTGCTTCTGCTTCTTCTTTGGTAAGGAAAACTGTTTTACCAAAATGATGTAAAAAACAGTAATTATAAGTATCAAAATCCACCCTGCTAACTTCAAAGTGTATTACCTTGTATTGCTTTATTTTATTGCTTACTTTATCAATCTTATAAACTGTATCTCCCACCTTACAAGGCAATTTGATAAGTCTGCCCTGTTCTTCTAAATCCTCATAGTCAGCAAGTTTTTCAACCATATCTTCAACGAATCCACAATGACAATCCCCGTCAAGACATGCATCGCAATGTGAAGTATATTCTGTGCAAGAAATTTCGCCATATTCTCTGTTTGTCAATCTCTCCATTACTGCTCCTTTCTAAAACGAATTTAGTGTTCTCCCATGCTACCAAAATCTTTTAATGGATATTCGTGCTTGTGGTTATGTGCAAATGTTTTTATAAGACATTTCCCATTCGTTGTTTGAAAATCACATTCGTTGCATCTAAACACAAGGTCTTCTTGCCTTTCTACCTCTTCACAATTCATACACCAATTCTTTGTAAAAATATCAAGTCCATGTACCGCTTCTGTTGTATTATCTGAATTTCCACTTGTAAAACTAATCAAAACGGACATTCATCTCCTTTCCTTAAAACCCATTCTTTATTAGGTTCTGCAACGTCCACATTCGCCCCATTTACAGCATTTTTCATCTTGGCAATAAAACTATCCTTATCGGCATTATCACTTGACAAGTGGCACATAATCACATTTTGCAAATCATTTGAATTGTTCGATTTTACAAACTCACAAGCCGTGTCAATGGATAAATGACCTCTGAAAACGTGATTGGCTTTCGGATTTTCGGTATCAACTAAACCCTTGTCATAGTTCACACCTAAGAGAATGTGGTTTATGCCTTTAAATTTCCACTTGATAACTTCACAATCCGTTATGTAAAGCATTTTCCCCATTTCTGGGTGCGTAATCAGAAATCCGAATATCGGGCAAGGTTCACCATTTGCGTCTGTGTGTGTCCAGTTTCCGTCTATTGTCGTTAAATCAAAAGACTTTACTGTAAATTCGCCCATATTCATTGACTTACAGCTATCGCCTAGATATGGGGCAAATATCGGTATTCCCATAGCTTTAAAATCGTTTAATGACTTGCTATGGTCTAGGGTAGGTGGGTGTGACTTATAATCACACCCTTAATCCCCCTTATATTCCAATTCAAGCCTTTCTTAATTTCCTTAATGCTGACTCCGCAATCAAGAATAAGTGTTTCTCCACTGTCGGAAGTTAAGGTGTAGCAGTTCCCCGACGATCCGGTTGCGATACACTTAAGTTTCATTTACGTACTCCTTTAATACTTAATATTCATATTTCCGTGTTCGTTTACCCAATCAATAGCTTCTGCGTATGTCACGCCATTGTTTTTCAAGATATAGATCAGATTATGGAATTTAGGGTGTGTTTCTTTCAGCCTTAAAAATCTGCTTTCTTTCTCTAAATGGCAATCAAATCCGCACAGTACACAGCCAGTTCTTTGGCATCCTGTAGTTTTCAGCAATGGTCTTTCCTTGTCAAAAAGTCCAAAATCAGCAAATGACATCTGATTTTCACATTGTCCCATAGCTTCGTAATTTGTAACCACTTCGCCATAAACTGAACAAATAGGCAGATTTTTTTCTTTGATGTAAAGCAACACATCCTGTTCCGTCCAAAAGCTCATAGGGTTGCTATGTGGTCTTGTGACATTAAAAGCATTACATCCATCCTGTAACCATTTTTGTGTACGCATAACGCTTTCACTTGCCATAGTCGCTATAATCGGCTTTCTGCCTGTTTTCTTTTCATAGTCGTGTGCAGGCTTTTTCTTCATAATGTCACAACATAAATCGCTTATCTCAAATGGCGCATCAAGAAAGAATTTATATTTTTCTTGATTAAACCGACTATAATTTCCTTTACTGTCTGCCAGTTCTCCATTCAGTCTGCGCAATCTGTATTCTGAACCGCTAGGGATAACTCCCATCTGCAAACTCTTGTACTTTTCGTTCTGTTTGTTTATTCTCCTGTCTATTCCTAGCAGGTCTGCCATGTAACAAGCATACGGCGCCGTCTGTCTGTCTTTCTGTTAAGATTGTGTTGTCAGATTTTTGACTGTCAAGGTATTTAACATATTTTCTCGCACCGCTTACACAATTTGATACTTCCTTGCTAATCATCGGAAATCCATACTGTTCACAAACTTCTGCAAATGAAATCTTTGGTTTTAAGATCACAAGATTATCAAATGTCTGTGCAAACTGCTTTAACTCTGGATATTGTGTCGGTACATCCACGAATACAAAAGGAATGTTTTTATATCCGCAAACTTCTCTGATTATATGTCCTAAAACTGTACTATCCTTGCCGCCACTAAATGACAGATACACTCCATCTTCGCCAAATTCATTTACCCAGCTTCTTACTCTCTCCGCTGTCATTCTGACTTTGATATTCAGCGGTAATGCCTGCCATTGGTATAATTCCTGCATTGTGTGTTTCGCCATACTCACACCTCTATTTCATCATCCTGTGGGAACTGAAAGAAAGCATTGCTGATAAAATCTACTTTTGACTGCTGATTTTCTGCTCGCACAATAACACCGCATTTCTTTAATCTTTCAAATTCCTTTGCCACATCTTCTGAAACATCAACATTCTGCATTACGATAGGCATACTGATATATGCTTCTCTAAGCATTTCCATAGCCTTCCTTGCTTTTTCTTTGGTGGAATAATCTGCAACATCTACTGAATCATCATATCCGCATAACTGCGCTCTCACATAAATGCGCCGATTTATACATCCTTCATATACAGAAACCCAAGCGTTATCATATGGAAAATCCGTTGTTCCGTCCTGTGAAATTACTCTCATCCGTAAAACTCCTTCCTGACATCAACTGCCTTGCACTTTAATTTGTAACCCCAATTATCAATCGGCGGTCTTTTGCCCGGACAGCAGATAAAATCTCTGCATATCCGAGGGCGAACCGCATATATTGCACATTTCTCTTTTGACTTGCTATTATCAAGAAACGGGCAGGTCATATCGATGTTTTCTTGCAAAAATGGATATGCGTGCTTCTGTTCTTTGATATGTTTCTTTGCTATGTATCTGTGAATTGCATCTATCTCATTTTTAGTCATGGGAAGTATGTTGCTGCAACAATTTCCACACTGGGTACATTCTCCGTTGCAAGTCAAATCATATGTGCCGTCAGAAAACTCTCTAATCATTTCCTCTATGCTTCCATTTTTCATAAGCCGCTACTCTTTCAAGAAACTCGGCTCTGCTGCTAATTCGGTTGATTCTGCATCGATTACTTCATCTTCTGGAAAATCTACGGAATTGGCGTTTTCTTTAACCTCTGATTCCACATATTTTTCAATATCTTGCCCTACATCATTAACGGTAGCCATTTCCTCGCTTGCATATAACCCTTGAAATCTATCCGGAAACGCTTCTCTTAAAGCCTGAACAACCGCTACTTTTCTGATCATTGTTCCCGGTTTTTTCGACCACTGGCTATTTAATGAACCGTCTTTTTTGCGTCCTGCATATTCGTCAAATGAAACAGATTGATATTCCGGCTCTTTTCCTTTAATAAATACTTTCGCCCATCCGCCGACAAGCTTTTCATCCGGAAGAACCATAGAACCCTCTCTTTCTTCTACTGTTCCGTCCTTTTTTAAAACAATAACTCCCGCTTTCTTTCCGTTGTAATTTGGGTTGGAATCTGCTCTTTTTGTGAAAACGTCCTTTCCTGTTACGATTGTTGCAGGATCGTTATTTCCGTATTTAATCAAATATGCTTCTTTCAAAAACGGGTTCAAGTGCTGATATTTACAAAGAGACATAAACATCATTACTTCTCCATCAGATACATTTCCGCCACCGTTTACAAGGTATTTTCTAATCATATTTGGAGAAATCTTAACAAGTTCTCCGTTTGCTTCGTATTCTACAATCTGTGTATTCTCTGCCATAATTATTTTCCTCGCTTTCTTTTAATCAATCTTCCTTAACTTCCATCAATTCAAGGGTGTACGGCGACCATCCAAATTTTCTCTTTCTGTTTCCGTCACAGTTTCCTGTAAAGTAATCTTTTACATCTTCAATGTCCTTAAGTGGTTCTCCTGCAGGAACCCGTCCAGACTGATCCGTGTTTATTCTTCCATCGTTAACCTCGTAAATATGACCGGTTTTGAATATGTTGTCTCCTTTAGTAAAAACAATCTTGCCGTTGTAAAGCTTTGGCGATTCTTCCACAAGGTCAAAACACTTAGGATCAACGTCATATTTTATCCCTGCTTTTCCCAGATTGGTCTTATGCTCTAATACTTCAATCGTGATAGTATCACCTGTAACACGGGTGACTTTGCCACGTGTCATATTACTATTTGTTATATTGTAACGTCCATCACTTTTCGAATTACCCTTGACAATATCACCAATCTTAAATTTATGCGGCTCTTTCGGTTTGACCTCTTTAACACCGGTGCCAAAAACAATATTAAATGCATCTTCAATTTCTCTGTTGCTCATTGTGTAATTACCGGCATCGTCTTTTGTCATAAAATGAGCACCCAACCCGCAACGACACGTTGGGGATTTTAATTTGCAATCACCGCACGATCTATTTCTGCAATAGGAATCTAACCTCTTTCGCATATCCTCAACGGTGATGCTTTCTTTATTGCCGTTCATGAGACGATCAAATGCCAATTTTGCACCAATTCGGAAATCATACTCATCTGCCGGATTGCAACGTGCGATAGCTTTATCTCTCGTTGTTTTGTCAAGAGCGATAACCTCACGGTCTTTTCTGTAAATAACGATGGTTTCATTTACCGGCTCGAGATCATCCTCTCTAAAAACCCAATCGCAATCATTTTTGGAATCATACACTCCATATACACCTCTTGTGGGCGACGATACGCATTTAATTTTTACAACTTTCCCCATCAGATGATCCATTTCCCCTTCACAATTCCATCCGAGAGGTCTTTTTTTGAATTTCTTTACTCTTACCTTGTCTCCTGCCTTAAATCTCATTCTTTTTCCTCGCTTTCTGCTGACAATTTGATTGAAGCCTTATAAATTGTTTCGATGCATTTAGGCATCACGTGAAAAGTAACATTCGTTCCAGAAATAACGCTCTCAAAAATCAGCGCACCTTTCTTACTAATTCCAGCAAAATGACCTGCAAGGCATCTTCCTGATGCATTGAAAACAACATAATCTCCCTTGTAGATTTCTTTCTTATCTGTGGTAAGTACCATCACGGTTGTTTCTTTTTTGATTTCCATTCCAATCTCCTATTCGATTTTCAGTTTTTTATCGGTTACGATCAGTGCGATTAACTGGTATTTAACCATTTCTGATACTGTTTTCAGATTTTCGCTGTCAAGGCTTTCTGCATCGTCAAGAATGATCGGCATCGAAATACCTTTGATTTCCTGAAATGAGCTGCAAATATCGATTTTCCCAAGTATCCGATTGCCTTTGTTGCTGGAAATATCAAGAATCGATTTTCCGTCAACCGTAGGGATACAGCAGTTCTTATATTCGCCATTCTTGGCATAGTCAAACAATTTCCATTTAACCAGTGAAAAATGTTTGTTGACTTCTTCGGTTAATTTCTCGTTCTTACACTTATCAAGCTGTTTCAGCAGATACAGGATTTTTTCTGCTGTTGCGACAGCCTGTTCCGCATTTTTCTGTTCTTCTTTCCACTTGGCAATCTGATTTTCGATGTCCGTAGTGTCTGCTGCCGATAATTGACTATTGCAGTCAGCAATCTGTTTCCTGATCTCGTTTTCCTGCCGCTTCAATTCTGCTTTCAATCCGGCTGTAGAATCAAACTGCTTCATTGTTTCTTCGCACTTAGCAATCTTCTCCTCGATTTCCTTGTATTCTTCTGTCTGTGACACATCCACAGAATCCGGCAATGAATTGTACTTTTCTTTCAGTTCTGCCTGCTTATCTTCTGCTTTTCTAATCTCTTTTTCCAGTCGTTCAACCGTTTCCCTGTCTGCTTCGATCCCTGCAAGGCATTCTTCTTTAGTTTTCCTGAAAAGATTTCCGTTTGCTTCGATAGACTTTATTTCTTCTGCCCTGCGGCTTTCAAATTCAGCCATCATGGCTTCTTTTCTGTCCTGCGGCAATTCTTGTCTGCAATACGGACAAACAAGGCTGTTTTCGTCAAATGCGCGTTCCTTTGCCTGTTTCCACTTTTCCGCCTGTTCTTTTCTTCCTGCTTCTGCTTCGTCTGCCTTATCTGACATGGTAGCCATGTGCGAAGCAACGCGCTCTAACTCATGGTTTAGTTTTCCGACTTCAATTCCGGCAAGTGCCAGTTCTTTGCTTGCATCGTCCTTATTCTTTCGGGCTTCTGCATTCGCCTTATTCTGCATATCAGACAGATCAAATCTAAGTTTCAGAGCATCAGAACTCGCTTTATCGTATGCTACAAGAAGCCCTTCCGCGCCGTTCTGCTTTTCGATGCAGTCTGCAAGCTGATCTTCTAGTGCTTTCTTTTTCAGCTCTACTTCTGCAATATCAAGATCCTGTTTCTGCGCGATCAGTTCCATGCCGCCGTCAATTTTGGATTTCCTGTCAGTGGAAATATCTTTCCCATCTTTGACGGTTTTATTGTTCATTGCTTTCAGTTCTTCCGCGGTGTATTTCTCTAAAAGTGGAACCAGTTCTGATAATTCGCCAGTATCGGATGCAATATCGTGATCTGTGATACCATCAACCAATGCAAAAAGAACGGCTCTCATATCATCCGGCTTCTTTGCCAGAAACGCATTCGGAATAACGTAAATCTTGTCTGTTTTTGGTATGATCTCAAAATACTCGTTGAATGCTGTAAGCGTTTTAGGAACGCCGTTGATCTCATAAGAGTTATCATCCTTATACGAAATTTCATCTTTTCCATGCTTTCTTTTCTGCGTTTTTATAGCAATTACTTCTTTGCCGTCCATGTCAAATACGGCTGTTACAGACACGTCCATATCATCTACTGGATTTCCGCCTGCAGTTCTTCTGACTGCCGGATTGTCGTGCATATCATAGTCGCAGTTAAACAGTAGCCATAAGATAGCTGTTGCGATTGTGGACTTTCCCTCTGCATTCATGCCGGAAATCTTTGTAAAATCCGAAAAATCCGCTTTAAACGACCCAAATTTCATAAAATTCGATAATTCGATTGACTTAATTTTCAGTGTTTTCACTTATTCTACCTCCGCGATTCTTCCATCAGAGATCACATAACTAAATCCTAAGTGGTCTGCGATTGCCTGCAATTCCTCAACCGACATCTGGTTATAATCTGTTACAATTTTCATTTCCGTTTTCTCCTTTTCTTCCTATTAACAAGTGTTTTTGTCTGCCCTGTTTTTACATTTTTGATTTTCACGTGCGTTTCATTTCCACACACGTAATTCCAGTCTTTCCCGATCGCAAGCATTGTTCTCTGCTTGACTTTCCTTGATACACCCATAGGCTATTCCTCGCTGCTATCGTTGCTATCATCATTTTTGAACGCCACGGCGGCATAGACGATAGTTGCTACAAGTTCAACCAGAAGTGTTGCGGCTACACCGCACCAGAACGGTGGTATATACATACTAAATCACTTTCCTTTCCATCTTTCTAACTCTGCGCTTCTGTCAAGTATCTTCCGCGCATAGTCGCTTATATATCCGTTTTCTGCTTTCTCTGCGGCATCAGATTCGCCGTTGTATACCATTAGCACTAGTGCCACATCTTCGTACCTGTTAAACAGTTCGTGAAGATAATTTGCGCCGATATGAATGTTGTCCGTTTCACTCCAGATATCATCTGCTCCGATTTCTGCCATGCGCCCTGTATGCCATCTCTCTGAAATCTGCATCAGACCTTTGCAGTCTCCATTTTCAGCGTTTGGATTTCCACTACTTTCCGCTTCAATCATTGCCATAAGAAGCTCCGGGCAGATATCATACATTTCCCCATATTCATAACAGGAAACCTGTGCCTCAAGGCTGATATTTGTTGGATTTATGTTTTCTTTTGCGACTATTCTCTGCGACATTACGATAGACAGAGCTACGGCAAATACTAATACTTTTCTCATTATTCGACCTCTCTAAAATTACCATCGACCAATTTATAGAACGTATCTTCTTTGATTCTTTCTCCATCCACGTATTCTGTTTTTACGCATTTGGGAATCCAAATTTTGTATCCTTCTTCGCTTTTCTCATCGGTTCCAACCCACTCGGCAAGTGTTATCCAGCTTCCGATTTTTGCTTTCACAATAGAATTGTATCCAGCAGCCATTACAACAGAGTTTTTGCCTGTTGATGTGATCTTCGCCGCATCGCCAGAGCTTCCAATCTTCGCCGCATAGCCAGAGCTTCCAATCTGCGCCGCATAGCCAGAGCTTCCAATCTTCGCCGCATAGCCAGAGCTTCCAATCTTCGCCGCATAGCCAGAGCTTCCAATCTGTGCCGCAT
>ERZ1034962.681-NODE-681-length-14082-cov-43.153775_pt1 | contig 14082 bp, 11 predicted proteins | sample MGYA00520696_ERZ1034962 | MGnify/ENA primary metagenome ERZ1034962 (study PRJEB33766, sample SAMN09781770) | gut metagenome | biome: gut microbiome | host: Homo sapiens | place: Madagascar | study: EMG produced TPA metagenomics assembly of the PRJNA485056 data...
TAATTAAATAAAACAAAAATAGAAATAAGTCGTTTTATTAAAATTCGTTTTATTATCTCGAAAAAATTTGTTGTGGTAGACTTTACTTATAGTAAAGGAATGACTTTTTTTAGGAGGGATACGATTATGACAAAAATGGCGAAAGAATTATTGTCACAGCTGACTTCAGAAGGTGCTACAGGCCCATTCGTCACGATTATGTTGAACACCCATGTCGCACATCAAGATGTAGAAAAAGATCAAATCAAGTTCAAAAATTTTGCGAAAGAAGCAAAAAAACGGTTTGAAAAAAAATATGCTGAACATGACTGGTCCTTGTTCCAAGAAAAAATCACTAGTTTGTTAGAAGATGCTTCATTTTGGCGAAGCGCTACAACAAGCGTTGCTGTCATCTTATCTCCAGAACATACGTATATCCATCGCTTAGGTATTCCTGTAGATGACCAATATTATGTGAGTGATCTGCCATATCTTCTAGCGATTATCAAAAATAGTCACTTTAACTACGCTTATTATCTACTAGGATTGAATCGTGATTCAATGAAGTTGTACGAAGTAAACAATAAGCAGGTAACTGAAGTAAAATTACCGGAAGATGCACCGAAAGATGTAGTAACAGCTTTAGGTTCGGAGTTAACAGGTGGCGGATTAAACTATACTTCAAATGGTAGTGAGGGAGCTACGTTTCATGGTGTCAATCCAAAAGATGAGGAAGTAGAGATCGACTGGGTCAATTATTATCAAGCAGTTGATGATTATCTTAAGGATACCTTTGACAATCCTGAAAAACGCCCAATTTATCTCTTTGCGTTACCGGAAAACCAAACGATGTTCAAAAAAATCGCTAAAAATCCGTACTATTGTTCTGATGTGGCGATCTCTGCCTCACCTGCACAATTATCGTTAAAAGAAATCGAAGCAGGAGCTAAAAAACTTTCTGAGGAATTAGCTGCGAAAGAAGCAGAAGGGTATAATCGTTTGTTAGATAAGAAATTTATCGATCAACTAGTAGATATCGTTCCAGCTGCTAAAGAAGGGAAAATTTCTCACTTGTTTATTGCTACGTCTAACTTAGTGGATGGATTTGGAGAAGATCCAGAAACAGAGTATGACCGCCGTCAAGTTTTAAATGAATTGGCAGATAATGTCATCATGAACGGAGGACAAGTAGTCATTCTTGAACAAAAAGAGGCACCAGATGAGAAAAGTTTAGTAGCAATCCTTCGTTACTAATAGAGTGCCATGAGATTTTGCATTTTGAATAAAGAAATGAAAGAGCACGACTGGGGAAATTTTTTCCTCAGTCTTGTTTATAGTTAAAAAATAAAAAGTAGAAGAAGTCGATTCAACTGGTGTTATTTTACTATCAACTATCGTTCTTATGGGGAATCTTATCAAAAAAAATCGTTAGAGAAAGTCTGAATTATAAGGAAACGATTCCATAATTGTTAGGACGGAATACAGAGATATCACTCTTTTTCTCGTTTTTGTCAGAAAACACCAGATGAAAAGGAAAAAAAGAAGGGAAAATAGTGGCTATTTTGTAACCGATATGATATATTAAGAGTGTAGTTTTTGTTCGGTAATCTGTGGCATGTTTCAAATAAACATCTTCCAGATATACACCATTCAAGTAATTGCAAAATATGTGTTGAAACACAAGGAGGATTTTTATTATGGAAATAGGTACAGTAAAATGGTTTAACTCAGAAAAAGGTTTTGGATTCATTACAGCAGAAAACGGTAACGATGTATTCGTTCATTTCTCAGCTATCCAAGGCGACGGATTCAAAACTCTTGAAGAAGGTCAAACAGTAAACTTTGACGTTGAAGAAGGTCAACGTGGCCCTCAAGCAACTAACGTTGTTAAAGCTTAATTAATTGATTTGAATAAAAGCTCGATAACTACATTGTAGTTGTCGAGCTTTTTTGTTTTGGATCAATCACAAAGTTAAATAAGTTCTTCAGATAAGTGGAATTGATTCTGCATCAATAGGTAGTTGAGTAATCAGCCGGTAGTTAAGGTGATCAGATGATTTAGAAAGTGAACCAATAATATAAAGGTTTTTTTCATAAATGGAAAGAGAGATTAAGAAATTTTCTGGTGATTGTAGTATAATCGCAAGAGAACATTTAAAGGCAAGAGAAGAGGAAGTAAATTTGAAATCAAAAACTTATGCAGTTGTCGATATTGAAATGACTGGGACAAATCCAAAAGAAGATCGCATTATCCAATTTGGATGTGTCATGATTGAAGGTGGTCGAATCACTTCTCGTTTTTCGATTGATATTAATCCCGGACGCAAGATTTCCAAACAAATCCAACATCTGACAGGAATTACCAATCGTCGTGTCCAACAAGCACCTTATTTTGAAGATGTGGCCGCAACCATCTATAATCTGTTGGCGGATACGATTTTTGTTGCTCATAATATTTATTTTGATTATAACTTTCTTAATCAGGAGCTATTAAGGTGCCAAACACCGGGATTAAAGATTCCTGGCATCGATACTGTTGAATTAGCTCAAATCTTCTTGCCAAGTGAGCCAAGCTTTCGATTGGCTGATCTGTCAGAGAGTCTAGGCTTTATTCATGAAAACCCACACCAAGCTGATAGTGATGCCGAAGTGACTGCCCAACTTCTTCTATTGATTGAAGAACGGATGCGCCGTTTACCATTAGTCACATTAGAAGCCATTTATGCATTAAGTGGGCAAACTGGAATGGATACAAGTCGATTTATTCAAAGTGTGATGGAAGAGATGAGAGAACAACCTCAGCCGTTAAACGAAGAATTAGAGATAATCGATGGGTTAGCTTTGCAAAAAAAAGAAGTAGATCTTTATACCAGCATTCATTACAACGAGCAAGTTTATCCTAGAAAGAAACAAGCTAAAGAAAAGATATTTGGGAAAACATTGATGTATCGTAAGGAACAAAATCGCTTGATGAATGCAGTATACGACCATTTTACCAAAGATGAGTCCAAAGATTTGATGATTGAAGCCGCTACTGGAATGGGAAAAACGATCGGATATCTACTCCCACTCAGCTATTTAGCCACTCCTGAAAAGCCGGCGATCATCAGTACTGTCTCACTGGTACTCCAGCAGCAGATCTTGGAGAAAGATATCCCATTGTTAAATCAATTGTTGGATCAGCCGATTCAAGCAACAGTGATTAAAAGTTATCGCCATTATATCGATTTACAAAGGTTTAAAGCGACCCTTGAAGCGCCAAAAGAACAAAAACAGTATTTACTTTACCAAATGGCAATCCTTGTTTGGTTGACTCAAACAAAAACCGGTGATTTAGACGAATTGCATTTGACCAACTTGAATCATCTTCTTTTTAGTGAGATTGCCCATCGGGGGACTTCATTTTTAGCTAAAAATCAACCGTTTTATGCACAAGATTTTGTTCGTTTTTTAGAGAGAAAGATCCAGCAAAGCAATTTTTTGATTGTGAATCATGCCTTTTTAGTCCAAGAAACCCAAAGAAAGCGACCATTGTTACCAGAGAGTCCATATTTATTGATCGATGAGGCGCATCATTTGCCTGATATTGCAGAGAAAGTCAATGATCGCCGCTTAAGTATTGCGTATTTTTTCAAACAAATCCAACAGTTTAACGAATCGGATCATTTGTTTGACCGGATCAAAGCGTATTTACCAGAAAACCACGAAGTTCAACGTTGGTTAGAGATTTACCAAGAGGAGTTAAACGCACTTAACGAAGCGCAAATTTTTCTGGCAGAAGGACTGAATCAATTTGCGGCAAAGCAAACAAACGGTCAGTATCCAGAAGAAATGATGGTTACTCAAGAAATGCTTTCGCAGTTACCATTTGAGTCGAGCCTTGCAATTGACCATCTCCATGTGTTTTATCGTGAAATCAAACAACTACAAGACCAAATGCGCTTAAGTTTGACAATCATTCAAGAAAGCTGGACGAAACAAATGCGCATTGATTTAGCCACTCTTTATCAATTATTCGATCAAATGGAAAAGCAAGCAACTTTGATGGAACAGTGGCTGGAAGATTGGCATGAAAATTTGATCCATTGGTTTGTTCCCAACAAAACGGCGCAACAAACGATTTTTCATCTTCACGATTTCAAGGCAGCCTCACTGAAAAGAACAGTTTGGTATCCGCGCTACACGCATATTTTATATATTGGCGGCACGCTTAAAGTGGGACCGAATCGTCAGTATCTTGCGAAACGTTTAGGAATTGAAGGTACACCATTGAAAGTGATCGCATCTCCTTATGATTACGAAAAACAAGTCCGTATCTATGTACCCAAAGAAGCACCGTCAATTAGTCAAGTTGATCAGCAACAATACGTGGACTATTTGTCTCATACGTTGTCTCAATTGATCTTACAAGAAAAGCGGCCAATCTTGGTTTTGTTTACGTCACATGATATTTTACAAAAAGTTTATCAGGCGATTCATTTATCCATGTTAGAGCAAGGACGGGAAATCTTAGCCCAAGGGATCGGTGGTAGCCGACAGAAATTGTTGAAACGATTCATGCTGTCTGAAATGAGTGTTTTATTTGGAGCTGATAGTTTTTGGGAAGGTGTGGATTTACCGGGGGATGCTTTACAGATTGTCGTGGTTACCCGCTTACCTTTTGACAATCCGTTACGACCGATGGTGAAGGCAAGGAATACCTATCTTGAATCAGAAGGAATCAACCCATTCTATCAAGAATCGATCCCTAAAGCTGCTTTAAAATTGAGACAAGCCTTAGGAAGATTGATTCGTGGTGAAGAAGATCGAGGCGTTTTATTGATTCTGGATCGTCGATTACTGTCTGCGAAATACAGTAATCGGATCTTGCAGGCCTTACCGAAGAATATTACGATCAAAGAAGAAACATTGGACGATATTTGCAAAGATATCCCAAAATTCTTAAAGAAAAACGAAGAATAAACTTCTTCAGACAATCTATTTTCGCATGAAAAATCTGCTATAATAAAACTTAGCGAATATAAAAGGAGCGACGATCCTTGAAGAAACAATCAAAACAAAAGCAAGAATCTCCGAAAGAAAAAACAATTAATCATGTATTACTAGGGTTGATTATCGCTTTATTAGCGATCATCGTATTTAGTTCGATTTTTTATTTACGTGCGAGCCGCCCAAGGATGCAAGCCAAACAAGAAGCAATTGAGATTGCTAAAAAATACGCAGGACTTGAAGAAGCAGATCACTTTTATTGGTTTACTCGGAATCATACTTACTTTTCTTTGACTGGTAAAAACGATAAAGGGCAAGAAATTGCGGTCATTATTCCTAAATCGGGCGAAAAGGTCAAAGTATTAGCTCAAAAAGATGGGATAACTGAACAAGAAGCAAAAGAAAAAATTGCTCAAGCTCATCCAGAAGTCCAAATCGAAAAAGCTTCACTAGGAATGTACGATAATCAAGCTGTCTGGGAAGTTGTTGGAAAAAATTCAAAGGATCAATTCAATTATTATTTGCTTTCTTTCGAGTCAGGGAAAGAAATAAAAACTATCACTGGAATATAATTTGTAAAGGATGAGTAGGATGAAGCTGTCAAAAAGAGTACAACAATTAGAACCTTCTGTGACGCTTGCTGCAGCAGCAAAAGCAAAAGCTTTAAAAGCACAAGGAAAAGATATCTTAAGTCTAACGGTCGGAGAACCTGACTTTGCAACGCCCGAAAATATCCAAGAAGTGGCGGTTCAGGCAATTAGAAACGGCAAAGCAAGTTACTATACGCCGAGCGCAGGGATTCCTGAACTACGCCAAGCAATTGTCGATTATATCAAGGAGTACTATGGGATCACCTATGAACCTTCTCAAACGATTGTAACGGATGGTGCAAAATTTGCGTTATATGCCCTTTTTCAGACGATTTTAAATCCTGAAGATGAAGTGATCATCCCAGTACCTTATTGGGTAAGTTATGGAGAGCAAGTAAAATTAGCAGAAGGTCGACCGGTATTTGTTAAAGGCGAGGAAAACAATGGATTTAAAATAACTGTTTCCCAGCTAGAAGCATCACGAACCCCTAAAACGAAAGCATTGATCATCAATTCTCCTTCGAATCCGACAGGAATGATCTATGATCAAAAAGAGCTGCAAGCAATCGGAGAATGGGCTGTCAAACATGATATTTTGATAGTTGCAGATGATATTTATGGACGTTTAGTTTATAATGGCAATGAGTTTACTCCAATTGCAACAATCTCTGAATCTATTCGTAAGCAAACGATCATCATCAATGGGGTCTCAAAAACTTATGCAATGACGGGATGGAGAATCGGCTATGCTTTGGGGAACCAAGAAATCATCGATAGGATGATTGCAATTGCTTCTCAATCAACAAGTAATTCAACAGCAGTCAGTCAATATGCTGCGATTGAAGCGTTGACTGGTGAGCAAGATCCAGTGGAAGAAATGCGCGTGGCATTTGAAGAACGCCTAAATATCTTATATCCACTTGTTTCAAACTTACCTGGAGTGACACTTAATAAACCACAAGGTGCTTTTTATTTGTTTCCGAATGTAAAAGAAACGTTGGCTATGTGCGGTTATGAGAATGTCACGAAGTGGGTAGAAGATCTATTAGAGGAAACGGGTGTTGCTTTAGTAACTGGTGAAGGATTTGGTGCGCCAGAAAATGTGCGATTAAGTTATGCAACGGATCTTGGAACTTTGGAAGAAGCAGTCCGACGTATTGCGCAATTTATTGAGAGTAAAAGTCAAATATAATCCTAATAATTAAGGTAGAGCGAAGGAGAGTCATAAGTGGAAACAATTCAAATCATTGATTCGAAAAATCATGTAGGAGAAACAGTAAAGATTGGCGCTTGGGTAGCAAATAAACGTTCAAGCGGAAAAATTGCTTTTCTACAACTAAGAGATGGAACGGCTTATTTTCAAGGAGTAGTTGTGAAAAGTGAAGTTCCAGAAGAAGTATTTCAATTAGCAAAAAATCTTCACCAAGAAACATCAATCATCTTGACCGGAGAAATCCGTGAAGATAGCCGTTCAAAATTTGGCTACGAAATCGGGATTAAGACAATCGAAGTTGTCAGTGAAAGTCATGATTATCCCATCACACCTAAAGAACATGGAACTGATTTTTTGATGGATCACCGTCATTTATGGTTACGTTCTTCCAGACAACATGCAATCATGCAAATCAGAAATGAAATTATTCGTGCAACATATGAGTTCTTTAATAACCATAACTTTGTCAAAATCGATCCTCCAATTTTAACTGGTTCTGCACCAGAAGGAACGACTGACTTATTTGAAACGAACTATTTTGACCAAAAAGCGTACTTATCACAAAGTGGTCAATTATATATGGAAGCTGCAGCGATGGCTTTTGGTAAAGTATTCTCCTTTGGTCCAACATTCCGTGCAGAAAAATCAAAAACACGTCGTCATTTGATCGAATTTTGGATGATTGAACCTGAGATGGCATTTACACATCAAGAAGAAAGTCTAGAGGTCCAAGAACAATATGTTGCTTTCTTAGTACAAAATGTATTGGATCACTGTGATTACGCATTAGATGTCTTGGAACGAGACAAAGAAGTATTGAAAACTTATACGAAGTTACCATTCCCACGTATCTCTTATGATGATGCGATTGAATTATTGAAGAAAAATGGGTTTGATGATATTGAGTGGGGCGATGATTTTGGTTCTCCGCATGAGACATTCATTGCCAATTCATTTGAACAACCCGTATTTATCTTGAATTATCCAAAAGCAATCAAACCTTTCTATATGAAACCACATCCAACTCGTGAAGATGTAGTGATCTGTGCCGATATGATCGCACCAGAAGGATACGGTGAGATCATTGGTGGTAGTGAACGGGCAACGGATTATGAATTCTTATTAGAACAGATCAAAAATCATGGTTTAGACGAAAATGAATATTCTTGGTATCTTGATTTGCGTAAATATGGTTCAGTGCCACATTCTGGATTTGGATTGGGCTTAGAGCGAACAGTTACTTGGATCGCAGGTATCGACCATGTGCGTGAAGCAATTCCATTCCCACGTTTGTTAAACCGTATCTATCCATAAAAATGAAATAGCTGGTTCAACCACAAAAAACTGCAGAAAGTGGCCTCTTAGGAGGTTAACTTTCTGCAGTTTTTTTATAACTTAGTCAGTTTGTAATGGCTCTTTTAAAGCTTTAATTAATGGTTGAATCGTTGATTGCTGAAGAAGCAATTCTAAGGTACGAATCTCTTTTAGCGAAGGATAATTGTCTAAAAGTAGCCAGTTTTTCTGAGGAGCTATTGGAAGATTAGAAATCCAGTAATCGATGGAATCTGCATTTTGATCGTTCATTACAGAATCTTGGACATCAATGATTTCAAAAACTGCGTACTCATTCAATTTCGTTTTAAGAAGCGTAATCAGTAATTCACTATGTACTTGGTCGTAGGTAAAAGCAAGACCAATTTTTTTCTTCTGTTGATTTTTTCTAATAAGTTCCTTTAAGTGTTTATCATAGATAATTGTAAGATAGAGCCATTCATAAAATAAAGGATCATCATTTATTTCATTTCTGAAAGTGATCAATTTTTGTAACAGTCGGTTAGCAGTATGGGCAGAAAAGCGCCCATTTTGCTTAAAAAATTCAATCACAAATCGTTTTTTTTGATCATTTAACAAATATTTGATTTTTCCAGACAAAGTTAGTGATTGATCGATCGAATAATGGAGCTCGATTTCTTTATTTTCTCCAAATAGCTGGTAGAGTTCAGTTGTCAACTGAATCAAGGATTGCTTTTTCCCTTGCATTTCTAGTGAAAGCTTTGGTTCTTTCATCATTGACTGAAATGTTAAGAGATTTGATTGGACGACACCCGTATATGAAAGCTTGAATACTTCTTTGAAGTGTGCATAATCAATGACGATTCGTGAATCATCAAATGGTAAAGTTGCTGAGGATATTGCATTTTTATCCGCTGATTTATAATAAGTCGTTGATTTTTGGATATGGACACTAAGCTTAATAATCACCCAGATCCAGCTACTTAATCGTTGTTGTTCTCGAGAAGTAGAGAAGTTGGGCAATTCGGTAAATGCTTGCAACAGTTGATCAAGAATTAATTGTTCTTTCGGAAGAATATATTGAGTATTAGCGTGATATTTTTCTGAAAAAAAGACATAAAAAAACTGATATAGTTTAGATGAATCTCCTGTAAAGTAGAAAGGAGAGTCAGTCAGACAAATATCATGGCAGTTCAAAAAATCAGCTACTTGTTTTTTGATACGGTGAAATTGAGATTTACTGATTTTTAGTTTTTTTAAAATTTCCGAAGTTGTTATAAACGGACGAGAAAAAACCAGAGAAATAAATTGAAGCTGTACAGAATCTTGATAAATATAACTGTATACTTCACTATAGCTGATTGGTTTATTTTTTCTCAGCAATAAATGATCTTTTTCTTTTCCACTTGAAAAAAGCCACGATTTTCCAGCTCATTCAATTGTTTAAGAATCGTTTGCTTGGTTGCTTGGGTTGTTTCTTCTAGTTGTTGAACGGTCACTTGTCCATTTGCTAAATATGTTTCTAAAATAATTAATTGGATATAATGTTTTTTGGATAATATCGCTTTCATCTTGGTTGGAACCTCCTTACTCGTTATAAGGATTGTACTAATGAAATAGCTGCTATCGGCAATGATAATTTCTTTTTTTGGAAAAAAAATTATGGACAATTCCAAAAAATTAGTAAACATTAGCAGGATTGCTAAATAGAGAGATGAAAAATGGGAATTTGGCGATTTATTTCTTTTTTTGTGTAAAAAAGGATCTTTAAAATAAAATGTTCATGAAAATTCAAGGCAAATAAAAGAGTATCTCCAGAGATAATATAGAATGAGTCTCGTTACCTAATCGTAACAGCAGAAATCAATTAATGGGGGAAAATAGAATGAAAAATAACATGAAGAAGGTATTTGTCGCAAGTATTGCCTGTCTGTCTTTAGGAACTTCTATAGGCGTACATGCAACAACCATAGGCAAGGAAGCTATTACTATCAGTGATAACTTGAAAGAAGTGGTTGAGGACTCGATTATCAGTAACAGGGATTTTAGCGCTGGTTTAGATCATTGGATCGTGTCAAACCCAGAATCGAAGAATCCAACACTGGTAACTGAAAATGGGGTTTCTTATGTGAAAGCAATGTTGGGCGAAAATATCCATCAATATGTGAAATTACAACCCAATACGACCTACACATTTTCTTATGACGCTGCGGGAAGCAAAAATTTTCCGAGTAAAGTCGAGTTTGGTACATTGAATCACGGAGAAGAATTTGTTTCTTTACAAGAATCGGCACATAATAATGAACAATGGGAAAGACATTCGTTTACTTTTACGACACCAGAAAAAGACAATACATATATTATCCGTTTTTCTTCTACGGGAAATGGTTGGGCAACTTTTAAAAATATCGATATCCAATCTGAAGATGACACATCTCAAAATACTTTGTTATCTGTTGGAGTAGAAAGTCACCAACCATATATCTTCTTAAACTTAACGCCAGAACAATTTAATAGCAAACAACGCCTGATGGTTTATTTGGATGGTAACTATTATTTTGAAACGTATAATGGTAAAGCTTACTACTCTTACAAAGAGATAACAGACGAACTAGTAAAGATACGTCGTGGGTTTGAAGGCAACAAAGGTGAAAAAATTGAAGTTTATTTAGCGCCTGGATCACCTGGTCAAAGCTCTGCAGGTAAAGTATTGTTAGAAACCTATGTAGTAGAGAAAAAATTGGAATCAGCAGCGACTGAATATGATCAGATCGTGAAAGATATTCAAGTAGTTGGAAATAAAGTAGTGATGGATATTGATCGAGAAATATTTGAGCAAGACAATCGAATCGTACTTTATAAAAATGATGCATATATCGCGGAAACTTATAAAGGAAAAGCTTACTATTCATCAGTCAAAAAAATGAATGAGACTGTTCGGGTGACTTACAGTAAAGGCGTGGTTGCTGGCGATATCATTTCAGTTAAATTAGTAGGTAATCGACCAGGAACAAGTACTACGAATAGTTTCCAACAACTACTAGCGACTATAGAAGTGGAATAATCCCAGTAAAATAGATATCGCTTAGGATGAAGAGATACGACAACAATAAAAAAACTCCCTCACTCGTTTGGCTAGTGGGGGAGTTTTAATCAAATAGGAGAAATGCTTATTTTTTTTATTGCTGATAAGATAGCTATTAGGTATGGATTAGTTCAGGGAATGACAAGTGTAGATTCCATTGTTCAGTTCTTTTTTATTTGTGACACTCCTGTACTCTTACAATGAATGATATGGTTTTCACTTTATGAGTCGCTTTTTTTATTGTAAAGGTAATGCTTTTTTGATTGATAAAAAATAGAAGAAGTATTAGTTTGACAAATGAGTGACCGCTCATATATAATTATATATGAATAAATGCTCATGTTTAAAGTGAGGAGGTCAGAGCATGAAAAGCTATCGATTAGAAGGATTGGATTGCGCAAACTGTGCAATGAAAATCGAAAAAAGAATCAACGAAATCAATGGGGTAAAGCAAGCAAATGTTAACTTTGCTGTAGGTAAATTAACGATTGAGGCAGATCAGGATAAGATAGGTGAAATCGAAACTGAAACTAGAAAAGTGATCAAGGAATTAGAACCAGAAGTTGAGGTAAAAGAGATGGAAGAAGTGACTTCGACATTAAATGAAGAAAAAAAGGATCTGATTCGTATTGTCCTATCAGCTATTGGCTTATTAGGCTTGTTTATTTGGGATCCAGCTGAACCGATTCGTTTTATTGGATTTTTACTTGTCTATTTATTTATTGGTTTTGATGTTATTAAACAAGCTGCATTAAACATTACGAGAGGTCAATTGTTTGATGAAAATTTTTTGATGGCAATCGCAACGATCGGTGCGATGTTGATTGGTGAATATCCAGAGGCAGTAGCGGTCATGTTGTTTTATCAAGTAGGAGAATATTTCCAAGGCTTTGCAGTCAACCAATCAAGAAAATCGATACGTGCATTGATGGAGATTCGACCAGAAGTGGCTCATGTTGAAACAGAAGCTGGATTGGTGACAACCCAGCCAGAAAGAGTAATGATTGGGGAGCATGTTTTTGTCAAACCAGGAGAACGAGTACCATTAGATGGGAAAGTCATCAGTGGGCAGTCATTAGTTGACACTTCTGCATTAACGGGAGAATCGGTTCCAAAAGAAGTTTTTGAAGGAGAGTCAGTATTAAGTGGTTTTATCAATATCAATCAACCATTAGTTGTTGAAGTAGAAAAAAATTATCAAAACTCAACCATTAGTAAATTGCTCGAATTAGTAGAAAATGCAAGTAGTAAAAAGGCACCAGCAGAAAATTTCATCACTAAATTTGCTCGTTACTACACGCCAGTGGTAGTAGTATTAGCTGTTTTATTAGCCATTTTACCACCACTTGTGTTACCAAATACAGGATTTGATGAATGGATTTACCGAGCTTTGACGTTCTTAGTGATTTCGTGTCCTTGTGCTTTAGTAATTTCGGTACCTTTAAGCTTTTTTGGAGGGATTGGTGGAGCTAGTAAAATGGGTGTATTAGTGAAGGGTAGTAATTACCTTGAATTATTAGCTCATACAGACACCATGGTTTTTGACAAAACAGGAACTCTGACAAAAGGTGATTTTTCTGTTCAATCAATTGAAACTACTATGGTTGAACCTTTATTCATGCAATATGTTGCAAGTGTAGAACAATATTCGACACATCCGATTGCACAAGCGATTTTAGCTGATTATGAAGGAGAATTATTACCCACGGATCAAATGGAAGAAGTTTTAGGCGAAGGAATCAAGGCAGTTGTGGATGGGAAAGTAGTCTTAGTAGGAAATCATAAACTTTTCACTCGATACAATATAGCCTTTCCAGTCAATCAAGCAGTTGGTACCTTAGTATATGTGGCAATTGATCAACAGTATGTTGGAAGCATAGTGATTGCAGATTCCATCAAAGAAGATGCAAAAGCAGCTTTACAAAAACTAAAAAAACTTGGAGTTAAACAAACTGTGATGCTTACCGGGGACGCACAAGCAATTGCGACACATATTGGAAATGAATTAGGAATCGACACGGTCTATAGCGAGCTCTTACCGCAAGACAAAGTGGCTAAATTAGAGCAAATCCTCACGAACGCATCGCAAAAGACTGCGTTTGTTGGTGACGGAATCAATGATGCACCTGTGCTAGCTAGAGCTGATGTCGGAATAGCGATGGGAGGTCTTGGAAGTGATGCAGCAATCGAAGCGGCTGATGTAGTGATCATGAATGATGAACCTGGAAAAATCGCAGATGCTATTCGCTTATCAAGAAAAACGTTGAAAATCGTTAAACAAAATATTATCTTTGCAATCGGGATCAAAAGTGTTGTCTTAATTTTAGGCGCATTCGGGATCGCCACAATGGGAGATGCCGTATTTGCTGATGTAGGTGTCACTGTACTAGCAGTCTTAAACGCTATGAGATGTTTAAAACTCTAACGATCGACTGTTGATCTAAACACAAGCATCGTTAAAGTGAACTTTTCTTGCCTACGGAGTAGGATTATCAGAAAATAAGTGAAAATCTTTAACCAAACTATTTATATGCGTGTTTAAAATGAAGTTCTATAGGTGTATTTTGTTTGTTATTGATCAATAGAAAAGAAATTTTCCTTTATTCGTCAGCTTGATGACTGTTCGGATGAAAGGGGAATTTCTTTTTTTATTTAAAAGCAACGATTTTTGAATTGTACTACCCATTGTTGTTTTTTGATTAGAAAGTAAGCATATTAAAATAACTATTTGATCTAATTTTTAGAAAATTCTTTTACATCGTTCAGTTTGAAAGGGATTAACTAATTTATACAAGGTGTTATCTTGTGTAAAATGATAAAAAGATGGAAGAATAGTGTGGGAAAATTAAAAATATACACACATAAAATAACGAACTATTGTAAATAGATAAGAATTTGTTTATGATTGTAAATAGATAAATATTTTATTTAAA
>ERZ1034962.683-NODE-683-length-14027-cov-25.312983_pt1 | contig 14027 bp, 14 predicted proteins | sample MGYA00520696_ERZ1034962 | MGnify/ENA primary metagenome ERZ1034962 (study PRJEB33766, sample SAMN09781770) | gut metagenome | biome: gut microbiome | host: Homo sapiens | place: Madagascar | study: EMG produced TPA metagenomics assembly of the PRJNA485056 data...
GTAATATTTTAATTAATAATAAACATTTAAAAGAATAATAAAACAATGAAGATTTTTAAGAATTTCATCGGTCTCGCTGCCCTGGCACTCTGCCTCGGTTTCGCGTCTTGCAGCAGTGACGACGATGCACCTTCTTATAGCAATGTGGCTGTAAGCAACTCTGAGTTGATGACTATCCTCAAAGCTAAGGGATACCAGTTTGATGAAAATGGCAAAATGCTCCTTGACGACAAAGCCAACAGCACCACATCTCTCGACCTTTCAGGCACAAAGGTTGATACTGCAGCCTTGAAGGAACTTTCTGTTTTTCCTAATTTGAAAGAGTTGAACCTTAGCAGCAATGGATATGGTGAGACTTTCGACTTTTCTGTTCTCCCTGCTCAGATTACAGGCATTGACCTCACAAATAACGACATTTACAACTACGATAACCTCGTAAAGGTAACAGTAGAGGAAAATGGCGACGAGACAGTTGAACCCCTTCATAATATCACCAAACTTTATTTGCCAGAGAAAGCTAAGTATAATATTGCTCAAATCATGCGTTTCTATCGTCAGAATAAGTCTGCTATTGATGGTGGTACTATGGATGTTGAAATGCAGAATGGTAATGGTAGTTTGGAAAAGTATAACACTTTAAGAGAAATTCCAAATGAAACTCTTAGGGAGTGCTTAAAAGAGAATTATGCAGAATTGTTTTCTGGTGATAAAATTAATATAGAGAACTACATATTAGATGGTAAGCAAAAAATAAACCCATTAAAGCTCGAAAAGGATATAGACAATTATGAAGGTATTCAATATGTTATCCAAAATCCGTATTGGGAAGGTGCAAGTATAGCTATTTCTGCTCCTAAAAAAGTAACAAAATTACCTGTGTTAAATATTTCAGAAAAAATAAATACACTATCTCTTTTAAATGTAGATGTCCAAGCAATTAATGTACCAGCCAATTCTATTTTGCGTTATATTTGGTTTTCAAATGTGAATAGTTTGAAAAGCATAGATTTGAGTAAATCTGTTGTCTTTGGGCAAAGAAGTGGAAAGGAAGAATTAGATGGTACAGTAGGAAGTTGTATCATGGCTTGTGATTGTCCTTCTCTTGAATCAATTATATTGCCAGAAAAAGATGAATTGCGAATTAATTACTTAGATATAGAGTGTTTGCCAAAATTGAAGGACTTTGATATGGCAAAATTCGTTGCAGTAAATTGTCTTATGATTGGTGACCTTCCACAAAGTTACAATTTGGTATATCCGAATTTGAAGGAGTTTGATTATACAGACTTTGGTGCTACAATGTTCTCTATTTCTGAAAACTCATACAATTTCTATAAGAAAGCAACAACGGATTTCATAACAAAATACTATGTAAAGGATGGGTTGCTTGAGCCACAAGGCTATTTGTCAAGTATGAATAATGATTCCTATGATTGGGATTATGATTTTTAATTAATAACATTTATAAACATTTTAAATTTACAAAACTATGTTGAAAAAACTCTTTTTGTTTTTTGCCATTTTTATGGCAAGTGTTTTTAGTGCAATGGCACAGAACAGTGTTGGTTACTATATTGGTAAATTAGATGTCGTAAAGATGAATGAGACATCTTACAATCCTGTAGAAAATCAGGAGTTCAAAGTTTCAAGCAACTTGAAGTTGACTGGTAAGGTTGCAAAGATTGGTAAGATGCCTGGTGATATCAATATCAGCTTAGCCATTACGGAAACTGGCAATGTTTTGGGGTCATCTACTGCTGTAGGTGGTGTTTGTGGTAAGCTTAATGTTTTGGGCTTCATTCCTGTTTCTTTGATTTTGAAAGATTTCCATGGAACAATAAATGGAGATGACATTGAATTTACATTGAAGTGTGATGGTCTGTACGAGAACTCTCCTATTTCTGCTGAGGTTCATTACACAGGTAAGAAACAATAAGGTACTCTCTCCCTTTTTGCTCTATGACAAGTTAACTTGTCATAGAGCAAATCACGTTTGATAATGAAAAAGAAAAGTATATTTTTTACACTCGTTGCATTGCTCTTTTGTGTAGTATTCACATCATGTTCTTCTGATGAGGAAATAACACAGGAATCCCCATCTGAGGAATATGTTGATAAGGCAAAAAACATTCTAACAAATGAAATTGTTTTGTCAACAAAGGCGTGGATGGGCACAGTAGATAAAACCCACCTTGAAAGTGGTTGTCCTACAAAATTCAATTTCAATTGGAATGATGATGGAACTATGACATTAACCCTTAATGATTTCCATGTGGGAGCTATGCCATTCAACATCACTTTCAAGTGCAAGAACAAGTTTATGAAACTGAATACTTGGGAAAAGGATGAGTATAAAGGTGACGGTTGGGTAAAATTCAAAGGTACTGATGGTGTAGTTAGTACAACAAGTACCGATGAAGACTACAAAGGTGGAAGCGGCGCAACAGTTAATGGCTATCTTAATGTAAATACATTGCAAATACAATTCATTGTAGATTACAATATGATGGGCGTAACATCACAGTGTCCACTTCAAGTGATTGACAAGAATCGCATCAACAACTTTGATGCAGAGTTTGATCAATACGAGAAAGACCTTGCTCAATGGAAAAAAGAAAATGGAGAAGGATAACTTTAATGTTGTTCATATTATTAAGGAAAGAGGGGTATGCCCAGACATATCTCTCTTTCTTTTTGCAAGTAAAAAAAATGAGCTATAAGCCATAGCGAGGCTAAAAATCGTGAAAGGAATAGAAAATAACAAAAGGAGCAAGCCTTTTCAACATATAAGCATCAAGCTATATAGAATAAGAAGAATTAGACGAAAAAAGTAAAATCGACATAAATGAAGACAATTAGAAATGTAATGCTCATCGGCTTGCTGCTGATACTCGCCCTCCCTGTCGCTGCACAGCGAAAGGTGAAGTTCGGTATCTTCGACAAAGCCACTGAGCAGCCAATCATCGGTGCAGTCATCACCTACGCCGACAACGAGAAATTGAAATCGCCACAGCGTGTTGTTACCAACATGGATGGTGAGGCTACCATCTCGGTGCCTCAGAGTGACAAGTGTTATTACCAGGTGGTATCCGTGGGCTATAACCCCCTGAGGGGAACCATCGGAAACGACAGCTCCCTCAAGCTCTTCATGACAGAAGACGTGATGAAGGTGAACGAGGTGGTGGTTACAGGTTCCCGTACCGCCCGACCAATCAAGCTCTCGCCAGTGAGCACGCAGGTGCTCGGCGGTAAGGAACTGGTGGATGCAGGCTATGCCGACCTGACCAAGGCACTGCAGCAGGAGACACCGGGTATGAACATCCAGAAGGTGGGCTTCGGCAACGAAATCTCCATGCAGGGCTTGGATGCCCGCCACGTGCTCTTCCTGCAGGATGGCGAGCGATTGACGGGCGACATGGCGGGTAACCTCGACTATGAGCGATTCAACCTCCATGCCATCGACCGCATCGAAATCGTGAAAGGTGCCAGCAGTACCCTCTACGGAAGCCGTGCATCGGGTGCCGTCATCAATCTCATCACCAAGAAGACCACCAAGCCTATCGATATTCAGGCTGGTGTACGCTGGGGACAGATGAACGAAACCAACTACAAGAATCCTTCCCCAAAGGATTTCCTGTATATGTTTGAGAAAAACGCCGACCGCCCGAACCTGCAAAGCTGGGTGTCGGCAGGATTCAATGCAGGCAAGGTGACCTCGCAGACCGACGTGTGGTATTCTTCGAGCGATGCCTTCTACATGTACCAGGCGGAGAACGACAAGAAGGTATATACCCAAGAGGCGAATCCTTGGCTCGACCACGACGTGACCATTACCAGCGTGGCTTCCCGTCCGCCAATGGGCATCGAGGGTACTGAGCATATCTCGGTATCGCAGAAGGTATTCTACGACCCTTTCAAGAACCTGGAGATTCTTGCCTACGGTAGTGCGTTCTATATGAATACCTACGACCTCATTCAGGATATGACTTTCAGTCAGGCGCGTGACTGGACAGCTGGTACTAAGATTAAATATACATTCAAGGATTGGTTCAAGATTACCGCCTCCCTTCATGGCGACTTCTACGACCGCTTCAAGCGCCACGAGCGCATCGACGAGCGTACCAAAGTGTATAAGAGCCGTATCTTCCAGCCTCGCCTCTCCATCACCTCGCAGAAGTTCGAGGGCCACGACCTCATCCTCGGTATCGAGCACCTGAGCGATGACCTGACGAGCGACCGATTCAACGGCGATGCCTCCCACATCATGCGCACCCGTTCGCTGAAGGAAACGGAGGCTTTCCTGCAGGACGAGTGGACGATGAACGACCACTGGATGGTTTCGGCAGGTGTGAGAACCAACTTCAGCCGTGCCTTCGGACTGATGGCGATGCCTAAGATTGCCTTCAAGTGGAGTCCTTCGGATCACTGGGCGTGGAGAGCCAACTACTCTATGGGCTATCGCTCGCCAAGCATCAAGGAGCTGTTCTTCAACTGGGACCACCTCGGCATGTTCATGATCAAGGGTAACGAGGACCTGAAGCCTGAGAAGAACAACTACGTGAGTCTGGGCACAGAGTACTCGAACGATAACTTCTTCATCTCGGGCAATGTGTATGGCAACTTCTTCCGCAAGAAGATTGAGGGTGTATGGCGCATCTACGACATGCAGTATAACTTTGAATATACCAACCTCGCCAAGCAGAACCTCGTCGGACTGGAAGCCATCATGCGCTGGCACTTCCTCAACCACTTCACGATGAATGCCACCTACAGCTACGTGAACGTGAGCAAGACGGATGGCATCCAGGTGAACACCACTTCGCCTCATGCTGCTACGGCGAGCCTCGACTATAAGTACACGAAGAAGAACTACCGCCTGGGCGCCACCTTCTCGGCAAGCTACATGGGTGAGAAGAAGTTTGATGTGCAGGACCGACTCTCTGTAAACGGTGAGAGCCACGATGCCTACTTCCGATGCAAATTGCCACAGTATGTATTGTGCAATCTGTCGGTGATTCAGACCTTCTATAATAAGGTAAAGGTAACTGTGGGTGTGGATAACATCTTTAACTATGTGCCAAAGACCCTGGGTTCGGGCATCACCATGTTTAACGTGCCAGCCACGGCAGGAGCCAAGGCGCATGTGCAGGTGGAAGTGTTGGTAGATGAATTGGTAAAAGCATTTAGAAAGAAGAAATAATGAAGAAAGCATTACTATATATAATAGGTATGGCAGCCGCAATGACGAGCTGCGTATCTTATGAGGCTGAGGACTTCACAGGTCATACCTTGCCCCGAAAAACAGGTTATAGCACGGGTGTTACCAACGACTGGCTCTATTTTGACCTGAAGACGGGACATCGCTATAATGTGCTGAATCCTAACCAGAGTGTTATAGCCTTTATTGATGGCAAGCCAATAGAGGAGTATTTCCATTATAAAGGTACAGCTAAACTCGTAAAGTATTGGAGCGAGGGTGTGCAGAAGAACATCTTCGAGGATGCAGAGCGTGATGAGAACGGCGATACCATCTTTACCAAGAATCAAGCTACAGGCAAGTCTACCTATAAGACGGTGAAGAGACAAGCCAACAGCATCTTAGTGATGGAGAACAAGGAGGATGACCCCAACACGATGGCTTATCCTGCTACGGAGTGGGACCTCGCCTTCAATGGTTATCAGCTCCGCACCAACAGCGGAACGAGCGGACCAGGCAAGGGCGGTGCTGCCGACCTGGGCTATGGCGAATATGACAAGTGGACGAGCAAGGCGCAGGTGGATGCCTATCTGGCAGAACACAACATGACTTTCGCCGTGGATGATTCAGCAAGCGTCTATGTCACCATGTCGCAGAACGACTGGAACAAGTATTGCATCGCCAACAAACTGGATATGAACGAGAACCCTTGGTTCGACCCTAACAATGGTCCTGCCAAGCAGCTGGTAAGCGGCAATCCGGTACTCGAAAAGGCAATGAGTTTCTCGGGTCCACCTCCAGTATATACTCCTTCCTTCCATACCTACGTAATCCGTTCGTGGGATGGCGAGAGATATTACAAACTCCAGATTATCTCCTGGTATGATGCCAATGTGCAGATAGGTGATGATGGAGGAAGAATCAGTTATTACTTAGATGAATTAAAGTAAATATTAAACATTATGAAACAATTGAATTGGTGGAAATCCATCGCTTCGTTCCTCGTGGTACTCTTTACCATGCCGTTGGGACATGCGCTGATGATGATAATGGATAAGACGATGACTCCTGAAGCTGTGCATTACTCAGCCTTCTTCATGGGGTTGGCAGGTCTTATCATGGTAGTAATCGGTGTCTTCGTAAAGGGAGACACCAAACAGACTCTTTGGGGACTTTTCGGAGGTCTGCTTTTCTGGACCGGTTGGATAGAATTCCTGTTCCAGTACTATGCTACCCGCTGGGGTACACAGCCGGAGATGGAGAATGGCGAAGTTGTGACTCGCCCTGAATACCTCATTCTCCCTGCCACTTTCGGCATGTGGATGATGATAATGGTGCTCTACATCTTCTCAACCAAAAACGGATGTAACTTCATCAACTGGTGGCAGCGTGTTCTTTTCCGTTCCCGCAAGAACGAGATTGCTGCCCGTCCGATGACACATCATACAAGTATCGTCACCTTCATGGAACTGAACATGATTTTGTGGACAAGCTATCTCCTGTTGATGTTCTGCTACGACAAGAACTTCCTCGGCGACCATCATCCTGTAACTTCGGTTGTTGCCGCAGCTTGTCTGATAGGTAGTTTCTTCATCTTCCGAAAGCAGTTGCGTTTGAGCACATGGGGAGCCAATATCCGTATGGCTATTGCAACGGTTGTCGTGTTCTGGGTACCTGTGGAAGTGCTTGGTCGCCTTGACTTTTTCAAGGAAATTTGGATTGAGCCGGAGAAGTATACTACCCAGATGATTTGCATCCTCGTGGCATTCGTGGCATTGCTTGTGTATATCATGATAGCTGCAAGAAAGAAGAAGACACATGAGTAACAGAAAACTATATTGGTGGAAATCCATAGTATCGATGGGTGTGATTTTAGGAAGCATGCCCATCGTTCATTTGGTGGCACGAGTGCTGAAGGACAATTACGACGGCACGCAGTTATTGGGTGCTGGCATGGCTGTGGGATTCGTGGGCTTGGTGATGGTGGTGGTCGGTGTTTTCGTCAAGGGACAGACTCGCCAAACCTTGCTCGGACTTATCGGTGGCATGTTCTACTGGACGGGTTGGGTGGATTTCCTCTTTATGTATTATGCCCATCGTTGGGGCACACATGCCGAGATTGACCCAGTGACAGGAGAAGTGTTGAGCCGCCCTGAATATCTTCTGCTCCCTGCCACCTTTGGCTTGTGGGCAATGGTGATGTTGCTCTACATCTTCTGTTCCCGAAATGCCTGCAACTTCCTCAACTGGTGGCAGACGCTCTTCTTGGGGAAGAACAAGCGACTCATCGCCGCTCGCCCGATGACACGCCACACCAGCATTGTTACCTTCATGGAAATCAACACAATGCTCTGGACTTGCTATCTCCTGCTGATGAACCTCTACGATCCTCAATTGTTTGGTCGTGAGAGTCCAGTCACCTTCGGTGTAGCCTTCGGTGCCTTGCTTTCCGCCCCATACGTATTTCGCAAGCAACTCCACTTGCAATCGTGGGGAGCAAACATCAGAATGGGTACGGCAACGGTCATCGTGTTCTGGATAGCGGTAGAGGCATTTAATCGCACGGGCATCATCGGGAAGCTCATTGCACATCCGAGCGAATATCCTTGGCATTGGGTGGTAATGGTGATAGAACTTTGTTTCTTGGCAGGAAAGATTGTCAAGGATGCAAGGGCGAAGAAAGAAAAGAAATAAGATAGATAATCAGATAAGGAAATCAATGAAGAAAGGAACTTGGAGAAAACAACATAAATGGCTTGGTATCGGCTTGAGCTTCTTCATGCTGATGTTCTGCGTGTCAGGCATCCTGCTCAATCATCGTTCACTCATCAAGGATGTGAACGTGAGCAGGAAGTACCTGCCAAGTCGTTATGAGTTTCAGAAATGGAATGGCGGTTTGCTACGAGGCACGCTTGACATTGGCAAGGATTTAATGGTAGATTCCATGAGGAATGTGGATTCTTGTCGCCAACTGTTGCTTTATGGCAATGGTGGCATCTGGCTTACCGACTCCAAGGCTTCCTATTTCAAGGATTTCAATGAGGGGTTGCCAGAAGGTGCAGACTATCGTCAAATCAAAAATGTCATAAGGCTTGATAATGGAAGGATATTTGCAGTCTCACCTTTCGGGCTTTATCGCTATGGAGTGCATAACAAATGGCATGAGGTGAATATGTCACTGGAGGATGAGGAGAAATTTACGGACATCGCTTCGCATGGCGACACCCTTGTAGTGCTCAGTCGTTCCTTTGTCTATACCTCGCTTCCTCCTTATAAGACTTTTAAGCGCATTCAACTTCATGCGCCAAAGGATTATGACGGCAAAGTAACTGCCTTTCGTACCATTTGGCTACTCCATAGTGGAGAACTTTTCGGAATAACAGGAAAGATTGTGGTTGATGCCATAGCCATTATTCTTGTGGTTCTCTGTATTACGGGTATCGTCTTTTGGCTGAGACCGAAGCGAAAGGCATTACTGCAAACCTCGCTTCATCTGCATGACAGAATCGGGCGATATACTATCATACTTGCGCTCTTGATTGCACTGACGGGTTGGTGTCTCCGCCCTCCTGTGATGATAGCATTAGTGTTAAGCAAGATTCCGTCTATCCCAGGCACAACACTCAGAAGCAAGAATCCTTGGAACGACAAGCTCCGCATAATTCGTTATGATGAGAGCTGCCATGATTGGCTGTTATCCTCATCGGAAGGATTCTATTCATTGAACATCAAAAATGCTACAGTGAAAGTTATTACTTCTGTTCCACCTGTCAGCGTGATGGGATTGAATGTATTACAGAAAGATGCAAATGGTAGATGGCTTTGCGGTTCATTTAGCGGCTTGTTTGTTTGGGACAGACGACAAGGAACTGCTACCGATTACTTTACGAACAAACCTGCACCGAATGAAGTAGGAGCACCATTCGGAAAGAAAGCTGTCGCAGGTATGAGCCAAGACTTTTCCACCCCTGCCGTAGCGGAATATTACGAGGGAACAAACTTTGCCCCTCAACCTTCGAGCATGAACCAACTTCCGATGTCGCTTTGGAATGTGGCATTAGAGGTGCATAGTGGCAGAATTTTCATTGGAACGATAGCCACATACATATTCATCTTTGTTATGGGCATTCTTGCGTTTTGGTGCTTGTGGTCGGGCTATAAAATTAGGTTAAAAAAGAAATAACATTGCACAAAATCCAATTCTCATTAAATACGAAAACAAACTGATGGTGGCGAGGTAATATTTTTGCCACTATCAGTTTTTTATATAGTGTTCCACCTGCTACAATGGTGCAAACACAAGAAACAACATCTTATTATTTCTTGATAAGCCTTTTGATTTCATTTGATTCGTTTGTCAACTTTCTTGCCAAGCTATCTTTGTATGCTGCTATCTCCACCATTTTATAATAACGAAAGATTGAATCTTCATAAACAGCAACACGACTTCTTACATCATCAATAACTTTCTCATCTCGGCAAACAGAGAAATGCTTTTCGATGTAGCGAATATTCGGGTCATCAGATGGAAGAACCATTTTTAAGGCTCTATACTTCAAGTCTGCCTCCTCCCAATTTTTGTGCTCTCGCCATTGGGTGAGATTACCCCAAATGGAGGTAACAAGAGATAAAGCCAAGCCACCAATGAAAAGAAGAACATACTTTGAAGTAGGCTCGAAACGATGGGTGACAACCTTCTTCTGAGGTGCATTGCTTATGTTGTCAAGTCGCTCTTGCATGTCTTTTGATGCAGCATCTTGCTCTTGCTTCAGCTGCTTAACCGTATCAAACAAGAGCTTGCTTCGCTGTTCTCTGTTACTTGCTTCTTTCTTGGTAAGGTCGGTAAAGATACAGATAGCCTCTCTTAATCTTGCCAATTTGTCAATAGACTCCCCTTCTTTTACAGCCATAGCAAGAATAGCTTTTTCAAGCTTACATGTATCAACACTTACAGGGACAGGAATGCTTCCAGCCTCTGCATTCTTTGGTGAAGCAGAAAGTTCATCGACTTTCTGCTCCAATCTCTCAACTGTGCCGTAGATGGCTTCCAATAGTTCTTCTTTCATGTTCGATTCTAATTTTAAGTTTGTAACTTGCATCAAAGGCTAAAGCCCTTTCTGCGTTTCTTCTTTTTTTTCTTGGCTGATTCATCCTCCGGGAATGGCTCAAAGGTCTGAGCGTTGGCAGGAACAAAAAGTCCTATGGAAGAAATGCCGTTCCATGGGTCTTGACTGCTCTCCGATATGGATGGCTCCTGGTTGTTCTTGTGATTGCCTTGCTCGTATTGCTGAGCAGATTTGGCTCTTGCTGATAAAAGGTTCTCCGTTCCCTCTAATCTCGCATTCAGTTTGCCAAAGCTATAGTCTCGGCTAATCTGCGTACCCTTGAAGCTATATCCATCCTTGCAGAAACGGATACCTTGCACCTTGGTTCGCTCCTTGTCCTTATAGACAAACTCCAAGAGAACACCTCGCTTTGCAAGCTCATTCTTGAACTTCTGCCAGCTATCTGCAACTTTTAAGGCATCTTTGACTGCATTGTGAATCTCGTATTTTGCACGCTCCGCATTGCGCAATTTGCGAGTGTTAGTCTTGCTCTTGTCAGTTCCGTAAGTCAGTCCATATTTGGATTTAAGAGCCTTGGTCACTTGCTCGTTACGCCTGTAATCATTCCTGTCAGATATGAGCTTGCCCTCATTATTGATGCGGTTATACACGATATGACAATGTGGATTGTCTGTGTTGTGATGCTTTACGATAATGAATTGAGTATCTTTTATCCCCATCATCTGCATGTATTCAAGGGCTATCTTAGCCATGAAATCATCCGTCAAACGTGGCTTATCTTCGGGCTTGAAGCTCAAAGCTATGTGCCCCACAGGCTTCTTAATCCTTGGGTTTAGCTGCCTTTGTAGCTCGAAACTTTGCGTCATCTCGGCATTCGTGCCGAGTAACACACCATCGGAAGCAAGGATTTTAGCCTCGTCCTTGCCTGTAACATAGCGGATGCAACCAGCAAATGAGCTGCCCTTCTTTAGCTTGCCTATCATGTGGTATCCTCCTTTCCGCCTATTCCGCGTGGCTTCGATTTTGGACTTGCTTGGCGATACTTGCCAAGGATGGCTTTCAATCTTCTCAACAAGTCCACCACATACACATGGGTTTCGTGGAAACCTCTCTGATGCGACAGCTTGGTAAGTTGGTTGAGGTTGTTCGCCATGCCGATGAGATTCTTGGCGATGGCTACCGTCTCTGCATTATGTCCGCTGACCACCTCGCCGTTCAAGGCGGACTCACGGATGTACTCCGCCAATTTGCGGTTGGCTTTTCTCGCCCTCAGTCTCAAAGCCTCGTAGCTTGGCTTCGAGAACTTCACCGTGACAGACTTCGACAGCTTGCGAACCCTGCCTGTGGGCGGTCTTCCGCCCTTTTTCTTGTCCTGTTCATGTATGCTTGTCATTCTATACACTGTTTACAGTTTGTACACTCACTTTCTGCGACCATCGGGAGCAAAGTTCCTCCGCCCTCATGGTGGAGCGAGGCGTTTTGGGGTTCCCAAAACATAACCTCGCTCCCTCTCAGAACACGTTAGTTGGAACTACTGCCTTTCAGCTATCCACGTCCAAGGTCGCAGACCTTAATTCTCACAATTTGCGCCAAGCCTCGAAGTCCTCTTCATAAAGGCTTAGGTGGTGGCGCACGATGTTCTCAATGATGCCCGATACGCTCATGCGCCTCCCTCCAAGGATGCGGACGACTCGATCAAGACGGTCTCGTACATCGGAACTGACGAAGACTGGCTTGCGGTCGTCAATCCTTGGGACTTGGAGGAAGGTCTGCTGATACACCTCCAATGATGCCTTGCGCTGCTTGCCACTGATGCGCTTCAGCGGATTCGGTGGCGATTGAGCCTCGTTCGTCAGCTCGTCCTCCATGTTGGAGGTTGTTGCAGCCACATTCTCTGTCACAACTTCTAAATCGGAGTTCTCCACCTCTTCTTCAAAGAAAGAGCTATGTTCTTGGGCATAGTCTTTACCATAAGTGGATGATTGAAGCGAAGCCATCACCTCCTGTGTCATTTTCTCCTGCTGTTCAGGAAACATTTTCGTTTCTTTTGTTTTTGCCATAGCTTAACTTGTTTAATTTGTTGGTATAGTGGTCACGGTATGCACCATTGACCGATTGTCGGGTGCAAAGTAAGTGTACTGAGTGCAGCCATGCAACTGATTGGGGGTAACGTGGCAATTTAGTTATGGCTTGCTTATTTGCATACCGAGATAGCTGTGAGAACTTCAACGTATTTCTCAACTCATCATTGTTCATGCATTCGTTGCAGTCGTGCAAGTTTTTCTTGTTGTTTTTGGCGTTGAAGTCGGCAAACCCCGGCAACATACTGCCACAGAAATTGAAAACGCTTGTTTTTAGATTGCCGTGCCTTATCTTTGCACTCACAAACGTGGAGCACAGCATATGCGTGGAGCTTTGCGACATATAACATAGTATTAACTTAGAAAAAAGAAAAGTATGGGATTCATCGTATTCGAGGAAGAGGCATTCAACTATCTTGATGCCCAGTTGGAGAACTTTGTGAAGCGCATGGACAGAATCCGTGAGCGCAGTGAGGACAAGACCATGAACAAGTGGCTCGACACGCAGGACGTGTGTCAGACACTCAACATCTGCCCACGGACAGTGCAGACGCTTCGGGACAACGGAACATTGGCTTATACGCAAATCAGCCACAAGACCTACTACAAGCCGGAGGACGTGATGGCTATCGTAGCAGTAGTGGAGGACAAGAAAAAGGACATGCGCTTTCGCAAGCGCACAGGTTAGGCTGTCAATATACAACAGCCACTTTATCCAATGCAGCAAGTAAACCGAGTAACGTAAGTATCAACAATAAAACGAGACAACTATGAGCAATGAAGTAATGACAAGAAACAGCGAGTGGATGAACCACATCGTGAACCACCTCAACCGAATGGTTGACAACTTTGAACGTGCCGTGATGAACTACCGCCCTATGCTTGGCGGTGAGCGGTTCATGACGGACAAGGAGCTTTGCGCCAGGCTGCAACTGAGCCGAAGAACCCTGCAGGACTACCGAAACAATGGTGTCATTCCGTATATCCAGCTTGGCGGAAAGATACTCTACCGCGAGTCCGACATTCAGAAGATTCTGATGGCTAACTATCGTGAGGCGTACAGAATGAAGGGTGTGTAGGAGAAATACATGTCCTTGATGACTGGGTGAAATGAACAAGGCGACAACGTATAACTTACCGAGTGTGGCTGTTATAGGTTGTCGCCTCGTTTTATTGGCTATACCGAGTTGGTCGTGTTTGCCGGGTATCATTTGTGTTACCTGTATAAATCTAATACCATGCTAAAACACACTGCGGTGGTTCGCCCAAGTGGCTGGAGGCGCAAAGCCTCCAAGGAACGTTGCTTTATATGGCTGTTCTATGCCATTGCGTTCTCAGTAAATATACAGACCAGTTTGGTGCGGCTTGTCTGCCTGCCTATGACGGACTGCATGATGAACTCCCGAAAGGCTCTGCTCTCAATGCTGTCAATACGGAAGGCTACCGCAATGACGAGTTCAAGGCTATACACATCATAGCTGATGCGGTCGTTCTTCCTGACATGACGGCGTACACCCTGCTCTTTCAGAATGCCATCCTTGAATATAGCCTTGACAGCCTTGCGCACATAGTAGCCGAATACATTATACATGTCGGCAATCTCCTGCATGGTCATCCATACAGTATCGGTCGGCATGGATACCGTTCCGCTCTCGCTGATAGTTATAACTCCTCTGTTCATTT
>ERZ1034962.685-NODE-685-length-14017-cov-3.556511_pt1 | contig 14017 bp, 11 predicted proteins | sample MGYA00520696_ERZ1034962 | MGnify/ENA primary metagenome ERZ1034962 (study PRJEB33766, sample SAMN09781770) | gut metagenome | biome: gut microbiome | host: Homo sapiens | place: Madagascar | study: EMG produced TPA metagenomics assembly of the PRJNA485056 data set...
GCGCGCGTGCGAGAAGCGCAAGCGGCTAGGCATCACGCTCGGGTGCATCGTGGCCGTGCTGGTGGTGGCCGGCGCGGGCTTCATGGTGTGGCACGAGCAGCCAAGCTTCTGCAACGCCATCTGCCACGACCCGATGGATCCCTACCTGCCCACGTTCGAGGCCGTACCTGGTCAGCCGGCCACCGACAAGTGGGGCAACGAGGTGGAAGACGCCGGCAGCATGCTGGCCGCCGTGCACAACCAGGTGGGCAAGACCTGCATGGACTGCCACGTGCCGCAGCTTGACGAGCAGATGACCGAGGGCACCGAGTGGATCAGCGGCAACTTCGACAGCCCGCTTGACGAGCGCACGGCCACGCAGCTGGTGGAGGCGCGCGGTCTTGAGAACTCCGACGAGTTCTGCATGAACAGCAGCTGCCACCCCTACAGCCGCGACGAGCTGGAGAAGAAGACGGCGTGGATGGGCAAGATCAACCCGCACACGCCGCAGCATGGCGAGCAGAAGTGCACCACGTGCCACAAGGCTCACCGCGCCAGCGTGAACTACTGCACGCAGTGCCACACCGACGCCGTAGTGCCCGACGGCTGGCTGAGCTACACCGACAGCAAGCTGCTCGAGGAAGCCGCCGGTATAACCGACGAGCAGTAAGCGCCGCAACAAAGGCAACGCCCACACAGGGCAAGCTTGCAAGCAAGAGCAAAACCCGCAGGTCAGGGATCACCCCACCTGCGGGTTTTTGCGTTTTGAGACTTGATGCGCCGCTGCGGTCACAAGCGCACCATCTCCTGGCCACCCCCTGCAATCTGTAACAGATTTTTACAGTTTCGGCCTCAACCTGTAAAAATCTGTTACAGGTTGCAGAATTTCGCGGAGAATCAATCGCGTGCAAGTTGCTGACGTCTAACGTTCGCGAGTATGCCCGTTTTCACAACGAGCTTCCCGGGGATGCCGACGAAGCTTTCGGGGTGGCCTATGAACTGGTGCAGGTTTCGCTGAACATGGAAAGCGAAGCAACGCGCCAGCGCTAAGTTCCCGCCTTGCAGGAAGCCATGACCCGCTTCAAGAAAGACACCGCAACCATCGTAACGCTCGACGAATAAACCGACATCACCATCCCCGAAGGCGTGATTCTCGTTGCGCCTGCCTGGAAGTGGCTGTTGGGATAAATGAGGCTTCTTTCGCCTGCCGCTCATATCAAAACAAGATCATTGACCATAGCGCCATAGCACACTGCGACTATCCCCTCAACAACGGGATAGCCGCAGTGCCAATCAAAGATGTTATAAACAGGTGGTCATGTAACCGCAGCTCATTGTCATGGATTGCAGATTTGGCAAGGCTCGTAACCCTGAGAAATAACGTCCGAGCGCGTTTCCTCGACATCCTGTCGATTCGCTTCTTTCATTTTTTTGACAGATCTACACCCCGGAAGATGGAACTTCTTCGTATTGGTATTGAGCACGTAAGAATGCAGTTGCTCCTCCTGAGAAGGCGAGGGAGCAGGAGCCTCGACGACTGGTTCTGCTTCGGGCTCAGGCGCCGCCTGCTCTTCTACGGCAGGTAACAACGGCGTTTGTTCAGAACTACCATCTGCATAATTAAGGGTAATACCTGGTTGCGTGTTATAGGCCCAAGCACAGAATTGCAATCCAGCGCCATCGTCTTCTAGCGAGTAAGCCTCCATGAGAACTCCGCGCGCGACAAGATCGGAATCAACGAAAACGGGCGTTACGCGGTACAAAACATGGTTCCCAGTCGATTTGACGTACGCCGCAACATCGTCTTCGTATTTCAACATCCCGTCTACGTTTATTGCACACGTACCGGTAATAAGATTATTTGGATTAGCATTTTCTCCCGTAAGCTGCCAGCCAATTAGATGGCACCTGTTGTAAAGGTATTTATCAGGAACATTATCATATTCAACCGAATGCCACCCAGAAGGCTGAATCTGCTCAATTTCTCCCCGCTTCTCATTTTCAGACGGCATTGATTCTTTTCCCACGGAAGCTACAGCAACCGTACAGCGCCCAAGGCGATCGAGGTCTCCGTAAAACTCAGCACTTAAATTGTTCTTTGCAAACTGAATATCCTCTTTGGTGAAATACGGAACGCTTGCGTTAAGTTGGACTGATGCCGTTCCGTCATAAGCGGGCACCTGAGAATAATCGAATGAGATCGGAGTAGAAAGGGTCGTCGGCATTTGATCCTGCTTGGCTACATCATTATTCTGGATGTTTTGAGCCTTATCGGTAACTGCTTGCTGCTCAACAGAAGATGTCTGCTCGTCGCTCGGGGAAACAATTCCAATCACCAGACACAAAAGGACAAATATTCCGATAACCGTTAAGCATCCTTTTCCAACTTTAGCCATCAAGCAACCCTCCTGTCTCGTAATTCCCAATTCTAATCTCGACATGTTCGCGTGTCGTTAGCGCCCAGCTATAGTCGGAATCGTTTCCGTCAGTTGTTGCGAACTAAAATGCCTAGCAACCTTTGTCAGTAGTGGCGCTTTTAGGCTCACATATATGCATCAGAAATCCTAACGTTGGAGAAAATCGGCAGGTTCAATTCTTGGAATCGGTGAGTTTGCGAAGGCTTTTGCGTCTCTTGATATGATGAAATCGACGCCAACCTGCTCCGCTGCAGCGCGAATCATTCCGTCTTCGAAATCAGGTTCGTCCGAGTTTAACGCTATTTCTAACGTTTCTCGATTTGGATAGAAAACGGCGCACCAATCCATCAGCAGCGCAATGCTTTTCCTTCGAGCGGCATCATCCATACCGCATTTTCGGCAAATATAGTAAAAGTCAATAAGCTGGCTTGGCATTACGAATCCAAGCAAAGCACCTTCTCCTATACGAGCAAGTATTTCAAATGCCTGCTTGCTTTGCGGTCGATCTTCAATAAGTGCATCAACCAAGAAATTGGTATCAAGATAAGCCTTATCAATCCCGGTCATGCGCCGCATCCTTCATCTCTTCAATAGTGATGTTTTTAAGCTTGGAAAATTTCGAATTTTCTTTTCTTATAGCCCTGAGCCTATCTCGAATCTGTTGGTCAGTTTGTTCTTTAATCGGGGTCAAAATGATATCGCCATCAGGAGACTCGCTGACTCGAAGCATGTCGCCCGTTTTTATTCCCCGCCGACGCTTCCAAGCGGCAGGGATAGTAACCACATCACTGTTTCCACTGCGCATGACCTTCAGTACCGCTTCCATGCTCGACTCCTTTCTCGAAATACGTCAGTACATAAATTGTATAACGTCATGACTAAAACTTCTAGGTTTTACCAATGCACTATGAATATTTGCAAGCTTTTACAACAGCCCCGCCGCTCTATTTGAGTAAATCGCATCAAGCTCGGAGTTTACGTACTCTTCCTTGAGCTTTGAAACAAATACAGCATTCGTGAACAGCTGATATACGAGCACTGCAGCTCCGCCGATGTCCAAACATTTTGGGTTATTGGTAACTGTCGCTTGGACAACGCTGCTAGAAGTTGCGATTGCGTTTGATATCAGCAAAACCTTCTTCGTCCTTGCCTGATGCATTCTCGTTTCTACAGCGGATTCGCTTTCGTTGTTGAGAAACGTGCAAGCATGGAGTGCCGCCACAAGCCAATTAATGAGAACGGTAAGGCCCGTCTGAACGCCTACTTTCAACAAATCTCCGGTGCTAATGTAAGAACTCAACTTTTCTGCATGCGCCTTATCGAGGACAATGTTTGCAAAAGGAATCTGAATCCCACATGGCGTGTATAAGTCTGTCCCGATATGAATCAGCTGCTTTATAAGAGCGCAGGCGGCAGCGTCGGGCTCATCAACAATTCGTTTTCCCGCGCTAATCAGCATTTCGATTGTTCCAACCGGTTCAGCTATCTGGGGATTTTTCCCTACAATATCGTATTCGACAACGTGCGTAACAGGAATGCGCGCGCCAATGCCAAACGCATTCGTTTCTTTAACGCACGTAATCGTATTCGTCATAATGTTGGACGTTCCAAATATGAGCCCAAGAATAGGATCATGCCCCAACGTTGCAAATCGATGGTTAGCTCCTTTAAAAAGCTTAAAATTTGTTTCTTCATAGCGAGTCGCATCGTACGGAACTCCTCGAGCATTCAGAATATGCTCTTTGGAAGCATAGAGGCGACCGGAACTGTGACCTTGACTGTCAAACCGATTGAATAAGTCTTCCTGAGCACTATGAAGCAACGTCTCCTTCGAGTTGCTTTGTCCTGCAGCTTCAACTTCGGTCAATGCGTTTATCACGAGCACACGCATTACCTGCAAGGCGGTTGCGCCAATAAGAAAAGCCGCGTCAGCATCCTGGAGCTTCGTCTTCTCTTTGAATTCGCGGTTAACTCGATCGACGTGTTCGCCATATTCCCGAACAGATTGCTCAACGGCTTTTGATGCCCATTCATTATTTACCGTAACGCAAGCAACCCTAGCAGCAATGTAGTCTGCGAAGAGACGGTTTGCGTGTTCTTCTTCTTCGGTAGCCTTACCATCCGCTTCGATAGCAACCTGTATCTGCTCGGCAATAGAATCAAGAGAGACGATACTTACCTTATCCAAGCGTTGTTTTGCATCATCAAACGAAACGTCATCGTTATCGGCAATTACCTGGATTTCTTCTTTCACATTCTCGGGTAGACCACCATCAAGTTTTAGATAATCGAGGTCATCCCGCAACCAAGCTTCCTCGTCTTCGGAAAATTCACCGTCAACCTTGAGGAAATAGCAAAGCGTACATACATACGCGTATATAAAATTGTATCTTTTTTCGCCAGCGAGGTAAGCTCCTTGTTTAATTCCGTCGCGAAACCCAGAAATGCGTTCTTTTTTCAATCGAGCAGAAAAAGAGTTCTCCTGGATGGTTTTGATGCCCGCATCGATAGCGCCACCAGCAGCAGAAGCCGCCTGCCCTGCCGCACCCGCAACGCTATGCACAACTTGGGATGCAGTAGACGAAGCCACCCCGGCAAGCCCGATAGCGACTTTTCCAGCATCGCTTTCCGCAAATGCTGAACCAGCAGCAGTAAGGCCCTGAGCAGCCGTGTTGGCGATTTCTTTTGCCGCTTTTCCAGCATCCGAGGATGCCACGTTCTCCCCAACAACCGAAACACCTTCAGCTACCGCACCGGCAACTTTTCCTGCAGCTTGCGCGGCCTCTCCCGTCGCATTCACAATTGCATCCCCAGCTACAGAAGCGGCACCGGCAATAGTTTCACCGGCTGATGAAGCCGCATCCGAGATAGCACCGCCAGCGGCCTTAGCTGCGTCCTCGGCAGCCTTTCTCGCATTCTCTGCTGCTTCTGCTGCTTTCCCGAGCACGTTCCCGATATCAAATCCGAATCCCATAGCCAATCCTTTCCCAAAGATGACACTGCATCAGCTTACTCCCCCTGCGGTGCCTGCGGGAGTGCGGCGAGGGTTTCTGCTCTTTGTTGTTCGATGCTTTCTGCTATTTCGTCGTGATAGGCTTGTCGGTTTTGCACTTCGTCGGCTTTGAGCAGCGCGTAGTCGATGCCAGCCCCGATTGCTGCGCCGGCAACGAAGCCCGCAGCGTTGCCGACAACGGGCGCAACGCTTCCAGCAGCGCCGCCGATTGCCCACGATGCCGTTTTCACCCCCAAGGACCTCGCCAACGTCGTCACCATTTTCGCAATCGCTTCTTTCCCGACAACGCGATCGAAAACCTTCTTCGCGATGTAGCCGCCAACCGCACCGCCCCCGACGCTGGCAATGATGCGCTGGTTATCTTCCATGAGTTTTTCCGAGGGCTGCTTTATTTCCATAAGCCGTTTCGGGTCGAACTCGGCCGGCTTCTGAAGCCAATCGGGAACAGTGGCCACCTCGCAAGCCGCAAGCCGCGTCTCGAGCTCTTCCTGCAACTTGGCGGCCAGCTCAGTGCACGTCTGCATCTCGTCGTTAAGCTCGGAATCGTCGATGCCCTCGGCAAGTGACGCGGCCAGCTGGTCTTTCAGCCCTTCTTCGAGGCTGCCGGTAAAGGTGCGGATGACGCGCTCATAATCCGCCGAAAGCGAGTAATACCAATCAAGGTAGTTGTCGATGTTCTGAATGCGCTTGTCAAACGACGCGTTGATCAGGGGAACAAGCGTATTCTGCACGCGATTGGTCAGCTCGGAGGATTCATCAGCCATATCGGCCAACACCATCTCGACAGCTTCTTGATCGTACGTCTTGCCATCGATCATGTACACCGCAACGCCGATTTGATCCTGCACGAATTGCTTTCCTTGCGAAACGCCCTCGATCGACTCGATTTCAGCAGCTTTCGCCTCTGCCCCCAAACCTGCCACCAAAGGAACAACCGCAAGAACAATAGTCAGCACCATCAGCCCAACTTGCGGCTTGCGCTGCTGAAGGCGTTCTTCCGGCTCGTCAACATTGGCGAGCGGAAGGAAGAGCTCGTAAACGCAATCGGGCATCATGCACGCACAAAGCAGATTGACGAAACCGCCAATCGAAAACACCGTGAGCAAAACCTGCGCGCTAACGTAGCCGCTCCACGATGCATCGGCAACATGCGAAAGCAAGCAGGTCAGCACCGTATCGGTATAGGTGGTCAGCAACCCCGCATCGGCCAGCAGCACCGAAGAGGATTCGCCGAAGGGATTTTCGTTTGCCAAAAAGGATTCGAGCACGCTATTGAACTGAGGCGCCGGCGTATTGGCAAAGACAACGGCAGATGCGACGCCAATCGCCAACGTGAGAAGCACTCCGCCAAGTACGAGCGTACCGGTTTTCTCGAAAGCCAGCTTGAACTCATGCGCCGAAATCTTGTTCGCCAGCATAAAAACGAACGGGCACGCTGCGGCGCCGACAAGCGCAATTGCCCATTCGGCCTGCCCCCAACGAACAACAGAAAACAGTAGCCCGACCATTGCCGCAAGGGACAAGACGAACGATACAAAAATGCGAACGGCCTTGCCGCGTGTAGTTTTCGCGAAAAAGCCCGTTTCGCTCAGCAGGCTGCGATTGTGCAGCTTGGTGGCGAAGAGCACATACGCAAACGTAGGGGTTGCAATTGCCGTCAGCAAGGCCAGCACAAGCGAGAACGCAAGCATCGACAGAGTATTCGCAAACTTCGCGAAACAGAACAGAACCGTAATCAGGACCAACGCGCCAAGTGCGTATCGCGCATAGAATCGTGCACTTGCTTCCAGTTTTGCGCTCCCAGATAAATGATGCATCTCGCCTTCTTCCCTGCACACAAACAGATGCGCGTTGCTTCCCGTTCCCTCGACGCCGCTTCCCGTGCGGTTCGTTTGGGCGTTTGCTGGGTGACTTGCTATAGCAAGTCACCCTAAACATTGTAGCTTTTACGATGCGCTTATGAATACAGATGAGCGCAGAAAACGGTTGGGCGAGCGCATAAAGGCGCTACGGGAGCAGCAAGGGCTGTCCCAGCGCAAGCTTGCCTTGATGATCGGCTCGAATCAAACGCACATCTGGCAAATCGAGAACGGCACCGTGAACGTGGGCCTCGACATCCTATGCCGCCTGGCCGACGCCCTAGAGGTGAACGTGCGCGACCTGATCGACTTCTAACTATCCCTGGAATGAAGTGGGCCGATGACTGCTGCATCGGCCCACTATTCAAATACGCTTCCTCTTTGCTACTCGCCCAAGATGTCGTTTAGGTCGTAATTCTTCTTATAGAACGCGCTCGACACGTCGGAGTACATGCGGTACTCGTCGGACATAGCATCGGAGTAGCTGCGGTACAAATCCCTGGTGCCGTCCGAATATGCACGGTAAAACGCGCTGTGTTCTGCAGAGGCCTCGCTATAGCTGACGCTATCGAACGCATCTGCCAACACACCATCGTAATAGGTGTCGAACAGGTCGCTGTAGGCATCTTCATGCACGGCTTCGTAGAAGTCGCGGAACGCATCCTCGTACACTGATCGATACCAGGCTTTCATCTGTTTGTCCAGGTCAGCCTTTTCGTCGCTTTGCGCCTGCTTCGCAAGAGCGCGGAAGTAGCGCTTCGAATTATCATCCGTTCGGGTAAACAGCTCGTCGGTGGCCGTTTGCGTGCTGTCGATCCAGTCGGTAATCGCACCCTTGTTCGCCACATACGTGTCGTACGAGTCCCCCGCAGCGGTCTTCGTCGACGCGAGATTATCGGCAATCGATTTCTCCGTTGCCTCGAAGTCTGCCGAAATGGCATTGAGGATTTCCTCAGGTGATGCGTTGTCGCTAACCACAGGCGCCGGCGCCGTTGCCGACTCCTGTGCGGCCGGGCTAGCAGCGCCCGATTCCTGTTGAGGCGCAGGCGCCGCGCATCCCGATAAGGATGCGGCCAGCATAACGGCAACTACCGTTGCGGGAATAAAGGCTTGCTTTCTCATGATGATTCCTTTCGTTCGTGTATTCATTTTGCGTTGCGGAGATGTCAGCGAAGCGCTTCGACGAAGGCGTCGAACGCTCCCGCGCCAAGCCAGAGATCAATAGCAAGCGCGATACCTGGCGCATCAAACGCCCAGGTCAAAGCCTCCCTCGCAAGAGCATGGGATACGTTCGCACGCGTATTTATGGTGTCGATTGCGCCTGCGAATATCGAGGTCAGCAGCGTGCGCACTTGTTCGCTGCCATGCGCGTGCAGCGGCGCCAGCGGCGAAAGCTCACGCGATAGCCAGCCAGAATCAAGACACGCGCGGACATCGCGCTCACAGCAAAAAGGCGACGAGTCGGCTTCCAGTTTTACATCACGCTCACCGCAATTGTCACTGGTCAGCGCGCAAAGCGCCACATATAGCTGATCGCCTACGCAGCGTTCGACAAACGCTCCCAAAGCTTGCGCCGTTTGGCGTTCGTGCAGCGCAACGCGCAACGCCTGCGCAGACACAAGCTGGCCGACAACGGCCTCGCGGCGCTCTTCTAGCCGCGCGATGTGCGACAACAGCGCTTCCGCAGGGTCGACCGGCGCATTCTGCGCAGCCCCGTGCAACCGATTGCTGATTTCCGGAAGACTTGCACCTTCCAGCCGTTCAAGTTGCACAACGTACAAAAGCGCAATCTCATCGACACTATAGGTCCTTCTTCCCCACGTGCTGTCCTGGGGTTTTATAATGCCAAGCCCTCCTTTCCCGCTGTAGCAGCAGCGCTGGATGTCGCGCCGCGGCAAGCCTGTCAGGTGTTCAACCTCCGAAATCGTCCAGCCACCGTGCCCGTGTGCGTTGTTCATCTGCCGTCCTCCCGAATTCCAGCAAATCTGTTCAACGCTTGAACAGCAAGCAAGATTCGGCGATGAACTCGCGAGAGTGTCCTCTGCTTTGATTTCCCGTACTTTAGGCGGCGATGCGCTTGGTGTTCGCATATGCAGTCCTTTCCTAGCGATATCGACCCAAGGGCCCTTTCGCTATAGGGCGTGCAAAATCTGCGAATACGGTCCAGCCGGGCACCAAGGAGGAAGGCACAGCAAATAATGTTCAGCTTTTCGAAAAAGTGGCCACTGTTGGGCAATATCCCGAGAAGCTGAAGGAATTTGGGACAAACAGCGAAAAAGCTGAATGAGTGTTTTCGCCAGTCACCGCCAGGGCGAAACTGAGCATCAAAATATGTAATCAACGAAGGGATTCTTGGAATAGGCGATAAGAAATCAGGGCGATCAAACAGGTGAGTAGAAATCAGCCATTCAGAATCTCAAAATATTGCCCAACAATGGCCATTTTTACGAGTTCCTGAACTGCCGAACCACTCCAGCAAATCGTGCAAGAATCTTTTGCAACCGAAATGCAACTTGACCGGAAACCATCGTCAACCGAGAGGCACTAAGCATAAATGCATGTAACGAACGCGGGGTTGAGCCGAATGCTCAACCCCGCGTTTTCTGCTTGCGTCCGAGTCGGTTGGTCGCTTGAACGCAAAGTCGAAACAGTTGACAGTTTTGTTTCGCTACGTCGATTCGGTTGACGGGAGAGGGAATGCTCAGCTTCCGCTTGCCCCACACTTCTTCGGCGATTTCGCGCACCAGAGCCACTTTCGCCCACTGTTGCTCTTCGGTGAGCTTGTTGCCGATTTCGCAGCTGGCGAAGCCGCACTGGGGCGACAGGCACAGGTTCTCAAGCGGTACGTACTTCGCCGCTTCATGGATGCGGTCGATGACGGCTTGCTTGTTCTCAAGCTCGGCGCGTTTCGTGGTGATGAGGCCCAGCACCACCTGCTTGCCGGCCGGTACGCTGGTCAGCGGCGCGAAGCTGCCGGAGCGCTCGTCGTCGAATTCCAGGAAGAAGGCGTTGACGTGCTCGTTTGCCAGCAGTGCATCGGCCACGCCGTCGTAGCCGCCCTCGCAGGCCCACGTGCTGTGGAAGTTGCCGCGGCACACGTGCGTGTTGATGCGCAGGTCGGCCGGCGCTGCGTCGAGCACGCGGTTGTTGATGCGCAGCAGCTGCTCCTTGATGCGCGCAAGCCCCGCCTGATCCGTGCCGAAGAACATCTCGGCCTTCGGGTCTACCAGGCAGCCCCACGAGCAGTCATCGAACTGCAGATTCCGGCAGCCGGCTGCGTAAAGCTGGCTGATGAACTGGCCATATGCAGCAACGATATCGTCTTCAAGCGCGACATCGTCAGCGTAGTGCGCCTCGGTTGCTTCGCGATTCATGGGCATGATGAACTGCTCGATGAACTGGGCGGGCGCTGGGATAGTCAGCTTCGCCGTGGTCTGCTCGTCCTCGAATTGCGCAACGAAGCGGTAGTGTTCGACGAACGGGTGCTCGGTGGTGAGCACAACCTTGCCGGTCAGGAACGTGTCGTCGATTTTGGCAGCCTCGTCGTGGAAGGGTAGGCCGTCTTTCGTGGCGGCATGGCCGATGCCATCGAACGCCCACATGAAGTCGAGGTGCCACGTGGCGCGGCGGAACTCGCCGTCGGTGATGAAGCGCAGGCCGGCGGTCTTCTCTTTTGCAATCAGATCGGTGATGCATTCGTCCTCAACCGCTTTGAGCGCTGTGGCGTCGAGCGTGCCGGCGGCGAAGGCCTCGCGCGCCTCCTTGAGCTTGGCGGGGCGCAGGAAGCTGCCGACAACGTCGTACTTATTCGGTCCGCAATTCGTCATGAGGGTGCCTTTCATCTGGTGTTTCATTGGCTCTGCGAAACCAAGGCTGGCCTACGGCGGGATTGGGACAGAAGGTCGGAATCCGCTCTGATTTCCCCGTATGCGGGTTTGCCTTGCCCAGAGCCTTTGGCTTGTGGGCTGCTTGCGTCGTGGACACGGCGGTGGTTTTTGCACCCGCGCCGCACTGCTCGAGCACAAGCTATATGGAATCGATTTCACGAGCAAGCAGTATGACTCACCTTTCCATTCTTGTGAAATAGCAATCTTGTTGAGCCTTCCATAGCTAAAAACTATGGAATACAGCGGGAGCACAGCGCGCCCTTCGATGACTTCGCATGGCAGCTCCAGGCGGGGGCGCAGAAAGTATTTCATCTGTCGAGAGTTGTTACGCAAGGCGCTTGTCGAGTTCTGAGGGTTGCCGGGCAAAGTGCGTATCGGCTGTCGAAAGTTTCCAGGTAAGATGCGTTTCGGCTTTCGAAAGGTGCCGGGCTTATGCGCAGACGCGCATCGTACGCGCAACGCAGAAGCGCCAAAATTGGCAGAATCATTTCGGGCAGCGCTAAACAACAGGGCAAACTAATAGCGAGAAAGCTCCACCGCCGCAAACAAGAACTGGCATTTGCTTCGATTCGCCCCTTCACCAGCTCTTTTGCCCGCGCTTCCCAATCCTTAGGCAGTCGATCTTTAGCGAGCTGCGTTAAAACAGCGTGATGGTAAATGTGCGCTCGAAGGTTTGGCCAGGTTCAAGCAGCGTCATGCCAGCCTTGTGCTCGAACACGTCGTCCTCGTTGTCCGCGGTGGTGTGACCGGTCCAGGGTTCAAGCGCCACGAACGGCGCGTCGCCGGCGGCCGACCACACGCCGATATAGTCGAAACCCGGAAAATCCATGCGCACACCGTGGTCGCTTTTCGTGCCCGCAAGCGTCAGCGTGCTTCCCGGGACGTGCGAGAACATAAGCGCGTCATGGTCGAACGTGGCGTGCGTCAGCGGCAGCGCGTTCGCGCCGAGCGGGCACTTGAAGGCGTCCTCCCAGCTCATAAGGCCATCAGGTCCAATCACCGGCACCGAGCACGTCCAAGGTTCGGCGAAACGTAGCTCGTAATCCTCAAACGATTCGCCCTGCGCACCGGACAGCGGCACGTTGAACGCCGGATGCCCGCCCACGCAAAACGGCAGCGTGACATCGCCCGTGTTCGTAACGCGAAACGTCTGCGAAAGCGAAGCGTCGCCCGCAACGGCGTACGTCATGTTCAGCGCGAAACGGTACGGGTACGCCGCGCGCGTCTCCGCCGAGTCGCGCAGCTCGAACGTCGCCGCACTTCCATCGGCTGCCCGCTCCACCACCGCATGCTCGAAATTACGCGCGATGCCGTGGCGTCCCATCTTGCACGGGCCCGCCGCCGACTGCGCGCACCCGCCGCGCAGCGACCCCACAATCGGGAACAGCACCGGCGCTCGGCGCGCCCAAAACCGCGGGTCGCCTTGCCACAAGTATTCGCGCCCCTCAAGCTGCAGGCTCGAAAGCTGCGCGCCCAGCGGATCGATAGCCGCCGCAACGCGCCCGCCGCGAATTTCAACCAGTTCAGGCATGCAAGTCCTTTCGTCTCACCCAGTCATCGCATCTCGCAATACCACGCCCCACGAGCTGCGACAATCAAAAAGTCGAAGCGTTCTCATCCAAAGAATATCCGCCATTCGCGTCGCAATAGCAAGCGCTTCCAGATTGCAGGTTCCTGGCGCATCGGGCACACCGCAACAAGCAGGCGCGCACTATTTGCGCCACTCCTACAATCCGCTGCCCATCAGCCGGAACGTGCGCCCTTTATAGTCGATCACGCCCTCTTTTCGCAGCGCCGACAGCTCAGCCGACAACGTGCTGCGATCAACGCCCAGGTAACTGGCCAATTTCTCCTGCGTGAACGGAATGGCGAACTCGGGCGTGCCCGCAACGGTTTGCTGCACGGAAAGGTACGCAAGAATCTTGCCACGCACGGTTTTCGGCGCCATGGCCATGGCGCGGCGGTTCATGGCGATATTCTTGTTCGCCATGGAAACCAGCAAGTTGCGCACCAATGCGCCGTGGCACGCGCATTGCCGCTCGCACGGATGCAGCACGCGAGCGGCTTCAAGCGTTGCCACAGTGCTGTCGGCGTCGGCCACCACGTCTACATCCAGCACGCCTTCCTTGCCGCACGCATACGCAACGGCGAACGGCTCACCAGGGCCAACAGACTCAAGCACGCTCACGTTGCCCCACGCATCGGGCATCTCAACATGAAGCCGCCCCTCAAGCAGCACGCCAACGCGCGTTGCCACCTGGCCCGCCCGCATAACGCGCTCGCCACGGCGATACGCCCGCCGCGACGCACCAAGGCACGGCAGCATAGCATCAACTTCTTCCGCAGGAATGCCCCTGAACAGGGGCGCATCTGATAAACGTGCAGGCATGACAAACTCCATCCAAAAATGTCGGTTCTAGAACATTTTGGCCTTCACGAGTATTTTCTGCAACTTTTTCGAAGCAGAGGGGCAACGTTGCGCTATCGCAGACCCAATATGCATGTCATCATCATCGGTGATTTACAATTATTGCATCGTTCGTTACTGACGACACAAGTTCAACCCCGCAAAACCTCACCAACGCAAGCGTCAACGGCGAGATTCTGCCCCTCTACTTCGAATTTTCGACATTTTTCGCCAATCCAATGCAAAATGAGCGGCCAACCTCAAACTCAGCAGGCAAAAGGGGCGGCTGCCACGTACGGCAACCGCCCCTCCAAATTTCACCACGCAGCGCAAACCTACGCAGCGCGCATACCATTAGCGAACAGGCTGCCGCCGCACGCGACAGGCACTTCGTTCGCCCTACGGGCGCTTCGTACCGCAGTTGCTGCAGAAGGCGCCGGTGTTATGCGCGCCGC
>ERZ1034962.688-NODE-688-length-13979-cov-49.295533_pt1 | contig 13979 bp, 16 predicted proteins | sample MGYA00520696_ERZ1034962 | MGnify/ENA primary metagenome ERZ1034962 (study PRJEB33766, sample SAMN09781770) | gut metagenome | biome: gut microbiome | host: Homo sapiens | place: Madagascar | study: EMG produced TPA metagenomics assembly of the PRJNA485056 data...
TATTCATTTAATAGTATATCAAAAAAAGTGTCCACTTTATTAGGATACATGCATAAATGGAATAGAGAATATAAGATAAACTTAATTGAATAACTTCATTTAATGATAGTAGTGAATTGAAAAAGATAGAAAAGAAGCAAAAAATGTAGTCGATTATCGTCAATTTCTTAAACTGTTTTGGTAAAACACATGAGAAATTGGGAGAATTGACTACATTTTATTTTCCATTGCTTAAAGATTTTTCAATAATTGTTCGAAATCAATTTTTTCGCTTACGGGGACAATTTTATACGTGAGTTCATCTGTTGCTTCATCGTGGATGATATAAAGTTTTGAGTCTTCAGTTGTCTCTTTGAAATCACCGATCAATAAAACAGTATATCTTTCATCAATCAATTCGATTTCTTTGATTGCTTTGGAAAAAACTTTGCGGACATGCTTCATTTTTTTTAGACGTTCTTCGGCTTTTTCAGCTGATTTGTTCAACGTATAGCCTTCATCTAAATATTTTTTGATAATCTCAACCTTGATAACAGTAGGTAATTGATATTTTCGAGGACAATTCACACCAGTAGAAACGGAACGAATGAATTCTTTTTGTTCCCAATATCGTAACTGACGTGGAGACACACCGACAATTTCACTTAGTTCACTGATTCCTACCAGTAAATGATCATTTTCTAATAAACGTTTCAGGGATGCTCCTACCATTTTTGTCCCTCCTTTTGTTGTCTAACTTTCCTTAATTATACTTGGGATAACTTATGTGTCAAGTAGGTTGACAAATGAACGAAATAGGACTAAAGTATTCAAGTGGTTTCAGAAAGAATTCAGAAAGAAGGAGAAATATGAATAAAAATCAACCCGTAGATATTTACGGCAAACCATATAATCGGACACTATTAGTTGTCGTTTTATTGATTGGTACCTTTTGTACGGTATTAAATCAAACCTTATTAACTACAGCTTTTCCTACGCTGATGAAAGATTTTGATATCTCTGCATCAAGTGTTCAATAGCTAACAACAGGGTTCTTATTGGTTAACGGAATCATGATTCCGATTACTGCTTGGCTGATCAATAAATTTAGTTCAAGAAGTTTATATTTATCAGCAATGTCAGTCTTTTTAATCGGAACAATTACCTGTTTTGTTGCCCCTAACTTTAGTACTTTATTGATTGGACGTTTGATCCAAGCCTGTGGTGTGGGTGTTTCAATGCCTTTATTACAAAATATTATGTTATCGATTTTCCCACCAGAAAAAAGAGGATCTGCCATGGGGATGTCAGGAATCGTTATTGGATTGGCTCCAGCTTTAGGACCAACATTATCAGGTTATATTATTGATAACTATCATTGGCGTGATCTATTTGGTATGGTCTTACCAATTGTCGTCTTAGTTTTGGTCTTAGCCTTTTTCTTGATGCGAAGCGTTATTCCGTTATCAAATCCAAGTATCGATATTCTATCTGCTATCCTTTCAACAATTGGATTTGGTAGTTTGCTTTATGGCTTTTCAAGTGTCGGTGACGCTGGATGGGGCAGTGCGAAAGTGATCGGCTTCTTGATCGTAGGGGTAATATTTATTGCCTTATTTGCATGGCGCCAACTTCGTTTGGAAAATCTATTCTTGGAACTGCGTGTATTTAAATCATCAACCTTTACGATTGCAGCAGTTTTAGCTGGTGTAACGAATATGGCGATGGTCGGTGCTGAAATGGTTGTTCCTCTATATATCCAAAATATCCGTGGTGAATCAGCTTTTCATTCTGGCTTGATGTTACTACCCGGTGCCTTGATTATGGGGGCGATGATGCCGATCACAGGTGCGATCTTTGATAAACACGGTGCAAAACGTTTAGCGATTGTCGGGATGTTCGTGCTAACCGCTGCAACAGCACCATTTGCTTTCTTAACAAAAACAACGCCTGTTTTATATATTGTTGTTCTTTATGCGATTCGGATGTTTGGGATCTCTATGGTTATGATGCCAGTAACAACATCTGGTATGAATGCTTTACCAAACAAACTGATCAGTCATGGGACTGCAGTAAACAATACCTTCCGACAAATTGCTAGTTCGATTGGGACAGCTATTTTGATCAGTGTATTGACCAATGTAACAAAAGATAATCTACCTGCAAAATCAGTCTTAGAAAGCACGCCTTTAACTTATAAAGACCAAGCGATCAATGCGACATTATCTGGTTACCACGCAGCATTCTTTGTGGCGATCGTCTTTGGTGTGATTGGTTTTGTGATTGCCTTCTTATTGAAGAGAAAAGAACCTGTTCTAGCGAAAGCGGGGGATAAAGCATGATTATTTTCGTATTGATCATTAGTTTAGTGGCTTTTGCCCTAATGAATATCTTTGCAAAAAAAGCTTGGCAAACAATTGTATCATTACTTTTTGGGTTAGTCTTTGTGGCATCCTTAGGGTTGATCGTGGCTAATTTATCCAACCATTTTGGCATGGAAAAAGTAACTGAAACGAAAACCACTAACATCGTATCAAGTGCTGATTCAGATAGTGCAAATATGCTTTTATATCAAGCGTTAGGTGACGGGACTGAAAAAGTCTACCTTTACCGTACGAGTGAAGACCAAAAGAAACCAAAAGCTACCGGTACTGATAATGAAACCAATAAAGTAGAACGTACGACTGGTCAAGCGCAAAAAGTAGCAAAAACAACTTATTGGGTCTATAAAAATGATATGTATAAATTCTGGTTCAATCTAGCGGACAATAACCACGAGTATGCAAGTCGTGTGAACACCTTTAAAATTCCAGCTGATTGGATCGAATTAAGTACGGATCAAGCAAAAACATTAGCGCAACGAGTAAAAGAACAACAAAGTACGATGGAAAGCGACGCAAAGGCTTTTGTACAAGAAGGTCTGATGAAAGCTATGACTGAAAATCCAGCCATGACGCCAGAAGAACAAGCAACCTTGTCAAAAGAATTAGCAACGCAATTCCAACAACAAGCATTAACGAAATTAGTTGAAGAAGTCAAAGCCAATAAATAGTCAGCTAATCAAGTAAGTGCAAGAATCAGTTAATTTCAAAAAGGGCTCCTCCCTACAGTTGAACGATCAGCTGTGGAGGGTCCTTTTTTTTGTTATACTGAACAAAAAAGGGGTGGGGAAATGCAAAAAAAATATTCTTTCCAGTCAAAAATTTATGCTTCTGAAATAGGCAAGGGTGGCGCATATATCATTTTTCCTTATGATCTCAGAGAAGAGTTTGGTGTAGGTCGAGTCAAAGTTCAAGCGACATTTGATGAAGTAGCATATGAGGGAAGTATTGTGAATATGGGGGTGAAAAACGAAGATGGAACAATTTGCTACATCTTAGGGATACGTAAAGATATTCGTAAAAAAATTGAGAAAGACATCGGTGATATCGTTTCTGTAGAAGTGATTCCAAAAAATTAAAGCAGAAGATAGTTGTCTTCTGCTCATTTTTTATTAACTACCATGATGGATTTGCCACAATCCGATCTATTTTTCTAACTCAATTTCTCCGATTCCTTTCAATTCGAGATAAATCGAGGCTTGTTGATCATATCCAGAATAGTCAAAAGTCATATCCCAATAGTTATTTGACCCTTCAGTAACAGAAGTAAATTTAGAATATGGGTAATAGGTTGTCGTCTTTTCAGTTACTATTTTTAATTGAATATTGTTGTCGGCATTACTTTTTGGTTTTGGCAACTTTTTCAAAAAGTCTTGTTCATCTTTAAAACGAATGACAAAATTAGTAGGATATGCCATTGCTCGCTCAATCGGTAAAAGGTGATTATTTTTTGGAGTAAAATTTATTTCGTCAAAATAGTTGATCTTACTTGTATCAATAGGTAGTTCCCATTCGCCTTTAAAAATAGAATATGTTTTTGGGTCACTTGTTCTGTAGGCTGTGATGCCATTGATTTGTATGGTTGTCTCTTCAAGAGAGGGAACCGAGCCCGTTTTTGTAGGATGTAGATTGTAAATAAATTCCAATGTGTTTGTTTCTCGATCAATGGTCTGTTCCTCATTGATCGAACGGAATAGCGACAAGTCTTCTTTTTCTTCTGCTAGACCTGAACGAAAATCAATCAAATACTGATCTTGCCCATTTTTGATCCCAAAATTTAATCCATATTTCTCCCATTTTTTGTTTAAAAGCTCCGAGTTTTTTGGAAGATGAACAGTAAAATGTAACCCTAGTTCATTTTTATCTACATAGAGTTCTGTTAACTGTATATCTGCTTTTTTATCATAAGCTGTAAGTTGTTGGCTGGAAATAAACCCTTCATGATTCAATGTTTCAGAAGTAAATTTCCCAAACCGTAAAAAATTAGCAGTTGCAGTGCCTAAGGGTGAGTAAGCATACAAACAGATACTTATGAGAAATACGGCAACAGCTATCAAATAACCCCGTTTTTTTATGTAGTTTTTAAGTGGAACCTGTTTCTCCTTTCGTATAGAGTCATAGGTGGCTTCTAATTTGGTTCGTACTTCTGAGGGTAAGCGTTCCTCTTTTTTGAGTTCTTCCATAAATTTCTTTTCAGAAATAGTCATTTTTTCTCCTCCTAGCTCTCCTCTATTTTTAGTAGTTTTTTCCCTCGAGCAAGGTGTGTCTTCACTGTATTGACTGGTTCAGATAATATCGTGCTGATTTCTTTGATGGAAAACCCATTATAGTAATAGAGCACCAACGGAATTCGATATTTCAAATCTAATTTTTGTAGCATGTGTTTTAATTCCATTGAACGTATCGTTGTATTTTTTTCTTCCTCGTATTCTACATAAAAAGTTTCTTTCTTTGATTTTTTGAGAATTTTTTTGCAATTATTAATGAGAATTTTGCATAACCAGGTGTTAAAATATTCTGGTTTTTGCACGCTTTGGATATTTTTGTAGGCCGTCAATGCTGTTTCTTGTAAACAATCTGCAATATCTTCTGAATTGTTCAAAAACTTACGCGCTGTATTATAGAGAACAGCTTCATAACTTTTAAACAATTGGACAAATGCCTCTTTATCTCCCTCCTTTGCTTTTTTTACTAAAAATAAATCACTGGGCACACGATTTTCCTCCCACTTCATAAAGATTTTTTCTCTTACATCTATTAGAGTCAAATAAATAGGAAAAAGTTTCAAATACATAAAAATAATTTTGGCTATTTAAGCGTTTTCTAAAAGATGCATATTCTATCATTTAACTGTAAAAAACATAGGTACAGAAATAGGGAATAACTACAGCTCTAAAGTTGCAATTGGAGAAGCAATATGTGCTGGGGGGTCTACACGCAAGAGTGGTACATCTACTATTCTTACAATCCAGTCAACAGTGCATGCTATGTTGTTTCTAACACATAATATTACTGACTAAAAAATAAAGAAGAAACTGAGCTAAAACTTGTCTCAGTTTCTTCTAGTATCTCTAAAAAAGAATAAATAGTGTTCAAAGTCTGACCTTCGGCAATAAGCCGAAATTGTCCAAAAATTTGAGAAGAACCAAGTAGACGACAATCAACAGGGAAAACAAGTATTTGTGTTTCTTGTCAATTGTCGGAAATTCCTTCTTATTTCTTGCTGCTAAGGACTTCTCAATCTCTTTCAAACAATATCAATCGTTTATTCTGCACGCAGAGCAATCGCTGCATCTTTTTTAGCAGCCATTCTTGCTGGGATGTGCCCACCTAACATCGTTAAGATCGTAGAGACGATCACGAGGATCAGTGCATGGAGTGGGTTCAATTGAGCCACATTTTTTAGATCAGTCATTTGATAGAGTAAATGATTGATTGGGAACGTTGCTAACCAAGCAATCAAAACACCTAATAAGCCCGAAGAAATTCCTAAGATACAAGTTTCTGCATCAAAGACACGAGTGATATCTTTTTTACGAGCCCCTAATGCTTTTAACACCCCGATTTCTTTGGTACGTTCGATGACTGAAGTATACGTGATAATACTGATCATGATCATACTTGTCACTAGTGAGATACCAGCAAAAGCAACCAATACATAAGTGATGGCATCCATCAAACCACCAGTTAATTCAGTCATTGTTCCTGCTAAGTCAGAGTAAATGATTTTATCTTCTTCTGCTTTTCCTTTGTTGTAAGCATCTAAGTAATCAAGGATTTTTTCTTTGTCACCAAAGTTATTTGGATAGATCATGATGCTAGTTGGAATGCTGTCACCGCCTAAATAGCTGATCAGTGATTGTTTAGCTGTTTCATCCACTTTTTCGTTGGACATCACATTCGTATCACTATCTTTTTGCGCTTTTACAATCTCAGAATCTTTATTTTCGTTAACGATTTGTGTCGTTAATTGATCACTATATGCGATTCCAGGGGAAAGAAGATTCATTGTTGAAGAAGATTTTACTCGTAAAATCCCTGCAATCTTTACTTCACTCGTTGAATTAGCATACATCGTATCGTAATCAGTATTTGGAATAAAGTTGCCAGTAGGTAATTTCGTGTAGTAATCATTGTTGTTGATCACTTTGAAAGTTGTCCCAACAATGCGATCAAAGTCTAATTTTTGACCGTCTTTTACATCAAAGCCCAGGTTTTTCAAGGCATTGATATTTGTATTGTTGTTACCATCTACGATCAAGACCACGTCATTCGCAGAAGCAGGATAACTGCCTGAAAGCAGTGAATAGTTCGCTTTTAAAAAGTTTTCTTTTTGATTGTCTAACTGTGTTGGAAAACTGGAAACACCGACACCCGTCATAGCAGACATCGTGCTTGATAATGATAATGATTCGTTTTCAGGGTTTTGGTTAGAGAAACTTACTGGTTGCACTTTACCATCAACTTGGCGAAGCATATTGATACCAGTAGCACGAGTAAAGCCAATATTATTACTTAAATTAGGATCGATATCTTTGACATAATCTACATAAGATTGGTCGATTTTATTGGTGTGCTGTGCTTTATCTTCATCACTGATTTTAGCAGTTACCTGTTTTGTATTTGGATAATCCGCTTTACTCGTACCCAATGAAGCAGAATCTGTTGAACGATTGGTTGTCACTTTGGAGATAGTGATCGGGAATTTTGCCATCGTTTCAGACTGTGTTTTATCAATTTGTTTTTGGAAGCCTGAAGATAATGCCAAGACGATCGCAATCCCGATGATCCCAATACTTGAAGCAAAGGACGTCAAAAATGTTCGCCCCTTTTTCGTGCGGATATTATTAAATGAAAGTTTCAAGGCTGTCCAGAAACTCATTTTTGTCCGACGTAAATTGAATTGATCATCTTTTGGTCGTTCGATATGAGGATGTGAATCTGCCAAGATTTTACCATCTGAAAATTCAATGATTCGATCTGCATATTGATGAGCAAGATCAGGGTTATGGGTAACCATGATTACTAGCTTCTCATTAGATAGTTCTTGGATCAATTCCATGATTTGGATACTTGTTTCGGTATCTAGTGCTCCAGTTGGTTCATCGCATAAGAGGATATCTGGATCGTTGGCTAAAGCACGGGCAATTGCGACCCGTTGCATTTGTCCGCCAGATAATTGGTTTGGTTTTTTGTGCATATGGTCCGTTAAACCGACACGGCGTAAGGCTTCCTCAGTCTTTTGGCGTTTTTCTTCTTTGGCCACACCGCTAAGTGTCATCCCTAATTCAACATTTTCGATGATTCCTAAATGTCCAATCAAGTTATAACTTTGAAAAATAAAACCAATCGAATTGTTTCGGTAAGCATCCCAATCACTATCTTTAAAGTCTTTTGTGGACTTTCCGTTGATCACCATATCTCCGGAATCATAGTTGTCTAAGCCACCGATGACATTCAACATCGTTGTTTTTCCTGAACCACTTGGACCAAGAATGGCAACAAATTCTTTTTTTCTAAAGGCAACAGATACGCCATCTAATGCTTTAGTCGTTGTTTCGCCAACTTTATAATATTTCTTTATATCTTTAAGTTGTAGCATATTCGTCCTTCTTTCTTATTAGAATATTCGGTATACTTAAAAGTATATCAGAACAATAAACGCAGTATAATCAATGAATGTTAACTCAATATGAACAATCAGAAAGAAACAAGAAATTTTTCAAAAAATCGAGGGAATAAAATGAACCGTATATTAGTAGTAGAAGATGATGAAAATTTACAATTGCTTTATCGTTCAGTATTAGAACATGCTGGGTTTTCGGTAGTCACAGCTAGTAGTGGAACAGAAGCACTAGCACGATTGGAAAATTTTCATGTAGAATTGATTATTACCGATATCATGATGCCTGAGATGGATGGTTATGAATTGTTGGAAAGTTTACGAGATGGGAAAATAGAGCTTCCTGTGCTGATGATCACGGCTAAAGCCGATTTTGAAGATAAAAAACGCGGTTTCCAGTTAGGAACGGATGATTACATGACGAAACCCGTAGATGTCAATGAAATGGTTTTACGTGTGGAAGCGTTATTAAAGCGAGCAAAAATCAATCATAGTAATCAATTGAACATTGGAAATACTACCTTAGATCAGGAAACGTATGAAGTGAGACAAAATGAAAAGGTTAGTGTGCTGCCTCAGAAAGAATTTCTTTTGCTTTACAAACTGTTAGCTTACCCGAATAAGATTTTTACGAGACAACAATTGATGGACGATATTTGGGGGTTGGATACAAATACAGAAGAACGAACGATCGATGTACATATCAAACGATTAAGGACACGTTTTGAAGCAAGTGAAGATTTTCAGCTCATCACCGTTAGAGGACTCGGGTATAAAGCGGAGGTCAAAAGATGAAAAAGAAATTATACTCTCAACTGTGGATCTACTTTGCTAGCATTGTGTTTGTTTCAATATTAGTGACTCTACTGTGCTTCTTAGGCTTTATTTTTTTGCTTTCTCATCAAAACGTTACGCCATCTGAAAGACCAACACTCTATCCGTTATTCGTTTTTGCTTTTTTTAGCATGATCGTCGGCACGGTAATCTCTGGCTTTGTCGGTCATAGGATCTTGAAGCCAATCAGTGAACTACGTAAAAATATGAGTAAAGTAGCTACAGGTGATTTTTCTATTCGAATGGAGGAACCTCCCAAAGTCGCAGAAGTCCAACAGTTATATAAAGATTTCAACGTGATGGTCCAAGAACTCAATAGCATCGAAACGCTAAGAAATGATTTTGTTTCGAGTGTTTCACATGAGTTTAAAACACCACTAGCGACGATCCAAGGCTATGTCCAATTGTTACAAGCACCAGATATTCCAGAAGAAGAGAAGCAAGTGTTTTTGCAACGATTGATTGAAAATATTACTCAGCTCTCACAGTTGACTGAAAATATCTTGAAACTAAATAAGTTAGAAAACCAAAGTGTCAAAATCGAAAAGCATAAATTTCGTTTAGATGAACAAATACGAGAAGTCATCGTGTTTTTGCAACCTAAATGGGAAGGGTTGAAGTTGCATATCGATTTGGATACGGTCTTTTATGAGGGAAACGAAGAATTTTTATACCAGGTGTGGTTGAATATCATGGATAATGCGATCAAGTATAATCAACCTGATGGCAAGATCGAAATTCGTTTGACTCAAAATGCTACAGATATTTTATTGGAAGTAACGGATTCAGGTGTAGGGATGAACGAAGAAACTCAAAATCGCATTTTTGAAAAATTTTATCAAGGAGACACAAGCCGTCAGATGGCTGGCAATGGCTTGGGATTGTCTTTGGTAAAAAAAATCCTTGAATTGCATGAGGGTACGATACGCTATAACAGCATTCCTGAGGTAGGAACCACAGCTGTGATCAGCTTGAAAAAATAAAAAGCTAAACTTTAATGATGAAGTAGTTGTTCTGTTCAATTGTTTTATTATGAACTAAAACCAGATCAATTACGTTATAAAAGAAACATACTAAGATGAGTGGGTAAGGTATTCCGTCGAATATCTTGCCCACTCATCTTAGTATGTTTTTGTCTTTCTCAAATGGCTCAACTCTAATAATCTGAAGCAACAATTGATTTCGGGTCGTTATTTATAGATTTTAGATCTGAGTATTATGCTGTTTTATTTAAAATAATCAACATTTATATTTTAAAACAATATTATATGTAGTGTAATATGTTGTGAAAGAAGATATTGTATAAAAGAAGGTGAAGGAATGCACATCCAAGTTCCAACGATATTACTTGATGGCACGGTATTAGCTGCATTGAGTAAAGAAGATATGTATGGCTATGCGTTGACTAAAATCGTACAGGAAAGCCTGTCGGTAAGTGAGTCAACGATGTATCCCGTCTTAAGAAGGTTAAAAAAAGAAGGATTTTTAGATACTTATGATGAACCCTTTGAAGGAAGAAATCGTCGATATTATCAATTAACACCAGCGGGGTATAATCGGTTAGAAGATATTATTGATGAGTGGATCGTCTTTCGAGATTCCTTAAATCGATTATTGGAGGATAATAAACATGAATGAATATTTAGATGAGGTAATAGAGGAAATCCAAGAGATTCCTGAAGATGACCGATTCGATTTGATTCAATATTATGAAGAATATTTTTTAGATTCTGGCAAAACAATTGATCAAATCATTGAAGAATATGGTACGCCTAAACAGTTTGCGCTTAAATTGAAAATCAATTATTTCTCTGAACAAGATGATTCAGCAACAGATGAAGTCAACCCAAGAAGTTCTAAACGACAAATTCGATTGATTTGGATGATCATGATTGGCTTATGTGCCTCCCCTCTGTTGATTCCTTTGGCGATTGGTTTTGTTGCAGTGATCGTGGGGTTATTATGTCTATTAGTCGCTTTGCTGGTAGGTGGTTATGTCGGTTGTATTACTGTTTTAGGGCTTGGATTATTTTCAGTTGTTTCGGGTATTGGTGTGTTGGGGCAGTCGATAGAAAGTGGATTATTTTACGTTGGATTAGGGCTATTCGCTACCGGAACTGTCGTCTTCTGTGCGCCGCTCCTTCTGAAAATGACAAAATGGATATTTAAAATGATGATGAATTTTGTGAAGTGGGTTGGACGTCGTTTTGTAACGAGACGTGCGATTCATTCGTCGAAGTTATAAGAAAAAGAGGTGTGAAGATGAAATTAAAATATTTTTTAATGGCTGGTCTAGGCTTGATGGTTAGTGGTGGCTTACTTGCCGGGACAACCTATGCGTTTGGGACGCACCGAAGCCTTGCTTGGGAAAATGGCCCTCAATTGGTCGAAATGAACCATGACTCACAAGTGATATCGACAAAAGAAAAAATCAACAAAATAGTGGTCAATGCACAATACCAACAAGTTGAGATCAAACGTGGCAAAAATTTTGAAGTTAACTCTACGTATGAAAAAGCAAGTAAACCTCAAGTCACTACTAAAGGAGATACTTTGACGATTAACGGAAATGGTCGTGAACAAAACGTCTTGTTTCATGTAATGAATAACACATCCAAAATCACTCTGACAGTTCCTAGCGAACTTCCTTTAGATCAACTTGTGTTAGAAGGAGAGCAAGGACAACTTTTATTAAATGACGTAGTGAGTGAGAATGTTTCCGTTACAAATAATGGTGGATACATTACATTTAATAAAGTTGATGGAAAAAAAGTCAAAGTAAATTCTGTGCAAAGTTATGTAAATATTGATAATTCAGATATTTCAAACATCGAATTGAATGCCAAGTATGGGAATCTATTCTTAAATGGATTCAAAAATACCCAAGGAACAGTTATGTTAGAAAATTGCTATGTAGACTTTCTTGATAATGGAGAGATTGGATTAGATATTGATCTATTAGGGATGTCAACTGTCACAAAAAATAATGAAGAATTACCAATCAAAACAGTGATCAAAGGAGAAAACAATATAAAAATCACTGGTTATGATAGCAGTGTGGTGATAGCTGACGAAAACCATCAATATGATGTTTAAAAAGGATAAAGTCTGTCATTAAGAGTAAGTAAAGAGAAATAAATCGAAGAGGTTCAAAGATAGGTGCAACTATTTTTGGAACTTTTCGATTTTTTGATTAAGCGATTTTTTTCAAAAGATTTTGAATGACGGTCGTTGATTATGGATGATGATCCACGTAAAAGTTTTTTTCGAATAACAGTTTATTCACATTTAGATAACGATTTTACATCTTTTATCTCGGATAGGTTAGCTAATATAACAGACATGACTGTTAGGATGCTAAGACATCGGGCAGTATCATGGGGAATAACGATTTTTTTCATCGCTTAACTTACAAATCTGTAGTAAAATAAGAGAAAATAGAGAAAACACAGCTGAGATAATAAGGTGGAAAAATAGATGAGAATAGATGAAGCGAAACGAGAAGAGCTACAGTTAGAAATAACAAAATTACATAATTATCTCACGGAACTTAATCATAAATATTATGATACAAAAAAAGAACGTGTGATGATCGATTACCCGAATAACTCAGAAGGTCGGCAATTAGAACAAGTTTACAATGAAGTATTCCATCATTTATTGAAAGTAAAGAGGGAATTAGACTATTACTCTTTGCCGATTTTAGATACAGGGATCTTAAAGTACGACGAAGAAAAAGAGCGTTTTGTGTTCAAATCAGTTCGAGAGAATTTGATTCTTTCTGCAGGAATTGATTTAGAGATTTTAGTGGAAGATTATTTTACTGAAGAAAAACATTGGGTACGCATAAGGTTAGAATATCTACCCCAAACTTCCGGAGGACCACAAGTGAGTGGTTGGTATATCACAGAAGATAAGGAATTAAAATTAGAGGGAGTGATGGCAAGGATTAGAAAGAAACCAATCATGTAGGAATGGTCTAAGAAAGGAACTAAGTGATGAGTGAAAAGAAAGCGGTTTATGTAAATGGGTATATTGGATTGATCGGTTTGGTGTTATTAGTTGGTATCGGCGGCTTCTTATTCTATTTTGGCATGACAAGTGGAGCGATCTTCCAGACGGTCATGGGTTTCGTTTGTTGGTTGATTGCTATTGCACTACTAAGCTCCGCAACGGTTGTTAGTCCCAACCAAGCAAAAGTTATTTTGTTTTTTGGACAGTACATTGGGACGATACGAGAAAGTGGGTTTTTCTTAACGGTTCCGTTTGCACAAAAAATCAACTTATCTTTAAAAGTACGAAATTTTAACAGTTCGGTTTTAAAGGTGAACGATCTAGACGGCAATCCCATCGAAATATCTGCCGTCGTAGTCTTTAAAGTTGTTGACACGGCTAAGGCGTTGTTCGATGTGGCGTATTACCAAGACTTTGTTGAGATTCAAAGTGAGACAGCGATTCGTCATATTGCCAGCCAATACCCTTATGATACTTTCAATGAAGAAGATTTGACTTTGCGAGGCAATACGACTGCCATCTCTGATGAATTAGCCAACGAGCTACAAGAGCGGTTATCTGTTGCTGGGGTCGAGGTGATTGAAACGAGATTGAATCATCTAGCTTATGCGACTGAGATTGCTAGTGCAATGTTACAAAGACAACAAGCAAAAGCTATTTTATCTGCTCGGCAAACGATCGTTGAAGGAGCAGTTACGATGACACAAATGGCATTGGAACAAATTGAAACAGGACAAGAAATCAATTTCACAGATGATCGGAAAGTCCAATTGATCAATAACCTACTTGTTTCGATTATTACAGATAAAGGAACACAACCAGTCATTAATACAGGGACAGTGAAAGAAAAATAGCCATTATTGAGTAAATATCGTATGATTGTAACGAATTTTTCAACTGTATTTTTTCTATAATAGAACAGTAGAGTAGTCAGAGACTGAGCCAAAACTCAGTCTTTTTTAGTATTTCTAAAAACGAATAAACGGTGTTCAAGAAGCAACTCCTCAACAATAAGCGATGATTTTCTAAAATATGAGGAGCTATTTTAAAAAATCCTCTCTTATTCGCTCGGAGTTGAACGCTTCTTTCACAGCCTCTTGCTAAACGGCGTTCAAGAAGCAACTCCTCAACAATAAGCGATGATTTTC
>ERZ1034962.689-NODE-689-length-13972-cov-5.697420_pt1 | contig 13972 bp, 20 predicted proteins | sample MGYA00520696_ERZ1034962 | MGnify/ENA primary metagenome ERZ1034962 (study PRJEB33766, sample SAMN09781770) | gut metagenome | biome: gut microbiome | host: Homo sapiens | place: Madagascar | study: EMG produced TPA metagenomics assembly of the PRJNA485056 data set...
CAAGTAACTGTAGTCGGCCTTTTCCCCAAATGACCAGATTGGACAAACAAGAACTCATTGTCATGTCTATTCTGGTATCCAATTATTGCCATACTCTCTTTCCTGTCAGTTGAAAAATTTGTCCTCAAACTCAACTAACAGTGGGTGTACATTATTAACGAAATGTGTTATTATATAAGTGTAGAGAGGAAGGAAAACCTCAAAAAACCAGAAGGGACACACTATGGCGAATATGTTTGCGAAGCTCATCAGCACAAGACTGAATGAAGTCAACGGGTGGCTTGACACGGCATCGGATAACCACCACGATGCGGGTACGCGGGAATGGGCTATCAACGCGGCGAGTGAGGAAATGGCAAAGGTTATTGACGACTTAACGGTTCTCAAATCTGCCACGAGATTAGAAGTGTTTGATTTGGTGGGGATGAAGGTTGCGGAGGAATACAAGAAGACCAGAGAAAGGTTGAGAGAGTTCCTTGGCAAATAACCAGCCGCTGTCCTATCGGCTTGACGGGGAGAAAGGGAATCACGATGACTAAAGCGTATCTTACTACACAGGAGAACATTCTTCTGTACCTTCGAGGACACGTCTTCGCGGGCGGCTACCTTTACGAGCGGGAAGAGTTTTGCAAGTTCGTTCGGGTAAGGCGAATCAAAGAAGAGTATCTGGGGACTGCCGCATCAAAGGACTATAAGAGTTCTGAGAACCCCGACGGATGGGAACGAGTAAAGGTTATTGTAGGAGGTAACAAGTAATGTCTGAACGTATGGAAGTATGGTGCAAGCGGTTGCATAAAGCCTACAGCTACATTCCGCTTGCTCATATAGAAGCTATCATTAGCGCCGTCTTGTATGATTATAAGATTGGGGAGTTGACTCAGGCAGAAGTGAAGATTCTGCTTTATGACATGTTTGTTGAACGTCTTCGAGCCGAACGAATGGAGGGGTAATCAATGACTAATTTCCGTTTTCTGGCTGTCCAGTACCTGCGGGCGAACAGCCTGACCGAAATCTGCAACCTTGCGAACCGTAACTATAAAGGCTATACATCAGATGAGCGTAAATGTCTGATTGCCATTGCCCGTGTTGTCACTAAGGAGATTCTGGAGAAGAGAAAGGAGGAGCGGGAGCAGAATGTGTAATTTGTTGGTTGCTTTGATGTTGGTCTTGCTGGTGACATGGGGGCTGCAACAATGATGTATAGTGTGGCTGTATACGAATACGATAACGCTTGCAAAACAGTGTACACATATGATAAATACGAGGCGGTTGATATTTTCCGGAAATCTGTTGGAACGAGCAGGGTGGTTATCATGTATCACGGATGCCATATAGTAGGGAGATGGGAGGATTCTGAATGAAGCAAGCAATGCTGACTGATGAGCAGTATGACGAACTGCAACAGAAGGGATACACATTCACGGCGAAAAGCTACTACTGGATGTGCTATGAGGGCAACATAGCCAACCGAATAACAAAAGAAGAGTACATGACCCGCAACGTTTCCGAACCTTTCCGTTCAATCGAACAGGTCCGGGTATATCGCAAAATCAACCCTGTTGACTGGGAAGTCTGAATAAAAGCTGTCCTATCGGCTACACGGGGAGAGAGGAAAACTTATGCGGAACGTAAAAATCACAAGTATCACTGTTACGGATGAACAAACGCGACAGGTCAAGGAAATCATGGAGGTGTCGGGCTGGTCTTTTTCTGAGGCTGTCAGACGCTGTGTCGGGGCTTGTTACGCGGAACTCAAACGAACAAACCGACTGAAGAAGGGGAATAAAAAGAATGGCAAGATGGAATAAGAAGTTTGCACAGGCAACAACTGTCAGCGCAAGACCGTTGCCCGCATCCGTCTATGAGGGGGGCAGAGTTCCCAAGCAAGTAACATTGCGAGAAGTAAAGAAGGAAATTAAATCCTTAACAGACCTCATGGAAAAACGTTATAAAGCCGCTATCAAAAGGGGCGTTGAGCATAGCGCTGTTGAAAAGTACGAGCGCGGCTATTGGGACAAGCCAGCGTCAATCCGAACCGTGGCGGAGGGTGTCAAGCAGATTCGAGAGATGTGGGGTGTTATAACGGCAGTAGGCACAGCCAAACACGCCTTGGACGCCCAAAAAGAGGGCTATCTGAAAGAGTATGAAGGACTTAAAAAGCGCGGATGGTTTGACGAGAATGAAATGGAATATGATGACTTTCTCAAATTCCGCAAATTCTACGGAATCTACCAATCAGCGCATAAGGAATCTATGTATTACGGAGTCCTCCAAGACTATATCGACAACTTCTCAGACGAGAGCGAAGGACAGCGAAGAAGTTTCCGAAAGGAGGACATCAAGGAACTAATAAAGCGCTGGGAGTACTGGGAAAAACAAGCAGAAACAGTCAGAGACAAGGTAATAGCACGATTAAAGGCGGGCAAATTTGTTCCCGCGGACAGCATCAGGAGGAAATAATGCGTAGTGTATATGACGGCATCGGGTATCTGACAGCGTTAACGCCTGACAGCGAGCGTTGTAAACAGATGTACGCAAACGGCATTCTTGCGTTTGACATCGAAACGACACGTATTGACGATGACAACGCCGTCATGTATATTTGGCAGTGTGGGCTATGGGTTGAAAACGAGTACTTTATAACCTATGGGCGCACATGGGGGGAATGGACACAGTTGCAAGATGCTCTAAACCAGCATTTGGGAGGCATTAAGATTGTATGCATGGTGCATAACCTTTCCTATGAGTTTCAGTTTCTGGCAGGGCTTTACGATATGCACGATGTGTTTTGCCTTAAGGCACGGAAGATTTTAACAGCTTCCTGCGGTTGCATAGAGTACCGTTGTAGTTATATTTGGACAAATAAGGCGCTTAAAATGTTCTTGCGTGATATGGGCGTGGAGCATGAGAAGAAAAGCGGTGCTGATTATGATTACACCAAAAAGCGCTATCCATGGACGGAGATGACAGAAGACGAAATAGAGTATTGCCAAAATGACGTTATAGGTTTGCTTGAAGCAACGGTAAAAAAGCTGGAAAAAGACGGCGATAACGTTTATAACATGCCGCGAACGTCAACCGGGTATGTGCGTAGAGATACTCGCAAGGCTCTGTCAAATGTTGCAATAGGATTTCTCAAGCCTAAGGTTGAAGTATACGAAAAGTTGCGCCTTGCATTTCGTGGCGGCAATACCCATGCAAACAGATTTTACGTAGGCAAAATTATGAAAAACGTACAGTCCTGTGACAGGTCAAGCAGCTATCCAGACGTGATGCTAAACCAAAAATACCCGATGACGCCATTCAAAAAAGTCCCTGACGGGTATGCAACAATCAAACGTGCTATGCGCGCTGGTCTTGCAATCCTATGCACTATGAGCATGTCAGACGTTGAGTTGCGCAATGACAAGTGGGGCGCTCCATATATACCCGTTTCCAAATGCACATATCTGGAAAACGCAGTCGAAGATAACGGGCGCGTCTTAAGTGCCGATGCTATTGTTATAGAGGTTACAGACGTTGACATTGACATTATACTCGACGAGTACACCGGGAACATAGACTTTTCCGACATTTATACCGCTGAAAAGGACTATCTGCCGAAAGAATACCGCGAACTGGTCAGAAAATACTACACAGCAAAGACAAAGCTGAAAGGTGTAGTAGGCGAAGAGTACGAATATGTAAAAAGTAAGAACCTGCTTAACTCTCTTTATGGCATGTGTGCAACAGACCCCGGCAAGGATGACATCATATTTGACGCAGGTGAATATCAGCAGGTGGAAACAGACGTTGCGAAGAATATCAAAAAGTCTCTATTGCCATATCAATGGGGAGTCTGGGTAACAGCATACGCGCGAAAAGAGCTGGAAGAAATGATTAAAATCGCTGGTGACAAATTTGTGTACGCGGATACCGATAGCTGTAAGTACATTGCAGACGAAAGCATAGACTTTTCCGCATATAACCAGCGGTGCACGTCAGCAAGCACAGAAAGCGGAGCATATGCGGATGACCCAAGTGGAAAGCGCCACTACATGGGGGTTGCGGAGTATGAAGGCGAATACTACCATTTCCTTACATGGGGAGCGAAGAAGTATGCAAGCGAGGACGAAAACGGGAAGGTTGATATTACAATCGCCGGAGTGCGAAAGCGCAGTGCGAAGAACGCGAAAGGCGAAATTGTGGAAATGGGCGGTGGCGACGAGTTGGAAGCATCTGGAGGATTGACGGCATTTAAACCCGGCTACCTTTTCCGCGAATCGGGAGGCCTTGAAAGTCTATATAATGATACAACTGATTATTGGACAACAATAGACGGACACGATTTGCACGTTACAAGAAACGTCTGTTTGCGCCCGTCAACATACACTGTTAGCATCGGCGAGAAATATCACTCGTTACTTGACGATGTTAATAGTCGTTTAATAACTATTGACACAGACCGTGCTTTATGCTATAATCTATATAGGCCATGAGCCAAACATAAGGAGGAACGAATCATGAACAACGAACGAATCACCCCCAGCGAACTGTACGCCCTGACCCTTTCCCGCGAGGCGCATCCGATGACCGAGGCGGTTGGCAAGACGCTGACCGTTAAGGCTTGGGCTATGAACGAGTACACGGCGGAGGGTGCTGAAATCAAACAGCGCACTGGCGTCATTGATGCAGACGGAACAGCGTACATTACCAACTCTGCCGCATTTGCCGCGCGGTTTGGTGACATCGTCAACTATATCAAGGCGTGCGGTATGGAGGATACAGGCTTTAAGCTCAAGGTGGTTAACATCAAGAGCAAGGCTGGTCGCGGTTATAACTCTTGCGAGTTGGTTTTCCAGTGACGTTAAAGGGGAGGTGCTTCGGCATCTCCCTTTTATTGCAGGGAGGATATTGTGAAAAATCTATGCATGGAAAACGGATATATTGACATCCCCTATATCCGTTCGCAGGGCTACCCATTTACAATCATCACTGGTGCGCGCGGTACAGGCAAAACTTTCGGCGCGCTAAAAGATATGATTGAAAATAATGAAAATTTTATATACATGCGGCGCACGAAAACCCAGATTGAAGTAAGCATGGGCGATATGTGCCCGCTCGTACCTGTCTGTAAATATCTGGGTAAAGAAGTAGAAACCATAAAGCTGAGCAAGGAAGCTGTAGGCCTCTACATTGACGGCGCTGAATCTCCCCAAGGCTACATGATGGCACTTTCAGGCATTTCTAACGTTCGCGGCTTCAGCGCTGAAAACATTGATACTATTATATTTGACGAGTTCATTCCCGAATCCCATGAAAGGCGTATCAAAAATGAGGGAGACGCTTTTTTCAACGCCTATGAGACAATCAACCGCAACAGGGAACTGCAAGGTAAAAAGCCTGTACAGTGTTTATTGTTATCCAACACAAACACCATTGTAAACCCAATTTTCCAGTCCTTGGGAATCATCGGCATGGCTTACGAAATGGCTGAAAATGGCGTGCAGGAGTACAAGGACAGAGAGCGAGGGCTGTATCTTATCAATTTGCGCAATAGCCCTATCAGCAAGAAAAAGAAAGAAACCGCACTGTACCGACTGCTGAAGGATAACCGTATAGTTGATATGTCACTAAATAACATGTATCTTGACAAGCCCGTACTGCAAACAAAGAGTGCAAACCTTGACGAATATAAACCAGTGGTTACTGCGGGAGAAATCACAATCTACAAACACAAGTCGCGAAAAGAGTATTATATCAGCCCACATGGTCGCGGTACACGCCCGATTTACACGACGAGCGAAAACGACATTCTCCGTTTCCGCATGTTGTACCGTAACCTTATGATGGAATACATTGACAGGAACATCTACTGCGAGAATCCGGGTTGCGAAATAATATTCTGCCAATATTTCGGAATTGTACGTTAATAACGTATTGACATTTATGTAAATCTGTGATATGATGAATATAGGCGTAAGGGAAGCGCAAACACCAGCCCCGGAAGGGCGCGCATGTCGTAGGTGTACGACTCGACCCCTTACGCCTATTTTATTGGAGGTGAGACAGTGGACGTTAACATGATTACCCAGTTGATTACATCTGTTGGTTTCCCGATTGCATGCACATGCGCGCTTTTCTATTTTTGGAATCGTGAGCGCGAGGAACACGCGACTGAAACAAAAGAGTTAAAAGATGCAATCAACAATAACACGCTTGTAATGCAGAAACTCATTTACAAGTTGGGAGGTGAGGAAGAATGATTGCTACAGAATGGGCGGCCAAAATCAGCGATGACCGGAATAATCTCGTCGGCATCCCCTACAGCAAGCTGGACTGTCAGTCGTTTGTCGAATACTGCTTGCGGAAATACGCCAATATCAAAAAGGACTGGCGGGGGTCGAATGACATGTGGCGCAACGCAGTGCATGATAAGTCAGACGCCTTTGATTCCATCGAAGCGGGTGAATGGGTGTTCTCCATCCGTCACGACGGTAAAGAGCCAAAGCGCTATACCGATGGAGTTAATGCATCCCACGTAGGAATCTACATCGGCAACGGAGAGGTAATGCACTCCACAACCGGCGGTGTGCAGATGGACAAAATCAGTAACCGCAAGCGCTGGACTCATCACGCGAAGGCGAACTGTCTATACTATGCATCTGAGGTTGTCCAAACGCCTGCGCAGGAAGACTGCGAACTGTTTACAAACTTGTATGGTGAGCTTGTCACACTTGTGAACAAATACGGAGGTAACAAATAATGAACGTATCTGACATTTTGACTTTGGCAAAGGCTGGTTTTACGGCTGAACAGATTGGCAAGCTGATGACCATTGATGCACCAGCGCCTACCCTTCCGGTAGCACCAGCACCAGCACCGGCACAAGCACCAGCACCGGCACCAGCACCGGCATCTGCACCAGCATCTGAACCGGCATCAGCACAGGATGACACCAGTGCAATGTTTGACAAGGTTTTCCAGCAGATTGCAAACTTAACGGGCATCGTGCAGAGGGGCAACATTGCGAGCGCACACCAGCCGGAGGCAACGACTCTGACGGCTGAGGATGTGCTCTCAGAAATCATTCGACCTGATAAGGGAGGTAATTAACGATGGCTAACACGTTGACCGTTGATAAGATTAGCACTGTCCTCAAGGCAGTACTAAAAGACGCAACTGGGCAGGACACAGCCGCGCTTGACACAAAACAGCTCTTGACGCTGGGACAGAAGGCGCTCAAAACGGGTGCTGACCCTGTAATGGGCGCGATTTCTCAGGTTCTTTCCCGTACAATCTTTTCCAGCCGCCCGTACAAAGCGAAGTTCGCTGGCATGCGAATTTCGGAAGACCGCTGGGGCAACTGGGTTCGGAAAATCAAGACCATTGACGACCCGAACGAACTGACCGACAACCCGTATTGTGACCTGACCGACGGTCAGAGCATTGACCAGTACACCATCCGCAAGCCCAAGTCGATGCAGTTCAATTTCTATGGTCAGCAAGCCTACCAGTACGAAAAGACAATTTTTGAAACGCAGTTGGACACGGCGTTCAAGTCCGCTGATGAGTTCGGCCGGTTCATCTCCATGATTCTGACGAACATGTCCAACAAGATTGAGAAGACGCACGAAGAGACTGCGCGCGCGACTGTTGCGGGTTTCGCGGCTGGCAAAATCGCTCAGAATAAGGACGTCATCCACCTGTTGACGGAATACAACACCGCAACAGGTCAGGAACTTACTGCAACTTCCGTCATGCAGGCGGAAAACTACAAGCCGTTCCTACAGTGGTCTTTCGCGCGCCTTGCGAACCTGTCCGATATGCTGGAAGAATATTCTGGCAAATTCCAGACGAACAACGAGAACGGCGTTTTCCTCCAGCATTCTCCGAAGGCCTATCAGCGAGTGTACATGAACAGCATGTTTATGCATCAGGCATCTATGATGGCTATTGCTGACACCTATCATGACAACTTCCTCAAGCTGGCGGGGGATGTGGAATATGTCAATTACTGGCAGATTTTTGACGAACCCCGAAAAATCAACGTTGTGAAGCCGCAGTATCTGGGAGATGACGGCCTGATTAAAACGGCGGCTGAAGACGTTGTGCAGGATAACATTATTGGTGTTATCTGTGACCGTGACGCTTTCGGCTACAGTCCGATTCTGACCCGTCAGCGGGTGACTCCGCCCAACGCTAAGGGCGAATACTATAACATTTTCTGGAAGTACAACGAGAGGTACGCAATCGACTTTTCCGAAAAGGGTATTGTTATTCTGATGGATTAACTGATTAGTAATAGCCCTGTATTCGCGCAAAAACGGCCCTATAAGAGGCGCAAGTTAATAACGTAGTAATACAGGGCTATTACTTTGGAAACGATTCTGAGCGATTTTCCAAAATGTGTTGGTAAAAAACATTGCCAAAAAGTACATGGAGGTGTTGAAATGGCGGGAGATAGACAGCGTATGCCCGGAAGCAACATAGTCCCGGCGGTTGACAGCACCGCAACGCGTTATCCCCACTGGTACAAACCTTTCCGTCTCCCACAGGAATGGTATTATAGCGTTTACTCTGACCCATATTTTGACTATCAAGACCATGAAACGGCAAGCGAGACTAACGGCGTGCTTATTGCCTACGGTATGGCCGCAAACGGGTGGAAATTGCCACAAATAGCGGCTATACTCGGTAATATGTGCCGAGAATCAACGCTTAACCCGGCAATCTGGCAAGGCGGTCATGCTCCAAGTCCAGACCCCAACAACTACAAGCAGAACACGGAGAAAAAATATGGTTTTGGGCTTGTCCAGTGGACAGGCGCTGACAAATATATTGATTGGGCGCTTGAAATATTTGGAACAAACGGCGCATATGCAGGGCTGGATTGTTGGTATAACGGGAGCATCCAAATAGCCCGTATCATGTATGAGGTGGAGCATAATTATCAGTGGGATGGCGGAACGATTTACCCCGACTTCCAAGATTTTTACTTTTCCGACAGCGCTAACATCGAGCAGTTGACAAAGAGTTTTTGTTTGTGCTATGAGAGGCCAGCTATCACAGACTGGGAAGCAACGAGCAAATATCGTATACAGTGGGCTAATTATTGGTACGATAAGTTGCAAAATATCAATTTCTCAGGTTTACCAATTTGGTTTATCTGCAAGGCGGCAAGCAAATGGAGGTGATACAGTGCAGGTACATTTTTACGCATTTCGCAAGCGCATAAACTCGACGAAAAAGCCGAGCGAAAAAAATACGGGAGGGCAGTTATCGTTTTTTGCAGACTGCGTGCTTAAGGACAGCACGAGCGTAATTGCCCCACAAATTACGCTTATTTTCCCACAGGGGCTTCTTTCGCCGTCTTCCTACAATTACGCATATATACCAGCCTTCCATAGATACTATTTTGTAACTGATATTACGTTTGTGCAAAATCGTGTAGTGTATACTCTGGCCTGTGACGTGCTTGCCTCATACTGGGAGACCCTCAAAGAGTCTACACAATATGTGCTGAGGTCGGCGTCTTCAAGAAATGGTAAAGTTGTTGACTCTCTGTATCCAACAACTTCCGAATTCCGCACAGGGTCTAAGGCGGTCGGCGGGTGGAGCTATAACACGCTGGCAAATGGATATTATGTGTTGGGTATCATCAATAGCAACACAAACACATATGGAGCAATCTCGTATTACGCTATGACCAACTCTCAGTTTGCAGTGTTGAGAAAGGCGCTAATGGAGAATTACAATTATATGCAAATTGATACAGCGGAAATCTCTGCCGAATTGCAACGCGCAATTATCAACCCTTTCCAATATATCGTTTCATGCAAATGGTATCCGGAAAAACCACCCATGCAGGATGCAGTGACCACAATAACCGTTGGTAGCTGGGAGTTCTCCGGCGGCTCTGCTTTCCCCCTGTCGCCCTCTGCATACAGTGTACACACACAACAAATAGATTTGCCGTTGCACCCGCAAAAGTCGCGCGGTGACTGGCTGATGCAATCTCCATATACTCGTTACTCATTGAGCTTTCCACCGTTCGGGATTGTAGAGTTGGACAACTCGAAAATAACAAGTAACGTTATTACGGTTGCGCGAAGAATCGACTATATAAGCGGCATCGGGACTATACAGATTACAACTCCAAACAGTCTTGATAGTGGCGTGACCATACTTTATCAGGCCGATTGCAATATCGGCGTTGATATACAGTTATCTCAGGTATCCGTTGCTAATGGTATATTGTCCGATGTTACAAACGTTGTCGGTAGCGTTGCTTCTTCTGCATCTACAGGCGCTGCGTTTGGTGCAACAGGCGCATTATTCGCTGGCGGTGCTTCGTTAATTTCTTCCAGTATCCAAACAAACACTTTCAAGGGCGCACTGACAGGCGCTTTTGCAAATTCGGCTGGTCAAGGGAGCGGAATCGGTTCTGCAATCGCGGCGGCCAACAGCAGTTTACAGACAAGAGGAACAAACGGTTCAATTGCTTCATATACCGAAACGCCCGGTTTCTTTTGGAAGTTCTCAATTATTGCGGACGCGGACCCGTCAAATTTGGGTTATCCTCTTTGCGCAAAAAAGAAGCTGTCAACTCTGTCAGGGTTTACAATAGTACAAACTCCAGACGTTGACCTTTTTGCTACTCAGGAGGAAATAGCAATGGTTATTACATATCTTGCAAGCGGCTTTTTCATAGAAGGAAGTGAATAATGATGAATAACCCCCCTTTTGATTATACCCAAATAAACGCCTATGAATCATCCATCAGACCTTCAACAGTCCACACCAAAAACACGGCAATTTTCGGATACTATCAGCGCTATCTTTTCCAGAAACTGACAAGCCAATTCAAGTGGACTTTGCCGGAGGGCTGGAGCGACACCTATTTTCTTGGTTGCCTGTACGGATGGGGCAGTGTTGCGATTTTTAACAGTCGCAAATTCGGCGTAATTCCTCAGGCAGGGGCGCTATTTGGATACAATGTATTTTATCAGCCCACAACCGTGCAGATTGCAAACCCGCTTTTGCCGCCTATGCAACTTGAGATTGGCAAGGACTGCGTGCTATTCCGCCTTCAGCGCGATTACCGCGGCGCGCTTGACCTTGTGAACTACTATGCAGACCTACTTGCAACATCTGTCGAGTCGCTGGCAATGAACATCATGAACTCTAAACTTTCCTATGTGTTTGCAGTTTCTTCCAAGAATGCGGCACAGACTGGCAAGGAACTGATGGACAGAGTTAATTCGGGCGAGTTGGCTGTGTGGGTTGATAAGGGCTTATTTGACGATGACGGCAACCCATCGTGGCAACCGTTTTCTCAAAATGTGGGGCAGAACTATATAGCAGATAAAATCCTTTCCAACATGCGTCAGATTGAGGCGGAATTTGACACTCGTGTCGGCATCCCTGCGGTTAACATTGACAAGAAAGAGCGGTTGATTACCGCCGAAGCGGAGCGCAACGATGTGGAGACTGACAGCATTGTGGCGCAATGGTACGACACTATCCAAGAGTGTATTGCAGAGGTAAATAGCGCCTACGGCGTTACGATCACTTGTGAACGCAGATACCCGATTGAGGGAGGTGAAAACGTTGAGCGTAATGCTGGCGACGATGTACAATTTTGACAGGTCGATTTTTGATGGCGTGGAATTGCCTGATAATCTGTCAGCGGAGGACTTCACCAACACGCTTTTGGCACAGTACGGGGAAATGCCTGTGCTATACTCATACCCTCCCTTGCTCAAGTCGCTGATTGCCACATGGAGCAATACATCACAATACACATGGGCGCATCTGGCGGAGACGCTAAAGGCCGAATACAACCCGATTGAAAACTACAACAGAACAGAAACGTCTACCGATGTTTTTACAGGGACGACGACGACTAACGCAAATAACAATGCGACAAGCAACGACACGGGCAAAACACAGGTATACGGCTACAATGACCTGACATCTCCTGCCGATGATAGCGCAAGCGAAAGCACAAGTGCAAGCAATAGCACAAGTGATAGCGCAGGGAGTAGCACAAGCACCACGGCACATGATAGCCGAGTACATGGCAATATTGGCGTAACGACTACACAGCGGATGCTACAGTCCGAGCGCGAGGTTGCTATGTTCAACGTCTACGACGAGATTTGCAGGGATTTTATGAAACGATTTTTGATTTGGATTTATTGATAGGGAGGAATAACATTGGCGATTTGGCAACAGTTCCCATTTACAAATTTCCATCAGGAAAATCTTGACTGGATGCTCAACAACATGAAAAACCTTGACGAGCGCGTGGAAGCGATTGAGCGACACGGAGGTGCAAGCAAGGATTACGTTGATAAGCAGGATGCTGTTCTTGACGAGAAGATTGTAGCGGAACGCTCCGCGCGAACCACGAATGACCAGATTCTACAACAGCAGATTACAGCGCACACAACCACAATCAGTCAGCTTGCCGACGATGTGAACAACGTGGAAACCGGCGTTGGTGTTAAGGGCGATGTTCCCAACTTTGGCAGTCTGTGGGCTGTGGTAGGCGACTACCCTGCAACACAGTCGATTGGCGGCAAACTGATGCAGGTGCAAACTAATGAGCAGACCAACAGCCGGGCGATTGCAGGCACGGGCGGAGTGTATGATTTTGCTAAGGGAACGATTCAGGCGCGTTTGAATACCGTTGAGGGCGCGTTACAGGCCGGGAGACTTGTGAAGCAAAACGGTTTCTATACGAGCGTGATTCCTGCGGGGACGGCAAACGGTTTTATTTTCGATAGGTCGCAGTTGCCGCCTTTCAGCTTCGCTGTTGTGTCGAGAGACTCTTCGACTCTTGTGGCAGATAATGACGGAATCTATTTAACTGCTTCTTTCACTCCGCGAGAAGCCGAGTCGGATGGGTTATACACGGCGTTTACTCTCGAATTGCATTGCCCTGGTGAAAGCCTGACGAAAAACGTTGCTTTTAACGTGCGAACGTTCGTGCTTGTCGAGGGGACTTCCGGCGACCAGTACGCGACCGTGTCCTATGTTGATGAGAAAAACGCGGAGCTGACCACGGAACTTGGCAATGTGGAAGCCGAGGTGCAGGATGCGTACACCATGGCGGAGACAGCTGACACAAATGCGGCATCCGCAAAAACCGATGCGAGCAAGGCCTTGACGGATTCCGCTAATGCGCTTGGTAAAATCGGTTCAAAGCCGGCCGGTTCTGCTTTTGCCACTCTTTGGGATACTATCGGCGTATGGGATGGCGCTGTTCCGATGACGCAACAGCTCAAGCCCGCCTATAGCTGGAGCTGGAACAACCACACTGCAATCAACGGTACGGCTGACTACCCTACGGACAAAGACCCCATCAACGACCGGTTGACGGAGTTGGAGGGGATTGTGGCACGGCTGGACACCGGAATCAAGATTGCTCGTGGTAACACTATGGTTTATCAGGACAAGCAACAGCTTATTGACTTCCAGAGTGCTGGCTTTACGGAGATGCCAACTATTGTGGCTTCCTACTCTTCCACGGAGGACAGCGCACACACTACAACCCGTTCCATCCAGATTTTCGGCAAGTCCAATATTGCGGCGGTCCTTCAGCTTTCAGGCACCTCAACGACAGAAGGATTCCCTGTGGACTGGATTGCTATTGGTAAATAAAGACATGCCCCCTGTAATATACAGGGGCTTGTCTTTATTGTGAGGTTAAAGAACGCGTTCCAATACCTCCCAGCCATTTGGGTTGCTGTCGCTTGCATCTGACAGTACGGCGGTCGTGTCAAGGTACTCCCGGCGGATTCGCTTGATGACAGCGCGACCGTCAAAGTTGGTGCAGTAAACACAATAACGATAGGTTCTGGTTTCGGCAATGCCATAGCGAAATAGTTCGTCCCAAATTCGTTCTGTGAGGCGTACGGTCTTGGTGGTCATGTTAGTTCCCTTTCCGGTTTGTTGAGGTTTTCCTTCCTCTCTACACTTATAT
>ERZ1034962.692-NODE-692-length-13929-cov-14.305824_pt1 | contig 13929 bp, 25 predicted proteins | sample MGYA00520696_ERZ1034962 | MGnify/ENA primary metagenome ERZ1034962 (study PRJEB33766, sample SAMN09781770) | gut metagenome | biome: gut microbiome | host: Homo sapiens | place: Madagascar | study: EMG produced TPA metagenomics assembly of the PRJNA485056 data...
ACCTTACAATTTTTTACATTTTCCCCAGCAATATACAGTACATATAATAGCTCGGCGTGCAAAAAATCAAGCCGAATTTTCTCATGTGCGCGTGTGTGGATTAGGTTAAACGAATTTTCCCCAGTAATATATGTCTATATACAATCGCGGCGGCGTAGCGCGGCTCAGGACGGTCGTGTCGGCTCGATTCAACTATGAGCATATCTTGCCTAGGGTGGATGTGAAAGCGGCTCAAATCAGCACAGATGGCGCGATATGGCTATGATGAAATCTGCGCCTAGCATTTGTTCGTCTCATATCGGAGCAACAAGTAAATGCTTGTCATATTTGTACCGGACTCAAAATAAATGACAGCCGCACATTGTTTTACGATGGAAAAATGTGTGAATGTACACAAATCTTCTATGAAAAATGTGATGAGATGGGTGAATATTCATATGAAAAATGTGAATGATGTTGACTTTGATGCTAATATAAATTGTGATATATGCATGAAAGTAATGTTTTTATTTATAGACATAAAGCTGCGTATTGTCTATAAATATATCTATCTACATCATGTGTATTGTTATTTGCATCATTTATGTGCATGATGATGTAGATGTATCTGCATATGAATATGTAAATGTATATGCAGATGGTAATAGATATGTATATAGATAGCTATGTATGCACGAGCTGAAAAATGAAGATTGATTTTCCTATATGTAAATACGGCTCGAAAATGAAATTCTAAAATCGAAATCGATATTTACAATCGTGGAATGAAAATTGAAATTTGTACTTGACAAATAGAATTAAATATGGTATATAGATATATAGAGACAGAAATTGAAAAAGGAGAATCGACAATGAAAAATGAAATTCGATATATGATTGCAGGAATTGGATTGGCATTGGTTGGATTTACAGCTTGTGGTGGATTCATCTATACGCAGATTCAAGAATATAATTCAATGATGAATGAACGGCGCGAATCTGAGCCGGTTGTAAAATGGGTCAAATGTGAGCCGATTGAGACAACCAAAATTGAATATCAGCAAGATAATGATGTAGTTGTTATGGATACCGTAGTAACCGAGATTGATCCAGAGCCGCAGATTGAAGAACAGGAATCAAAATCCACTATTGTATATGAGCCGCCATTTCATCTTACTGAATATGAAACATGGTTTGTTGAATGTGTAGTGAGTGGTGAGGCTGCTGGCGAGCCATATGAAGGTAAAGTGGCTGTTGCTCAGTGCTATTTTGATGCGATGCTCAAAGACGGCTTGTCTGCTACAGAAGTAAAATCGGCATATGGATATGATGGCTGGAATGAAAATCTGGATAAGCAAGACCCTAAAGCATATGATGAAGTCAAAAATGCTGTGATGGATGTGTTTTATGGCGGCAAATTTGTAACCGATAAGCCGACTCTATATTTCTATGCGCCAAGATGGTGTACAAGTGAATGGCATGAGGCTCAGGAATTTGAAATAGAAATCGGCGGTCATCGTTTCTTTTATCTCACCGAAGATGAAAATGCAGAATGGGCAAATATTCTCTTGACAAATGTAAATGAATATGGTATAATCGAGCCGTAGGTGATGATAATGTATGTACTTTATAATCAAAAATATTATCTCATGCAAAATGCAATTAAGCAATTCATACCAACATCTGAATTATCTGAATCATTTCAATTCAGTGATAAAACCAAAGCCGATAATGCGCTTGCTAATCTGCCAAAGCAAATGCGCAATTTGGGTTATTTTGTGCAACAGATTGATGCGCCATCTAAACCCGTCGATTTCGACCAGTTTACAAATGTAGACTTAATCGATTATGATTCGGCATTAGCGCAAATCGGCTCGTTCTGTGATTTGCATGACCAGCTTGTAGCAAGGGTAACATGGGTTGAATATAAGCTGCAAGAGGTGGAGAATAAAATTCAAGACGTGCTTCATGCTATTGAGTTCAATTCATATAATGCTAGAGATGGATATAAGATATATAAGCTGCTACATGATTTACGGCTTGAACGGCGCAAATATAAAGACGAGATTTTTATTCGAGAATTGATTGATGATAATATCCATGGTACAGATTGGGGCAAGTTCAAAAGTCGAGTCGAAGATGTAAAGAATAGAAAATATAATGTTAGAGAAATGGAGGAATTGTTTGAATGATTGATGTATTATGGAATATTATTAGTTGCCTTGGACTTATTGTACTTGCATTGGCAGGTATTGGTACTTGTATTCTTTTGCTGTGTGGTATAATCACTACTATTAAACAGCTGAAGGAGGAGTTGTTCAAATGATTGAAACAACGATTTATAAATGTGAATATTGCGGCGCAGAATTTGATGATGGGTATGAGGCGCATTGCCATGAGTATGTGTGCCAGTATGAAGATGTAAAGAAGCGCAAAGGAAGTTGTATTGGATTTTATAGTGAAGATGGAACAGAAATCAAATTCGATGCACAGGCTGTCTATAATGAACTAAACAATATGGCGGCATTTATTGTTGGAAATGATTCTGATGTAAAGTTTGTCGTAGACTTGTTTGATTGGTTAGGCTATAAGAATCTAGGCCGCGCTATTGCCGATGAGAAAAATACAAATTACTATGGATTATGGTGGTTTAATCCAGAGTCGTATTGTGATGAATGGGTGCGTGTTGATGACCGGATTAAAAGATGGACGGATATTAAAAATAAATTTATCAAAGATGCTTGACAAATCCAATTCTATATGGTATAATCCAATTATTAGATGAACGGAGATAATGATATATGGGATTAGATATTAGAATTTATCAAATGAGGCCAGTTTGTTGTCCTCATTGTGGTGAATTGGTTACATATAAGACGGTTGATGCTGTTGACGGCTCTGGTAGCGTATGGTACGAATTTCTTGCATCGATTGGCTACTATAAGCCATATGTAAAAGGGCAACAATATAATCAAGATATGTATGGTATGGACATGATGTTGACCGATGAACAGGTGAACGAGTTGTCTAAATTTGTGGATAAGACAGAGCTGAAGGACTGGTATTATATTACTGAGGTTAAAGACCTGATAGGATCGGCTCGTATTAATGGAGATAAAATTGTAATCAATGCAGATTGGTGAGGATGAGGATTAACGCATGCTTAACACCTATTTTAAAATTGGCGATTTCATTTGTCATGTTGACCGCTATGACCGTGAAACTGGATTGTGGGGGTACAGTTGTGATGAAGTACCAGTTCTCAATGGCTGGACTTGTGAAAAATTTATTGAAATGAATAAATTTTGTTCTTGACAAATGACCAATTGTATGGTATAATATAATTAGCAAATGAAAAGGAGATTACACTATGGATAAGAAATTGATTAAATTCCTTGAAGAAGCATATCAAATGGCAATTATGTGCAATGACTATTTTGATGTCAAATTTTATGCCACTCAAGCCTCTGGAGCTTGTTGCTACGAATATGAGCGATCTGGGGATATGGATGCAATCAATATCTGGCGCGATGAATGGCGAGAAAAATTTGAAAAATTAGCTTGACAAAATGACTAAATTATGATATAATTTGAGGTGTAATATGAGTTTAGTATATAATGGGTATTGTGATTGTGCGTTATGTGATAAGCCAATTAAAATGAAAAGAAAGATTGTTGAGCGGCATCATGGGTATATGGAAGTATATGACGAAATTGAATGGGAACCAGATGAACCGGCTGGACTTGTTTATGATTGGGTTTGCGCAGAATGTTATAGTCATTTAGATAGGTCTGTACTAAGCTATCTTAAAGCAAGAGTCAAAAAGAGAATTGATGCTTCAAATGAAGCAAAAGAGAGATATTATCAAGAATATTTGAAAAAATGTAAAGAAGTAGATGATAAAAAACAAAAAGATGATGAAATTTTGTCATACTTAATGAGTGTAAATTCTATTACTAAAATTAAACCAGAGATGGTTGGTTATGGATATGAAAATGCCATACTTGATGAGGCATTAAAAAAGTTGAAAAATAATACTTGACAAGTAGCAACTTTTATGGTATAATATAGATGTGATTGAGAGATTGGGTAATCTCAATTACAGTTCTTCATTGTGAACCTCCTAAAATATAGTCCTGAGCATGACGATAAAAGGCTCAATAAATATGAGGCGGTCATACAGTGGTCTAGTATGGGCAACTTATAATTGCTTCACCTGAGTCCGAATCTCAGTCGTCTCACCATGATAAAATTAAAATCTAATGAGGTGATAATATGAAAGTATTCAAAGTATGGGTAGACAAATGGTGCTATGGCGATTATGATTCATTTGTATGTGTGGCAAACAGCGAAGATGAAATTAGAAATCGTATTAGGATCAATGAGTATGGTTGCCGTGTTATTGATATGAGCTGCAATGACGATTACGAAGATACTGTTGAGTTTGAGGATTATCAAGACGAAATTCATATCGAAGAAGTAAATCTTAACGTAGATAAGCCATACATCGTATGCTCAAGTTATAATGCTGGATAAGGTGATAATATGCGACTATATTTTGATATTGATGACAACTGGTACGAAGGATATGATTCTTATGATTTTAAGCAAGATGTAAGAGATGGCATAGTGAAATCAATCACAAAAAATCTATTAACAGAAGGAAAATACAGCTTAACAGAAGAAGAAGCGCGCCAGATTGTTAAAGAAAATAGAGCTGAGATTATTGATAAGGTAGTACAGAATGTAAGCTCCGCAATTTTTAAGAAACAAGAAATCAAATCACTTGCGCCGTCTATATCAGAGCTGAAGAATGCTGATGCTCAGGTAGTCAAGTATTTTGAAGAAATGGTCGATAAGGCGATTGCCAAGAGGTTTAAGTAATATGGAAAAATCTCCACTAAAAGCAATAAGACAACACTGCTTGGAATGTAGCTGCGGCTCGGCTTATGAAGTAAAGAATTGTGTTATCCATGACTGTGAATTGTACCCATTTCGTCTAGGCAACAATCCATTTCGTACCCGCTCAATGACCGATGAACAGAAGCAAGCAGCGTCAGAACGGCTCAAATTTGCTCGTCTAGCAAAGAAAGAATTGACTAATAATGAAGAAAATTCAGATTAGTTGATTAAGTAGGGTAAGTTTATAGGGTTAGATGTTTAGGGTAATTTATTGATTATTAGTGTATGATTATTTTATTATCTTGTCTAGGTTCATTTGCGGCTGGCGTTGCAGTTGGGATGCTGATTGTGTCCTACCGTTGGAGTAAAGCCAATATGCAACTTGCAGAAGTTTTAAATAAAACAGCAGAAATTATAGGAAAAGACACTTGACAAATAAAATCAAATGTGGTATAATTGAGAATGTAAAGATGATGGTGCTACGAAGCTCAGAGAGCGCCTTACAAGGTTATAGAACTTGTTGGTAATGAGACCACTCGAGAAATAGCAGCAGTAGTAAATGGAGTGAGATGAACAGCCATCGTCATGTAGGGAACGTGCGTGAGACAAATGAGATAAGAATGAATAGCACGACCGCAGTGCTGAGTAATTCCAAGTAGGGCGCACCGGTCAATCTGTTCGGCATAATGAAAGGGATTGGGATTGACAAACAATATAATATCCGACCGGATTTGAAGATAACCGTCAAATCTATATCACGCCCGTACTGGGGTCTGCGCAGAGTTTGAGAAGCGGCAGATACAGACTAGAGAATTGGGGTCGCGTCCAATCGTGCCACGTTAGCACCCATGCAAAAACATAACGGCGAAGGTGATATAAGGATATTACATACATATGGAATGTTGGCTTAGAGGCAGTCATCATCTAAGGAGTAAATCGTGGCAATGGTGACAGTTAAATCAGAGGAAGCCTGATCGCGAGTCACTAACAGTGAATGAACATAGTGCTTTGCACAAGAATAAATCGGTCGCACCGTCCAGAAATGGTAGTTCGATATTCACTTGTTCCCAAGAGTAGTTAGCGACTACTGGCACACAAATTTGTCTTGCTAAGCATTATGTTGTGTGTTGGGATATGCCTTAGCAACATGGATTTTTTGGCGTGATAGCACATCATATGTAAACATCATTCACGAGCCGATGCTAGAAATAGCTATGAGGTAGGAAGTCGGCTTGAGATAATATGCGGGATTGGTGTAATGGCAGCCACGACAGACTCAAAATCTGTTGCCGTAAGGCGTAGGGATTCGACTTCCCTATCCCGCACCATTAAGTCCACTTGAAATGATATATAGTGGCTGGTTTATAGACTACTATTATGGAGATGAGAATGTGTCATAAGCACTCCATTATCAAATGCAAATCGAGCTGGTGAGAGGAAGTTAAACTGCTTAACAGCATAAAGGCATATGCAGTCAATCATGTCGATGACGAGAACCAGACGGACTAAGCAGAGATTGACCCCGATGCAACTAAGGGCTACTAATTAAAGTTGTAATCAATAAGCCGAGGCGAGGTATACAAAAACAGGGTGAGGTTCTAGCAGTCTTAGGACTAGGTTAGAGTGTAGGCTTATTGATTTGCTTCTAATGAGTTGATGCTTAAAGCCCATTACCAGTAGTTATGGTTTGTTGACCATTGTTTGGATTACTAGCCAATCGATGCCTAGGGTCGATAAAAACAAATCAATGGCGGTTCTGGTAGGTTGAGCCTAAAGCCTACTACTATATGGATGCGTAAGTTAATTGGTAAACTCACAGTGTTTATTCGTCTGAATGCAAGTTCGATTCTTGCCACTTCCATTGAATTTAGGATTGCACACAGCTATGCTCAGCATTGTAACTGTCCCTAAGAAAATCTTAAAATCCTTAGATTTGTAAGGTTGAGATAATGAATTGGTCACATGAATCTCAATCTAGTTTATAGGTTGTAATGCTAGTTGCTGAATAGCTGATGGTTAACCACTTAATGCTATGAGGCAATGCTGCCACACTCTCGATTTTAAGATGGTTGAGCAACTGTAAACTTCACGCTAACAGTGGTTTGTAGGGAGTGTGGCAATTCTAAAAATCCTTAGTAAATAACGCGCGTCACTGCTAAGGTTGGCTGTTGGTCGAATCTCATCTAGTACCATCCGAAGAGCAAAACTGGAAAATGTGCTCATAGTGCGGTGATAATCCTATTCCGCGCAATTCTATATATCGGGCGTAGCTCAGTCGGCAGAGCTTTACAGCGTGAAGGGATATTGCTGTTGAATGCCCTTGGTCGTTGGTTCGAGTCCAACCGCCCGGTTTATCAAGTCAATATGCGCATGAACATTGCGACTTGTCAAATTAAATTGAAATTGAAGTGAAAGGATAATCACAATGACAAAGAAGGAACTAATCAAGTTTGTAGCAGACAGCACAGAGAATACAGTCAAGGATACAACTGAGATTGTAGATACGTTCATTGACTATATCAGACATAGCCTAGTCCAGCATGAGGATGTAGTGATTCATGACTTTGGTAAGTTTACAACCAAGCTACGTGATGCTCGTACTGCTCGTAATCCACAGACTGGCGAAACCATTGAAGTCCCTGCAAAGTATGCTCTGACGTTTAAGCCGACAAGCACACTAAAGGCAGAAATCAATGAGTAAATAATCCTCCTGTTAAAATCCCTATGGTCGAAAGATTATAGGGATTTTTATAAAAATAGGTGTTGACAAACCATTCTTTCTGTGATACTATATAATCACAGAAAGGAAATGGAGGAACAAACAATGAGTTATAGATATGAGGTTGTAGTATATATTAATAATGTAAAAGTCAAAAGATTTATTGGTAACAATATGGAATATCTTGTTGAGAAGTTTGAAAGATGGTTTGTCAGAACAAGTTATGATAGATATGATTTGAGATTATATAAAGGAGAGATTCAACACACTGGTTATTAAAACAATTGACAAGTCACCCCTATGATACTATACTTAAATCATCAAATGAAGGAGCTGAACATTATGAATGAACTGTTCGTTATGAGTCTCAAGGCAAAGCATCGTAGTGAAGGTACTATTCGTGAATATACAAAGGCGATTGAGAATTGCATGGCATATGTTAATAAGCCTGAAGCCGAAATCAAGCCGATTGACCTTGAGCTGTGGCAGTCCAGCATGAGCAATCTTAGCTCTGCATCTGTAGCTCAGAGAACATCAGCGGTCAGAGAATACTTCAAGTTCCTATATCGCAACGAATTTATTAGCCGCAATCCGGCTGATATGCTTGAAGCGCCGCAGATTAAAAATCGTGAGCAGTCAGCTCTTAATGGTGAACAGGTCAGGGCAATGGTCAATGCAGCTACCAATGAGCGTAATAAGGCAATTATTATGATGCTTGCTCAGACTGGATTGCGTATCCATGAGCTTGCTAATATCACGCTTGAGCAATATGAATCTCGCAGTAATAATATTCTTGTCATTCGTGGTAAGGGTGACAAGGATAGATTGGTTGGCTTGGCTAATGAAACAATCGAGCTGATTGATAGCTATATTGCCAATGAACGCAAGGACGGATGTGAATATCTGTTCGTAGGCAATAGAGGAAATAAAATGGATGGCAAGAATACAAGCGCTATGCTCAAGGTATGTGCTAGAAAAGCTGGTATTGAGAATTGGGAGGAATTGCATATTAGTAATCATACAATGCGCCGCACATTTGCTACTATGATGTCTGAGGACGATGTGCCTATTGAGATAATTAGTAAGGCAATGGGCCATAGCTCAGTTACCATTACAGCGAATAGATATATCAAGCGCACTGAGCAGAGAGCAGTTAATGCAATGAGCGTTGTTAATTTTTAATTGAGGAGGATAAAACAATGATTAAACCACAAATGTTATTTGCTTATAATGGGAAGTCAGCAAAGACATTGAGTTATTTTCCAGATCTCAATCTATGGCTTTGTAGATATGATGGATCGTCAACCGTATTTTATTTATTCCCAGAAGAAATTGAGAAGTCAAGAAAGGAAGCTGATAAAGACATGAAACTAGAATACAAATTTTACGAAAAGAATCTAGCACCTAAGTGGCTAGAGGGCGATTATGACCTGCATATTGAGGGGAATCGCATGACGATGACGAGCAAGGATGGTAAGAAGGTCGAGGCTCGTTGCCATCCTGATGATGATTGGCGGTTACAGGTTGGCATTGACGAGCTGAAAGAAAGAATGGCTGAAGCAAAAAAGCCAAGAGAAATTAAGGTTGGGGATATTGTAAGATTCAAGCATAATTGTGTAGATTGGTATCGCCCTCATGTTGTACATGATTGGTGTGAGTATAATAGAATCACATCTCATTATGTAATGTGTGCTTATAGAACAAATGAACAATTTGACCCACGGGACAGAATGCTTGAAACTCATAATTTTGAGGTGTTGAGTATTGGCAAATACAAGAATCAGACACTTGCTTATATCGTGGACGCAAATAATCATTATTGTGGATTTATTGTTGATACAGAATGGCTGGAGCTAGTACCATGACAGATATGCACGATGAAGTTGTAGAGGCTGTTGTAGAGCATTATAAAGATGACGAGGATATTGCGGCAGATTGCCTAGTATACCTATCTAGCTTAAAAGTACTGCCATTAGCTTACACAGCTGATACAGCGCTAGAATCAATGGAACGATGCCCTGTTTGCGGCTCTAAGCTAGAACGGTATACTCATAGAGAACTGCATACTGAGCTGGATGAACCATGTTATGAAACATTAACAGAGGTCTATTGTCCAAATTGTGATATTCCATATAGGGAGGGAACATATGTTGGATAATGAACTGCATGATATTCTTAGAAAGGAGCTTGAGCCTAAATTTCAGAGCTATTTTACTCAGGGCTTAATGACTGGATGGGATGCTTGTATCTATGAGATTGATAAACTGACAAGCAGCTTGACATCTGCTAAAGCGATTAAAGAGGTCATTAAGAGTAAGGTAGCAGAAGCCAATACAAGAGGTAAAAAGAATGGATGATGTATGGCGGCTAGGCGTGTGCATGCTACTATGGCTCTGTTTAATGCTATATGAAATCAAGAAAGGCGATGTATGAAAGAAAAGAATAATCTATTACCACTATGGATTGCTGGCGGCTCGATATTATTTGTATCAGCCGCTATGCCATTGATTGATTCTATAGTCACATGGATTTCATCTGCTATCAATGCGCATATCAATCGTATGCAGATTGATTTAGAGCTTGACCAAAGAGAGGCACAAGCTGCTGCTGAGACGATTAAGCTCAGTCCGCAGATAACGCAAGCTATTGGCTTTGATGTAAACCCAGAGCCTGCATATGAGGATGATGATTATGAGTAAACGCCCTTCCCATGTCTGGGAAATTCCTTGCAACCGCTGTGATTATCAATCTGATTGTGACAGATATGTAAAAATCGACCCACGAATGACAGCTCAGCGTGATAAAATGTGGAATGATGCTGATTTGAATTGTATGGATTGTGTGCTGAGAAATGTGCTAAAGATGAGGAAGGATGGTGCTAATGCCAGCTAAATCATCTGGTACATCTAAGCCATATCTACATTTTATTGGCGGTAATGCTGCATCTGTAACTGGCTCATGCACAATTGTTCGATTCGACAATATCAAATTAGCAGTTGATATGGGTCTAATTCAGACCAATAATCTAGTGGCTGATTATCGTGCCAACCGTGACCAGATGAAGAAAATCAAGCCAAAGACGGTACATGGCGTTATCATTACTCATCTACACGCTGACCATTGTCTTGGATTGCTTGCCGCTGTTGCTATGGGGATGCAAGCATATATCTATATCCCTCAAGGCTCAATTCCAATCCTAAAAATAATGATGGATGACTGCATTAAAATCATGGCGCAGGATAGCTTAAAGATGCAGAATAAGCATGGTATCAAAGCGCCGCCATTGGCTACTGAGGCTGATATTGACAAGGTAATGCAATGGCTTGTTGAAGTGCCGTTTGGCGTTCCTATGGCCATTGTAGGCGGTGCAAAGCTGACATATTATCATGCTGGTCATATTGTCCATTCGGCTCAAGCCATGTTGGAAATCAAACAAGGCTATAGTATCAAGCGCATTGGCTTTACAGGTGATTTCAATACAGAGGCTAAGAGCGTATCTGTACCACCAATCGAACCATTGCCAAGATGTAACGTTGTGGTTGGTGAATGTACATATAGCGATCCGACTAGATGCTATAGCATGAAGAAAGATCGTTGGTATGATGAGCAGATTATTAATGCAGCTATATATCAATATAACCGTATCTTGATGCCAGCTTTTAGCTTACAGCGCGTAGAGGATATTCTTGATGTACTATGGCGTACACGAGCCACTGAGCGCAAGATTGACGGACAGATGATTCCTGTTTATCTCGATTCGCCGCTTGCTTGTCGTATATATAGAGCATGGTCAGAGCAACTAGACTATGAAGATAAGCTAAACTTGCGGCTAATTGAATCATGGGAAGAAAGCCAAGCTATCCAGCAATCAAATGAACGAGCCATTATAGTGGCTAGTAGTGGAATGCTCAATGCCGGACGGGCTTTGGCGCATCTTAAATATATTTTACCCAATAACCGCAATGCCGTCCTATTCTCTGGTTATGTTAGTCCTAATACGCTTGCATATGAAATCAAACATGGCGCAAAAGAAATTATGCTTGATGGTGAGTCGATTCAGAACAATGCTCAGATATATTGCTTAAATACATTTTCGTCTCATGCTAATTATAACCAACTAATGCAATATTACCAGAATATAGATTATGATAAACTGTGCTTAGTACATAGTGAATTTTCAAGCAAAGTAGAATTTGCAAATACTCTACAAGATGAGCTAATCAAACAAGGTAAATCAAGTAGAGTTGTATGTACTCAGCAAGATCAGAAGATGTTTATTTAGGAGGATAAAAAATGAAGAAAATTATTGCAATTATGTTGACAGCTATTTGTTTATGTGCTTGTCTGTGTGGATGTTTTAGCACAGAAGCGCAAAAGGTTAACCACAACATGAATCTTGAGGCTGACCAGTTTAATTGCGAACGGCGTATTACTGTATATAATGCTCGTACCGATATGGTTATCCTTGAGCTTGAAGGCTATATGAGCCTGTCAAATAATAGTTCAAGCGAGTTGGTAGTAACGTGTAAGGTTGGAGCTAATGAATATAAGAAAAATTATATTTACCTAAACGATTATACGCTTTATGTTGTAGAGGATATTACTGGTACGCACACAGATCAATATCACTACAATCTGCGATTCCACACTAGCTTCCCTGTTGATATTGACATTGTACCATAAAATTAAATAAACCCTCTTGACAACCGCTCCAATCTATGATATAATCCAAGTATCAAATGAAAGGGGCGGTTGTTCTTATGACTGACAGAGAACTCAATATTATCAATAGGAAATTGATGGACTACATTAGAGACAATCCGAAGGTTGTTAGAAAGGTTATTGAAGATTATTTTGATAAAATGAATCTCGTGAATTTTGACGAAGTTGAAATGGGCAAAGACGTACTTAGATGCAAAGTTACGGAGGATTGATTATGACCACTGAAAAGCTGTATGATACTATCAAGGCATGGCGCGATTCCTGTGATACTGCCGGGTTGTATCTAGTTGCTAAGGATATGGATGTCACACTGAAGCAGTTTGAAGCTGATATGCTCATTGAGCAGTCAAAGAAATCTGGTATTAAGTCGATTGTGACTGCGGCGAATAGGATTATTAAGAACGCTGAATCAACCGGTAGAGATGTATTAGTTGGTATGTTCGAGAACAAAGATAAATATGGCGAAACAAAGTATTGTGTATGCGACGGCTTTGTAGCTATCAGATTCAACGAAAAGCCGCTCCTGCCTGAACTTGATGAAAAGTGGCATGGACAAGAAATGCAGCTTGAGCAGATTGTTAAGCCGATGGATGGCTCTAAAGAAATTGCCCTTCCTGATATTGGCGAATTAAAGGTATATATCAAGACGCATAAAATCAAGGAAAAGAACAATCCAAAGAAAGTAGCTGATTATCTTCTTGATGAGGAATTGAATTTGTGGGTCAACCCACAGTATTTGCTTAATGCTATGCAATGTCTGCCTGATTGTAAGGCGTATGCAACAAATAGAATCAGTCCAATTTATTTCAAGGCTGAAAATGGTGATGGGTGTGTATGCCCGGTGAATCATAAATAAGGAGGATTGGATATGGCTTGGAAATATCGACCACATAGGGGCACGCTTGAAGAATCAATGAAAGAATGTCGCGAATTTAATTCATTGGCAGACGTGTTTGAATATGCGGCAAGCGAATGGGGTATTCAGAGGTTCGATGTAACCATCAAATATATATGCGACGATAATCGTATTGGATGGTGTCCGACATATTATATTTGTGTTGATACATTTGATGGAAAAACATATAATGAAATCCCACAATGTATTGGGATGTGTACGGAAGTAGAATAAATATGAATGAACCAATTTGGGTAAATTACCATAAACATACATCTTTAAGCAATAGATATATGAAAGATAGTCCGCTCTTGCCAATAGATTATTGGAATGAGCTAAAAGCGCGATATGGTGATAAACCGTGTATCTATACAACAGTAGAGCATGGATGGGCCGGTAATTATTTCAAACAATATGATGACCTAGAAAAATTTAATAAAAAGAATGGCACGAACATCAGATGGATATATGGTGCTGAAGCATATTGGGTAAAAGACAGACACGAGTCTGATAGAAACAACTGCCATATTGTGCTATTAGCGCGAACCGATAAAGGACGCAAAGCAATCAATAAAATCCTGTCTATTGCTAATAAGGATGGATATTATGCGCGTCCTCGTATTGACCTTGAATTGATTGGTCTATTGCCATATAACGATGTGATGATTACAACAGCTTGTATCGCTTTCTGGAATAAATATGATGATATTG
>ERZ1034962.693-NODE-693-length-13919-cov-4.012118_pt1 | contig 13919 bp, 26 predicted proteins | sample MGYA00520696_ERZ1034962 | MGnify/ENA primary metagenome ERZ1034962 (study PRJEB33766, sample SAMN09781770) | gut metagenome | biome: gut microbiome | host: Homo sapiens | place: Madagascar | study: EMG produced TPA metagenomics assembly of the PRJNA485056 data set...
ATTAGCAAAATAAGCATTTGCTTGATTTGCTTCGTTTGAAAAGCATTTGCTTGATTTGCTTGCATTTGCTTCGGAGGTCAAGCAAACATCCGCTTTGCGTTCCTCGCTCGCCTTTGCGCGCTTTTTTCCGCCAGCGCGTCCATTTGCTGCGCGCTGCTCAGAAACAGCGGAATAACGCTCCACGTCGCGATCGATCTGCGACTTGTACACCGGAAACAAAAAGCGCTCGTTGCCCCCGATTATGCTGTCCGTGTCGCCGCTCTCGGCATATGCAAGCATCTGCCGAATGATGCGACCGATTTCCGCATCGGTCAGCGCGCTCGTCTCCTCGGAAAAGCTGAAAAACAGCTTGATGTAACTCTGCATATCGTTCCTCCGTCGCTCGTGGTGTTAAAAAGGTAAATCGTCGTTCGTGTACTCCGTGAATCCATGATCGTCCGCTGCCGGTTTGTCCGCTGCGTCCTCGCGCTTGCCGACGAATTCCGCGTGCTCCGCGATCACCTCGGTAACATAGCGCTTCGAGCCGTCCTGCGCAGTATAGGAACGCGTCTGAACCGAACCGTCAAGGGCGATCTTGCTGCCCTTGATGAAATACTTGCTGATGAACTCAGCGGTCTGCCGCCATGCGACTACCGGCAGAAAGTCAGCCTCATACTCCCCCGACGCGCTTTTTACGCGGCGCTGTACAGCGATCCTGAAGTTGCAGTTCGTGATCCCGTTCTGCGTCGTCCGCTGCTCGATGTCCGACGCGATATTCCCGATCAAGATGATTCTGTTCATTTTCGTCCTCCTTGAGGCGGTAGGCGGCGTAACATACGCGCTTGCCGTATCGATTTTTGCTGGTCTCCATGTCCTTGACGATGTTATATCCGCGTTCGCGCAGATCGTAAATTCGCGCACCCAATCGCATGATGCCGTATTCCTTCATCGCCTGACGCTGGGTGAGCTTTCCGCGCGATCGCAGATGGTTGAGTACCTGATCGTTTTGCGATGTGTACATATCACTCCCTCGCTTTCGGCTACTCGTACTTCACACCGATGTAATCAAGCACTTCGCCCAAGCCCAACGTGTGGATGCAATAATCCCATTGTTTCGGGTGCGTCTGTTTCATGCGCTGGAAGCGGTTTGGTTCCTTTTCCAGATGCAGGCCGAACATGCAAAACATACAGCCGGTGCGGTATGCACCTGTCGTTTTGAGCTTCACGCTGTCCAGTGCTTCTGGGAGTACCGTCTGTCCATCCGGCGCATCGGCGGGAACGATGTCTCCATAAATCGGGCAGTAGGGGATGCTGTACTTTTTGATGTAGTGCAGCACATCTTGCTCTGTCCAGAAGGACAAGGGCTTTGAAGTGCCTCCTTTGTCATAAGCATTGCACCCAGATTTCAGCCATGCGAATCGCCGCCGTGCCGATTCGGCAGCCATCGTCCCCACATAAGCGTGCTTCTTGTTTTTGCGCTGCCACTTTTGTAGCGGGCGCTCTTTCATGATAGCGCAACATTCTGCACTGACGTTAAAAGGCGCATCAAGCAGTAGCTCCCCATACTTTACGTAATGGGATTTTTTGAATGCGGATTCCGTGCCGTCAGAGTTTTTCCCGTGAATACCGTTAATCGCCCACTGTCGCCCGAGCGTCGCATACGCAACGTACATGGCAACATCTTTCGAGATAATCGGGTAGCCATACTCCTTTATCACCTTGTCAAAGCGCATCTCCGGCTTAACCCGCACGACGTTCGGAATCGCCTTGACGAACGCCCGAATTTCTGGGTACTCCAGCCCCGTATCTGCAAACACAGCCGGGACATCCGGGTAGATACTGCGTACAAGATGTAACAGCACGGTGGAATCCTTACCGCCGCTAAACGATACTGCGACATCGCCGTCCCAATAATCGTGCCAATCAATGATACGCCGCATTGATGCTGTGATTTTCGCTTCCAGCGGCAGGGATTGCATCTGGAGTAAGTCTGACATGGTGTGCTTGCTTCCCATCTATTAGTCCTCCTTCTGCACTTTCAACCGGTAAAGCTTGCAGATCGTCTTGTCCGCCGGAATGCCGCCGTTTAAATGGTACTTTTTCAAAAATTCCTCCGTCGGCATTCTGTGTGCCTCCGTGTGGTGCTCCCTGCAGAGCGGAAGTACCGGCATCCCCTCGTGGATGATCGTTTCGCGGTCTCTGCCCATGCCGATCGGGTCGACGTGATGCAGGTCGGCGTGTCTTCCGCAGATCGCGCATTTTTTGTTCGCGATGCATGCGTACACATAATCGTCTACATCGTCCACGTAGCTAAGCAGGGACTTTTTGCAGGGCACATCATTGCGCACGATGAAACGCGCCAGCCACTTTTGAAACGCTGCTACGATCGACATTGGCGCGTCCGAAAGGCTGAACATCCGATCTGCCGTGTGCAGCAGCTCCGCCGACCAGAACTCAGTCTTGAGATACTCCTTGATCTCGCTCGCGTCGTCGCCTGCCCAGTCTGCGATCTCGCGAATCATCGCGTAGCAGGACCGGCGCTGCCGGTCGGAGAGAGGGCGCGAATCGATCAATCGAATCTCGACCTCCTTGTACTCCCGTCGGCACATCGTTGCGAAATCTGTGTACGGCGCGCGGATGATCACCTCGCCGCTGCGCTCGTCATACCCTGCGATGCGACCGCGCACGGTCTCATTTAGCGCTGCCATCTTTCGCCGCCTTCAACGCGATCATGCAATCCCAGCAGTAGCACGCGCCATAGGCAGCCTTGCTCTTGCCGACAATTTCCGCTGCCGTGAACGTCTTGTCCTTGGTCTTAACGCCCGTGATCGGCTTGCCGCAGCGGGTACAGGCGACGGTCTGCGGCGGTTCAGGCTCGTTCGGCTCAGGTTCTTCGGGAGCCGTGTATTTGGTACTATCTTTGGCAAAATACACGTCCGCACCGACACCCAGTGCCTTCATAGCCACACTAAGCGCATCCGTCAGAGCCTTTTTCGGAGCTTCGTCATCGGTATAGAGACTGCCCTTTTCCTTCGTCACAAAGCGCGAACCGCCTACTCCGGGAATTGCTATACTCCATTCTCCGTTGACATTGACCTGCACGGACGTTCGAGCAATACACATGATCTCCGAATCGTTTCCGGCGACATATTCGAAAGTCGGCTCGGAATAGCACCAGCCAACACCGCACGGACCAAACTGTTCCGTCATAGCTTTGATTCTCCACATCGGAGAAATATCAGTCATGCCCTTCAGTCGTCCAGCCGTAATAGGCTTTCTGGCTTCCGGCGGTACTTCACGCAATGCATTATAGTACCGCAGATTCTCGTTAGCGTTCATCGTCCCATTCATCCCTCCCATAATAATCCTCATCGTATGCGCCTTCCATATCGCGTTCCAGCTCTACCAGTCGCGCCTTGTACGCGGCGTACTCCTCGTCGCTCATGTCGTCCATCGGGCACGTACAGGCGAGGCATTCCGAGCAATCCGCCGCGCCCGTAAAGCTGCATCTGATCATCCTTGCCGCCTCCTTAGTACCATTCGCCGCAAACGCTCTGCCGGACGAACTTCAGGCAATCCGAAAGCGTGCCCTCAGCGAGCGTCTCGCCGATCGAGCCGTCGCAGTAGGCTTCCTGAACCGCGAACGCGTCCGGAGCGTTCCGGAAGAACCTCAGCAGCGTCCCGTTTTCCAGCGTTCTGCACGCCGCCTGACCGTTCGGGCGGCTCGAAAAGAAGCTGCGCACCGCCTGTTCGTTTTTCATGCGCGCGCCTCCTTTTCTCCTTTGAACGTGATGCTCTGCCGCGAATTCTCAAATCCGCTGGCGAACCGTTCCGCGCTGCCCATGCGCTTGCCCTGCTCGATACCCTTCATCCGAGCGTCGCGCGCCTCGAAACACTTCTCAAGATCGCTGTAATCGCCCTTTAGGCGGTCGATCTCGCTGTCCTTACGCTTCATTTCAGCGTCAAAACGCTTCCGCTGCGCGTTCAGCGCTGCATTAACGCAGCGCTTGTTGACGTAAATCAGCAATCCTCCGGTCACGATTCCGCCGACGTAAGTGGCAATGTAACTAAGCATTTCTTTTCTCTCCCTTTCTTCGATTGTTCGCCGAGTTTCCATTCGCTTTTATTGTTCAGGCGATCGCTGACAATCGCCGAGCTGATTAGCAGCAGCGGCGCGCCGGGCACTCGGAACAATCAGCGGCAAGATTGGGGTTACAGGTCATGTCTTTCCGCCTCCATCTCGTCGATCTTGGATGCGATGAAAACGGGGCCAACCGCGTCGCGACCGTATTTCTCGGTCAGATTGACGAGCGCGATACAGACGCGGTGATAGTAAAACCACTTATAGCACGCGTAAATCGCGATTGCGGCGGTAATGCTGAGCGCGTAAATCATGGATATAACCTCCTATACGCAATACTGGGTTTTGTGTTTCTCACAGTAGCGGCGTTTCCGCGCTTCTGAATCCATTTGCGCGGGCTTGCAGATATAGAGCGCTATACTGCGCACATCGACCATTCGACCGCCGCACGCCCATTCCAGGCGACCGTCCGCGAGCATCTTATTGATGGTTTGCGGATTGACGTGGAGGATGCGGGCGGCGTCCGCGCGCTTGCATACCTCTCCATAGCGCATGAGCATATCATTCATCCGCGATTGCTCGTTCATTTCAATCACTCCTGTTTTCCCGGAATCAGTTCATAATCGCTAATCTCCCGATCGGTCAGTGTTCGGTCGTATTCCGCCCAGCCGTGGGCGGTTTTGCCGATAGAATTGATGTAGGTCGGCTCGTCGTAATCGGCGACGGCGTGTGCTCCGGCGGGGATTGCGCCCGGCGCAGGCGGGCGATTGGTCAGGTAGTAGCGCATGGTTGTTTCCTCCTTAATGGTGTGGTATAATCGCCTCAGAAGGAGGTGATTATATGCTTAACATTCCAAGCTTCGACGATTTTCTCGCGGATATGGGCGAGAAAAAAGATGAATGGTATATGTCGATAGACGGCTTGAAGCTCTGCGACAACTATCCGCCGCAAACCGTCCAAGAGCTGCAGGAAATGGCTGCACGGCTCATTTCTGCGTCTCATGATCTGACGATCGCGATGCTTCGCGATTACCATGAGTGGCTTGTGAAGCAACTTGCGTCAAAATCCGTCCATCTAATCTAACCTCTCCGATCTCCGTCTGCTGCGTTTGCGCTTGCACCGCATTCGCGGCAGACGGAGAATTGTGATTAACTTTAGACATTGATTTGCACCTCCTTCAGGCGCGATTACGCGCCATTTTGCGACCGCTGTTCACGCCCTGCGCAAACGCGAGCGCCATTTTCTTCACGTCCTCCGGCAGCTTCGCGAGCTGCTGCATAGTTACGTCGCTGGGGACGATCGGCTTATTCTTGGGTTCAACGGCTTTTTTCATCGGTTTATGGCTCCTTTCCCTTGACTCTGTGATTATTATAACTCATATCGGGAGTTTTGTCAATGCTTTTTCTCTGCTTTTTTCAAAAAAACATTGACAATGTGAGCTTTTCGGTGTATAATAAATGCAGAAAAAACGAAGAGGAATGAATGATGGAAAAAAGAATTAAAGAACTGAGAAAGTCAAAAAAATTGACACAAACTGAGTTTGGCGCGCGTCTAGGTGTAAAAGGCAATACAATTACCAATTATGAAAAGGGGCTTAGGCTCCCGTCTGATGCTATCATTACATCTATATGTCGTGAATTCAACGTTCGTCGGGAATGGCTCGAAACTGGCGAAGGCAAGATGGAGCTTGAAACGCAGTCTCAGACGCTTGACAAGATTGCCCGCCGTTATTCCGCATCGCACACATTTCGCTCGATGCTGGACGTATACGCGCAAATGGATGAGGATGGGCAGAGAGCCGTCGAGCGGTATATCGAACTGCTCGCAAATGCGCTGGCGACAGGCAAAGACCCGTCGGCGGTGGATTATGAGGAAGTGCTCGCGCAGAAATCCGATGAATACGAAACCGCCCTCGATGGGGCGGCTGGGGAATCGTCATGAAATTAGCTTGATCAGTTTAGCATCGGGGGAAGCATCCGCGTTGACATAACGGATTGGATGCTTCCCGTCCGGGCGCACGATGAATTCACGGACGTCCGGCTGTTCCGGATAGGAAACGAAGCGGACAATGAATTTGCCGTTACGAGAGAGTTTGTGAACGAGCCTGCTGCGAAAAGCGGGATTTGCAAGTTGATCATTCATCGAGCGTAACCTCCATAGCGTTTAATCGTTACACCTATCGTCGCACAGATAGGCGTGAAGAGCAATAGCACAGGTGCGGAAGTCCGTGAAGGTCATTGTTCTATTATGAAGGATATTCTTCATAAGCGAAGATTATTCTTCTTAACATAAAAAAGGAGGGGATAGGAACGGATAATGTGATAACGCCGTATTTGCGGAGGCTGAAAGAGGGGCGCGGAGTGACGCAGCAGCAGATCGCGGATGCGACGGACGTACCGGTTGGCACGGTCGGGAGGTATCTATCGGGGGTTGACGACGAATCCGCGAGTTACGAGGTCGTGCGCAAGATGGTTACGTATCTGGGCGGCAGCTTGGACGAGCTGGCGGGCATTGCGCCGCCGGACGTTGCTGTAGATGAATACAGGCTGAGCGCGGACGGGTATACGGAGACGGAGATCAAAGCAATCCTGCGTTGGGCGGGGAGCGAAATCTCCCGAACGTATAAGGCAATCGTCGCGGGATTGGAGGCGCGGCTCGGCGAGAAGGATGAGCGATTGACGCATAGAGATATGCTGATCGCTGAAGAATATCAACGAGCCGAAACGGAAATCGAACGAGAACGGCAGCGAACGGAAGAAGAAATCGAACACGAACGCAAGCGAGCGCACGTGGCGAGTGTGATCTCGTATGTGGCACTGGGGCTGTTCGTGCTGTTATTTTATCTGGACTTTTTGCTGCCGGGCGTAGGATGGATACAGAGGTAAATGAGGCGATGAAAACGAACGAGAAGATGGACAAAACAGCCGTTACTATCGTGATTGTGGTTGTTTTGATCATTGTTGTTGGAGCGGCAGCGCTGTTATTCCGCGACGATATAGAGGGATGGTTTCACCCCGGGCAGGTGAACGTTGCCGGAGCGTGGATCGACAAAGCCGAGATGAACAAATACGATTTCCACGTGCTGCCGAGGGCTGGGGACTCGTATTGCCGGAAATGCAAGAAATACATTGAGGGAATCGTTAGGATATGTCCGTATTGCGGGCAATACATTGATTGACGGAGGTTGATAACATGAAGAAGGTACTGGCACTGGTATTGGCGTTGATGATGCTGGTTGCGGGGAGCGCGTTGGCAGACGCGAATAACAGCACGGTGGAATATATTAACATCAATTCGGATTACAAAGAGTATGCACGTAATCCTGATGCGCATCACGGCGAATTGATTGAATTTACCGGCGAGGTCATACAGGTGATCGAGGATAGCTCAGAGACGCAATATCGCGTTGCCGTGAACGGAGATTCCGACGAGATATTTTTTGTCAGCTATTCGCGCAAAACCGGCGAAGGGCGAATCCTGAAGGACGATCAGGTAGTTGTTCAGGGCGTTTGCTTGGGAACGATTACTTATGAGAGCACAATGGGTGGAAGAATTACGATCCCGGCTTGCAGCGCGAACAGCATTGCTCTGTATGATTCGACCGTTGATGCAGCTACGGATGCGAGCGAAGGCGACGAGAAGTTCCCGGCGGTCGGATACACCTATGCGACGAAGAAATACTATTTCGTATTTCTCGAAATCGAGAATAAGAGCGGGCGCGATACAAAAATTGAAGTATTGATCAAATATTTTGACGAGAATGGCGAATTGGTAGGTATTACAAATACGGATGAATCTGCGTTTGAAAAGGATACGAAAATCCTATTGCAGGTATCAAACGATTTGCCGTTTGCAACTTATGAATATGAAATCGTCGCTAAAGATGATAAATATTATACTGGCGTAGATTCCGCGTTGGAAGTGAAATCTAACACTGCAAAGAACAAGGTAATTGTGTCCGTAACCAATAATGGCACAAAAGCAGCGAAATATGTGTATTGCAACATTCTTTTTTTGAAGAACGGAGTTGTGGTCGGCTGGGATAGCGGTTATATGACGGATAGCGATAGCATGATCAAGCCCGGCAAATCCGAATATGCAGAATTTAAGTGTTCCGAGGAATTTGATGACGTTCGCGTTTACGTTCACGGATTGGGCGAGAAATAAGTGATGACATTCATAGCATAATCTTCCCCGCTTCGGCGGGGTTTTTGATAGGAGGAATAGGTATGAAGATCTTGTATCGTGATCACAGGAGCAGTCTCGCGGAGGCAATGGCAACGGTACGCGAATATTGTACGGTTGACGAGATGAAGGCGGGAATTGCGGAGACTTATAACAGGCTACGCCGCGAAGCTGGATTTAGCGGAGATGCGTTTTCGGCGGAGGATATTTCCGTCGGGGATGATCTCGGGGCGGATGATCGCATCGGTTGGACGAATACACATTATGTTTGCATTCGTCGGCTAGGTGACGACGATTTTGTGGCGAGGATAGGCGTTCCGCAGGCGATCGGGTTTTGCTCGTTTGTGGATTGATAGGAGTGGTAAATAATGGCAACAAAGCAAAAATCCGGGCTATATCGCACAAAAGTCAAAATCGGCGTGGGCCCTGATGGGAAGGACATTGTCAAATGGGTGTCCGGAAAAACGCGAAAAGAACTGGAAGATGCGAAACGGGAGGTCATTGAGCATTATATCACGGGCGCGCGGCTGAATGAAGATAAGCTATTTGGCGAGATGGCGGTGCAATGGTACAATGCGCGCAAAGCCCCAAAGTTAGCTGCGTCATCGACAGAATCTTATCGTACAGCGCTGAACAAGGATATTCTGCCCGTGTTTGGCAATCGAAACTGCCGAGCGATTACGGTGGTGGAATTGCAGGAATTTATCAACCGATTTGGCGGCATGAGTGGGACGAAAATCACTTATATCGCTGCGGCGTTGAAGGGCGTGTTTGAATACGCTTGCGCGCATAATGTCCTCGCAGAAAACCCTATGATGCACGTCGTTAAACCCAGCGCTGCGCCGCCTGAAGAAAAAGTAACGCTTACCGAGGAGCAGCGTCGGAAGATCGAGGAACTGTGTAAAACGGAACCGCGCGCTCGGTTGCTGGCGTTAATGTACTACATGGGGCTGCGCCCAGGCGAGGCTCGAGGGCTACAATGGGGCGACATCGACTGGGTCGCGAATACGGTGCACGTGCAACGCGATATTGATTACAAAGCCGGTGGAAAGGTCGGAAGCGTGAAGACACGCAAATCCAATCGTGTTATTCCGCTGCCTAAGGAACTGCGCGATATTCTGGGCGGCTCCCGTGGTTTGCCTGACGTATTTATCGTTCAAGGCGCAAAGGGCGGAGCGCTGGCAAAGACAAGCTCTGAGCGACTTTGGGTGGAGCTGTTGCAGAAGTGCGACATGGTCGAGCCGGTAAGTGGCACGTGCTATCATAGCACGGACATACGGGCACATTGGCGAGCGACGATTACGCCGCATTGCATCCGGCACAATTACGCGACGCTCTGCTGGGAACGGGGGCTTGACCCGTACACCACCATGCGCCTGATGGGGCATTCGTCGATCAAAACTACGATGGACATTTACACGCACCTCAATGAGAGACAGATGGCGCGAATTTCGCAAAAAATTGATGGACTATTCGAAAAACAAAGTTGCACAAAAGTTGCACAAGCGGAGGAAAAGTGGTGGGTCGTAAAATGAGAAAAACCGCTGAAACCCCGTGGTACAGCGGTTTTTTTGTGGTACACCTTCAGGGGCTCGAACCCTGGACACCCTGATTAAGAGTCAGGGAAAACAGTGCGGTAATATACGTAAATATACGTGTTTACAGGGGGGTTGGCGTTATTAGCATATATTAACAGCTAAAACAAAGTTGCACAAAAGTTGCACGGCGGTTTATATTCGTAAATTTGTAGTTTGCAAATATTAAACCACCGTTTTTACCTTACTTCCACCCGTCGATCATGGCTTTGATTTCGGCGGTCTTGGAGATCAACTCGTTATGGATTGCCTCCCACGCTGCGATCATGCCGTTGGCGTATTCGGGGTTACGCTTGTAGTCGTCGGAGGATTTATAGGATTCGATCATCTTTTTGACTACTGCGTGACCGTTGGTGTTGAATCCGACGTGGGCTGCTGCCATTTCGCGATACCATGCGGCGGCTTCTGGGCAATCCGCTTTGAGTTCGTAGGCAATGCGGATTTTCTCTCGGGCTTCGTCGAGATTTCCGGAGATTTCGTTAGATAGACGTTTGATCAGTTTCATACGTTTGCCCTCCCGTTAATAGCATTATAGAGATCGCGGAGGTCGTCCGCGTTGAACGCGAATGTGCCCATGAGCGGAATATCAAAGGATAGTTTGCCCTGCTTCTGCATTTGTGCATAAGCGGCGTTATAGAGCGCGTCGAGGTCGATTTCGCCATTCTCGGCGACGATTCCGAGCGCGCGAGCGGTCGCGTTTTGCTGCACGGCGGTCAGAACTGCATCCATTTTGCCGACGCACAAGCCGTATGCCATGCCGAGCAAAAACTGACGCATGCTATCCAGTTTGGGCATCATATGTTGGTTGATATAGTCGCCGAGACCGACTTTGATATGATCTGCGTTTACCATTTTTTTGCCCTCCGTTCAGATTGAGGGGCGCTATTTTGCGCCCCTCTTCCGTCGCTTAGCCGTTTTTGCAGCACCCGTCACACTTGGGGAGCGGGTTGTAGAGCGTCTGAGCGGTGGTGGTGGTCCCGACGGTAACGTCGGCGACATGCTTGGGGTAAAACGTAGCGTTGGCATACGTGATAATCGAGTTATCCGCGCAGCAGCGACGCTCCGCCTCCATCTTGATGTCACCCTTCAGCTCCGACTTGACCGCTGCGAGGTCAGCGGACGCAAGCGCGAACGAATCCGCAGTGCGCTGATTGACAACTGCCTGATCGCAAATCTGAGATTCGATCCCGCGCAGTCTGTTGTCAATATACTTGTATACCTCCAGCGACTTCTGGTCGGTGTAGGTATTCGCATCGCGCAACTTCACTTCCGTTTCAAGTTCAGCGATACGCGCCGCCTGAGACGCTTCGTAACGGTTTACGAGGTGGTTCTCTGAGCAACCTTCTTCTGCGGTGCGTACCGCGCGTCCATTCACCGCGCCCATCAGCGGCATACCAGCGACGGCGAGACCGCCGAGCGCGGTGCCGATGATACCGAGGGCGGTTGTGCCCCTGCCGGCTACATAATCCATACTATTTACCTCCATGATGATATTCGGCTGATCAACCTATCATCATGATCGCATGGATGCGGATTTTGCGGGGGATAAAATGGGCAAATGTGGGGCGATTATGAGAAACATAAGATGCAGGGCAAAAACATAAGGAATTAGATAAGACGGGGTTGACTTTTAAGGGAAAACATAATATAATACGTGTAGACGGAAAAAAACTATTGCGGTTTTCACAAGACACGGTTCGTGAAGAACTTGAGGTCTTGTTTTTTTGCATAAAAAAAGCCCCGCCGAAGCGGGGGGGGGTGGTTATTCGGTTTTGCCGTTATTTAATTCGTCATCTTTGATTAGTTTGCCGAAATAAGTTCTTTCAGCTTCTTTGCGCGCTTGTACAGCTTCTTCGAATGTTTTGAAACTACCAAGATATATTCTTTTGCCATTGACCGCAATTTTCGCCGTGTAAACGGTGGATTTAATATTACGATGGACACTTACACCCGTTGCACCGGATAAATTGTTTTTACGCAACTTGCCCTCCATGATATGTTTGATCGCGTTTTGCGTACTATTGCGATGTCCTATGCTTCCGCTTTTAATTCGCTCGCCGGTATTTTCCCACGCAGAATGCCCGCAATCCTTTCGTTCCCCATTTTCCAAATTCACACTTTTTACCTTGGTTATTCTTCCGCATGAGCATTCGCATATCCACATTCGGCTGGCGGAATCATATTCTTTTGCAGTCAATTCGCCAAACTTCTTGCCGGATAGGTCTTCATAACTTTTGTATGCTGTTCTGGAGCGGCTTCTCATAATGATACCACATTCCTTGCCGCAGGTTTTCCGCACACGACTGTTGGCATCATCTGCTTTGTATTTTTTGCCACAGATTGGGCAAATCCTCCATTTCCATATTGCATCGCCGGAAGCTCCGCATTTGGGGCAAGTTTTTTGCGCAACGCCGTTGATTTTCTCGAGGAATCTTTTGCCGCATGCTGAACAAGTTATAAATTTAGGTTCGTTTTTTGCCCAATATTGTTTTTTAAGGACGGCGGCGCATTCCGGACTGCAAGTCTTCCGTGAGTGGGCTTCCCCTGTTGGACGTTTTCTGAATTCTTTGCCGCAGATTGGACAAATCACCCATTTAACTCTATCTTTATTCGATGCGTAAAATGCGTCTAAGGACTGCTTTTGCAGAATCTTACCACACTCTTTGCTGCACGTTTTAGCCCCTCTACGGACTGTTGCGTTAAACTGTTTCCCGCAGATTGGGCAAATCTTAATGTTTGCCATTATTTCACCCCTCGATCAAATCGTCTACAGTGCAATTCAGCGCGGCGGCAATTTTTACAAGCATATTGGTTGTCGGGGTATGCAAACCGGATTCCCAACGAGAAATGTCCTTTGGATAGCAGCCGATTTTATCGGCGAGTTCGCGTTGGGTTAATCCGAGCTGACGGCGGCGCGCTTCAAGCGCGTTTTTCGGAGCAGGGCGATTGCCATATTTCCCGTCATAAACACCGTCATCATAGGCGATCTTCAGCAGCTTTGCAATTTCGCCGAGCTGGCTGGCACTGTAGGATTCCCACATTTCATGCGGGATGCGTTCCAGCGTGCGCGCGCAGGTGGTAGGGTATTTGCGCAAACCGCTATATTCCGCGACCTGCTGGCGCTTGAATTCTGCGCGGCGCTCTTCGGGGGTAAGACACTTATAGGCTTCTTCCGTAAAAATATCAGACATTTTCATGTGTTTTTTCTCCTTCTCCCCGCCTTTAGCCGGGCGGGGACGGCTGATTTATCAGCAGAAAATGTATTCAACGACCGCGTCCGAAAGGATCAGCTCTCCAGCATCCTCGCCATATTCGGCGCAATCGCCGCAAACCAGCGCGATGTGATCGCCATAATATTCCGGGAACACGCGGGAATTGATGCTGGTGACGCAAACGCCGTTCAGCTCGATTCCAAGGTCGTCGCCGTCATCCCAGACATGGGAAACATGATTGAGCGCGCCCAGCTCAAACGGCTGCTCCTGAATGCGGATGCCAATGTAGCCATACTTGCTGTCGAGCTCCATTTCCTCGACGATCTCGCGTGCCTTGTTGATCAGTTCCTTCATTGTTTTTTCCTCCTTGTTTCTTTCCCTATCACTTGGTTATATTATATACCATAAATGGTAATTTGTCAATAGCTAATTACCAACATTCGAGATAAAATTAAAAATTAACAATTTTTGTCTGAACGCAATAGTAAAAACGGGGATTCCAATCTCGGATTCCCCGCTACGATTTATTCTTCAGTTTTTTTCGGAACGTAAACAATGATTGTTTTCGTTTCGCCATTATAGCTGCCTGCCTTGGTTTTACAATTTGAATAGTTACGCTTGTAGTCACCGTATAACATCTCGACTTCATCGCAATCGATCGAATTCTCGATCTCTTTTTGCTCACGATAGCAGCAAGAGCAGATACCATATTTTTCCCAGTAGGCGATCTTCTTTTCGCGCTCGGAAGTCTTCCCAAAGAGTTCCTTCATCTCGGTATGGCCACAAGAAAAATTCACATAATACTTCATTTTCTTTTCCTCCTTCTTGGCGGGGCTTCTTTTCCCTCACCTCTTGACTATATTATAT
>ERZ1034962.694-NODE-694-length-13911-cov-19.253176_pt1 | contig 13911 bp, 10 predicted proteins | sample MGYA00520696_ERZ1034962 | MGnify/ENA primary metagenome ERZ1034962 (study PRJEB33766, sample SAMN09781770) | gut metagenome | biome: gut microbiome | host: Homo sapiens | place: Madagascar | study: EMG produced TPA metagenomics assembly of the PRJNA485056 data...
CCAGCACCTCCGGCGGCAGCACCTCCGGCCACTGCCCCCGCGGGATCTTCCCGCTGCGGATGTCGCTCGACGCGCAGGGGTAGCTCTCGGCGCGGGCAAAAAGGACGCGGCCCCCGGCCTTTTTCAGTTCTGCGGCGGCGGCGTGCAGGGCGGCCTCATCGGTGCCGGTGCGGCTCTCGACGACGAGGGCAGCCATTTTCAGCATATCCTGCCAGCGGTACCATTCCTGAAACGTCAGCAGCATATCGCTGCCGACGCAGAGGTACAGCGCGCCGTCCGGGTCTTGGCTGCGCAGCCATTCCAGCGTGTGCACGGTGTAGCTGCGCCCGCCCCGGCGTATCTCCCAATCGCTGACCTGCACCGCCGGGGACAGCGCTGTAAAGCAGGCACACATCTGCAGGCGCAGCTCTGCCGGGGTGGCACTGGCGTGCTTGTGGGGCGGCGTGCCCGCGGGCATAACGAGAGCGCGGTCCGGCTGTACCAGTGCCAGCGCGGCGCGCAGGTTGTTCATGTGGCCGTTATGGGGCGGATCGAACGTCCCGCCGTAGAGCAGTGTTTTCATTTTGCCAGCACGGCGGTGTAGGCGCTTTCCTTTTTCTTCTGCTTGAACAGCACAAATTTGCGGCCAATGACCTGCACGCACTCGCAGTCCAGCGCCTCGCACAGGATGTCGGCGGCCTCGCGGGCGGAATATTCGCTGTTTTCCAGCACCTTTACTTTGATAAGCTCGCGTGCGGCGATGCAGTCGGCGATGCCCTGCTTGAGGGTGTCGTCGATCTCGCCCTTGCCGATCTGGTAAACGGGGTCCATCGTGTTCGCCGCGCTGCGCAGAGCCGCGCGCTGTTTGCTGGTAAGTGCCATAAATTATCTCCTTTTTATTGTATATATCTCGGTAGGGGCCGGGCATGCCCGGCCCTCTAGTCTGTGTGGTTTCCTTTTAAACGGGTTGCTGCTTTTATGCTGCGGGCCGGGCATGCCCGGCCCCTACAAAGGCTTCCCCCAAAAGGGGAAGGCATTTAAATATCATCCCAAAAACGCCGGCAATTCCGCTTCCAGCTTCTCCATCGCCCGGCCGCGGTGGCTGATGGCGTCCTTCTCGTCGGGGGTGAGCTGGGCGTAGCTGCGGCGTTCGGTGTTCGGGCGCTTGCCGTCGGGTGCGCCGTACTCGTCGGGGATGAACAGCGGGTCATAGCCGAAGCCGTAGTCGCCGTTCTGCAATGTAAACGCAATGCGGCCCGGGCACTCGCCCTCGACCTCCAGTGCGCGTCCGTCCGGCAGCATGAAGCAGACCGCCGACACGAACTTTGCGCCGCGCTGTTCCTCCGGCACGTCGGCCAGCTCCCGCAGCAGCTTTGCGTTGTTCGCGTCGTCGTCGCCGTGATGCCCGGCGTAGCGGGCGCTGTAGACACCGGGCGCACCGTGCAGCGCGTCGGTGCAGAGGCCGGAGTCATCGGCCACGGTGGGCAGGCCGCTGGCCTTGCAGAACGCCTCGGCCTTGATGCGGGCGTTCTCGGCAAATGTCGTGCCGGTTTCCTCGGGGTCAAGGTTTATCCCCAGCTCCCGCAGGCTCTTGACCTCATGGCCCATGCGTTCCAGAATGCGGCGCAATTCCTTCAGCTTGCCCGCGTTGTTGCTGGCGGCGCAAACGATCATGCTTCGCTCTCCCCTTCCTCTTTTTTTTCGTCCTTCTGCAGGGCGGATTCCGGCAGCAGGCTTTCGACGAAGGTCTGTGCGTCAAATTCCATCAGGTCGTCGATCTTCTCGCCGACGCCGATGAAGCGGATGGGCAGACCGAGGTTCTCCCACACAGAGACTGCGCAGCCGCCGCGGGGCGTGCCGTCGAGCTTGGTCAGCACCACGCCGGTGGCGTTGGCGGCCTTGCAGAACTCCTCTGCCTGGCTGATGGCGTTCTGGCCCGTGATGGCGTCGAGCACCAGCAGCACCTCAAGGCTCGCCTCGGGGCTGGCCTTCTTGACGCTGCGGGAGATTTTGGACAGCTCGTCCATCAGGCCCTTCTTGTTGTGCAGACGTCCGGCGGTGTCGGCAATGACCATGTCGTAGCCGCGGGCGTTGGCGCTCTTGACGGCGTCGAAGATGACCGCCGCCGGGTCCGCGCCCATGCCGGCCTGGACCAGCGGCACGTCGGCGCGCTCGGCCCAGAGCTCCAGCTGCTCACTGGCGGCGGCGCGGAAGGTATCGCCCGCTGCCAGCATGACGCGGCGGCCCTGCTTTTTGTACAGGCCGGCCAGCTTGGCAATCGTCGTGGTCTTGCCGACGCCGTTGACGCCGATGACCAGAATGACGGCGGGCTTGCCGTCCAGATCCATCGGGTAGCGGGGGGTCAGCTCCTGGCAGATGATGCCGCGCAGCGCGTCCAGCGCCTCCTGACCGGTTTTCAGGTGTTTTTCCTTGACCTCGTCGTGCAGCTCGTCCACCAGACGCACGGCGCAGGCGGGGCCGACGTCGGCCAGAATGAGCTGTTCCTCGAGCTGGTCGTACAGATCATCGTCGATCTGCGCGTTGGTCAGCGTATTGACGATGCTCTGGAAAAAGCCCGTGCGGGTCTTTTCCAGCCCGCGCTTGACCTTTTGCTGCTCCTGAAATTCCTCCTCGGAAATATCGCGTTTGAAAAAGTTGAAAAAGCCCATCGTGGCCCTCCTTACTTTTGATTTGCCGCCCCGCGGGTTTGTGTGGCTTCCCATTGGCGGGTGGTCGTATTTATGTGGCGGGCCGGGCATGCCCGGCCCCTACATGCCATCAGGTAATAAGGTCCGCACTCACATTATCCAGATCCAAGCGCAAAATCTTCGACACGCCGTCCTCCTGCATCGTGACGCCGTAGAGGACGTCGGCGGCCTCCATCGTGCCGCGGCGGTGGGTGATGACAATGAACTGGGTGCGGTCCGTCATGCGGCGCAGATACTGCGCATAGCGCGCGACGTTTACGTCGTCCAGCGCGGCCTCGATCTCATCGAGGAAGCAGAACGGCGCGGGGTTGACGCGCAGGATGGCGAAATAGATCGAGATAGCGACCAGCGCCTGCTCACCGCCGGAAAGCGCGGACAGATTCTTGATGACCTTGCCCGGGGGCGAGACTTCAATTTCAATGCCGGATTCCAGCACGTTCGCTTCATCCGACAGGTACAGCCGCGCATGACCGCCGCCGAACAGCTCCTTGAAAATCTGCTGGAAGTTCGCGTTGATCTGCTTAAAGCTCGCCGTGAACAGCTCCTGCATCTCGCTGCACAGCTCGGCGATCATCTTCGTCAGCTCGGCCTTCGCCTTTTCGACGTCGGTGACCTGCGCCTTCATGAAGTCATAGCGCTCCCTGACCTCTTTATATTCGTCAATCGCGCCGACGTTGACGTTGCCCAAAGCGCGGATCTTGCCGCGGACCTCGGTCACGCTGCGGCGCAGCTCGGTCAGGCTCTCAAACGGCACGCACTGGCTGCGGGCCTCGCTCTCGGTCAGCTGGTATTCCTCCCACAGCTTGCTGTTGGTGTCGTTCAGCTCGGTCTCGGCGGCGGTGCGGCGCTCGGCCAGGCGGGCCATCTCGCCGCTCATCCGCTCGCGCTCGTCGGTCAGGGCGCGGTTGTCCTGCCCCAGCTTCGAGATCGCAGCCTCCTTTTCGAGGCGGGCCGCGTTGGCAGATCGAATCGTTTCCTCCGCGGCGGCAATTTTCTGCTGGTTGTCGCCGCGCACGCGCTCCATCTCGGCGATTTTCAGCGCGTTGGCCTCGATTTTTGCCTTGGCGGCCTCAATCGCCGTCTGCAGCTCGCGGGCGCGGGCATCGGCCTCGCCGGTACGGCTCCGCAAGCCCTCCAGCGCGGCCTCATGCAGGCCGACGTCCTTCTCGTCCGCCAGGCGCTGCAGCTGCTTTTCGGACAGCTCACCGGTGATTTTTTCGCGTTCTGCCGTCAGGCTGCCCGTGCTCTCGCCCAAGGCGGCCAGCTCGGCGGTGTACTGCGCCAGCTCGGCCTCGGCATCGGTCCGGGCCTTCTCGGCCTCGGTGCGCGCGGTCTCGTTCCGGGTCACGGCGGCCTGCTGGGCGGCGATCTCGGCCTCGATGCTCCGGGCCGTCTCGTCGTACTGGGCGGCGGCCTTCGTCAGGCGCTCGAGCTCGAGGTTCGCGCGGACGTGCTCCGTCGCGGCGTTCATGCCCTCGCCCTCGGCACCGGCCAGCTGGGCCGAGAGGTTGTCCACCTCGGCCTTGCGGGCGGCCAATTCCTTTTCCGCCTCGGTGCGTTTCTGCTCGAGCTTCGTCAGCTTGCTGCGCAGCTCGTCCAGCTCCTGCTTGCGGCTGAACACGCCGACGCTGCGGGCGGTGGAGCCGCCGGTGAACGAGCCGCCCGCGTTGATGACCTGGCCGTCCAGCGTGACGATGCGGTTCCGGTAGCCGAGGTTCCGCGCCACGGCGGACGCCTCGGTCAGGTCCTCGACCACGATGATGCGGCCCAGCAGATTGTCGATGATATGCTGATATTTCGGGTCTGTCCTGACCAGGTCGGCGGCGACCTCCGCCGTGCCGGTCAGGCGGCCCGTGAAGCGGGAGCCCTGCACGGTGTCCAGCGGCAAAAACGTAGCGCGGCCTGCGCGCTCGTCCTTCAAAAAGCCGATGGCGGCGCGGGCACAGCCCTGGTCCTCGACGACGATGTTCTGCAGCGCAAAGCCGAGCGCTGTCTCAATGGCGGTCTCGTAGCCCTTTTCGACGGTGATGATGCCCGCCACGGGGCCGATGATGCCCCGCAGCCGCCCGCCGCCCGCCGCGCGCATGACGGCCTTGACGCTCTGCTGGTAGCCGTCCATGTTGCGCTCCAGATCTTCCAGAATGTGGATGCGCTGGGCGGCGGCGGACCTTTCTCGGTCCGCCTTCTGCAGGTTGTCGGCAGCCTCGGCCTGCTGACGGCGGCGGCTGTCCAATTTCAGCTTCAGGCCCGCCTTGATGTTGTCGTTGCGGGTCACGGCCTCCTCGGCGTCCTTAAAGCGGCGCTCGGCGCGGCGGCGTTCCTCGTCGGTGGCGGCGGCGCCGGCTTTCAGCTCCTCGGCCTGGCGCTGTGCCTCGGCCAGGCGGTTGGCCGCAGCCTCCCCTGCCGACTGCGCCGACGCGGCGCTGACCCTGGCGGCGGTGGCGGTGTCCTGCAGGCGGGCCATGGCGGCGTCAATGACGTCGCGGCGCTCGCCGCTGGCAGCGGCCTTTTCCTCAAGGGCACACAGGGCCTCGCGCAGCTCGGCCACGCGGGCGTCCAGCCCGGCCATGCCGCTTTTCAGCGTCTCGATGGCGGCGCGGTGGTCCGCGGCCTCGCGCTCGATGCTCTCGCGGCCCTGCCCGGCGCGCTCCAATTCGGACGCAGCCTCGTCGATGCGGAACCGGCTGTGCTCGCTCTCGTTTTTCAGGACGGCGATCTCGCTCTCGCTGCCGGCGTTTGCCTCGGTGATGGCGCGGATGTCGGCGTTGGCCTGCTCAACGGCCAGCATCAGCTGCTGGGCCTCGGCACGCAGGGACGCGCTTTTTGCGTCGAACTCGTCCAGCTGGCGGCTCAGGCGGTCATAGTCGGCCTGGGCGGCCTCGTACTTGCGCTGCTGGTCGCGCAGCGAGTCGTTGGCGCGGCGGATGGCATCGACCCAGAGTGTGATCTCCAGCGTCTTGCGCTTCTCGCTCAATTCCAGAAACTGCTGGGCCTTCTCGCTGTCGCGTTTCAGGGGGCCGACGCGCTTTTCCAACTCGCCCAGAATGTCCCGCAGGCGCTCTAAGTTGCCCTCGGCGGCGTCCAGGCGGCGCTCGGCCTCGTTTTTGCGGTAACGGTACTTGGCGATGCCGGACGCTTCCTCAAAAATTTCGCGGCGCTCCGCTGATTTTGCACCGACGATCTCGGCAATGCGGCCCTGCCCGACGATGGCATAGCCGTCGCGGCCAATGCCGGTGTCGAGCAGCAGCTCGTACACGTCCTTTAAGCGGACGTTCTGGCCGTTGATGGAGTATTCACTCTCGCCGCTGCGGTAGTACCGGCGGCCGATCGTGACCTCGTCGGCGTCCATGTCCAGACCGTGGTCGCTGTTGTCGATGGTCAGCGCGACGGAGGCATAGCCCATGGCACCGCGGGACTGGGTGCCGCCGAAGATGACGTCCTCCATCTTGCCGCTGCCGCGCAGCTGCTTGGAGCTGGTCTCGCCCAGAACCCAGCGGATGGAGTCGGAGATGTTCGACTTGCCCGAGCCGTTCGGCCCGACAACGCCGGTAATGCCTTCGCCGATCTCGATCTTTGTCTTATCGGGGAAGGATTTGAAGCCTTGGATTTCCAGTTCTTTCAGGCGCATTCCATGGGTACCTTTCAAAATTCTTAAAATGGTCGTAGGGGCCGGGCATGCCCGGCCCTCAACCTCGCCTTATGTACCCGTAAACGGGTCGCGATTTTTATGTCGCGGGCCGGGCATGCCCGGCCCCTACAGGGCGTCACTTATTGCAATTTTTCCAGCGCCACCTTTGCTGCGTGCTGCTCGGCGGCTTTTTTGCTGCGGCCACGGCCCTCGGCCAGCAGCTCGCCGTTGCGCCAGACGCAGACCGTAAACTGCTTGTTGTGGTCGGGGCCGGTCTCGCCGGTGACCTCGTATTTCAGCACGGCGGACGGGTCCTGCTGGACGACCTCCTGCAGACGGGTCTTGTAGTCGTCCTCGGCGGTCTTGCCCTCGGTGATGAAGGGCAGGATGAAATTGCGCGCGGCCTCCATGCCGCCGTCCAGATACAGCGCGGCAATGACCGCCTCGAACGCATCGGAGACAACGCTCGGGCGGCTGCGTCCGCCGCCAAGGTCCTCGCCGTGGCCAAGGCGCAGATACTCACCCAGCTGAATTTCCTGTGCGAACTGGAACAGTGCATCCTCGCTGACGAGGCTGGCGCGCATGCGGGTCAGCTCGCCCTCGGGGCGGCCCGACTGGTGGAACAGGTAGTCCGCTACAACGACGGACAGCACGCTGTCGCCCAGAAATTCCAGCCGCTCGTTGTGGGTCGTGGCGACCTTGCTCTCGTTGGCATAGCTGGTATGGGTCAGCGCAATGCGCAGCAGCGCAGGATTTTTGAATGTATAGTGCAGGACCTCCTGCAGTTCTTCCGGTTTGTGAGCCATATTCTATCACCTTTCCGGCTAGTCCGTAGGGGCCGGGCATACCCGGCCCTCAACCTTATCTCGATTGCCCTTTTACGGGCGGTATTTTTTATGCCGCGGGCCGGACATGTCCGGCCCCTACAGGGCAGCTTTCCTTTTAAGCGTCTGCTTCTTCCTTCTGTGCGGCCACCTCTGCCAGCGCCTTCTCCATCGTGCCGCACAGGTCGTTGGCGACGCAGAGCTTGGCCTGGCGGATGGCGTTCTTGATGCCCTTGGCGTGGCTGGAGCCGTGGGCCTTGATGACCGGCTTCGCGGCGCCCAGCAGCGGTGCGCCGCCGACCTCCTCGGAGTCCATCATACGTTTCAGCTCGCCCAGACCGCCCTTGATGCCCAGATAGCTGAGCTTGGTGATCAGGTTCTGCAAGAAGATTTTTTTCAGCATCCCCAGCAGCGTTTTGGCGACGCCCTCGGTCAATTTCAGCACGACGTTGCCGACAAAGCCGTCGCAGACGACGACGTCCACGTCACCGTCCATGATGTAGCGCGGCTCGATGTTGCCCGCAAAGTGGATGCAGGGGTTTGCCTTCAGCAGCTTGTGGGCCTCACGGTAGGTCGGCGTGCCCTTCGTGTCCTCCGCGCCGTTGTTGACAAGCGCGACCTTCGGCTCGGCGCGGCCCATGACCTTCTCGGCGTAGACGCTGCCCATCGTGCCGAAGGCGTTCAGCATTTCGGGGCGGCACTCAACGTTCGCACCGCAGTCCAGCAGCAGGAAATTCTGCTTGGCGCCGGGCATCGGGGTGGCCAGCGCCGGGCGCTTGACCCCCTTGACCGTGCGCACGATGAGACTGGTGCCGACGTGCAGCGCACCGGTGGAGCCGGCACTGACAAAGGCATCGGCCTCGCCGTTCTTCAGCATGGTCAGACCCTTCACAAGGCTGGAATCCTTTTTGTGGCGCACAGCCTTGACCGGGTCATCGTGCATGTCGATGGTCTCGGTGCAGTGGAGGATCTCAAACGGTGCAAGGTCGATTTTATTCTCTTTTGCGCAGTCGCGGATGGCTTTTTCCTCACCCAGCAGCACCAGCTCCATGCCGTCGCCGAACTCCGCCGCGGCCTGGCTCACGCCCTGCAAAACGCACAGCGGGGCGTTGTCGCCGCCCATGGCATCCACTAAAATTTTCATGCTTCGTACTCCTTTACCCACGCCTGCATGGCGTCCTGCGCGGCCTGCGAAAGCGCCATGTAGCGCTCCCGCTTGTCGCGGATGCTGTTGATCTCCTCGGTGCGGGGCAGGATGCCCATGTTCGCACCCATCGGCTGGAAGTCCTTGTTCGGCGTCGTGATGTAGTCCAGCAGCGCGCCGCACATCGTTGCCGCCGGGGGCGGCGGCAGCTCACGGTCCTTGAGCCGTGCAAGCATCTGGTGCGCCGCCAGCAAGCCGGACGCCGCGCTCTCCATATAGCCCTCAAAACCGGTGATCTGCCCTGCAAAAAACACGTTGGGATGTTCTTTCAAGAACTGCTGCTTCGTCAAAACTTTCGGGCTCTCCAAAAAGGTGTTGCGGTGCATGACGCCGTAACGCACAAATTCGGCGTGCTCCAGGCCGGGGATCATGCTGAACACCCGTTTCTGTTCGCCCCATTTCAGGTTGGTCTGGAAGCCGACGAGGTTATAGAGCGTGCGGGCCGTGTTCTCGGCGCGCAGCTGAACGGCGGCCCAGGGGCGGTGGCCGGTGCGCGGGTCGCGCAGACCGACGGGGCGCAGGGGGCCGAACCGGATCGTATCCGCGCCGCGGGCGGCCATGACCTCAATGGGCATACAGCCCTCGTAGACGGTCAGGTCGCCGTCAAAGTCGTGGAGCGGCGCGCGCTCGGCGGCAATGAGCGCCGCGTGGAACGCCTCGTATTCCTCCTTATTGAACGGGCAGTTCAGGTAGTCCGCCTCGCCGCGGCCATAGCGGGACGCGGCAAAAACCTTGTCATAGTCAAGGCTCTCGGCGGTCACGATGGGCGCGACAGCGTCATAAAAGCTCAGCCGATGGTCGCCGGTCAGCGCGGCGACGGCCTGTGCCAGTGCGCCCTCGGTCAGCGGGCCGCTGGCGACGAGGACCGGCGCACTCTCGTCCAGCGCCGTGACCTCCTCGCGTCGGACCGTGATGTTGGGGTGGTTTTCCACCATTTCGGTCACGGCGGTGGAAAACACATCGCGGTCCACGGCCAGCGCACCGCCCGCCGCCACGCGGGCGGTCTCGGCGGCGTCCAACAGATGGCTGCCCATCATCTTCATCTCAATTTTCAAAAGGCCCGACGCGGAGTCGGGGCGCTCGGCCTTGAGCGAGTTGGAGCAGATCAGCTCCGCGAAGCCCGCGCTTTTATGAGCCGGGGAATATTTTGCGGGCTTCTGCTCGTACAGCTCGACCTGCACGCCGCGGTCCGCCAGCCACAACGCCGCCTCGCAGCCGGCCAGACCGGCACCGATAATGTTAAGTTGCATACTTGTCCTCTCTCAGGCTCCCCTTTGCGGGGAGGCTTTAAAGCGGTCATTTCTTCTCAATCGCCTTCACAAACCCGCACCCCTCTTTGGCGCAGTACAGCTGGCCCTTCTTTTTAAAGAGGGTGCTGCCGCACTGGGGGCACTTTTCGGGCACCGGCTCGTCCCAGGTCATATAGTTGCACTTGGGGTAGTTGCTGCAGCCGTAGTAGACGCGGCCCTTGGCGCTCTTGCGCACCAGCATGTGGCCGCCGTCCAGCGGGCAGAGGCCGCCCGTGTCCTTGACCAGCGGGTGGGCGTTGCGGCACTCCGGGAAGCCCGAGCACGCCACAAACTTGCCGTAGCGGCCAGATTTGATGACCATGGGCCGCCCGCATTTTTCGCAGATCTCATCCGTGGGGATGTCCTCGACCTTGATGCGCTTGCCCTCCATATTCTTCTCGGCCTGCTCCAGGCTCTTTTCAAAGCCTTGGTAAAAGTCGTCGATGGTCTTAACCCAGTCCGCCTGGCCGGCTTCGACAACGTCGAGCTTTTTCTCCATGTCAGCGCTGAATTTCACGTTGACGATGTCGGGGAACTGCTCCATCATGACCGTGTTGACGGCCTGGCCGAGCGGGGTGGTTTTCAGCTTTTTCTGGTCCTTCTCCACATAGCCGCGGTCCACGATGGTCGTGATGATGGGCGCATAGGTGGACGGGCGTCCGATGCCGTTTTCCTCCAGCGCGTGGATCAGCGTGGCCTCGGTGTAAAGCGGCGGCGGCTGGGTGAACTTCTGGTCCGCCGTCAGCTTTTTGAGTTTGAGGGTCTGGCCCTCCTCCAGCGGGGGCAGGGCGGTCTCCTTCTTTTTGGCGTCGTCGGTGGATTCCTCGTACAGCGCGGTGAAGCCGTCGAACGAGACGCGGAAGCCCGACGCACGGAACAGGTAGTCCCCTGCCGTGATGGACGCGGAGACGGTGTCCTGAATGCAGTCGGCCATCTGGCTGGCCATAAAGCGGCTCCAGATCAGGCGGTAGAGCTTTGCGGTGTCGCCGCTGATGCTCTGCTCGACCTCGTCGGGGGTCAGCTCGGGCATAGACGGGCGGATGGCCTCGTGGGCGTCCTGCGCAGCGGTGGCGGAGCGGCTTTTCCACTTGCGGGCGGTCTTGCAGACGTAGTTGTCGCCCCAGCGCTCCGCAATAAAGGTCTTGGCCGCGGCCTGAGCCTCGGCGGCAATGCGCAGCGAGTCGGTACGCATATAGGTGATAAGACCCACCGTGCCGTGGCCCGCAATGTCCATGCCTTCATACAGCGTCTGGGCGGCGCGCATCGTGCGGGTGGCCGAGAAGCCGAACGCGCGGCTCGCGTCCTGCTGCAAGGTGGACGTGATGAAGGGCGGCGAGGGCTGGCGGCGGCGCTTGCCCTTTTCGATTTTCGTGATGGTATAGTCCCTGCCGTCCAGCGCGGCCAGGATGCCGTCGGCCTGCTGCTTATTGGTGACGGTCAGCTTTTTGCCGTCGGCGGTGGCGGCCAGGCGGGCCGTGAACTCGCCCTTCTCGCCCTGCGGGTTCAGCAGCGCGTCGATGTTCCAGTATTCGTCGGGCTTGAAGTTTTCAATTTCCAGCTCACGGTCCCGGATCAGCCGCACGGCCACGCTCTGCACGCGGCCCGCGGACAGGCCGCGGCGGACCTTTTTCCACAGGAACGGGCTCAATTTGTAGCCGACCAGACGGTCCAGCTCGCGCCGGGCCTGCTGGGCGTTGAACAGGTCGATATTGATGGCGCGCGGGTGGGCCATGCCCTCCTTTACGCCCTTCTTCGTGATCTCGTCAAAGGTCACGCGGTTGGGTGCGCTGGGGTCCAGCCCCAGGATGTTCGCCAGATGCCAGCTGATGGCCTCGCCCTCGCGGTCCGGGTCGGTTGCCAGCAGGACGCCGTCGCACTTTTTGGCCTCGGCCTTCAGCTCCTTGACGAGCTTCTGCTTGCCCTTGATGGTGATATATTTCGGTGTATAGCCATTTTCGACATCAATGCCCAGCGTGCTGGCGGGCAGGTCGCGCACATGGCCCATACTGGCCGTGACCTTGTAGCCGCGGCCCAGATACTTGCCAATGGTCTTGGCCTTGGCAGGGGATTCCACGATGACTAATTTTGGCATAAGTTACCTCAATGTTTAAATTTAGATGACACGCATACTTCCGAGCGTTGCCTGTAGGGGCGAACATTGTTCGCCCGACAGCTTATCGCCGCCACAAACGCCCCGGGTCGTCGAGGACGCCGACCCCTACAGCCGTAGGGGCGGATTCCATATCCGCCCGGGCACCTTGCCACTGCCTTCATCTATTATCTTATAATGCAATGTACCGCCTTCCGGGCTGCGCCTGGGCTCCGCCCATCAGCTCCAGCTCGGTACACGCCGCCAGCACCCGTCCGGCGGGCAGGCTTGCGGCGGCGCACAGGGCGTCGATGCTTTGGGGCGTGGGCTTTAACACGGCGTAGACGGCCTGCGCATCGGCGCTGACCGTGGCGGGGTCAAACCGCTGCTGCGCCGGGGCGGCGGTCTCCGCGCCAATACCCAGTATATCCAGCGCGTCCGCGGCTTTACAGAGCGGCTCGGCGCGGTGGGTGCGCAGCAGCTCGTTTGTGCCCTCGCTCAAAGCGCTGTAGATGCTGCCCGGCACGGCCAGCACGGGGCGGCCCAGCCGCTCGGCGTGGCCGACGGTGTTCAGCGTGCCGCTGCGGGTGCGGGCCTCAGCGACGCAGAGCGCCTCGCTCTGCGCGGCAATGAGCCGGTTGCGGGCCAGAAAAGTGCCCGTCGTGCGCCCGCTGTAGCCGGGCGGATACTCGCTGCAGACCGCGCCGCCGCCCTTCTCAATGGCGGTGCGCAGCTTCGCGTTGGAGGCCGGGTAGGTCTTGTCGATGGCCGTGCCCAGAAAGGCAACCGTCGGCATATCAGCCTGCACGGCGGCGCGGTGTGCCTCGCTGTCCAGTCCGTCGGCCAGGCCGCTGACGAGCACGACGCCCGCCCGCGCCATCGCCAGTGACAGGTCAAACGCGGCCTGCCGCCCGTAGGTGCTGGGCCGCCGCGTGCCCACCATGCCCGCGTACCGCCGCCCGTTCAGGCAGGCGATGTCGCCGGTCACGTAGAGCGCAAGCGGCAGGTCGGGCAGGTCCCGCAAACGGTCCGGGTATACGCCCTCGTCGGGCGTCAGCACGTCGATGCCCGACAGCAGGCAGTGGTCGAGCCGTTCCTCATAATCAAAGGGCGTCGTGTCCCGCAGCTGTGCCAGCGCGTGGGGCGTCAGGCAGGCAGGCGGGGCCTCGGTCCCGGCACGCAGGGCGTCGTACAGCTCCGCCGGGTCGGGGTAGAGCGTCAGCAGCTCCTGCGCATATTGGCAGCCCGAGCCGACGGCATCCGCCAGCCAGAGCCAGGCAAGTGTTTTGTCCATGGTTGCCGACACCTCCCCCTACGCCTGTATCTGCGTTTTCACACACCCCTGAAATGCCACAGCAGCACGCTGCCCGCCACTGCCGCGTTCAAACTCTCGACGCGGTCTGTCATCGGGATGCGGACGGCCATGTCGCAGGCCTCGACGGTCCTGTCCGTCAGGCCCTGCCCCTCGCTGCCGATGACGACGCACAGCCCGCCCGGGAAATCGTTCCCGGCCTCGTCCAGCGGACGGGAGCGGTAGAGCGCCGTCGCCAGCGTCGTCACGCCGCGGGCACGCAACGCGGCCAGCGCGGCGGGCAGATCGTCGCTGTGCAGCGTCGGCAGCCGCCCCGCCGCGCCCATCGAGGAGCGCAGCGTCTTGGGCGACAGCGGCGACGCGCAGCCCGGCCCCAGCACGACGGCATCAAAGCCGAACGCGGCAGCGCTGCGCAGCAGCGTACCCACGTTGCCGGGGTCCTGCACGCCCTCCAGCATCAAAATGCGGCGGGCCGTGTCCAGCGTATCCGCGGGCGGCACGGGCGTTTCAAACAGGGCAAACACGCCCTGATTGGATTTGGTGCCGCTTAATTTTTCGGCCACATGGGGCGCGATCTCAGCGGGGTCGAATTGGGCCAGCTCGGGCGTTTTCGCCAGCGCCGCCGCCGTGGCGTACATCGCACGCGGCGTGCAGCTTTTGGCCAGCTCCAGGCAGAGCTTCGGTCCCTCGGCAAAGAAAAGCCCGTCGGCGGCGCGCTGCTTTTCTGAGTCGCGCACCGCGCAGGCGTATTTGATCTTAGCGTTTTCGCGGCTTGTGATCGTTTCCATTGTAGCGCCCCTTTTGGATAAAATCAACTGATTTGTATGAATAAAGGGAAACGGCAGTCTGCCGGAAGGCCGTCCCTCATCCGTCGGCGG
>ERZ1034962.696-NODE-696-length-13876-cov-4.014615_pt1 | contig 13876 bp, 8 predicted proteins | sample MGYA00520696_ERZ1034962 | MGnify/ENA primary metagenome ERZ1034962 (study PRJEB33766, sample SAMN09781770) | gut metagenome | biome: gut microbiome | host: Homo sapiens | place: Madagascar | study: EMG produced TPA metagenomics assembly of the PRJNA485056 data set...
TCTCGCGGTCGGGGTCGTCCACCACGATGATGACGTGGCCGGCGCGCAGCTCGTCAAGCGCTTCAGGAATGGTATTCATGCTCATGAGTGAGTCCTTTCAGGTGGGGAAGGCTAGAAGCCGTGTGCGGAAAGATAGGAGAGGGAAAGCGGCGAAGGGGAAGCGGACGCATTCGCCGCTTCGCGTTCTGTTGGCGTTGTACAAGCTCCGTGCAACAATCGTTGAACGTATTTGCCGACCACGTCGTTTTCCAGGTTCACCGCATCGCCGGGTTTGCGGTGCGAAAGCGTTGTCTGCTCGATGGTGTGGGGGATGATGGACACCTCGAACGCGTCGGCGGCAAGCTCGGCCACCGTCAGGCTGATGCCGTCGATGGCCACCGAGCCGCGCTGCACAATCAGCGCCATGATGCTCGCCGGCGCCTCGATGGCGAATCGCACGGCGTTTTGGTCGCGACGGATGCGCCGGATGGTACCCGTGCCGTCGATGTGCCCTGACACGATGTGCCCGCCGAAGCGTCCATCGGCCGCCATGGCGCGCTCAAGGTTCACGGGGCTGCCGGCGCGCAGCGCGCCAAGGTTGGAGTGCGCAAGCGTTTGCGGCATGACGTCGGCGGTGAATCCGGCGGCGGAAACGGTGGTGGCGGTAAGGCACACGCCGTTCACGGCGATGCTGTCGCCGACGTTCGTGCCGGTAAGCACGCGGGTGGCGGCGATTTCCAGCTGGCCCGCGCGGCCGGGCGAGGGCACGCGCACGATGCGCCCGAGCTCCTCTACGATGCCGGTGAACATGGTGCGCCTCCTTCCGCGGCAGACGCGTGCCAATCGTCGGCGGCTTTGCGCGCGATGCGCGTTTGGCTTGCCACGCGCGCGGCGCCCGCAGGTGCGAACATGAGCTTCACGTCGTCGCCGAGCACATCGCTGGTTGCGCGGCCAAGCGCTACGGCATCGGCCATGCAAGGCGCGCCTTTTCCGGCAACGGGGCTGGGCGCTTCGGCGCCGCCGATGACCTTCGGCGCCACGTACGCTACGGCCTCGTTGACGGCGCCGGCTTCGAAGAACGCCGCCAACACGCCGGCACCGCCTTCCACCAGCAGCGAGTCGATGCCGCGGCTTCCCAGCATGGCAAGCAGGTGGGAAACGGAAACGTGTCCGGCAGCGTCGGGGGCAACGGAAAGCACCTCGACCCCTCTGCTGGCCAGGCGCTTTGCCTTCGCAGCCTCGGGCGATGCCTCATTGGCTACGGGTGCGCACGTTGCGACGATAAGCGGAGCGGCGCCCTCGCTGCACGAGCGAACCAGCGCGCAGTCTTCGGGAATGCTCAGGCGCGAGTCAAGCACCACGCGCACGGGTTGGCTGCCAGGTGTGTCGCGGCGGCAGGTCAGCAGCGGGTCGTCGGCAAGCACGGTGCCGATGCCCACGCAGATGGCGGCAAGCCTATGGCGCAGCTCGTGAACGTCGGCACGCGCTTCGGGGCCAGTGATCCAGCGCGCATCGCCCGACGCGCAAGCGATTTTACCGTCGGCGCTCATGGCCCATTTCGCCACCACGTACGGCGTTTTGGGCGTGATGAAGTGGAAGAACACGGGGTTGAGTTCGTCGCACGCAGCGCGCAGCACGTCTGCGTCCACGCGGATGCCGGCGGCGCGCAGCGCTTCGCAGCCTTTGCCGGCTACGAGCGGGTTTGGGTCGCGGCTGCCCACCACCACGCGCGCGATGCCCGCTGCGATAAGCGCTTCGGTGCATGGCGGCTGCTTGCCGGTATGGCAGCAAGGCTCCAGCGTCACGTACGCCGTGGCGCCTTGCGCGCATCCGTGCGCCGGGTCGTCGGGGCTGGCCGGTTGGCCGCTTGCGCCTTGCCCGCTGCGCCGCGCGCAGTCGGCCAGCGCGTTGCGCTCGGCATGCGCCTGCCCGTAGCGCTCGTGCCAGCCTTCGCCGATAACGCGCCCTTCGCGCACGATGACGCAGCCTACCAGCGGGTTCGGGTTCGTCCAACCGGCGCCACGCCACGCCAGCTCGATGGCGCGGCGCATGAAGCGCGCGTCATCGGTGTCGTGCTCGCAGCCGGCGCCTGCGCTATTCGCGAACGTCGATGGCTTGCCGCGCGCATCGTCGGCATCCGCAGCGTTCGCGTGCGCGTTCTGCCCACTGCCGGGCGCGCATGCGTCGCCCGGCTGCTGCGGCAGCCCATCGCAAGCGGATGCTGCCACGGCTTCGCCAGCTGCGCTTTCGTTTCCTTTCTGGGGTTGAGGTTTCGTTATGCCTGCCATGTGTGCCCTTTCTCTCGTAGCCACCCTGCGAGGTCCAGGCATGAAAAACGCCCGCAGGGAATCTGCGGGCGTAAACAAGCAACGATGAGGTGCCCGGCCGGCGAAGTGAGCGCCGTGGGCATCGTTACGTCGCGGAAAACCGCGGCGCGCACGCGGCTTGCCGGCCGCATGCGTTCGTGCTCCTGTTCTTCCATCCGGACTGTAACCGTTGGTCCTGGACTTTCACCAGATCAGCCAAGCAAGTTGCAACCCGCCGTCGAAACGGCGTTTGCGCAACCTGCTCGGGTTGCGGACTTCGCGATGGCGCCTGAGCGCTTCGCGTTACCGCCAGTGAGGAATTTCACCTCGCCCTGAACAGATATCTTGGTTAGGCAGTATAGGCCTGCCTGCGCGGCTGCGCAAGCAGAAAGTTTGCCCGCGTTTGCAAATCGCCCGCTGCGCGCACACGCCGCAAACGAAGCCATCGACCGTTTCGCCAGCGCAAACGCTGCTGCCAATCATCATGCGGTAGCAACAAAAACGGCACCCAAACGGGTGCCGTTTCGCAGTAAGCGGTTACTGCGAACGCTAGTCTAAGCAAGCGCTGCAGTTCGTCTCGTCGCCGAACAACAGGTCGTGCTCGGGGCCGGAAAGCGCGTCGCGGGCCTGGTCGCGTAAGTTGTTCATGCCCGACAGGAACTGGCGATACAAAATAAGCGTCAGGTAGCGGCCCATGCATGTGAGCGTCAGCTCCTGCGCGTTGTCGGTCTCAAATGCGCGGTGCGCGCGGAAAAACGCCATTTCCGCAGGCAAAAGCGTTTCGATGCTCTGGCCGAACTGCTGCTTGAAGTCCTGCTTGTCCAGGCGCAGCTGATACAGGTGCAGCAGGAAGTAGTAGCGCGCCAGATCGCGCTTCGACATGACGCATTTGCCCATGATGGACATGTGCCCGGCTTCGATGGCCTCGTTGTACTCCTGCAGACTGAACGTATTCACGTACAGCGCGCCGTTGAGGTGCGTGATCGAGCCGCTGCCGATGCCGGGGTATTCGTTGTAGGCTACCTGCAACTCTTCGGCATACAGGTTCGTGTCGTGGCCGCCATCGTGGTTCAAACGGTTGAACGTCCAGATGGTGTCGCGGCTGAAAAACGGCTGGTCACCGCCGGTAAGCACGCCGTCAAGAATCTGGTAGTAGCGGTACTCGCGGTTGTAATCCATGTTGCCGAGCGACTTCTCCATCTTGCGCGTGGTGGCGCTGGAAACGTACAGTGGGCTGAACGTGGTCTGTCGCGCACCGCACGCCACGATCTTCTCCAGGTCGTCAAACAGGATGTCTTCAGTTTGATTCGGGAAGTTGAAGATCATGTCAACATTGATGGAGTCGAAATATGGCGCCGCAAGCCCGATGCGCTCGAAAATCTCTTCGCCGCTGCCGTACTTCTTGTAACGATCCATCTGCTTGAGCAGGTCGTTATTGAAGCTTTGCACGCCCACGGACAGGCGTTGCACGCGGCCTTTCAGCTCAGAAAGCCACGGGTCGGTCAGGTGGTTCGGGTTTGTCTCCACGCCCACTTCCTTGATGTGGAAGTTGTTGCGGGCTAAATCAATGGTCTCGCACAGCTCGTCAAGCAGGATGGTGGGGGTGCCGCCGCCGAAGTACAGCGTTTCGAAATCCCAGCCGCGTTCTTTGAGCATCATCATCTCGCGGCGCAAGTTCTTGAAGTACGTGCGGGCGATGTCCTCGTGGAACACGTAGCGGTTGAAGCTGCAGTACGGGCACAGGACCTGGCAAAACGGCACGTGCAGGTACAGCATGTATTTTATGCCCGGTTTCGGGTCGGGGAAGAATTTCTCGTCAGTCGGCTGAAGGTCGAGATGACGCTTGGTCATCCCCTTGACCAGGTTCGTCAAAAATCGTTCGGAAAGCATGAGCGCCCCTTACGCGTCGTCGCTTTATATTCGGTGAGAGACCATTCTAGCCATTCGAGCGGAAAAGCAAGGTTACGGCAAAGTAAACGAAAACGACGAACACAATTGCGCTCGCCGATGCTTACGCGCCGTCTGCGGGTGACGTTTAAACCGTTCGCCGATGTCAAGCTGACGAAAGCTCGATGGGCTTCGGCTGCAGCTAGTCATGTGCGGCGCGGTTTTGCCCAATCAGGCGAGGTTATTCGCGTTGCTTTTGGCGTTCTTGCGGCGGTTTTGCATGCCGGTGAGGCGGGGTTTCGCGAAAGCCTACCCTTTCTCTTCCAGGCCAAAATGCGGTATAGTGGTCTTTCCGTGAACTTTTGTGCGGGCGCACAAATTCCCGGGATGAAATTCGGTTCGAGAAGGGGAAAGCCACATGGACTTCAACGCATGGCTTGTCGACGTCACCGGCGAAATCGACGGCTTCATGTACACGTATATCCTGCTTATCCTGCTGGTAGCAGTGGGCGTGTACTTCACCATCCGCACGAAAGGCGTGCAGATTCGCTTCATCAAGGACATGTTCAAGCAGCTGACCGAGAAGAAGCACGTGGAGGGCGAGCGCTCCATTTCATCGTTCCAGGCGCTGATGGTGTCCACCGCCAGCCGCGTGGGCACGGGCAACATCGCCGGCGTGGCCACGGCCATTGCCACGGGCGGTCCGGGCGCCGTGTTCTGGATGTGGCTCATGGCGCTCGTGGGCGCGGCTTCGGCGTTCGTGGAGTCCACGCTGGCGCAGATCTGGAAGGTGCGCGGCATCGACGGCGAGTTCCGCGGTGGCCCGGCTTACTATATTCATCAGGCGCTTGGCAGCCACAAGCTTGGCGTGCTGTTCAGCGTGTTGCTGATCTTGTGCTTCGCGTTCGGCTTCAACGGCCTGCAGGCGTTCAACGCGTGCAGCGCGCTTGAATACTACATCCCCGATTACGCCACGAACGGCGTTGCGGTGGCGGCGGGCCTGGCGCTGGTGGTGTTCACGGCCGGCGTCATCTTCGGCGGCTCGAAGCGCATCAGCGTCATCACATCCATCATCGTGCCCGTCATGGCCATCGCCTACATTGCCATTGCGCTGTGGACCACCATCTCCAACATCACGTGGCTGCCCGCCGTGTTCGGCCTGATGTTCGAAAGCGCGTTCGACTTCCAGTCCATCTTCGGCGGTTTCGCCGGCTCGGTGGTTATGCTGGGCATCAAGCGCGGCCTGTACTCGAACGAGGCCGGCATGGGTTCTGCCCCGAACGCCGCCGCAACGGCCAGCGTGTCGCACCCGGTGAAGCAGGGCCTCGTGCAAAGCCTGTCGGTGTACATTGACACGCTGCTTATCTGCACGTGCTCGGCCATGATGGTGCTGGTGTTCTACGTGCAAGATCCCGCCGCGGCCGCTGGTCTGAATGGCATGCCGCTGGTGCAGATGGCCGTGAACAACGCCGTGGGCCCCATCGGCATCCACTTCATCACGTTCGCCATCTTCATGTTCGCCTACTCCAGCCTTATCGGCAATTACTTCTACGCCGAGTCGAACTTCCGCTTCATTAAGAACGACAGCAAAACCGCGCTGGTCATCTTCCGCCTGGCGTGCTTGGCCGTCATCTTCTACGGTGCGGTGAACAGCTTCGATCTGGCGTGGAACCTGGCCGACATCTTCATGGGCCTCATGGCCATCATGAACCTGATTGCCATCCTGCTTCTGGGCAAGTGGGCGCTGGCTGCGCTGAAGGATTACTCCGAGCAGCGCGCGGCTGGCAAAGACCCGGTGTTTTTGGCCGACAGCATCCCTGGCCTGCCGAAAACCGATTGCTGGCATCTTGAGGAAGTGAAGGACTTCGGTGAGGCTCCGGTGAAGGAATACTTCGAGGAAGCCGTCGACGTCGAGGTTGACAAGGCGTAAACCGTAACAACGTTGCAACAACGAAGCGCCGCCGGGCAATGCAGCCCGGCGGCGCTTTTGTGTATGGCAAGCCTTGGTTTCTAAAACAGCGAGATTTGCTGGGGTTCGGTGGCGTATTCGCAGGCAACTTCGTCATCGAGGAATTCGATCTCGTGCGACTCCCATTGTTTGATGGGCGCCACGAAATTCGTGCCGTCCTGCCAAAACACCAGGTTGGCGCCCATCATGCCCGCGCACACGCCGCCGCAAACGCTGGCGTATTCGTCGCCTTCAGGCAGTTGCATCGTGTGCGCCTCGGGCGAGGGACCGCCGAAGTAGTAGGGCGACAGGTCGAGCGCGTCTTCGGGGCAAAAGCCGGCTGCGGCAACGGCTTGAACGTCTTCGACCCGCGCGACCGTCTCCGCAAGGGCGCGGCATGCGGCGTCGAAGTCGTACGGTTCGTCGGCAAGCAGCCGCGTCTTGAGCGATGTGCGTATGGTTTCGAGCACGCTGTCGCACGCGCACAACGCAGCCTCAAGCGCACGCGCGTCGTCGGCACACGTGAAACGTCCGACGACGCGTGCTGCGCGGGCACCCTGTTCAAGCAGTCGTTCGATGCCGCGTGTTTCGCTCGAGATGCCGGCCTTCACGTACCCGGGCGCGAAATAGGCCAGGTACACGTAGTGCGGCGTCTGGTTGTAGGCGCGCTGTTGGGGCGAAACGTAGCTGCTGAAGTAAAACGACGGGTTGAAACCGGTGGCCTCGATGCACGCCGGGCACATGTCCTCTTTGCTGTCGGGCAATAGCTCCACGTCAAGCGGGCAGACGCTTTTCTCGTACGTTTCCAGATCAAAGCGGCCAATGCAATGCCGACGCGGGAGCTTGCGCAGCGAGAACGTCCGCCCGAGTATGGGCACGTAGTTCACGGTGCCTTCGGTCAGGTCGTTGACGGTAAGGTAAGGGCCGTCGGCGCTGAAGCCGTATCCGGCCAGGATGACGCTATGATTTGCGAACAGGTTCGACATGGGCTTCCTTTCGGCGCGCGCGGGCAAGGCCTTTCGCGGGCGTATGCCGCGTGGTCGCCTGCGTAACGGGTTTCGCGTGTATCATAGCGCGGTGCCAGTGACAAAAATTGCGTTTTTGCGAGTTAATCCCCCTCGTTTTCGGGGTGCGGGGCATTCGCTTGCCCGTGAAAGGTGCGGTCGTAACGCCAAAGCTTGTGTTGGAGACATCGGCAGAAGGGCGCCTAAGGTTTGCTGCTCGCAAAAACGAATTTTTTGACAGCAGGAAGCCCGGAAGTGGGCTTGTAATGCTCTCTGTGTAAGCCTCAAGGAAGGTACCAACAGGCGCAACGGGCTACACGCCCCCTGCGGCGCCTTTGCGAGATCTCAGCAAAGGCGCCTTTTCGTTCTTGACGGTCGTTTAGTTCAAAGTGAAAGGTACTGCGACGTTGCGCTCGCCGTTCGCGCCGAAGCCGATGGCTGGATTTTTACCGGTGAAGGCGGCATCGCTTATTTCCCAATAGGCGTTCATCTGCGCCGATTCGCCCGGGGCAAGCGTCAGCATGTCATTGCCAAGCCACCCGAGCACCGTGCCGTCTTCCTTTGTCGCCTCGTACATAAGCGGGCACGCCGCGTCAAATGCCTCATAAAACAGTGAGTTGCCCTCAATTTTGCCAATACCGAACGCACTGGAAATTCGTAAAACCTTGGTCTCGCTGGACGTATTCGATACCAGGAAACTGGCTTTCACGACGCTCGCGCCGTCACTCGGCGTAAGGTCATCGTTCAAGCTGAATCCGCAGAGCTGCAACACGATTCGATTCCAATAGGCAAGCGGGGCCATGCGTGCAATTTCGGTGTGGGCAATTTGGGTTCCCTCGGGAAGGCCTTTGACCGTTTCTATACCGACGTCGGTAATCGCAAGCGAGGGGCTGTCTTCTCGGGCGGTGAACGGATCTTCGTCTGGCTTGCCCGTGTTGACGTTCGCGCAAGTCATGAACGACCAGCCGTTTTCTACGATCTCAACGCCGTATCCTTCACTCCAGAAGTCTTCGCCGTAGTCTTGCGAAAACAGCGTGGGGTCGTCTATTACGTTTTCGTATTCGTTTACGGGTTCGTCCGCAAAGGGAAAGGCCTCGTCACTCGACGACACTACTTCGCCATACACCGTGCGCACGACAAACTCGTCATCGGGCACCTTGCTCGCGTTATCGAGCAGGGTCGGTTCGATTTCGAGCGTGGCCAACCCGTCGGGGTCTTCAGCGTTCCACTTCGCGGCGAAGTCGCCCGCATGCAGCTCAATGACCTGGGTTGACGTGCGGCCGTCATCGAACGTTGCCGTTATGGTGAGTTCCGCCCCCTCGAACGCGTTAGCGATGGCATCAAGCTCTGGGTCGCTGGAGTCATCCTTTTCGCTCTTCTCGTCAAGGTCGAGCGGGTCATTAGTCCACAGCCCGAAATACGCCTGCGAGTCTCCTTCGCTGTAGTCGAGCTCGGCGGTTTGCCCCAGTCGCTTCGACGTTTGAACTTGATAGGTTTTGTTGGGGTCGTCTTTGGCCAGACCGTCATCCATGATGCCCGTCGATACCATGTCGTACATTCCCAGCGCATCGCCAATTCCGCGCTTCATTGGTTTCCAGCTTGCCGCCTCCGCCAAAAGCTCTGCGTCGGTGGCGTAGGTGGCGTTTTGCGCGTCGTAACGATACAGCATGCCCTTCGAGATATGCGCCTGCACGGTTTTCACGCCTTCGGCTTCTACCCGGAATAGGCATCCGGTGTAGCTGCCATTCGTGTCGTATTCCGCCGTTGCAAGCGCGGTATCGCTTGCTCGCGAGAACACGATCATGCCGTTGTCGCCTACGGCAAGCGGCGTTTGCGTGCCCGATGCGTATGCCTTGACCGTGAAATCCAAGTTCGTCGCAGCCACGATGCCGTTTGGCGCCGACGCGTTCGCGTTATCGGCGTTGCTGTTGGCGACATGCGCTGCTCCGAAGCCCAATGCGGCAACGGCAAGGCATGCAGCTGCTGCATAGAACGGGACGCGCCTACGCGAAGCAGCACGCAAGGGGCGTGATTGACAAGTGCGCTCGTCAAGGGATTTTCGTGCATTGGCGACGGAAGCTTCGTCGTCGAAAGCGCGAAGCGTTCTTTCCAGAATCGCTTCAGGCGCCTCTACCTTGAGCTGCGTGGCGCGGTAGAGGTTTTTCAAATGCTCGTTTTCGTTCATCGTGCGCCTCCATTGTTGGGGGATGCCTTTAAGTCTGGGAATGTCGTGCAAGGCTTTTCGCTTGGCGTCGCTGTGGGCTGCGGTCCACCGCAAGGCGAGAGACGCGCCTCCTCGGGCCGCTCTGCCGTGCCCTTATTGCCGCTTTCGTTTTCAGATGGAACGGTTGCTTGGCCTTTTTTCCGAACTTTTGTATCGGCCTGACGAAGTTGCCCTTTCATCGCTATGCGGGCCCTGCGCAAATGGCTCCGTACCGTGGCGGGACGCAGACCCAACATTTGAGCAATCTCGCCCGTTGCATAGCCTTCGAAATAGTGCAGGTGTACTGCCGTTCGCTGCTCTGGAGAAAGTGCAGACATCGCTTCGTCTATCGCGCTTTCCTGTGCGTTTCGCTCGAGGGGCGCGGCGCTCTTGTCAGCCACGTCGTAGTCCTTCGGAATAGAGCCGACCTTCGTTTTCCACGCGCTTCTTTGCAGGTCGATGCACGCGTTGATGCACACGCGCAAAAGCCACGCCTTTTCGTGAGACTCGTCGGAAAACGTTTTCCCAGATACGAAATATCGTAGAAAGGTCGTCTGAAACACGTCTTCCGCATCGGCCTTGTTGCGCATGCGAGCGAAAGCCAAGCGATACACCGCGTTGCCGTGCGCCCTCATTGCTTGAGCGCATTTTTGTTTTTGTGCGTCTTGATTCTGTTGCATACCATTCCTTGCTGTTGGTGCGATCGCGCTGTTTAAGTCGACACCTGATACACGATTCGAACCACATTCTTGTTGCGCATGTCGAAAAAGTGAGCAAAAGTGGCAAAAGTTATCGATAGCGGGGCAGTATGGCTATATCGATGGCAAAAGCGCTACCGGGTCGGGTGGGCGAAGACGCGCGACCAGCTGCTGCGCGACGAGTCTATCAGGGCCAGGATGGGCCCATCCTGAGACGACTTGCATAGACTGTTCGACAAGTCCGTGTCGGTGACAAAAAGTGCTTTTTGCGAGTTAATCCCCCTCGTTTTCGGAGTGCGGGGCATTCGCTTGCTCGTGGAAGGTGCGGTCGTTACGCCAAAGCTTGCGTTGGGGACATCGACAGAAGCGCGCCTAAGATTTGCTGCTCGCAAAAACGAACTTTTTGACAGCAGGAAGCCCGAAAGCCTCCAGGTTTTATCGCCTTGCTGTTGCGCACCGGGTGCCGCGTCCCGGGAATCGTAAATTAATCGTCAAACGTGTTGCTTTATCACTCTACTGTGCTAAAGTATCGAACAACGAACGCACCAGGCGGGTCGTTCCTGGTCGCTCGTGGACGAACGACCGACCGATAAACGAACGGTTGCTGAACGAATCGCCGGCGGGTGGCATCATGCGCTAGGGTGGAAGGACGCGCGCCTTTGGCACAAAGAGAAGGCGCGCGATTAGGAGCGATTAATCTTGCGCAGGCCGAAGCGTACGAGTTTTCGGACTTGCGTGGTTTTGCTTGCGGGCTACTGCCTGCAAGCGTAGGTAACGAAAGGTAGGGACATTCGCATGAACTACGTGACGCCTTCGGGCTTTCGCGACGTGCTGACCGACGAGGCGGTGCTGCGCGAGCAGGCTGCCCAGGCCGTGCAGGCGAACATGGCGGCGAAGGGCTATCTGCCCGTGGAAACGCCCACGCTCGAGGTGATGAACGTGCTGCAGGCCGGCGGTCGCATTCCCGGTACGCCGTTCAAGCTGTTCGATGCGCGCGGCGATCTTCTGGCCATGCGTCCCGATGTCACGTTGCAGATCGCGCGCATGTGCGCCACGCGCCTGGCCGGCCAGCCCGGCCCGTTTCGCTTCCGCTACATGCAGCGCGTGTTTCGCGAGGCGGAAGGTCAAACGCAGGCCGAGCCGCGCGAGACCACGCAGATGGGCGTCGAGCTGATCGGCGAAGCGGGTGCGGCGGCAGACGCCGAGGTCGTGGGCTTGTTGGCCGAGTCGCTTGAGCTGGCCGGCGTGCGCGATTTCAAGATCGCGCTTGCGTCGGTAAGCGTCTTGCGCGCGCTGCTGGCAACCTGCGGCGCGCCCGAAAGCTGGCGCGCCGCTGTGCTCGACGCGTACCACACTTCGAACTTCGTCACGCTCGACGAGCTGACCATAGGCGCTGGCGCGCAGGGTGTGCCGCCGGTGTTTGCCCAGGCCATCGACAAGCTTGCGCGCATTCGCGGCGGGCGCGAGGCCATCGCCGAGGTGCGCTCGCTTGTGGCGCCGCTTGGGTGCGAAAGCGGGTTGGACAGCCTGGAGCGCGCTTACGACCTTCTGGAGCAGGCGGGCCTGGCCGACAGCATCCAGGTGGACTTCTCCGTCATGAGCAGCTTCGACTACTACACGGGCATCGTGTTCGAAGCCTACGCGCCGGGGTTGGGCGCGCCGCTGGGAAGCGGCGGTCGCTACGACAACACCATCGGTGCGTATGGCGAAGGCCGCCCCGCCGCCGGCTTCGCGTTCTTCTTGGAACGCGCCATGGCCGCCGCGGCACAGGCTGACGAGCGCGCAGCCGCCGGTAGCGCCGCCCGCCCGCTGCGCATCGCCGTGCCGAAGGGGTCGCTCAACGCCGACTCCATCGTATGCTTGGCAGCGTGCGGCCTTGACGTCACCGGCCTTGACAACCCCGGCCGCCAGCTCATCATTCGCAACCCCGGCGTGGAGTACATCATCGTGCGCCCCTCCGACGCGCCGGCGTTCGTGGAGCTTGGCGCGGCCGACTGCGGTATCTGCGGCGAAGATTCCCTGGTGGAAGCGCAGCCCGATGTGGTGGAGCTTGCCGACCTGAAGTTCGGCGCCTGCCGCTTCATCGTGGCCGAGCCGGCTGGCGCCGCGGAGAAAACCGCCGAGCACTATCGCCGCCTGGGCTCCATCCGCATTGCCACGAAATACCCCAACATCACGCGCGCCCACTACGCGAAAACGGGCACGCAGGTGGAGATCGTGAAACTGCACGGAAACATCGAGCTGGCACCATTGACGGGGCTGGCCGAGCGCATCGTCGACATCACGGCCACCGGCACCACGCTGCGCGAGAACAACCTCGTCATCGTGGAAGACGTGCTGGCATCCACGGCCCGTTTCTTCGCGAACGGCACGTCCATGCGCACCGACCCGCGCATCGTCGAGCTGGCCGACGCCATGCGCGCCGGCGCCGCCGAGGGCAAGTGGGAGGCCACGGTCATTGCCGGCGGCGTGCAATCGCCGGCCGAGCCGCAAAGCTAGCAAACCCCGCCGCCGCGCCGCGGGACCGCCGAAAAGGAAACGGTGGGCCGCAGCCGTGTTTGGCGCTACCATAGCAACGCGCGCTTTTGCGCACCGAACAAGGTAAACAGCCGGAAAAGCCCGGCAGGACATAGAAAGAAGGAAACCATGCGTCGCGTCATCCTGAAAACCGGCGAGCAATTCTCCAACAAGCACCTCAAGCGCACGGGCGCGTTCAACGCCCAGGCCATGGCTGCGGCCACTAGCATCATCGAGCAGGTGCGCGAGCAGGGCGACGCGGCTCTGCGCGAGCTCACCGAGAAGTTCGACGGCGTGAAAATCGACGACTTCCGCGTGCCGGCCGAGGCCATCGAGGCTGCGGCGGCGCAGGTGGATCCCAAAACCGAGGCCGCGCTGCAGAAGGCTGCGAAGCAAATCCGCGAATTTCACGAGCGCCAGGTCAAGCAGAGCTGGTTTTCCGTGCGCGAGGACGGCGCGCTGGTAGGCGCGAAGGTCACGCCGCTTGAAAGCGTGGGTATCTACGTGCCCGGCGGCCGCGCGCTCTACCCGTCCACCGTGCTTATGAACGCCCTGCCCGCCGCCGTTGCCGGCGTCGAGCGCATCGTGTGCGTCACGCCGCCCACGAAGGACGGTTCCATCGACCCGGTGGTGCTTGAGGCATGCCGCCTGGCAGGCGTTACGGAAATCTACACGGTCGGCGGCGCACAGGCTGTGGCCGCGCTGGCTTACGGCACCGAGTCCATCGAGCCGGTATGCAAAATCACGGGCCCGGGCAACGCGTTCGTGGCCGCGGCAAAGAAGATCGTTTCCGGCGATGTGGGAATTGACATGATCGCCGGCCCGTCCGAGGTGTGCGTCGTGGCCGATGAAACGGCTAATCCGGCCATGGTTGCCATCGACCTGATGGCTCAGGCCGAGCACGACCCGCTGGCAAGCTGCTACCTGGTCACGTTCGACGAGGAATACGCGGACAAGGTGGAAGCGGCCGTCGAGCAGCACATGAAGTCCACCACGCGCGCCGAGATCACCACGGCATCGCTGGCTGACCAGGGCCTTATCGTCATCTGCGACTCCATGGAGCAGGCTATCCAGTCCGTCAACGTTATTGCGCCCGAGCACCTGGAGCTGCACTTCGACGGCGCGTTCGAGCAGCTTGGCGCCATCCGCAACGCCGGCGCCATCTTCGTGGGAGAGTGGACGCCCGAGGCCGTTGGCGACTACGTGGCCGGCCCGAACCACACGCTGCCCACCGGCGGTACGGCCCGCTATGCTTCGCCGCTTTCCACCGACGAGTTCATCAAGCACTCCAGCGTCATCCAGTATTCCGCGAAGTCGCTGGCCAACGACGCCGA
>ERZ1034962.697-NODE-697-length-13870-cov-5.678248_pt1 | contig 13870 bp, 20 predicted proteins | sample MGYA00520696_ERZ1034962 | MGnify/ENA primary metagenome ERZ1034962 (study PRJEB33766, sample SAMN09781770) | gut metagenome | biome: gut microbiome | host: Homo sapiens | place: Madagascar | study: EMG produced TPA metagenomics assembly of the PRJNA485056 data set...
CCGGGGTGTCCCAGCTGATGGCCCACGCCCGGTATGCCGGGGCTTTGTAAACCTTCCCATCTGCTTTCAGGTGGCAGGCGGGCTGCTGGTTCCGCAGGAAAATGGAGCCATTGCAGATAGCGTCCCCGCCAGCCTCCGCCAGCATCTTTTTCAGGTTGGCCGTGGTGGAGCAGAGACGCCGCCGATTGAAATAGATTTTCAAAAATTGGAGGTCGGAGAGCGGGACAGTGCCCGCTCTCGTCGTCATGTCCCGGCCTCCTGCTTGCCCTCGTCGCTGGCCTGCCGGATGGCGTCCAGCATATTCTTCACAAAGGCCGGGTAGGGAACGCCCATAATGGCCGTGTTCTCTAAAATACTCAATCCCTCATTGGCGATGAAGAACATACAAACCGCGTCTCTCACAAAGTCGCTGGATGTAGCTTGGTCTAACAGCGCCCCCATCCAGACAAGCGCCAGTTCTACGCACTTCTTCGCAAGACCCTTGAAGCCTGCATCGGAACTCAGCGCCCCGGTGCTGCTCTTCCCGGACTTGTGCCAGATCGCCGCCACCAGCCAGCCCGTGGCGTAATCCAGCACCATAAAGCAGATCAGCACTTTCAGCGCCATATCCAAGCCGCCCAAAGCCTGCGCGATGACGGAGCCGGTTGTTGCCAGCGCCGCCAGAATCAGATTTTTAATATGTACTGCGTTCATAGCTTTTGCCCTCCCTGCGCAGTGCTTCAGCGGTTCACCCGCACGGCCTTTACCGGGTTTCCGTTGGCGTTGTAGGTCACCTCATAGCGGCCCTCGGCAACGGTCACGGTCATGGTCTGGCCCGCCAGCTCCGGCTTGTACCGCATGATGTCACAAAGATGCTTCACGTCCTCCGGCTCGGTCTCTGCGGGGATGAAGCCCTCAGCCATTTCTTTCTCAGACCAACCGGCGATACCACCGTCGGGGTTTAAATGGAAGTTGGCACCGGCCTCCTTCAGCTTGGTGTTGATAACCTCGATGCTCTCGCCGTTCTTCTTGCCCTCGTTGATGATGCTCTCGTAGATCTTTTCCATGGTATGTACCCCTTTCAAATTTACGGTTGATTATTCAACCGGTTTCAACTGTTCGGTTGATTATTCAACCGGTTTCAACTGTTCGGTTGATTATTCAACCGGTTTCATTTGTATCTGTGGGTCCTGCCGGAGGATTAAACCTCCGGCTTTTTCTCGCCCAAAATTTCCTCCGCCTCGGCCTCGGTGATAACGCCTTTTTCCACGGCGCTGCGCACCATGTCCCGGCTCCAAAGCCCCTGCGCGTACCATTTTGCGATTTTGTCTTTCATAATCAGCCCTCCAAAAGTGTGTCGGTCATCATGGCGGTGTAAGTGCTCTGCGCCTCAATGCGGTCGAGCTGGGTCGGCTCCGGCGTTGTCTCCGGCTCCGGCTCCGGCACCGTCCCGGCAGTCATCTTGACCACAACATTGCCCTTTACCTCGATGTCCACAAAGGGAAACGTCTCCGGCACGGCCATTCCCGCCGGTATCTCCGCCCAGCCGGGAGGCGGAGCCTTAATTGCGCTGGAGGTCTGGTTGTTGTGCGCGCCGTTGGACAACGGCGTGATCTCAATGATTTGCATTTTTACCCCTCCTCACTAAAAAAAGCAGCATAGGCATATTTTTTAGCTTTGTTGCACATTGCCCCGACGTAAATATCTCTAACGGGGGTCCACTTTAAGGTTATATTTGAGCCGCTTGCTGATACAATGAGGTCTTGTGCGCTAAATATATTCTCGGAGGTTGTAAATGAGTTTGTCCCGTATATTGCCATTTTTCCGGCGGACGGGAACAGTATACACAAGCCGCCATCGTAATTGTTTGTCATTTCCTCAATTTGGAACACAAAAACTATTATTGGCTTTTTGGCAAAAACAAGTGACCGACTATGCGACGAGCCATATCCGCCGGTGCCCGTATACGTCCCGATCTCAATGCTTGCCGCCCCCGCAATTTGCTTTAAGGGGATATTGACCATATTCCCCAGCACATCCACCAGCCCCGGCTCGTCCTTAAATGTGGTATCGGGAGTGTAATAGGGATTGATTGCGGACGGAGCGGCTTGCGAATGGAAGCAGAAAACGCCGTTAATGTATGCCATGCTCCCCTGCTGCGATGCCACGCCATCCGTAATGCGTTTAAAATTAAGTCCATCAAAGCTCACAAGAGACTCAATGCTAAATTTAATGAGCACATTGACATCACTGCACGCAAGCTGCTGCGTAATGGTTGTGGGATTTGTGCCGCTCGATTGATAATTTGCATCGGACAACTGCCACGCTTTTAGGTCCTCGCTGTGCGCTATGCCATACGCGGAATACACAAAATATTTTCCTTTAAATTTTACAAAAGCAACGTTTTCGATTGTGTTTGACAGGTCCGCAGACGTAAAAACCGTTTCAAAACTATCAGATTTGAGCTTAAAGACCTGAATTTTTTTGGAGACGGGGACTGCAATATAGAAGCCATCGGGACCGTCAATGCCATTGTTAAACGTTGGCTGGCTTGACGCTGACGTTCCGAGGCTGTATGTGCTTTCCCAATTTTCCGCATCGCTGCTCAAATACACTTTGCCGTATATGTCGATAAGGACAAATTTGCTCAGATAATTGCTGTAAAACAGGTTGTACGCAATGTTAGTTAGCGATAGCGTGCACTTTAAAGTCCATGTAGACAGATTTTGCGTAGTATAAATAATTGCCTTGTATGGGCTTGATGTAATGGGAATCAGAAGATAATATGTGTTACCCACATACACAATTCTGTGTCTACCACCATAGTTATAACCACCCGATACAGTTGGGATTGTAAATGTTGTCCATGTTTTTCCGTCCGTTGACATGACTGCGGTTGTACCGCTAATTGGGAACGAAAAAAGGATGTTGTTTGCAACCGCAATTTGCTGCCACACTGACCCGCTGACGTTGGGCACAGTACCCTTTTCCCAATTTTGTCCCGCGTACACATCTACAACCGGATAGGTGCCCTCCAATACGCTCTTGCTCAGCACATCCAGCACCTCATCCGGCACAGCGCCGGTGTCCTTGCCAAACTTGGCCGCCGTGGTGTCCTTAAGCAGCGTGGCCTTGTTCAGCGGCGTTCCCTCCTGCGTGGGCTGGTCCGCCCGGGCCATATCAAAGGTGTTTTCCTGTCCGGCCACTGGGGTCAGCGTCACCCGCCCCGGGTAAAGTGGTACTCTGTCTTGCATATTGTCTCCTTTCAGGTCTCTCCGGCGTACAGATCGCCGGAGAAAAACCACGCCTGCTCCATGTTGGTAATAAGGGTGTCGAGGTCCTGCAAAATGCGCTCAATGTCGTTGGCCTTGAGGTAGTCTAAAAACCGCATGGTTTCCGGCGTCTTCGGCGTAGACGCCAGTACGGCAATGACCGCCCGCAGATTGGCGATATTGAGCCGGTATGTCTCCATCTGGCTTGCAGTCGGCGTGTCCGATTCGGACCAGTCCGCCTTTGGGCTGACCGCCACGGCGTAGCCATAGCCGATGAACCGTTCCGCCAGATACCGCACCGCCTCGCCAACCCGGTTGAGGTCAGAAACGTTGTAAAACGTCCCCGGCCCCCGATTGGTAATAAGTGTGGAAAAATCAAACGCCATACGCCCTCCCGTGTCCGAATCGGACCGCTCACTTGTCATAGTAGACCACCACGCACCCGTGGACGCCCATGCTGGGCGGCTCCGGGTCTCCGGGATAGTTGTCAACAACTGTAACTTGTACATCTACCCAATAGTAGCTTCCGTCCTCTGCTTTGCAGCGTTTTTTCCGTGTCTCTTGGTGTCGGTTTCCCTTCACGCCGCCGATGCCCCGGATGCCGCCGTTGCCGCTGCCGGGAATGGGATTTTTTACCCCGTTCCGCCCGTAACTTTCCCCGCTCCGCACGTCCGTGTAGCCGTTGGCGTAGCGCGTCATGATTTGGCCTCCGCTTTGTAGACAACGGTGTTGGAAAGCGTGATGTCCATTTTGTTCAGGTTCCCGGTCAGCAGCGTTCCCCACGGGGTGTAAATGCTGACGCAATCGCCCAGCTTTTCACCGTCATAAACGATTTTTGCGGAGATTGCATCGCGGCGCTGGTAATAGTCATAGACGCGCTGCGCCGCCGCTTGCCCGATGTCTGTTGAAACCAACGTTGCGTCTTTAATTTCCTTGACATTAACCTTGTCCGTGGCGATAACATCGGGATTGCTCACGGAGTACACCGTTTTAGTGTCGGTGTATTTCTGGCCGTTGATTTCCACGTCCCCGCTGCTGCTTGCGGCGTAAGTGTGCGCCACAACGGAAACTTTGGTCACAACGGAAGATGTCTTGACGCTTGCGCCGGTAAATGTCCTGTCCTGCGGGATTGTCTCCGCAGCAGACGGAAAATTAAATACCCGGATAACCTCTCCACCGTCTGTGGCAAGGCACACGCCCCATGCGAAAATGACTTGCTGTATGGCGGAGCGGCTTGTGCCGGACTGGATAACGCCCTTTAGCGTTGCGCCCGTTACACCGTCTGCATATTCCACCGTAAACGGCGCACAGAGCGTTTCCAGCAGCGTCTTTGCGCTGATGCCGGATAGATACGCACCGCCAGAAAATGGCGTATCATCCAGCACGCCTAAAGCGTCCTTGCAGTCGATTTTGTATACCCGGTCGCTCTTGCGGTCGCTACCGTCAATGTAGTACACGCCCAGCGTCTTACCGTTGTTCTGTACTTCTACCGGCTGTTTGAGCTGGAACAGGTAATCCACATCTTCCAAACTGTCCAATGTCCATTTGAATGTGGAAATCGGAAGCTCAATCGCGCCCTCGTTCATCTGGTTTGTAATGGACGCTGCCCGCAGCTCATTCATGCCAAACGTGCGTGTTACACCAAACACAATACGGTCCAGCTTTGCCCTGCGGAGCGGCACAGAGGTCTTTTCAATGGTCAGCACGATTTTGTCATAGCTTTCCACGCGTTTAGAGCAAAAATAGTTGACCGCGTTCGGCTGATATTCCTGCTCCGCTTTTAGCGTTGTCCCCTGATACCATTGCAATTTGACCTGAGAGCAATATTCGCCGGTCGATTCTTCACCGATGAGGCTGACGCCCATGCTGGAAAACTGTTTGGAAAATGTAATGGTAATGACCGGGTTCGCTGTAAACGTGCCATCTGCTCCGGAAATATCCGTTGACCAAAACGCAATCACGCTTTCTTCCAAAAATCGGTCAAATGTCCCGTCCAACGCCCAGCGGTTATGTTCCAGCGTGATGATTTTGCCCGGTGATACGCCGGGAGGGAGCTTTTGCAGAACGCTTTCCGACATAGCGCCGGTTGCCGCTACTGTGGCGTTTTCTTCAGCGCCTACCGCAACATCGCGGTAAATGACTTTTGTTTTTGCCATGCGTCACCTCACGGCTTCACTTGCGCGTCCATGGGGATAAAATTCACTTCGATTTCGCCCCAATAATTCACACCATCTTCAGCCTTTTCGATGTCCTGCGAGGCGCTGGTGTAATACGCCTCATAGGAAATCGTGGTCTGTCCATCCGCCGCCTCCAACATTACGGAATCATCTACACTGTGCTGGAAAAGGTACTCCCAAAATTCATCCAGCCCTGCGTAGTTATCCCCCCGCCGAAACACTGTGATTTTATGACCGAGGTACGAGCCTATAACGTCTCGTACCATTCGCCCGGTCATCACACGCCCCGCATTTTCACCGTCAAGGACGTTAAAATATCGGTTGTATTTGGAGATTGCCACATCGGCGTCAAATACCTTGCCATTCAGTTTAATGTAACTCACATTACACCTCCGCCAGATTGACGCCAATACGGTTGCTTTCGGACTTGTTCAGGCGGTACACAATGCGGCCCAGCGCCTCATCATCCAGCATCAATACAGCTTCACTCTGCCCGCCATAGCCACCCTCAGAGAGCGCCTGACGGAACGCCTGAACCATTGTGCTGAGAGGCGTCTCAATGTTCGTCCCCTGCTTTTGGTCTCCCAGCACCGCCAAGAACTCCCTGTTCGGGGGAATGACTGCGCCGGTAGCCAGCTTCGGCAGCGGGATTGTGGGAACATTGATGTGGCCTACATGGTGATAAAATGTCCCCGTCAGCTCCGCAAGGCTGTTTGCCGCGTCTACCAGCTCATTAAGCGCGTCAATCGCATTGTTCACGCCCTGCTGCAACGTGGTCAGGATATTGTTCCACTTGATTGTGAACGTCCGTCCCATGAGAGACCAGAAATTCGTCCACAGCTCAGAAAACGTTGTGCGGAACTGCGAAAAGCCTAACAGGAAATTTGTCTGCCATGTGTTGAACGAAACATCGAGGCTGTCAAGCAGCGTTTGGAACACCTGAAGCACAAGGCCCTGACTTTCGGTAATGCCGTTTGCCATGCCTTGCATGAGGTAATCGCCCATTTGCGCCGTTTCGGTGGAGGGGGAATGAATACCGAGAACATCTTTCAGCTTGTCAATGATGCCGGTTCCCCAATTCTGGATAGTGTCTTTTGCTCTGCTTAGACCACCCAGAACAGAATTGCTCCACCAATTTTTAATCTGCTCCCAGCTTGTTTTCAGTGCATCAAGCATTGCGTTCCAGTTTGGCTTGATTGCAACGGCCAATCCGGCAGAACCGGCCAAAAGCAGGCCAAGGCCCAACGGAATACCGGCTCCGCTAAACAGCAGGATTGCACCAAGTACAAGCAGCGCAGAGCTTACAAACGCTGTCACAGCGCCAATAGGGCCGCGCATTAGCTCTTGTACGGTATTCCAGTTTGCCGCTACAGCCGTTGCAAGGCCGATTGCGCCGACAATTATCATACCGATACCAAGTCCAATGTTGGCCCCGGAAAACGTCAAGATTGCGCCAATCACAAGCAGTGCGCCGGATATTAGCGCGGTAATTGCTCCAATGGGGCCTTCCAACAGTGACTTAATTGTGTCCCAATTCGCCGCAATGGTTGCCGCCATGCCAAGCGCACCAACAACCATAAGGCCAAGGCCAAGGCCGATATTTGCGCCAGAAAACAGCAGGATTACGCCGATTTCAAGCAGCGCGACACTCAACAGCGCCGTTAATACGCCAAGCGGGCCTTGCAGCAGTGCCTTGATTGTGTCCCAATTTGCAGCGATTACAGTTGCTAACCCAATCGCACCGGCAATCATTAAACCCAAACCTACCGGGATATTGGCCCCGGAGAAGACAAGCAGTGCACCGATGACAAGCAGCGCCCCCGATACAAGCGCAACAACCGCGCCTAACGAGCCTTGCAATAGCTCTTTGATTGCTTCCCAATTTGTAGTAACTGCGCCCCAAATTGCCAATGCGCCCAGCGCCATTAAGCCAATGCCAAGCGGGATATTAACGCCGGAAAACGTCAGGATTGCGCCCAGCGCCAAAAGCGCCGCACCGGCAAACAGCGAAACAATCGCGCTGAGTTGGTCATTGATGCTTGACGCAAAATTGGGAGCTGCTGACCCTGCGCCCCCGGAATTATCGCCGGAGATTTTATTGATTTCATCAAACGATGCAAGGGACTTGCTTGCCTTTTTAGCCGCTCCGCCCACACCTTTTAATGCGTTTTGCTCGTCATATAGATTTTCGGCGGCTTGTGCGCTTTCTTCAACTGTTGTGCCGAAAATCATAGATACAAGCTGAGATACAGCATTAACTACGCGGGTAATCACGTTGACCAACAGCGTAAATGCTGGTATAATCAATTTTAGAATAGGCTGTGCAAGTGTCCGCAGCGCCCCTTTGAGCTTTGCAATGGAGGCCATTGCTTCATCATTGGTCTGGATTGCGCTCCAAACATAATCTTTCAGGGACCGCAGCGCCTTTGTGATTAAAGTAAACACAAACACGCGCCGCGCAAGGCCCTTAATGCGGTTAATGAATTTTTGTATGCGCTTATCCGCTTCTTCAGCCGCATCAGACATATTATTTGTTTCTTCTGTTGCGCCCGCTAATTGTGCGGACAAATCTCCCGCTCTATCGCTCATTCGTTCAAGGTTTCGGGTATCTTTGGCAATGGACGCGTCCATGGTCTCAACCTTTTTTTGCACACCGTCCCATTCCTTTTGTAATGATGCTACAGTCTGCTCCTGCTCTTTTAATGCGGCAGATGAAACAAATTCGTTGCCGCTTTGCATTTCTGCGAGCTTTGCTTTTGCGGCGTCAAGGTTTGCGGCAAGCTGCTTTGACTGTTCCACCAGCGGCATTCTCTGCTGTTTCTTGTCGCTGATTTTATCGTTAAGCGTATCGATTTTTTTAGTCAGCCGGTTTAATTCAGTTTGGGCCTCTTTATCGTCGATTTCGGCTTTAATAATAAGAGAGCCATCCGCCATAAAATCACCGCCTTACTTTTGCTAAAATATAAAACTAAATTTGGGAGGGTGTATCATGATAAACTTTAACAAGAACTCTGTTTGGAACTTAAAACCGATTGATGTTTCTGCCGTTCGTTCAGAAGTTACGGGGCTTCTCGTATCCGGCGAAGAAATTGTGTGCGCCTTTAAAACCATTCGGGACCAGATTGTTTTTACAAACAAGCGCATCATTTCCATTGATGTTCAAGGCATTACCGGCACAAAGAAATCATTTTCTTCTTTGCCATATTCAAAAGTCCAGTTCTTTGCAATTCAGACCCCCGGCATTATGGAAATGGTCCCTGACGCTGAACTGTTTTTAATGTTTTCCAGCGGTTTTACGGCAACATTTGAGTTCAAAGGCAACGTTGATATTGCCGAAATCGGAAGGATGATTTCAAATTACGTTCTTGCATAACTCCGCCGCCCTCATAAGAGGGCGGTTTTTTATACCCACTTGCTGATAATGTCCTCGTCCTGCGCGGAATACTGCTTCTTAAAATCAATCAAATTGCGGTTCTGCTTGTAAAATTCTTGCTCCGCTTTATCCAGCTTTTTACCCTTCGCTTTCTTACTGCGAATGCTGACAACCTGAGAAAATGTACATTCCCCGATTTCCTGATACGCTGAAATAAACGTAAACCAATGCACCTTTTCGGCGCGGACTTCCTTGTTTAGCACCCGGTTAATGGGCGCGACAATCAACGGGAAATCCTGATGCCAGTCCATTAGCTTAGGCCCGCGTTTCTCTGCCAGCTGTTCTTCTCCGCAGTTCATGAACTTAACGCACTGCCTTATGGCTTCTTCATAATCGCTCTGCGGCATTTCTGAAAAGGCCGGGTAAAAAATGTCAAGCATTGCTTCAGCCTTGTCCTGCTCCGTCAAATTCGGGTCAGAAAGGGCCTCAAAGATTGTCAGGATGTCCCGATAATCTGAGCGGATTTCGTATTCCGTTCCGTTGACCTCTACAGAGGTCGGCAGGTCGAAAATCATTTGTGATACTTCTTAGTGTACTTGCTAATGCGGGGATTGGTTGCTTTGCTTTCGCGGGCAAAGGTGGTGTCCACTTCATCCATGATAGAGAGCATCAGGTTCGCCCACGCCGGCAGACCGTCCGCCAGCGCGTACACGTTCATTTCGCCAAACAGGGCCGTGCAGATATCAAAGCCGAACACGTCATTGATGATGTCGCGCATTTCCTCATCCATTTTGCGGGCCGTTTCAAACACTTCCCGCTTATTGGCGGTCTTTTCAACCTCTGCCTTATATGCGTCCTGTTTCTTATCGAGGGTATCGAAAGCGTTAAACAGCTTTTCCACAAAGCCGCTGTCGGTCGGGTTAAACGAAAACTGGCAGCTCCCGTTGATGTTGTAAGTAACTAAGCCAGTATCAACAATAAGGTCTTTCATAGTTCCTCCAAATTGGGGCGGGTCTTTGCCCGCCCCTTTTGTTTTTAGGTATCAGCCGTAAACTCGATTGCGCCGCCGCTGCCCTTGCTGATGGTGCCGGTCTCACGCTCGCCGCCGTATGTGACCTCAATATCACTTGCCAGCATATCGCCGCCAGCGCCGCCGTTGGTGGTCAGCAGCACGGAAGAAGATTTCCAGCGCTCCGCAAAAGGCTTGCCCTCCGTGTCTGTCAGATACAAGTGTGCAATAAGGATGTCCTGATTGAGCGCTTCGGAGATGCTGCGCCGCACGATTGCCATATCAAGGATATGGTTCAGGACCGCATCACCGGCAATCAGGTTATTGCCGGAAAACGTCTGCGTTGCGGTGGGGGTCTTTGCGGTTACATGGGTCTCGCCCAAAATGTCCGTTTTGGTCTCCTGAGAATAGTCATATTCCACGGAGCTGTCTTCGACTGTACGGCCCATAGGAGACCACACAGGGGCGGAACTCGTGCCGGTGTTCAGATACGCAATCATTAAGTCACGGGCTGCGCTCTCACCGGTATTGCCCTTGATTGTATATTTTGCTGCCATTTAAACATTCACCTCGTATGTCAGTTTTAGAGGTACATAGTAGTCCTCGTATTGGTCAGACGTTGCGCCCAAATATGACGCAAATGCCGATGCTTCAATGCGGATTGCCCGCCTGTTTTCGCCAATATCCGGGCGCTGTGTCTGCGCCCAATCTGCAAATTTGTTCAGCAGCTCCACCGCTTGCAGGCGTTTATCATCACTGGTTCCGGGCGGCGAAATCTGGTAATGGATTTCAAAGGAGTATTCGGCTTGATATCCGCCGCAAATGTACTTTTTCGTGATGGTCGCGCCTTTTACTGAAGAAAGGGCCATTCCTACCGTCTTTGCCGCAAAATACTCGTACTTGATAAGCACAATATCGTCCGGCAAATCGGGGAATTGATTGGCCCAAATCATCATCAAGCGGTCAAGGTCTGCCTTTTCGCTGCTTGATGCCAGCGTTACGGGTTTGTTATTTAAGCTCACGTTTCACCGCCTTTTCCGCTACACGCAGCCACTTTTCAATGTTTTGCGCCTTGGATGCCTCAAACCAGTGAGAGCAAGTGCCGGGTCTGTGGAAAATCAAATCTTTTTCCGGTACTGCCGGAACTTTTGTCGCTCCTTTTCGTGCAAACGAGCTTTTTGTAAGCGGGTCAACATAGAGCTTGCCGTAGTACAAATACCGGGCATACGGACCGGGATAAATGATTTCATTCCCCGTGACCCTTGTACGTGCTCTTAAAGACCCGGTTAGCATGGGTACAAACGGGGCTGTGTCCTTTTCTACCTGCATAGCCAGCGTGTGTTCTGCGCGGCTACAACTATTCGCAACGGCCTCTCCAATGGCCTTTATTCCGTCAGTGTGAACAGTGAATTTAAGGGCCATATTAGACGCCCCCAACTTGCCAATGCTGCATATCCGCGCTGCCAAAGTCTTTCATGTCAACCTTTGTGACCGTGTAGCAATCGTCCTGTGAAAACACAGTATTTTCTTTGTCACTGACAAATTCGCCTTTCACAAAAAACGTTGTCCCGCCGTTTCCATCGATTGAAAGCGTCCACAGCCCGGTTTTATCTTCTGCGCTGTAAAACGCTTGCGGGCCTGCGTAAGTCTTTGGCTTGCCGGTAAATCCGTCCACAGCTTCCACAGAGAACGGAATATATAGGTCAACCGCGTCTGCACCCTCTAAGCCGCTTTCCCGCACATTGACCGCTTTAGACGCTTGCAGCATGACGCCCCGAAGAATGGTCACGTATAGATTTTCAACGGGCTTAAACGTTGTGGGGTCGGTCTCACTAACTGAGTTGTAAATCGTTACAGTGTGGGGGGTGTACATCTGCAACCTCCTCTGTAAAGCAAACCGGTATAGGAAAGATATTCATTGCACGTTTCCGCCAGCAGCTTTCTTGCGCTGTCCGTGGTAGTCAAGGCAGACAGGGCGCTTTCACCGCCTGTGGAAAGAGTGCGGGAATAACTGCCTACCGTTTCGCTTTTGACCTCCGCGTCCGTTGCCGCCGCATCCGAAAGGCGCTTGTTCGCCAGCTCGTTTGCTTTTTCAATGACCGCGTATTTGTCAACCAGCGCACAGCAGCACATTTTGACCTCATCCATATTGGCGTTGTCTTTCGCCCGGTTCTGCGTGTAGTAATTGAGAAAGGAGCTGGCCCGCACAACAAGACGCGGAAAATCTTTTTCACTCACAGCCCCCATATAGGTTCCGAAGTAATATCCGTAATCAGCGTATGTCATACGAGTCAGCTCCTTTTATCAGTCGGAAACCGTAACGGCTGCGGTGCCGGTCTTAGTTCCGTCCTGCTTAGACTTGGCAGTAACGGTAATGCTGCTCTTAGTTTCGGCAGCGTCAACAGTCAACACGCCATCTTCCGTGATGGTGGACTTAGTGCCGTTCTGGCTCCACTCGACTTCACCGTTGATAATGCCCTCACCGGTAACAGCCGCTTTAAACGCCTGAGTCTCGCCCTTTGCAAGCGTTGCCGTGGCGGGGGTAATGGTTACGGTGGAAATGTCGCCGCCCTTGCCGTACACGGAGAACGGGAACGGATTGGCCTTGTCTGCGTTGTAAGCGTTGATGGGGTTTGCAATTTCCCAGCCCAACCGCATAACGGCACGCAGCGCGACCATATCGTTCTGCATGAGGTTGTAGGTAATGGCCTTGGTAGTCGGGTCCTGAATGACGCCCTCAGAGAAAATCTTGAAAGTCATGTCCTGCCGGATGGCATAAACAAGCTGACTCCAATCGCCGACAATCATTTGTGCCTGCGTGGGGTCAAATGCGCCGTTCATGGGGAAGTACATATCCATGCCATCAAGGCCGTAGCGGGTAGCACCCTGCATATCGCTCTTGAAAATGGGCTGGCCGGTAGTGTCCTTCAGGCCACGCAGCTTGCCGCGCATCTGGATAGCGGACATAACGCCGTTGGGGTTAAATCCGTCCAGCTCAACCTTGGCAATCAGGCCGCCCTCGCCCATGATGTCGCTATAAACATCGGAGCTAATGGGGACGCCATTACCAGCGGCAACCGCAGCAGGCACAACGCCGGTGCGCCACGTGCTGGGCTTATTGGTGCCAAACAGGATGGCCGCGTCAATGACCTTGCCGAATGCCTCGGTCAGACGGGGCTTAACCTCGCCCCAGATGTCATAATCTGCATCGTCCAGAGCCGCTTCAGGAATGGGGACAATAACGGCGATTTCCTCGGCGTACAGTTTCTTCTTGTCCCACGCCATCTTCGTAGTCTGCTTAAACGCATCATTTGCGCCGCTGTCGGTGGCTTCGCCGTTGACAAAGTACGCAGAGGGCAGAGCATCAAGCACGTTGATGGTCTGCGTCTTGCTGGACATATTTGCCAATCTGCGGCCCATCCGCAAAACAGCAGACTCAGCGATAGCGCCCTGCATGATCTCACGGGTTACGGGTTCCGGGATAAGGCCGGAAAGTGCGGTACGGTCCAAACTTGCCATTTGTAACTCTCCTTTTTACTTCAGTGCGCCGCGAATGAGGCTATTCATCGCGGCATTTGTGTCAGATTTCTTTTCACCGCCGCCTGCCGGTGCAGACCAATCAAACTTGACCTTTTGGCGGTTTTCTGTGAGCTTATCCACGGCCTGTTCAAAAGTGGTTTTGTCATCCACCATCTTCAGCGCCTTAAATGCGATAAACTCCGCATCGTCCCCGGTCAGTCCCTTGCTCAAAACGTACTTGTCGCGCTTCATTTGCTCGATTTCAGCCTGCGCGGCAGTAAGGGCAGCTTTATTGTCCGCAAACTCTTTGTCGCGTTTCGCCTGACGCTCTTGCTCGGTCTGCTGGCTGTCTTTCCATGTGCGGTATGCGGTGATTTCTTCCTCGCTGGGAATGCCCTTCATTGCTTTTGCAAGCCGTTTGCCAATCATGGCGTCCACTTCTTCCTGCGTGAAGGTCTTTGCAGGAGGAGTCTCCGGCGCGGGAGCCGGGTTTGGATTGGGATTAGGGGTAGGTTCGCTCATGCTTTTTACCTCCGTTTAT
>ERZ1034962.698-NODE-698-length-13868-cov-4.055600_pt1 | contig 13868 bp, 14 predicted proteins | sample MGYA00520696_ERZ1034962 | MGnify/ENA primary metagenome ERZ1034962 (study PRJEB33766, sample SAMN09781770) | gut metagenome | biome: gut microbiome | host: Homo sapiens | place: Madagascar | study: EMG produced TPA metagenomics assembly of the PRJNA485056 data set...
CCCGCTCCGATCTTCGCGGGAGCCAATAGAATGTGCACCAGAAAATGCCCTGGTAACAGCAGTTATTAGTTTAGCGAGATTAAGCCGTAAACAAAGGAAATGTCCCTGAACAGTTCCAACAATTAGGTGTAAATCGTTTTGTCAATCGGTGAAAGGAGGAATCTGTCAGCGTTGAACAAAACTCAAATCGCCGACGAGCTCGCTCATCATCGCAGGCTTTTCAACGCCACAGTTGCTTAGGGGCTGCTTACAAAGGAGTTTTAAGAGATTGTATTAAGAAGTCGGGTGGCATTTCTCATGCTAACTATAAATGCGGGGTTAATAAATTGCTATTGAAATATACTGATTCTGAAACTTCTAATTGCAATTGAACCGACTCGCTGGTTAGCCTGGTTGATAGTGAGCTGAATTGGAAGCAGATGGTTGGAAGAATATGCAATACGGGGCAACGGCATTCGGGGACATCATCCCTAACGCCACCTAAACTAAATGTTAAAAATAGCAAATAGGCCGTGTTGGCTAATTCCGACATGGCCTATTTGCTATTAATGAATTATAGCTGAGCTAGCATCTCGTTGATATCCCTACTGAACTTGGCATTCTTATCGGCACGATCAAGTTCGACTTTCCGTCTCTTTACTTCTTCTTCGTGAGCGCGCTTACGCTCGTTATTAACCATTCGCACATACTCGTTGTTCGCCCAAGTTACTGCATTCGAGACATATTCGACGGTGCCTCTAGCTCTTTCTTTGTTATAGCCAACATTAAAAACCTTAATTATTCTCCCTGTGATTTCGAACCAATTCGGATCAAGATGGAATCCATCGGTGCAAAAGGATCTATGCCTAAAACTCTTAAAGATTGTCAGCCACTGTCCACGAAGATCATCGCTCATCTCAAAATAGATTGTGCCGTCATCCCATTTCTTTTTTATGATTCGCATTTGAAGAACGTCAGAGGTGTCAATAATCGACTCTTCTGATTGTTTCGATGCGAGTTTGGTATCGGCTGCTTTTGATAGCACTTCGATATCGAGCAGCACGGACTCTATGTTCGCATAGCGATCGCTAGGATTCTGCGCAATCATATGCTCTACGACTTCGTCTAAATAGGCGTATTCCGGGGCAACGTCTCCAATTCGTTTGTAGTTTGTTCCCTGGGGCACTGCCCCCGTAAACAGTTCATTAAGTATTAATCCATAAGCATAGATATCGCTTCGCTGATCGCATTTTCCGCCTTTTACTCGCTGTTCGGGTGCAGCATACTGAAAATTAGCCAATCTATCCGAGGCAACTGTCTCTACTGTTGCGCCCGGATAATGTGTTTCAATATGCGCTATACCGAAATCAGAGAGAAAGAGTCGATTTAGCTTGCCATCATAAAGCAGATTCTGGGGCTTAACGTCTCTGTGATAGTTTCCGTCTGAATAAAAGCATCTTAGTCCGTCCAATAGCTCAAGGAACATTTTTAACAGTATCGTGCTTGTAAATTCGCCAGGATTAGACATTAAATTTGCAAGGCTGCCGTTCATTAATGGCATCACATAAAATGGTTGCTTGCCATCGTCAGTAATTAAGCATCCGAAATCAACCGCATTTACAATGGACCTGCACTTACAGTCATGCTCAAATCGTGCCTCCTGAATAAAGCGCTTGAGCTTAGAAGTATTTCCGGCAGCTTCTGCATTCAATAGTTTGAGTGCATACCTCACTCCATCAGGGGTTTCGACCTCAAATACTGTGCCCGCTCCCCCATTTCCAATCGATTTAACTCTAGTGTAGGACTCAGTGAAAGTTTCGAAGACCTTTAATCTTCGAGTTGAGACAAGAGAGGGTTTATTCTGATTGAATTTATATGCTATAGCTTTATATGAAGGAACCACCATGGCATTACCGGATAAATCAAAATCTAGGTAGTTAAGAAAATCGCGGCGTTTAAGCTCCTTAAGGATTAGCGGATCAACATCAATAACTGTTACGCGTCCGCCATGACCGTCGTATAGCTTCATTATTTCTGAAAGCGTTTTTTCGAGCGTGCTATCGAGAAGATTGTTAAACATTCGATCCTCGCATCCGGACATCAGTCGCATTAACTAAATGATATGTAAAGTCGAGAGCAATTGATGAAAGATTAATCATTGTTATAACTAGCTTTCCAGGTGAAGCAAAACCTGTCGTTCGGCTTCTGGAAAGGCATTGTGTTCGATCATTCTTGCCGAGCTAATTCGTCCTAGGGTTGATTGCGCGGCTATCGTATCGCCAGCGCAGCTTTGTACCGTTCCTTCTACGATTTTGTGTCTCAGCTTATTTGGAATAGCCGAGACTCCCTCTTTGGTGATGGCGACGCCTGTAACTATTTTGGTTTCATCCGCGCCGCGATATGCGGTCTTACTGAGCGATAGAGAGTGCCCATACCGCTTAACGATTTGAAGAAGCTTCTTCTTAAATGCTGCAGGATTACTAAATGGCGTTTTGGACGAGAAAGTCAAGTCATCAACGTATAGAGAAAATCTGCAGCCATGATTACATGCGAGATTATGCAACTCGTTAAACATATCTTGATATGCAAAGAAAGCCACAAGCTGAGAGCATGGGCTTCCGGTTGGAATTACAGTGGAACCGTCCTCTAGCGTAAGTGTAGTTAAATCGCTAAGCAGGGAGGACACATCGCTGCTGCATTTAAATCTATCTTTGAAGAGCCGGTAGACGCGCTCCCGCGAACACGTGTCATAAAAAGCGTGCAAATCTGACTGAATAAAATAGACAGAGTGCTCATGGTATTTGCCGTTATCCACATGGCAGACGCCTTTGCATCCAGAGAATACCCAGTTTGGAATCGAAATTCTGCTCAGCAAGTTCTTTATGCGGCGTTGGACTTGCTTTAAATCGCTACAAGGATCGAAGATAGTTCGCAATCCCCCAGAACCTTTTTCAATTTCGCTGACGTTGTAATTGATGAAATCCTTGGCATGTAGGAGCGTAGAGTACTCCATCTGAAGAATCGTAGCGAGTTTACGCTTATTGCTTAACTTATACAGAGGACTCTGGTCAATTTTGTAGCCTCTACTTGCCATTGCTGTAAGCCTCGATCACTTTTGACATCAGGGAAGTGATGAATTTCTGGCCGGCTTTGTTCAGCTCTGCGTCCTCATAGTCTTCTGAAAAACGCACTAACGTCGATACGCGAAGACCGAATAATTCTGAATAGCGTTCAAGTAGATCCATAGAGACTTTTTTCTTCCCGTTTTCGATTTCGGAAAGATAGCTACTAGAGATGCCGAGCAATTCGCTCATTTCCTTGGCGCTGTATCCGTATATGCCCCGTAACCTTTTAAGCGTATTACCCAGCATTCCCCACTCTCCTTGCAGACTAAAAGGAGCTAAAAATCAAATACTGGGCGGGCTACCACGAGATGCTAGCAACCAGTCAACAAGCTTATGAGCTTGTGAAGCACTTCTAATAAAGCGCCAAGAAGCTCTAGGAGTCCTATTAGCGTTTGAAAGTCTTTCGGAGCCTTCTTACGCTTTTCAACTCGCAGCTTCACTCGAGGTCGGCCAGCAACATGACTGTTTCCGGAATCAGGTAACTTCTGTGCCATAAAGCACACCCCCTTTCTCGCTGCAGTTGCAGCGTCCCAAGGAAAGGAGAGGTTCTTCCGGTAACACCCGCCCAGCTTCGTGCGCCCGCGCATCCCAGCGCGGGCGCACCGGGTGAGCGGGGGTTTAGGTAGACCACCGAAGTGATCCGCGGCGAGCTCGCGCTCACCCTGGAATGGGAAAAGACCTTCGTGGCCAAGCAGTTATGGTCACGACTACCTTGGGTGACACTATAACACTTTGGTTAGCAAATAGCGAACGAAATTCGCTAACTACGTACCTGATTTACCAATTTCATAAAAACATCTCAACTACAAGTGTTACGGCCTATCTATTGTCCGTAACTCGTGAAGCGGCAATCAGCATCCTAGATTCTATCTATCGACTGGTCATACCCCTTGTCAAACTCCGCGTAACTGGTCATGCGATAGTTTGATATAGCAAGCTCATTGCAAAATATGCCAATATCATACTGCTTATCCTCGTTGGGATCGTACTCACAAAAGACCCATTCGGCATCGCGGTAGCGTGGGGCCAGAACGTCGCGGTAGTACGGCTTGTCAACTTTGTCGAACGAGTTGCCCATGATAATTACGGTATTAATCTTGGCAAGGGTGTCCAAGAAATGGTTAAGGGCGTCGTAGTTGCCCTCGATGTTTTTCCATGTATCCGCACAGCAATCGCATGCAACTGTTACACCCTGCTGAATAGTTGCACCATAAAAATCATCCATTCCATATTTGTCTTCAAGCATCTTCTGAAGCTCATTCGGATTATTGTCGGGAGAGCCAAATTGAAGAAGTTCGTTTTTATCCGAAACGCGGCCATGTATATGAAGGATCTTGTCTGGACGAACACCGTAGACATACTCCAGCGTTGGAGTGTAGTTAAAGGTAATGAACGAAGCAGCGCCCGGCAAATCAATCACGGGTTTTACTTTAGACACATCGACTGACTCTACCCATTCCCTAAAACGATCCCTGGTGAGCTGCTTCACGAATTCAAGACGCACCTGCAGCTCAATCCAGAAATCATCCCATCCTGGATTATCTTTGGATAAATCGGGTTGCGTGTACTCGAGTGTTTCATAACAAAGGTCGTCCCATTCAATGCCGAGTGACTCCTCAAGAGAGCTCCATCGACGATCACCCTCCTCCATAGAGCTGGATTTGCAGCAAAGATTGCTCTCGAGGTCGAGGCATTCTGTCGCGTAGTCAAATGATTCGAAGTCGGCAACCACTCGCTCATCATGGCCTAGCAGCCAGTCACGATAATCCGAATATCTGGTTGCTAGGCCATGATGAAGATCAAATCCGTTTCCTATAATAATTAGGCAATCATCAGTGTCATAGTCTGCGTCGATATAACGCTCTTGTTCGATTCTGCCCATTAGTTCGGATGCCTCCCATTACAGATAGTTGTTTTATAGAGTCTAAACTCAGGGCATGTTTAACCAACCATCCCCCTCCCCAACCTTGTCCAAAAAGTCCGCTGTTGCTGACTGACGTTACCCTAAAATAACCCCAGATACATAAACACGGAGTGCTGGCCTGGCGCCGCCTCCGGGCCTTGGCGCCCACCTTATCGAGAGGCACCGCTATGAAACGAGTTTTTTACCGCTCGCTCTGCGCAGTTCTTTGCGTATCCTTGCTTGGCGCAGCAATACCTGCAAGGGTTTTAGCGGAAGAAGAACGGCGGCAGGAAAACACCCTAGAGCAGGTTGATACTGGCGCAGCGGGCAATTCAGGCGGCAGCATGACAGGCGACATTGATGCAAGCGAGATTGGCAATGAGTCCATCAAGAATGATTCCGATCTCGCGAATCCAATTTCACATCAGGCGGAACCTCAGGTTTCCCTAGCTTCTGACATGTCGCCTGATTCGGAACAAGCCACAAAGGCCGCAGTAAGTGGATATCAGTACAGCGATAGCGCCACCAGCGGCAGTGTCACCCTCACCGTCGAATGGAACGATCCAATACTTGGACAGCCAACGACCTTCCATGTAAGCGCAACAGGTGGCAGTGGCAGCTATCTTTTTCGCATGGATGCGCCCTCTTACTCCAACCCCAATGAGTACGTCTACGAGTCGGTCGCCGACCCAAGCCGCGGAGAGTGGACAAAGTACACCAACGCGTGCGTTAGCCACGATTTCACGTTCACAACGACGGCTACCGGATCATATAACTTCCGCTTTTACCTCATGGACAAGGCGTCGGGCGTTTACTACTTGCGTACCAACACGTATATTCAGGTTGCGGATGATGCGTATCCCAGCGTTGCGAGCATTGTTGATGCGGCAGTTTCCCAGGCCAAGCAAAACACAAATGGCTCAGAATACGAAATGGCCCTTTATCTTCATGACTGGCTTCTCGATCAGCTTGAGTACGACAACTCGCTGAAGTGGTCATCTGCCGAGAGTGCCCTCACACGCGGCCTGGGCACCTGTCAGGCGTATGAAAGCGCCTATTCCAAGCTGCTCACCGCTGCCGGCATCACCAATTCAGAGACCCGCGATACCTTTGACGGCCACACATGGAATGCCGTCAAGCTCGATGGAAAATGGTACCAGGTCGACTGCACCTGGGACGATACATCCGACAACTTCTATGGCGACCTTGACCAGCGCCATCTGTACTTTTGTATCACCGATGAACTCATGGCAATCGCGCACAAGGGGCACGCCAAAATCTACACTGCCGACGAGTACGCCACCCGCTCGACGAGCCTCAAAGACAACTACTTCGTTCACAACGGCAAGGCCGACGAATGGGCTGCCAAGTATGATGATCGCATCCAGCAGCACCTCGACGCAAAGGAGAACAAGTTCTCTATCGACGCAGACAACCAGCTCTTCCCGCCCAGCATCAGTGGCATCCAGAACGGAATCATCGCCTTTACGATGGAACAGAGAGAATGGAAAACGAACAGCGCTAAAGTTGACCTCACTGCCGCCTCCAACATCACCATAACATCGAACCGTGAGTGGACTGCAAGGTTTGATTTTGAGGTCGAGTACTCAAAGATGCCAGCCATGCCCGACATCTCGGAGCGTACGGTCGAAGACGGAATCTACGTCATCCAATGCTCGTTCTCGCCCGAATCCGTAATCGACGTCCAGGGAGGCTCGTGGGATTCGAGGGCGAACATACAGCTCTGGAAATCCAACGGAACAATGGCGCAGGCGTTCCTCTTCAGGTACGATGAAGCGGCAGGCGCCTACGAAATTACCAATGCCAAATCGGAGATGGCACTCGACGTGCAGGGCGGTTTGATGTCAAGCGGCGTCAACGTCCAGCAGTACGTGCCGAACTCCACGGAGGCCCAGCGCTGGTCAGTCGTCCCGAACGAACACGGCACGTTTACCCTATCGCCGGCAGGTCACCCCGAGCTTGCGCTCGACGCGTCGGGCGGCCGCTCGACGCCCGGAACCAACATACAGGTCTACGCCGCCAACGGGACCGAGGCCCAAAGGTGGGTGCTCAAGAAAATCTAATGAAGCAGGCTTACCGCTCGCCCTTGCGAGCTTTCGCAAACCCCTTCACGTCGTGCACCATCATGAACGCCATTAACGCGAATCCCAGATACCCGTTCAGGCCGTACAGCACGTTGAGCAAAGGCGCATAAGGCACTAGGCAGGCAATCACACAGCCGAGCACGCCGCCCGCCACAGTCACAAGCCTGTAACGATGTGAGCCCTCAGCCGCCAAAAGTTTTACACCCGTCCACAACAGCGGCACCGCGCTCGTATATATACCCACGAAGATAACCACTGAGAACACTAGGCTGAGTGCAGGACTCATTTTGTTGGCCAGCACCAGCGTGGGTATGCGCGCATCCCACACAAAGTCAATGTTGGAGATTAGCGCCATGCAGCACAATGAAGCTCATTTAGCAGATAAGCGCCGCAAAACATTCGAAGAAGGCATCTACCCTCCTGCGGCAATACGCCTTGTAGATATCGCCGCCGCGCTCAAGTTTCTCCTTGGCGCCATTAGTTGAGAACGAAAGGTTCGTGTACAGATAGATGACGGCTGTCACGGCTATTACAACCCAAAAAAGACTACCGTAGGACGACTCGTACTGCAGCGCCTCCTGCATGCTCACGAAACCAGAACCATTCAAAGAGCCCTATGCACGCGCCGCACTCGGCTATGATTTCCTTGAAGCCCAACTTACTCCCCTATTAATATCTAAACCTGTATCGCTGCGTTTACAATAACAAGCTGAGCTTTCGCTTCAATAATTGCCTATTGCGCACCACCATACCGTAAAGCAAGGTCGCCAATCATGTCGATCGTAGAAATAGAGGCAATCTGCCGTCTTTACAGCCTTCTGCCAATCGAAAAGGCTAATTTGCCTCTCACGTTTCACTCTGAAATGAAAGTCAGGCTGTTCGGTAAGGGCTCTGTAACCATCGGTTGCAACCTGTTCAAACCCATCGGGAGTCCTGCTATCTCGTATTCCGTTCATCCAAATTAACGGGAGGAGGCACACCGACTTTCGTGGAAGCTATGTTCCAAGTTGAGTTTCTAAAGTTAAGTTCCAGGAACCAAAGCGTGCCTTCGGCATCCTCCATTAACTCAACTTCGAATATGCCCCCAAATACGATCTCAGAGAAGATTGCCCTGAGCGCGAACTCTACTTAGTCGTCAGCAGGATTGGCAACCGTCATCTCCATGCTGCAAGAATGGGCCAGAATGTAGGTATAGCGAGCTTCTACGGCGAATAAAACATCTTTGCCACAAACGATGGGGCTGCCCTCATGTGCAACTTCCGTCAACTTATTCACAAAACGTTGGAGAAGGAGATCGGAATCGCTAGTCATGCGGTCATACGCAACAGATAAGTCGCTCTTCTCGTAGTAAATATAGAAGTAAGATTTCAAGCCTTCATACGACTCTATCGGCTTAGTAATAATCGGATACTCAATATCGTCAGGCATCGCTCTATTTTACACGCCTAACGCTGGCAACACTCGTTCCATGATATAGATGCCAGTGCCCTGATCAATGTAGTCGATTCGCCCTAGTCAAGAACGATCTTCCGAATGTATATATCCTTCAGGGATATAACGAGCAAATATTGCAAAGCCATTGCAAACGGAATTGCCATCACGCCTAACTTTCCGAGCAGCAAATAACAAGCAACAAGGTATACAACGTTCGAAATAAGCGTGATGACTGTCGACTGCTTCGTTAGGCCATAAGCGTTGAAGCAGGGATGAATGGCGGAAAAGACAATGCTCGCAGCGACAAGAGCGGCTAATGTGGCAAAGAGATACCAGTACGCGCCGTAGAGCGGATCCATAAAGACAGCAAGTGCAGGCGGAACGACCAAGCAGGCAATAGCTGCGCAAGGTGTCACAACTTTAGCCACGACCTTTTCGATTTTTCTAACAACCTCATACGCGCGACTGTTAAGCCCCTTGGCGATCAACTCAGCAAGTTGCGGCATAATCGCCTGCTGCACAGGTCGAGAAAGAAGAGAGAGAGCGGAAAGCAGCTGCCTAAAGAATTTAAAGACACCGACAACCTCACTCGACAAGAGAGAGAGGAAGAACACATCGAAATACTGAATTGGGGCGTCCGCTGAGGTATCCAGGTTTGACCAAATTGTGAAGGAGATGTAGCCAGCCGGCAAATCGGCGAGTCGTGCTTTAACGATCTTAAAAAACCCAACGCGCCTGCGAGCAACATGCACGGCAATAAAAAATAGCGTCAGACTCTTAGTAATATCAGCAGCACAATACGCACAAGCAATAACGACTACATTGTTCCCGAAAAGCACCATTGACACAGCCACAAAGAGCAGCTTGACGGCCGCCATAACAACTGCATGAATGGCAACATAGTTGAATCTATCGAAAAGACGGAGCAAACCCGTAGGGGCACCTTCTATATGCACAAGTATCTCGAAACAAAACACTACTGCCGCAGCAGTCGCGGCGGAATCCCATCCGAGAACGCCCGCCACGAAGCCGACAATGGCGAAGGAGATGACACATCCGGCAACTGCCGATATCACATCGACAAGAAAAGCGGCCTTAATACAGGCAGCCAGTCCGCGCTCATCTCGTTTTTCCAGGCTGATTGATCCATAGCGAATCACACTTTGCCATGATTGGAAATTTAAAAGAGAATCAATCGCCTGCATGTAAGTCTGACCGATCATCAGCGAACCGTAGCCAGCAACGCCAAGAAATCCAGCAGATACAAATGACGTCAGCATATTCAAAGCAGAGGCGCCGCCCTGACCTACAACGATAGTGAAGACATTTTTCGCAAGCTTCGCCCAGAATTCATTGCCCCTAATTTTGTCACGCAAAAGCTTGAGACTAAAGTGCATCATTGCTCCATTTCGTTTCTCGCCAGCGAATTTAGGATTAAAGAACCCAGGTCATCGGAAGTCATGAACTCACAATCCGGATACCGTTCCGCAAGCCGTTGAAGCAGTCCATCAAGCGCCTCGAGTGAAAACTCGCGATGTCTCTCATTCACTCGGGTCGTATAGTTGACACGATGGGTGCACACCACCGCTGGCTGCCTACGCCTGAAAGCCGTCTCGATTTCGGCGAAAGCAGTGTCGACGCACTCATCGACGTTTTTGCCTTGAAACATAGAGCGCGAGGGCTCGAACTGCACGTTTCTGATTAAGCGGCACTGCCCAGGCACGTTGGAGTGTCCGAAAACGTTAATCTTCTTCAAATAGGAGTTGTTCCCTTTCGGGACATTCCTCTTCGGCGACGATTGGATAGTCTCAATGCCCAGCTCAGCGGCGATGAGCTCACATTCCTTATTGGCGACATAGCATGGTGGGATGAAGCTCCTGGGGGCGAAGCCAAAAAGGCGTTTGAAAATCGTGACCGCGTCTTCAAGGTATCCGCGGATATCGATCAGAGTGTTTCCGCTGTTGAGCGCGTCAATCCCATTGTAGAAGGCATCGTCCAGACCCACCATTCTCAAACAACGGGCATATTCCACAGCTGAGTCGGCGACCGCATCGGCAAGCCACGCCGTAGCGTTAAGGTGCTCTCGCCCGTGGAGCTGAGGATGCAGTGCCGTTTCACCGCGGCCCAGCCGCACGAAATCGAGTACTCCCTCGTCTCCGTCATAGGTTCGGTAGGTTTTATCGATGGGCTCGAATCCAAAGTGCGCTAAATCAGCGTTGCCGGGAACGCATCGATTGAAATCTGGGTTGGCGGTTGCGAAGTTCAGCGTGAATACTGGGGCGGAAGCCCGAAATCGCACCGCATTCTCACGCAGCAAAGAAGAGAGGGCGCTTACGTCGGCCTTCTTTTCCAAGCCGTCAAAAGATTGGTAATGATCGAGCCTGAAAGAGGGGAAGCGATTCTCAAATGCAGCAAGTGAATCGGCATCCGGGACCCTCACGGCACCCCAATCGTCGGACTCGAAGACGACGATACGCCTATTCGTTTGGAAACCAAGCTTTGCGACAAGGGTCTTGGCAGCCTCTTTGATTACGTGCATCGTCTGCCCCTAAAGCTCGAATTCACATTTGTCGGGGAAAAGTTCGTCAAGGCAGGCGAGAATCCTCGTCCGGGCAGTCTCGTACTGCTCCGGAGTAAGGTCGCCGTCATTGAGACAGACGACCTTACCCTTGCGCCCGCGAAGATACGATTCAGCCTCTTCCAGGGTTGAATCGAAATTAGCACCAAATGAAAAGGACCGTCCGAAAGAAACTGGACGCGGATAAAAATCTCCTTTTGCGCACTGCCAATCTTTCATGAGCCAGTTAGATACGTCGGTTGCCTCTCTAAAACGATGAGAAGAAGTCGCCTCAAGCTCTTGCTTTTCTACCTCCCAAATTTCTTCGAAGGTAGACTTTAAAAATGAATTGCAGAGATGGGGTTCATAAAAACCTTTGAATGTAGGATATATCAATAAAACGAGTGTTCTCAAGCACATGATGCCATAGCCTGGGCTGAACCACTTTAGTGGATGCCTGCCTACACACGCAAGTGGTTTAAAATGTGAGCTTAAAACGCTAGCGCAGTTAAAGGGGACGTAGAAATTGTCACCTCGAGCAAGACTTGCTGCATTTAGAACTGCGGTAATTCTTGGTAGTCCTTTATGAAAGAAATCGTCTTTTGTGGTCTTATCAAGAATCAACAAATCATCATTGAATAGGACAAAGTGCTCAGAAAGCCCCTCAATTTTGTAGGCATTCAATTCGATAACATTGGAATTGAAAGTTGGGAGATTCTTATTGGGGATAAAATCACTATGCTTTACAACATTGATTTTTGGATTTGAACAATCAAGCCATTCGGGTAAATGACCATATGTCAGAAAATGAATTGTACCAACCCATGGCGCGTTGGAAGAAACACTTCGAAAAAAATAACGTAGCAAACCCCAATCTCTATAACGTTTATCCTGATTGGGAGTGATTATCTCGCTTGACTCATTGCTATATTTATATCGATCAAAAAGCCAATTTGGGTCCGTGCAATCAACCCATGGAATTACAAAATCAATCTTCATAACGTTCTGTGACCTCGAAAGAATTCCTAGTTATCAGTAGTGATTGTTTCTCCCCGTTCAAGGAGATCATTATTTAATTGAACCGACTTTAAATCTTCTATCAAAAGCTAACGCCCCTAGTAAAAAGCCAATTGGAACTGAAAGGGGCCCAACAAAAGCTGCTGAAGCTGTCGACTGTATCAACAAATATAGAAATAGAAGAAGTAAGCAAATGTACCTATTAGGGTCCTTACTGGATCCACTCTGAATCATTTTAAAAAGTTTTATATAAATTGAAAGAATGCAAAGGAGTCCTAAAAACCCGGTTTGCCCAAGAACCATAGGCCAGTACACATCCGAAATAAAGGAGCCGCCATCAGGAATATTCATAAGACCGTAAACAGATGATAGATGGTAAGAAAAATACACTTGAGAGTAATAAACTTTAGACATGTAAGATGCAAACGACCCAAAACCAGTGCCAAGCGGAAAATAATCAAAAGCTATCTGCAAGGATGTGGTCCCGAGCAAGTCACGTGCAGTTTCATTTCCAGCGAAGTAATACTCAACTATTTGACCCCAAGCAATGAAAACAGCAATGACGCATAAGCAAATCAAATTCCATTTTGAAATAGATTTACGCCGGACTAGCACAACATAAAACAGAGCAATGGCAAAGATGGCAGCTGCCATTGCTTTATATCGAAATGTGCAAAATACATTTAATGCAGCAAAAAAAACCCATGCGTAAGTTCCTACGCCAAGGTTTCTCGTCAAATATAATCCGATTGCGAGAAGAATAATTTGCGCTCCAGCAAGGTATTCAGAATGAGAAAAAAACAATTTTGGTATCGCTATACCAAATCTGAACTCTTGACCAGGAAACCAGTTAAAAACTAAATTTAGAAGCAATAATCCCGTCAGGCAGTATGTCAAAAAACGAACAATGAGGATCATCTTTTCTCGATGAACGGAAACAAAGTCGTTACTTGCTGCAAGTCCAAATGCCATGGCCAGATAGAATTTTAAATTTAGGAACGTATCTCCTATGCATGCTAGTATTGGCTGGGTTGAATATAGACATGAACTCATCAAACCAGCAGTTACATATAGAACAATGAGCCACCATATTCCTAAAAACACTTTGCTGCGTCGAGAAAATAAATAATACAATCCCCCAAACAGTGCAAAAACTTCGTCATAATATCCAAATATCGGAAAGCACTGCTGGATTGGATCTTCAAACACCAACAGAAAAATACTAAGCCATAATAGGTATTGATATAAATTATCGTAATTTTGTGGCTTCTTGGCCTTTTCAATCGGGGTCATTCATCATCCCTGCTGCCATATTGAATGCATGAATCTGTTTCTTTGTACAGATTTAGTATTTGTTCAATTGAATGTTTGGAATTAAATCGATTGGCAACAACTTTTCTTCCAGCATCGCCTATTTCTTTCCGAAGTTCAGAATCGAACAACAACTTATTAATTAAAAGAGCGAGGTTATTGACATCGTCGACTTTGATAAGGAATCCATTAGTGCCGCTTTCAATGAGCCGTGGTACTCCGCCGACGGCTGTGGCTATGGTGGGTATACCGTGAGACATTGCCTCGAGAACGCTCATGGGCATACCTTCATTCTTAGAGGGAAGGCAGTACACCGCGGCCCGCTCGAACAGGGCTTCGCGTTCGCCACCGGTGACCCAGCCGCAAAACTCGCAGCGGTCAGCAATGCCTAGCTCCTCAGCGAGCGCTTTGTTCTTCTCGATTTCACCGTCTCCGCC
>ERZ1034962.700-NODE-700-length-13866-cov-4.377091_pt1 | contig 13866 bp, 24 predicted proteins | sample MGYA00520696_ERZ1034962 | MGnify/ENA primary metagenome ERZ1034962 (study PRJEB33766, sample SAMN09781770) | gut metagenome | biome: gut microbiome | host: Homo sapiens | place: Madagascar | study: EMG produced TPA metagenomics assembly of the PRJNA485056 data set...
GCAGATATGCGGTACGACCTTCTTTGCCGTTCACAGACCAATCGTAAGGGCGAATGTCCAGGTCAACACCAACGATGTCGATGTTGTCCAGAAGACCGACACTTTCCTCATCCAGACGGTTCTGAACATTACCCGTCTTGAGATAGACGTTCGGGCCACGGTCATTAAACTTCACCTTAACAGGCAGGAACATGAACGGGGTTCCATCGGGGTCGGTATTTCCATTCATATCACGAGGCGGCTTGATCTTGACATTCCAGCCAAGATTGGTAAGCTCGTTCGCCATCTCCTCATCCGGGATGACAACCGCAAAGTTGCGGTCGCCTTCTCGATTGTACTTATCGCCTCTGCCGGCGAAGTTACGATAGATGATACGTGCATCATCGATCTGAAGGATGTCTCTCGGTGCGTAAGTGATTCTCATAGTTTTCAATCTCCTTTAAATATAGTTTTAACGTTTCATGAATAAGTCGGCATCGTCGATTTGTGCCAGGAAGTCAGAGTTGTCATGACCTTCCTTGCACCCATCACGAGTCAGGTTAGGGCACCCATAACAGGTGTCTTTTCCGCAAGCCATTCGCCACGGAAGTTCGTCCGGATTCTCACTGTTAAACTATGGAGCCACGTCAGGAACAGGATCGTCAGACACGAATTGCTCAAAGTCACCGTACTGAGAAATGGTATTGACGGCATCGTCAACCAACTTGTTGTAATACGAGCGATCAATGTCCTTCTCTTTTCCAAGAGTCTTAACCATCTCGGCTTCAAGCCATCTGTAACCCTTGGAACCAGTTGCCGCAGAATATTTGACGTTACCTTCCTTGTCCTTACCTTCACGAAGAAGCTCTGCTCCACCATGACCAGGTAGAATAGGACAGAATGAACCGACCTTACCGATGAATCGATAGTCATGCTCGCCCTCAGGAAGATTCTCGTTCGCATCCAAATATAAAGACGTCGCAACCGACATCGTTTCGCACATATCCTCGAACTCAATGCTGTCCTTGGTGAACAGAGTTTTGAATACGTACGGAACCGCAAACTGCTTACCCGTAGCATCCCATTTGCCGGCCTTCTTTTTCTGCTTAGTCGGCAAATACCCATAGGCGTTCTGAGCCCACTCAGTGCTGGCATACTTGGCGATATAGACAGCGTCATTCACAAGGCACATCTTTTCGTACGTAGCCTCGTGTTCGAACGTGTAGCCATAGCTCTTCGCATAATCCATTGCAAACTGAATGATCTCGGGAGTTGCATTTGGGATCTTGATCGAATCTGTCTTGATGTGGGCAACAGTGAAACCACGCTCCTGAACCTCATGTTTCAGGTTGATCATGAACAAAGCTCCACGCTTAGCCACGATATTGTCCTTATTACGAGGATCTCTGAACGGATTGTCGAAGCTCGCAGAAGTCAAACCATAGACCGAATTGATCGCTGTCTTCAGCGCATTCGCCAGATCGTCAGAGGTCGTCTCGCCATTGATGACCTTTTGTACGTACGGTTTGAGTTTGCCATCCAGCATCTCGTTGACCACGTCCCATGCTTCGTGCTTGATACTCACTCGACCCTCGACAATATCGCGGAATGCTCGAGTGTATCTCGGACCAAATAAGCACTCAGCAATTGCACTGTGCGGATGCATCGATGCGATATCGAGCAGAGCCACATTTGTATGGATACCAGGCTCAGCATAGACATAACCACCCTCACCAACTTCTTCGTCACGATAAGTGGACTTGCCCGCCTCATACTTATACCCAGGGAAGAACGGCAGAGCACTATATGAGCCCTTCGTTCCGAACTTGCTCTTGATCATATCCGGGCAAGCTTCGAGCAAGAAGTTATATACTTCCGAATTCAGCGCCTGAACTGGTTCGGCCATATTACGGTAGCAGAACTCATTCTGAGGCTTACGATTACTGCCGAAAATGATCTTGGTGGTTAATGTATTTGTCGTGTCATTGACTGTCATACCAGCCAAATCGGCCAGAATCTGACGAGCCGTCCAGTCCGCCTGGAGATGATCAAACAGCGCCTCGGTTGCAATAACGTCGTTATCACAATACTCAGCGACCTTAGTCCATAACTCCTCCGGAACAGGCTGATCCCACGGCAAACCGAGTTCCTGATGGTGAATGCCCAATTCAATCTCCCATTTCTTCAAACTCTTCTTGTTCGCAGCAGAGGCAAAGTCATAAATATCCGTATAGGACAGATTGTATGCCTCTCCAAACAAGCCGTTGTTTCGTTCTCCCTTACTCGAATTGACAATTCGCTTAGACAACTCAAAGAGTTGCTCGTTCGTATACCCAATCAGACAACCATAGATAATATGGTTGTCGTATCGACGGTTGTTGAAGCCAATGAGTCTATACTTGAGCAAACCTTCAATATCCGACGGTGAAGGGTTGACCATCCGAACAATCGGCTTATCCTTACCCTGGACTTTCCAGTTTACCAAGAACAGATTCGGAAACACCTCGACATCGTAGAATACGATCGGTGCTTCACTGGCGTCAGTGTTTGAAGAAGGTTCTTCCGATTTGAAGTGCATCTTATTGACGAGCTTCAGACAGTAATCGGACTGATTCGTGCTGTTAGCAGCAAGAATATAAACCGAGTTTCTCATGTCCGAAACGTCATACTTCATCCCGCCGTTATAAGCATCCTCAAGAACTTTATAGATGAAGTCGATACTGCACTTCGTACTGTCGTGAATCTCTTTGTTGAGATTTCTCTTGATCGTGGTCCTAAGAGCTTTCTCGTTCTTGAGACCTTCAAAATTGATCACTTTGTCTTCTCCTTTCAATGGGAGACCAGAACTAATTGACGCAATTGGCAAGTTGTTGCACTTGGTCAGCTTCCGTCGAAGTGAGCTATTGCCGGCGAATACTTTGATCTCGACGTGGTCAGCGTAAACTCGACTCAGCTTTGACGGATCTCCCGTGTAAATATAATGCAAATGAATGCCCTGTTCACTTTTGCTTAACTCTGCGTACGTAGCCGGCCATTTACTAGCCTCTTCCACATTCTTTTCGAAGCATTTATTTCCGTTTTCATCGGGAATATCAAAATCGATAACAATGTGGTTCTCAGGAACCTTGACATAATGGACTTTGGTCGTGTCGATGTCAGACAAGACAGTCGTTACGTTCTCCCATTTCTTTGCCGGAGTTTCCTTTGCGCTAGCATACTGTGCCGGACAGTTCGCACACTCTTGATCGAATATGGACTCGGTATAATTGAATTCGATCAGTTTCGGTTTATGTATTTCCTTTCTTTTCGGCTTGCTGGTTTCGAACACTTCCGTACGGAAACCGCTGTAAATGTTACGAATGACCGTGCCGTCAACTTCGGTGTCGAAGTCGTGGAAATAGTTTTTGAGTTCTTCCTTAAACAATCTTTGAGAGAATGGATAAGGGACTTTAGCATCCTCGCAGTACGTACGATACATCTCCCACGCTGCTTTCAATGTCGTTCCATCATCTTTCGCAAAGATATGATATGAATCAATCATAAAGTTGTAGAAATCGTTGGATGCGCTCATCATCATTGTTGGAACATAATCGTCATATCTGCCGGGATCACTCAAATATACTTCCTTGCAATAATTTGCAATCGCACCAAGCTCGAAACTAATTTGCTGAGTGACGGTTTTGTACTCTTTTGTACTTAACTTGTTCCCCGAAGGAGTGACGTCAATCAATCGTCTAAGCAGACCAGACTTTGCATCCGTAATCTTAACCGGTTTATTCGTTCCCATGAATAGGAAACACTTAAATCGATTAGAATATGTCGACTTGAACTTCTCGTTGATCGTCATCTCCTCGTGGGATACAAGACTGTTCAACCGCGTGTTGTCCTCGATCTTTGACAAATCGCCATCGTGCTGAATCGCCACAAGAGGATTCGACTTGAATGCTTCCAAAGCAAAAGAGTTACTAGACGATCCCAATGCTTTCGCATCAAAGACCGAATAGTAACCCTCAAATAACTGTTGGATAATATTCAGAATCGTAGATTTACCCGTACCTGCGGCGCCATAAAGAACCATGAACTTCTGGATCGTTTTGGAATCACCAGTAACAATAGACCCGATAGCCCATTCGATCTTACGCCGTTCTTCCTCTGTGTAGAGAGTAGAGATCAGCTTTTTGAATGCCGGGCAATCACCGTCTTCAAGAGGATATGGCAAGCGCTTGCTCGCATAATCTTTCTTTCTGGGCGGGGTATTTGAGAATATCAATTGCTCATCGAGCATATGGTAGTTATCTCGTAACTGAATCTGGCAATACTTGTGCCATTTATCAACCATACCGGAATCGGCGTCCCGCATGAACAATGCTCGCGGAGAACCGCCATATTTCTCTTGATACTCTTTGACGTACTTATCCAGCTCTTTATCGATGAGATCGAGAGCATCTTGCTCATCTGTAGACCACATGCCGCGCTCTTCTAACCAAATGGCATAAAAGTCGCCGCCTCGGATCATCAGATCGGTTGAACGCTTTATGATGAATTTAGGATAGATCTCGACACCTCCACTTTTTGTGGTACGGGTAGAGATCGTCATAAAATCAATCACATCGTTCTTTCTCCTTTCGCTAAAACTACATAAATGTGTCTAGGAAATAACACATTTGATGCCATATCTCCATTTTGCGCATATCGCCTTTGTAATCACGGATTCTAAACAATCCGCCACTACCGTCAGGCGCATACTTTCGACGGAGAAATTTATCCAAGACATCGGCAATATAACGTTTGTCGTACCAGGCGTCCGTCATGTTACCGAGTCCAAGACTTGTCACCATTCCCCAAAACCATTGAGCAGTACGATTGCCATAAGCTGGATCATCCATATAATCCTCTTCGCAACGATTTGCCAAAGCGATCATCATCTCGAGAACACTGCAGGGTCCGGCCAGACACTCTAAGATATAATCTACAGGTTCATCAATGACCCCACTCTTGGCAAATCTATAACGAAGATTTACACCGTCTTCGGCTCGGTTTTGATCGTTTCGAATGGTGTATGTGAACTCAGTGTCATGCAGCTGCATTAGCAACCGCTTAAATGACACGTCATAATGATAACGCTCGCCCGACATCCAGTTATATAGCCATTGAAAATATGCGTTTCTTACCTCATTTCGGCTCATTCATCCTCCGTAGGATAGGACTTATTCTTGTCGAGGTCGGAGTAATTCCGCTGATCTGCGAGGATCTCGAAATCGGTCTGCAGACGGTCGTTACGGACGAATACCGAATCATCCTCATATTCGCCGAAATGTTCTGCATAATCCTCTCCAACCATACTGTCCACATCCTCAATGGGATTGTCCTGCTCATCTGTCAGGACCCCGTCGGCATAATATGTGAGACTTACTTCTTCATAGTCGCATTCGCCGAACTCTTCGGGCTCAATAACGTGGGGTCTGTCCATGTCATCCACCTCCTCATCTTCTTTTGCTTCCTTTTCAGGCTCTTCCGTCCTACGAGAATAGTCGGTATAACCGAGATCCTTCACCATAGCGGCGTATTCCATAAGATTGGGTTTCATGCTGGGTGAAGTGGGTTTTTCGGCAGGCTCAGAGGACTGTTCTTCAGCCTTTTCATCCTGCTCTTCGACTCTGCGAGCCAACCATTCTTTCATGGACTCGATTTCATCGTTTGCGATCTTCTCATAATATTTCTTGGTGCTATACCAAGTACAGAGAGAACCCGTCAGGATTCCCGCTGCAAAAATGAACATTTTAGTCGATGCTCTCATCGTCTTTCTCCTCATTTTTAATTGACATGACAGTCAGGGCGAGCCCTCCAAATAGCAATGATACGCTAAGGAGGACTCCGCCTATGACGTGTCGTTTCTTCCTATCGCCCGTTAGACGCATAAGGGATGACATTGCTTCTTCTAGTCGGTCCACTCGGTTTCATCTCCTTCTGTGTGAGACAAAACCGCAATGCCGGTTACAAAACAAATACTAGCCATTGCTACGAATGTGTAGCTGATACGCTTCAAATTGGCGTTCATGAGTTATCTCTCCTTTTCCATGGGTTAGATATGTCTTTGCGAAAATATAACTTCTCGCCGACCATAAATCCATTCAGCCAGTTCAAAGAATACCAGGCCTTTATGGTTTCGACCCCAACGCCAAGTTTAGCGGCGGCCTCATTTTCGTCCATGAACCCAACGAAAAAGCCATCTTTAAGAACTACTTCGTCTTCAAGATTGTTTTGCATGATATAAATGATCAATTCTCTACCAGTCATTAGTAGTTCTCCTTTCAAATCACATAACGCCATGGGTAATCGAACATATCCTGCATTGGATTGCCCGAACCATAGTCGTCAAGTCCCCTTCAAATCATGTCCAGAATATAACCGTCCACATTGAAGTCGAGCACGACAACCTTCTCGATGCCATTCACGAAGTCGCGATTCTTCGGTCTGCTAGTGTCGAAAATGCCGAAATCGACAAAATTGTCGCCTTCGCAATTCTTTTCATCGTAGACCCAACCTACCTGAGCGCCAGCCTTAGTGCGTCTTGCACCAAGCATATCATACACTTCGTTCAGGAACAGGTGGCCTCTGGACTTAAGGCGCTCATTCGCCCAATTCTGCTGCTGGATAAGGAAGAACTTAGAGCGCTCCGGATCGGGGTCCCAACCCTCGTTACCGTCGTCAAACACGATCGCATACTGACTGTAGGCGTTCGGGTCCATGACTTCGACGACCTTCTTAGCGACAGTTTCCTTACCGTTCTCATCAACGGTAGTTTCCTCGATCTCCTGAGCCTTGATGTTGTAACGAAGCTCGCGGTCCATCTGCTTGCCGAAGCGTTCGACAACGCGGCCACGATATTCCTTAAAGCTCTTATCAACTGCCGCATATGCAGCCGCCAGAGCAGCGTTACGCTTGTTGAGAATACGATTGGAGCCGATCATGCAAGCAAGAGAAGCAACGCCGATGGTTACGGACGGACCATAAAGTTTGATGAACTTAACCGCAGTCTGGGTATAAACGATAGCGAGATCCTTCTTGCTATCCTCTTCAGAATACTTTTCTGCCATCGCAGGGTCGGCAGAGACCTGATGGATCGTATCGATCTTTTCCTTGGCTTCGTCGACGATCCCCTCAACCTTGAGAGTCACCTTGCACGCCATAACCGTGCTGGCCACAACGCCCACCGTACCTGTCGCAAGCAGGATCTCAGGGCTGTGCTTCTTGATCTTAAGGCCCGTTCTATTGAACGTACGGGTCAGGGTAGTCATGATTTCAGTCTTGTTGATTTTCATTTTCAATTCTCCTTTATTATTTGATAGGAAGCGCCTTAGGCAGCTTCAGCATATAGCCATCACGAACTCGGATGGGTTCGGCGTTACGAATATTCGTCCAGCCATACTTATTGTCCGTATACTCACAGGACTTGCCAATGAGATCGTACAGATCCGCAACAGAGACCACTCCGTAAGTGTCAATGAGCTCGTCCATACGGCTTAGAACTTCCTCAGCTTCACCTCGGGTTTCCAGGACAATATCGTCATGGTTATACCCCGTTCTGGTTCGAGAATCTCTGAAACGATCACGATCGTCATCTCTACGTGAATAATCACGATAAGACACATATGACGAATTTGTACTGCTCCTGCGGCCTCTCGATTCGCCGTACAGAATCATGTCGATACCATCTCGGACAATATCAGAGATGGCCTTCTTAACGGCAGGAACGAGCACGTCCATCACAATATAGGACTTCACGTTCGCTGCGTCTTCGGAAATGAATACGTCCGAAATTTTGCTAAATCCACTCTTTGGCTTAGTACGAACTTTGCCGTGGACGACCTTCTCCACTTTTTTTCTCTCAGTCAGAGCTTCGGTTTGACCCTCTCTAGACTTATGAGAATTAGACTTGTATTCTTCGTTCACTACGAATAACCTCCTCGTTAAAAATAAAAAGGAGAGTACCATATTTCAGATACTCTCCCTTTGGGTAATCTCATTCTTCTCCACCCGTGGCGTAGTCATGATAATCGACTTCGACCGTGTCATCTTCGGCCTCCTCGTTGGAGTCCTCGGAATCCGCCGAAGAATTCTTACCCAGCGAATAAGCCAGTCCGAGACCGACAATGCCGACTGCACCTACTGCAATCTTCTTGCCGTTTCTCTTAACCCAGCCTTTCGCCTTGGTCAGAAATCCTTCTTTGGTTTCCGTGGTTTCTTCAACCGTCTCAACCTCTTCGATAACCTCGTTCTTCTTAATCTCACTCATGATAGTTCTCCTTTCAGATAGTTAAAAATTTAGGTTTTTACCTCATAAAACGCATTGTAAATTTCGCGAATTACGAAAACTTATAGTAATCGTACTTGGGCGCGACTAAGTAGTCCAAGACCACACTCGGTTCACCATTGTCATTCAACTGAGAGCTAAAGTTGATATCGATCAATTGGTCTGTATTCCACCCAAGATCATCGCCGACACTTGTGTGGTCGAGTCCAAGTTCGTCATAGAACTCGTTCAACGATACGTATCCGGAAATATCGTGAAGCATCTGCTTATTGAGTTCATTCTCAGCTCTCTTGATCGTTTCAATGCTACACATGAAATATCGTCCAGAGATCGGGTCAAAGCAAAGTGTTTTTCCGTTACCAGTAACAATGACCTCATTCTTACTTACCGGATTCTTCTTGACTCGTTCTTCTGCGACCTTATCGCGAACGATACGCTCTTTCTTTTCGCCGATCGTCTCGACAACCTTTTCACGATATTCGGACAATGCCGTCTCGGAAAGTTTATAAGCGGTCGCAAGAGCTGCGTTACGCTTTGTATTGACCGAACTTGCGCCGATCAGACAGGTCGTCGATACGACACAGGTCACCATTGCCGGAATATAAGGTTTCCAAGCAATTTTCACAACCTCGAGTGGAGACAGTTCGTCGACCCATTCTTCCTTCTTTTTCTCCTCAATCAGTTCGAGTGCTTTCGGCGTTGCCCGTACTGCCAAAACAGTGGTGGTGATCATACCAGCGATGCCGATACCCGTCAGAATTTCTGGACTTCGTTTTGATGCGAACTTACGAACGTCTTTTGTGATGGTTGCTAAATTTGTTTTGCCCATGAGCTTCTCCTTTCAAATAAAAATAAGAAGGGCCCGTAAGCCCTCTTATTTGTTTTCGACATACTCCTTGAATAATTTCTCTGTCGTTTCGACGGTAGTCTGCTTAGCTTCTTTTGTGCTAACCACTGCGCCAATGGCACCAGCAATTAGCGGTAATACTGCTGAAGTAATCTTACCGACCTTTAACCAGTTAATATTCATAGTTTCATCTCCTTTCCATAACAGCCACTGCAATTTTCGCGACTTAATAATCTTCAAAACCAGGAATTGGTTCTTGTGCAAACGTGATGATGTAACCTTCTAATCCATCATCAAGGGTGAATTTCTCATGATGGAAATCAAGCCATTGTTCCCAATACATTTCATACAGACCATTCGCAGACCAACCCAAATGATCTCCATACTCGGTTGGTTCCAAACCAAGGGCGTGATAGAAATCGTTTAGATACGCTCCGCCCCAGCCTGAGATCTTTTTGTTGATCTCATACTCAGCCTTTAAAACCTTGGTGGTTGTTGACTCGAAATATCGACCAGAGAACTCATCGTAGAAAAGCACGTTATCATTATCGGTCGGTTTATCGTCACCTGTGTACTTATCTTTTGCGATTTCTTCTCTGACTCGAGAATCTGCCTCTTCGCCGTATAAGTCGACAACCTTACTCTTATACTCTTTATATGAACTATCCAATAGCGCATAAGCGCTCATAAGAGCCGCTTGCTGACGTTGATTCAGAATGTTTGCGCCAAATACACAAGCGATTGTAGATACACCGACGACTACTGCTGGAATGTAAGCAGGACCAGCAACCATAACCTTTTCAAATTTGGTGAGATCGTCACCCTTTTCCTTTCTTGCGTCGTCTAAAAGCATCATTGCTTTAGGGGTTGCCTTTACCGCCATTACGGACGTGGCAACTACACCAGCACTCCCAACACAAGTTAAAATCGTTGACCCGTTTTTCTTGACAAACATTTTTGAAGCATTCAATAGTTTGTTCATTCTTCTCTCACCCTTCGTGGTTTAGTGGAAAGCAAAAAGAAACAGTGTCGGATTCGAACCAACTAACCCCCACAATGTGGTCTGTCTCTCATAATACAACTTGCATTTCTCGCGAAAATAAAAGAGAGAAGTCCCTGTTGGGACCTCCCCTTTGAAAACTCATTTGTTCTTTTCAAATCCATTGCTCGTATTCTTAGTCATTTCTGTAGTTTTGTCAGCATACCATTGACCACAAGCCATGATCATAATTGCCAAGCTTGCACCAATCAATACTACAAAGATACATACAATTGCTACTAAAGCGTTCAACATTTTGAACTCCTCCTTAAATTTTGTTTTCATAAAGGAGTGAGTTATTTTCGCGAAAGAGAAAAGGCCCTGATGCGGGCCCATCTCTTTACTTTTTCTTCTTTCGACCAAAAAGGCATTTGATGATCAAACCAATGAAAATCAAACACACGATTACGTCAGCAAAGACAATGATGAATGCCGCACCTCCTGTTGCCAGAATGATGACACCAATAACCATTGCGATGATGCACATAATTGCTAAGATTGTAAATAAGATCATTCTTACGCCTCCTTTCCATCAAAGGAACTGTAGAAATCGCGAATCTAAATATACCGTCTGTCAAACGCAGTTTCCCATCGTTCTTTCTGCAATGGCTTTATTTTCAATGCCCACATTATTTGACGTATGGTCACGGTCGGATAGAGTCCGTCCGTACACGTACCAGAACGCTCGTCGAAATACCTCTTAAAACCAGGATGCAAATATAGCGCATCAGTCAGCCAAGGGTCTATATCACTCCACCAGGTTCGTTTTGTAGCCTCATCGTAACGTTGTTGTATAACAGCGAGTCCTTTATCGTCCATTTTGAATAGCGTGCAAGTGCTATAGACTGGGTGGTTGCAAGCATATGTAGAGCCGTACATAGTTGAATATACGGACGGTTTTTCGTAGTGATATCGCATATGACCTCCGTAAAAAGAGGAGGGCTTGTTAAGCCCCCTTCTTGCCCTTATTTCTGAGATAGTCTTTGAAATTGTCCATTTTTTCCTCCAGAACCTCTTCCCACAGCCATGAGCCAGCCATCCAGCCCACCGCACATGCGGCCATAGATCCTAAGTACTTAATAACGTCTTTCATAATAAATTCCTCCTTTAATAAGTTTCCATAAAGGGGTATGTTTTTCGCGCGAATAAAAGGAAGAGGCTATGTCTCCATAACCTCACCTTTACAACGTCTGTTTACTTTACTCTGAAAATATACTTGTCGATGATTTTTCGACCCGTTTGAGATGTGATAGATCCTCGCTCTTCGTAGATAAACATTGCCGCACCTCCTACGACTGCGATAACAGACGGAAGTACAGTGTTTAATACACTGATACGGTTCTTTGCCTTCCTGTCCTTCTTGTCCTCTTCGAATTTCATAGTCTCGAGATCGAGCTTTTGACGCTCAAGTTCGAGTTTCTCATCCTCAGAGTCCATTTTGGACATTTCGATCAAACGATCCGTAAGCTGCATTACTCCACCGACTCCAGTTTTGTATTTCTCGCTTCCGAATTCTGCCTTGCTAAGCTCATCGAGCTCGAGCAGGACCTCTTCTCTCAAATTAGTTTCAACACTCATTTCAAAGTTCCCCTTTCAAATTTTTGTGAACTAACGTTCCATAATAGAAGCTGTTAATTTTGCGAAAGATCAGCATGATGGTCTACTTTGACGTAGAGACGATTTTTTCTATCAATTTGATCCAGACTGTCAATTTCCAAACGATAGATGTCTTTCTCCGGATCGGAGTGGTCGATTCGCAATGTTCCATGCCCCATGATTAAATGCTGCCACAGGGCACTAACAATTGCTCCAACGATCACACCAATAGTAAAATAAAGCATGTAGTTTCTCCTTTCTTAAATGGTTTTTTCAAAATTTCCATCCGGGGATTTTTCGCTATTCAAAAATAGCATTCTGTGTAGTAACCCACGTACGGAAAATATGAACAAACTAATCTAGATTAGAAGTTTTTAATCTAGGTTAAAAATAAAAAGGAAAAGGCCTCAATCGGCCTTAACCCTTTTTATCGAGTTTCTCCAAAATCATATCCAGTTTCTTGTTCTGTTCATCCAAAGTATTTGCATACTCCTCCATGAGATCGCTGGCATCATCGATGGACTCAAGACACAGCTGCAAAGCTTTCAGCGAATCCGAATTCATGCTTTTAATCATGTCCTCGTCACACATCTGCTTGACAATCAGCTTCTTGAACTCACCGATCTTGTCGATAACCTCTTTCGTGATAGACTTCATGCTCATAATTGAATCTCCTTTCAAAATTAAATATGTATTTGGTTTCTCTCCATAAATGAGTATGTTTTCTACGCGAGCACAAAAAAGAGAAGCCCTTGTTAGAGCTCCTCCTCTTCGTTTTCTCCACACTCCAATTCAATACCAATGAATAACATAAATACAGCAGCGAAGACCATACCGAAAGTCTGGTACCAAGCTAATGTGCTAATGCTTGTTGCAACAATAGCCATTAACGATACTACCATTAATTCGATAAAGTTAATCATCTGACGATACATAATAATTCTCCTTTTATTGATAAAATGTAGTGTTTTGTTTTCATAAAGTAATACGTTTTTTTCGCGAACTCAAAAAGAGAAGCCCTTGTTAGAGCTCCTCCTCTTTTAATAAATCCATTCTTTCTTGCTAAAGAACATTGGTATTGCAAACATACTTAATAAAACTAATACTGTTGCGTCCTTAGTGAGTGCTGTGAACACTCCACCAGTTACCAACATAATAATTGAATAAATTTTGTTTTTAATCATACCATCGTCTCCTTTCATAAAGGAGATTGTAAATTTCGCGACTGTCTCTGACCTGCTAAATATAAAGAATACTCAATCTCAACAATCCCGTCCGTAAACATCTGTAACGTTTCTTTTACATCCTGTATCGATTCCACCAGACACAGTAAATCGTGATCCTCTGCATCTGCATTCAAATTACGAATATCATCCGCTAAAAGATTCATCAAACCTTTAAGTTTTCTAGCCTTCGTTCTAAGTTCTACTCTTGAATTCATTACCATCGTCTCCTTAGTCTCTAGCATTATCAAGCAACCAAAAGAATTTTCTGTATCGATCATAATACATGTCTCGGCTGCATGGGATGCCCATCTTGGCTCTTAAATATGTATATGACAAGCCTTCAGTAACGGCTTTTAAAATATAGTTATGTAAATCTTTATCAGCTTCTCCAGCTAGTCGCTCGATTAGCTCGATACGTTCTAAGTAATACACTTTACGCATAGCGTGTTTTGCGGTTGGGTCTCCGTACGAATCACTTCTTGAAAACTGGTCGGATATAGATGAAGAAATCGAAGGACTACTATAATAAGCTCTTTTCCATTCTGGATACTGCAAGCAAAAGTGTTTGAGTTCGTAATGACGGTGTTTATCGATCCAATACTTGTTCTTACGAGAAATCTCTGGACGAATGCGAGTAGCCATCAGTTCTTCGCCTCTCGATTCGATTTATACTTATAAGAATCTTTAACAAGTCGAATGGTGGCTTTTCTGAGCCGTTCTTTGCTTATCTCGCCATGAACATGAATCGTAGCGTTTTTAAATCTGTATGTCTTCATATGCAACACCTCTAAGATAAGAAAATATCAATAGCTTCTAAATTAGTTAAATCAAGCAGCTCTTTTAGTCTGATTGCATCCCCTATTGT
>ERZ1034962.703-NODE-703-length-13852-cov-4.460825_pt1 | contig 13852 bp, 9 predicted proteins | sample MGYA00520696_ERZ1034962 | MGnify/ENA primary metagenome ERZ1034962 (study PRJEB33766, sample SAMN09781770) | gut metagenome | biome: gut microbiome | host: Homo sapiens | place: Madagascar | study: EMG produced TPA metagenomics assembly of the PRJNA485056 data set...
CCGTGGCGCGCCACCTCGTGCTGGCCCGCCGCCGGGGCGGGACGTGGTATCTCGCGGGCATGGCGGGCACGGCCGCCCGCACGGCCTCCTTCGCGTGCGACTTCCTGCCCGAGGGGCGCGCGTTCGCGCTGACGCTCTGGCGCGACGACGCGGCCTCCACGGACAAGCCGCGCGGCTACGTGCGCGAGACGCGGCAGGTCCGCCGGGGCGACCGTCTGGAGATCCCGATGTCCCCGTCCGGCGGCTTCGTCGCCGTGCTGGAATAAGCGCGTCATCGGGAGGGTCGCGCTTGTCGCGACCAGGCGTGCCGGCGGGAGGGGCGCGCTTGTCGCGACCGGACTCTGCAAAAGAACGGTGCCCCCGCCCGATGCCGGAATATGGTATACTGCCTACCATTTCAGGTAAGGAAAAACGGCATGAAGCGCATCGTCTTGTCCATCATCGTCTGCGGCGCGGCGGTCATCGCGCGGGCGGAGACCAAGGTCGGCATCATCGGGCTCGACACGAGCCACGCGATCGCGTTCACGAAGATCATGAACGTGACGAAAGACCCCGCCGTCGCGGGCTTCCGCGTCACGCACGCCTACCAGTGGGGGTCAAAGGACATCGCCTCCGCGACGAACCGCTATCCGAAGTACATCGCGCAGATGAAGGAGATGGGCGTCGAGATCGTCCCGACGATCGACGCGCTGATCGCGTCCGCCGACTGCATCTGCCTGGAGACGAACGACGGGCGCGAGCATCTCTGGCAGGCCGAGAAGGTGTTCGCCTCCGGCAAGCCCTGCTTCATCGACAAGCCGCTCGCGCACAATCTGCGCGACGCGGTGCGGATCTACGACCTCGGCCGGCGGCTCGGGGCGAAGAACCCGGTCGTCGTCTCCGACGGCTACGCCGGCTACGAGCCGCTGTTGCGGGAGATCGTGACGTTCTTCCGCACGGGCGTCGTGCCGTTCCCGCCAGAGGAGACGCTGGAGATCTTCGCGCTCATGGAGGCGGCGGAGATGTCCGCGAAGCGCGGCGGCGCGCCCGTCACGCTCGCGGAGGCCCTGGCCGCCGCGCGGAAGTGACGGCTTGTCAGAGGGCATCACGCAAAAGAGGCATCATCACGAAAGGAACAAGACCATGACAACGGCAAAGGCGCTCAACAGGAGGCATTTCATCAAGACCGGCGGCGGGGCGTTCGCTCTGGCCTCGGCCCATACGCTCTTCGGCGCGGCGGTCCCGTCGAAGAAGCTGCGGCTCTGCGTGGTTGGGTGCGCGCGCACGGCGAACCGCGGAAACGGCTTCGTCGTCGACCCGAAGGGCTTCCGCGGACGCGGATTCCAGGTGATGAGCCGCTTCGCGGAGCTGCCGAACTGCGTCGTGACGGTCCTCTGCGACGTCGACGCGACGGCGCTCGACGACGCGGCCGCCGAGTTGAAGGCGAAGACGGGCGTCGCGCCGGCGAAGGTGAAGGACTTCCGCGAGGCGGTGCGCCGCGACGACGTGGACGCCGTGCTTGTCGCGACGCCCGACCACTCCCACTGCTACATCGGCGCCGAGGCGATGAAGGCCGGCAAGGCCCTCTACCTCGAAAAGCCGATCGGCATCTCCGCCGGCGAGGCCGAGATCCTCGCGGCCGTGCAGAAGAAGACGGGGGCGGTCTTCCAGCTTGGCACGCAGCGCCGCAGCTCCTACGCGACGCAGCAGGCCGTCGCCTACATCCGTTCCGGCAAGATCGGCCAGCCGCACTGGGCGAAGGCGTGGTGCCTCTCGGACCGTCCGGCAATCCGGGGCGTGAAGAGCGCGCCGATTCCCGCCTGGATGGGCGCGGACGGCTGGGACCTCTGGCAGTGCTGTGCGCCGCGCCGTGCCTACCGCTCCCAGATCGTCCACTACAACTGGCGCTTCTTCCGTGGCTACGGCACGGGCGACCTGCCGAACAACGGCCTCCATTTCGTCGACATCGCGCGCTGGGCGCTCGGCGCGGAGTGGCCGGAGCGCGTCTACGCAGGCGGCGGCCACCTCTTCTGCGAAGGCGAGGACTGGGAGTGGGACGACACGCACATGCTGACGGTGCAGTTCCCCGGGAAGAAGTACCTCACGTGGGAGGGCTGCTCGCACACGGGGGCGATGCCGTTCATGGGCAAGTGGACGGGCTGCCTCGTCTACTGCGACGACGGCGTGGCGTTCTTCGGGCCGCTGGGCGAGTCGGCAATCTACGACCGCACGGGCAAGAAGGTCATCCGGGAGTGGGCGGCGGCGGACAGCGGCGACCAGGAGGGCGACAAGCGCCTCTCCGACCCGATCCGGGCCTGCGACATCTGGCACGTGCAGCGCTTCACGGACTGCGCGCTCGCGGGCGACCTCGACACGGCCCAGCCGATTGACGCCTCGCTCAAGTCGAACCTGCTCACCGAACTCGGCAACGTCTCGCTGCAGATCGGCGAGGCCGTCCACATCGATCCGGCGACCGGCAGGCTGAAGGACCCGAACGGCCCGGCGGCGAAGCTCTGGATGCCGCAGTACGAGCCGGGATGGGAGCTGAAGGCATAACGACGCATTGTTTGTCCATGCAAGAAGGTCACACGAGATGAACGTTCAAGAATCCCGCATCGGCCGCCGTGGCGTCGTCGGCCTTGTCCTGCTGGCTGCGGCAGCGGTCTCCTCCGCGCCGGCGACGATCAACAAAAACGCTTCGCGCGCGCGGTGATCCTGACGGAGCGGAGCGGAAAGAAAGGCCTGTGGCTGATGATCCAGCCGCGCGGCCTGATGATGGTCATTCGGTGAGAGGCGTCTGATGCACCGTCGACTTGCACTCGCGTTGCTCTCCGCCCTTCCCGCTGTCGGGTCGGTCGCGGCGGAAAGGGTCGTGCCCGTCCACGCATTCGATGCGGCGGCGGCCTGCGCGGGCGCCGGCTTCGCCACGTGGGGCGGCGACAAGACGGGCCGCGCGGCCTTCGACGCCGAAACGGGCGGGCTGCGCCTCGTCTGGACGAACTCCGTGGGGCGCTTCGCGCTCGGCAAGGCCCTTGACGCGAGCGTCTCCAACGCCGTCGCCTGCGCGGACGGCTTCCTGACGCATGTGCAGCTGACGCTTTCGGCGCGCGCGCTCGGCTCTCTGCCGCTGATGCGCAGCAGGACCGCCCTCGGCTCCTACAGCAACGTCATCGGCTTCCGCGCGGACGGGCGCGACCACGTCGTGCGCATTCGCCCCGGCGGCTTCGCGCGCGCAAAGGGCCCGTTCGACGCGAAGGGCCTGCACACCTTCGACATCGGCGTGTCCGGCGGCAGCGGCGACGTCACGCTGAAGGCCGTCGCGCTCGTCCTCAGCGACGCACGGCGTCCCGCGCCCGCGCCCGAGGTCGGGGTGGACGACTTCCGTCTCTTCCCCGAGCCGCGCGTCTTCCGTCCCGGCGCGGCGTCCTTTCCGCTCGCGGGCTTCGCCGCGCCGCAGGGCTTCGGGGCGGGGGCCGACATGGCCGTCCGGTGGTTCGCCGCGCGCGCGGCGCGCTTCTGGGGGTGTCCTTTCGCGGCGACGAACGGGTTGCCGATCGTCTTCGCGCGCGCCGACACGCCGGAGGGGGAGGCCGCGCGCGCGCGCCTCGCCCTCGTGCGCAACTTCGACCGCGTGCGGGCCGACGGCTACGCCTTCGCCGTGCGCGCGGACGGCATCGACCTCGTCGCGGCGGACGCGGCGGGGCTGATGAACGGCGCGCGGACGCTGATGGACACGCTTCACCTCGCCACGGGGGACGCCGGCCCGGCGACGGCGCGCGCCGTCACGGTCGTCGACTGGCCGCGCCTCGCGAACCGCCTCTTTTACCTCCCGCTGCCGGCGGCGGCGGACGACGGCGAGGCCGTCACGCCGTCCGTTCTCGACGACCTCTTCGAGCGCTTCGTCTATCCGGCGCGGATGAACCTCGTCGCGCTCGATCCCGTCGGACGCTACCGCTTCGCCTGCGATCCCGAATCGGGCTTCCGCCCCGGCTCCTGGCAGCCGGCCGACCTGACGAACATGGTCGACCGCCTCAACGGCGTGGCGGTGAAGGCCGTGCCCTTTGTGATGTCGCCGGGCCACCAGTGGCACAGCCTCCTGCACGGCGGCCGCCACATGGACCTGAGCGAGAACGGCGACCACCAGTCCCTGTGCGTCCGCAACCCGAAGACCTACGAGGTCCTCTTCGCCCGCATGGCCGAGGTGGCGGGGATCTGCGCGCACAATCCCGGCGGCGCGTCCGGCTTCTTCTACACGGGCGGCGACGAAGTGCGCTGGCGCGAGAGGGACAAGGACGGGCGGGCGTGTCCGCGCTGCGAGGGGGTTCCGCGCAACGAGCTGCTGCTCGAACACGTCGTGCGCGTCAACGACTGGTGCCGCGCGCGGGGCTGGGCGATGCTGATGTGCTCTGACATGTACGCTTCGCAGCACAACGGCTTCAACGAGATGAAGGGGGCGCTCGTCGCGGACCGGCTGCCGAAGTCCGTCCAGCTCGTCCACTGGTCGACGCTCGACTGGGACGAGCTGCCGCTCTGGCAGGCGCGCGGGATGAAGAGCTGGCGCGTCATGACGGCGTACAACGACGACCCCCTCGGGCAGACGGGCCTCGTCGGCAACGGCATCGCGATGTACGTGGACCGGTGGTGGCTCTCGAACGCGCGCGGGCTTTCGAGCGAAGGCTACTCGCCGGCGGCGATCGCGCTCGCGGGCGCGGACGGCTGGGGCGAACCGCCCGCCTATCCGCAGAGCGCGGACGACCGCCTGGGGACGTGGGGCAACTACCTCATGCGGCGGTGGAGCCGCAAGCCGATTCCGCAGGCGAGCGCGCGCCTCGCCCCGGTCAGTCTCGCTTCAAGCGCCAACGCGACGGCCCCCTCGTCGCACGACGCCGCGCGCCCGGCGGCGGGCGGCGTGCCCGTCGCGCTCGTGCCCGGCGGCGCGGCGCGCGTGCGCGTTCTCGCGGCGGCCGGCGCGCCGCACGCGCTCGCGGTCGGCCGGCGCGCGAGTTCGCTCGTCTTCTGGCAGACGGCCGCGCTCGAACCTGCCGACGTGGCGGCGTTCAACGGCCGCGCCTTCAACGGGAACGCCCTCTTCGGCCTGCCCGTCGCCACGTGGCGCGTCGCGTATGCCGACGGCTCCGAGACGTCGTTCGCCGTGCGCTACGGCTGGAGCGTGGGGGACGTGGATCCGCGCGTCAACGGATCCGGGAACACACCCTACGGACGGTACATCGGCGATGCGCGCTACGCCTGGGCGGACGCGGAGGGCCGCACGGTCTACGCGCACGAGTGGGTGAACCCGCATCCCGGGAAGGCGATTGCCTCCCTGACGCTTTTGGCGAAGCCGACGAGGGTCCGCTACGCGCTCTGGGCTTTGACCGCGCGCGCGTGCGCGGACGACGGCAAGACGGAAACCGGGAAATGAGAAAGGCAAGACGATGCGAACGACGATGACAAGGCGGATAGGGTCGTGCATGCTGCTGGCGTGTACGTTGGTTGCGGCCGGCGGTGCCGGTGCGGCGGACGAGGTTGGCCGGTGCGACCCCGTGCCGGTGAAGAAGGCGGTCAAGGCCGTCCGCCGCGAGATCAAGGTCGCCCTCATCGGCGCCGATCGCCCCGTCGGCCCGAAGGACATGCGCGACGCGACGCCCGAGGGCTGCTTCGCCTACTGGAAGCGGTGGATGGACCGCGAGATCGCCAACAAGCCAGATCTCGTGGTCTTGCCGGAAGGGTGCGTCTCCTACAGGGGATATGGCCCTGAAAAGAAACGGCAGGTCGTGCGGCGATTCGGCGACCGCCTCCTCAAGATGTTCCAGTCGTATGCGCGCGAACATGCGTGCTATCTTTCGTTCAATGGCTACCGTGAACGTTCTGACGGCCGGTTCGGGAACACGTCGTTCTTCATGGACCGTGAAGGCGATGTGATCGCCGTGTACGACAAGGTGTATCCGACGCCAGAGGAAATAGAGTGGAAGGAGTTCCCCATCGTGCCGGGAGAGGGTCCGGTCGTCGTGGACACGGACTTCGGGCGCGTCGGCTTCGCGACCTGCTTCGACCTCAACTTCCGCGACCTCATCGAGGCGTATGCCCGCGCGAAGCCCGACGTCATCTGTTTCCAGAGCGCCTACGACGGCGATTTCTGGCGCCGCGTGTGGAGCTACACGTGCCGGGCCTATCTGGTCAGCTGCACCGTGGGCAATCTCGCGAAGGAGATCGACGGACCCTCCGGCGAGGTGCTGATGCACAGCCACAACTACTTCTTCACCTCGACGACGAAGATCAACACGAACTGCCGCGTCATCCACCTCGACGACAACTGGGGCGGCATCCAGAAGGCCATCGACACGTATGGCGACCGCTTCGAGATGCGCAATCCCGGCGCCGTCGGGGCCGTCACGGTCCTCTCGAACGACCCGGCGAAGCCCATCGACGAGATCGTCAGGGAGTTCGGCCTGATCCTCTGGGACGACTACTACGCGCGGAGCGTGCGCCTTCGCGGCGGCCCGGTCAGCGGCGAAATCCCATCGCCGGGCGCATCGCCATCAACCGACAAACAGGACAACCAGCCATGAAAACCATCATCGGAAAAGACAAGAACGACTTGGGACGGCTCGCGGCGGACGACGCGGCGGCCCGGATTTGCGCGGCGATCGCCGCAAACGGCGAGGCGCGCGTCGTCTTCGCGAGCGCGGCAAGCCAGTTCGAGTTCATCGAAGCGCTGCTCACGCACAAGGAGATCGACTGGTCGAAGGTCTGCGGCTTCCACCTCGACGAGTACGTGGGCCTCCCGGCCGACCATCCGGCGAGCTTCCGCCGCTTCCTGAGGGAACGCCTGCTCGCGAAGCTCCCCTGCCCGGTGAAGGGCTTCACGTTCGTGGGCGGCGACGCGCCCGACACGGCGGCGGAATGCGCCCGGCTGGAATCGGCCCTGCGCGAAAAGCCGATCGACCTCGCCTGCATCGGCATCGGCGAGAACGGGCACATCGCGTTCAACGACCCGCCGGCCGATTTCGAGACGAAGGCGGCGTATGCGGTCGTGAACCTCGACGAGATCTGCCGCCGTCAGCAGGTCGGCGAAGGCTGGTTTCCGGATCTCGCCGCCGTGCCGACGCAGGCATTCTCGATGACGGTGCCGCAGATCCTCGCGGCGAAGGCGATCGTCGTCATCGTGCCCGACGCGCGCAAGGCCGAAGCCGTGAAGCGCACGGTCGAGGATGCGGTCAGCCCGACGGTTCCGGCGACGGCGCTCAAGACCCACGCCGACTGCGCGCTCTATCTCGACCCGCCGGCGGCGGCCCTCCTGTCGAAATGAGCCGATGAACACGGGCCTCTCCATCCTCGATTACGCCGTCATCGCCGTGTTCTTCGCGGTGATGCTCGGCGTGGGCGTCTGGTACACCCGCCGGTCGACGTCGTCCGACCAGTTCTTCGGGAACGACAAGACCGTTCCGTGGTGGCTCGCGGGCGTCTCGTTCTACATGAACAGCTTCTCCGCGCTCGCGTTCGTCATGTATTCGGCGCTCGCCTACAAGTTCGGCTGGGTTCCCGTGACGGTGAGCTGGCTCTCCGTGCCGGCGGTCCTGCTGGGCGCGTGGTTCCTCGCCGTCCGTTGGCGTCGCGCGGCGAAGGGAAGCCCCATCGACTACATTGCCGAACGCTACACGCCTGCGATGTGCCGGACGTTGGCTGTCCTCGGGCTCCCGATGCAGCTCCTGGACAATGCGCTCAAGCTGCTCGCCATCGGCACGGTCGTCGGCGTGGGCATGGGATTCCCGCTCTTCTGGTCGATTTGCCTTTCGGGGGCGATCATCGTCCTTTACACCTTTCTGGGCGGACTCAAGGCCACGCTGACCTGCGACCTCATCCAGTTCCTCGTGATCCTCATCGTCGTGCTGGCCTTGCCGTTCCTCTGCCTTGAAAGGCTGGCGACGTGCGGGCCGCAGGGGGCTGCGGCCCCTACCGGGCTGGCGGGGCTTGCCGAAGGCCTTCGGGTGTTTCTCGACAAGGCGCCGACGGGCTTCTTCGCTTTCACCGCCGGGAAGTACACGTGGGTCTACATGCTCGTCTTCTTCTGCTGCGTCGGGTCGACGCTCTCGACGAACTGGTCGCTCATCCAGCGGTACTATTCGACGAAGAGCGAACGCGACGCCAGGAAGACGGCGTACCTTGTCGCGGCGCTCCTGTTCGCCGGCCCGCCGCTCTTCTTCTTCCCCGCGATGGCGGCCCGCGTCTTCCTGCCGGGCATCCCCGACGCGGAGATGAACGGCGTCTATGCGATCCTCTGCCGTACGGTCCTTCCCGTCGGGATGATCGGCATGGTGATCGCCGCGATGTTCTCCGCGACGATGTCGTCCCTGGCCGGCAACTTCAACGCGGCGGCGGCCGTCGTCACGAACGAGCTTTACCTCGTGTTCGCGAAGGCCCCCTCGGCGAAGGCGAAGATGGTCGCCGCGCGCCTTGCCACGGTCGCGGTGGGCGGGCTGGTCGTCGCGCTCGCGTTCGTGATGCAGTATGCGCAGGGTGCGGACGACCTCTTCAACCTCTCCAACAAGGTCTTCGGCGTGTTCCTTCCGCCGATCGCGATTCCGATGCTGTGCGGCATCTTCGTGCGCCGCTTCTCGAAGCGGTCGGGCCTCTGCGGACTCGTCGGCGGCATTGCCGTCGGACTGGCGCTGTTTGCCGTCGGCTCCGTCCCCGCCTTCGCCTATCTGCGCGAGATGGTGTGGATCTTCCCGGCGACCGCGTTCGCGACCCTCCTCTCGCTGGCGCTCGGCACGCTTCTTTTCCGCGACTCGCCGTCCGAACGGGCGGAGGTCGACGCTTTCATGAACCAGATCGAAGGACACAGGCCATGACCGCCCTTCTCCTCTCCGCAAGTCTCGTCACGCTCGATCCCGGCCATTTCCATGCCGCGCTCGTGCAGAACCGGATGTACCCCGACGTCTCGCCCGTCGCCCGGGTGTTTGCGCCAGACGGGCCGGAACTGGACGCACACCTGAAGCTTGTCGAGGACTTCAACACGCGCACGGCGAACCCGACGGCGTGGACGGAGGACGTCTATCGCGGCAGCGACTACCTCGAACGGTTCGTCGCGGCGGCGAAGGCCGGGAAGCTCGGCGACGCGCCGTTCGTCATCCTCGCCGGGAAGAACGACCGCAAGGGCGAGTATGCGCTCGCGGCGGTTGAGGCGGGCGTGAACGTCCTCGCCGACAAGCCCCTGGCGATCACGCCCGACGTGTTCGAGAAAACGGCGCGGGCGGCGCGGCTCGCCGAGGAGAGGGGCATCTTCTTTGCCGACATCATGACCGAGCGGAACGAGATCACGGCGATTCTCCAGAGGGCCTTGACGCAGGACCGCGCCCTTTACGGCGAGCAGGAGAGGGGAACGCCGGACGACCCGGCCATCACGAAGATATCCGTCCACCACTTCTTCAAGCTCGTGAACGGCGCGCCCCTGCGGCGTCCCGAATGGTATTACGACACGCGCGTCCAGGGCGAAGGGCTCGTTGACGTGACGACCCATCTCGTCGATCTCGTCCAGTGGGAGGCGTTCCCCGAAACGCGCCTCACGACGGACGACGTCGAGATCGTCTCGGCGCGGACGTGGCCGACGCGCATCACGCCCGAACAGTACAGGACGTCCACGGGCGGAACGGTCGCGGCGGCCTTCGACTGCGAGGCGAACGGGGCCTTCACCTACCGCCTGAAGGGCGTGTCGTGCAGGATCTCGGTCATCTGGAACTTCATCGCCCCGGAAGGGACGGGCGACACCCACGATTCGATGATGCGCGGCACACGGGCGGAAGTCTTCATCCGTCAGGGCGCGAAGGAGGGCTTCAGGCCCGTCCTCTACGTCCGTTCGCGCGGCGACGCGGCGCAGACGAAGGCCGCGCTGGACGCCGCGCTTGCGCGGATCGCGACGGCGTGGCCGGGCGTTGCGGCGGTTCCGGCGGACGAGCCGTCCGTCTGGCGCATCGCCTACCCGAAGGCGTACGACGTGGGCCACGAGGCGCACTTCTCGCAGGTCGTGCGGACGTTTCTCGGCTGGATGAAGGCCGGCCGGCAGGATCCGCTCTACATCGACAACATGCTCGTCAAGTACCACACGCTTGTCGAAGCGTGGAAGAGGGCGCGCAAATGACGGCGACGGGCTGGATCGACCTGCAGGTGAACGGCTATGCGGGTGTGGACTTCAACGCGCCCGGCCTGACGGTCGAGGCGGTCAAGGCCGTCACGGAACGCCTCGCGGCGGACGGTACGGCCGGCTATCTGCCGACGCTTGTCACGGGCGACCCCGAAATGCTGCTCGCGACGATTCGCACGGTCGTTGCCGCGCGGCGGACGTACGCCGTCTGCGAGCGGAACATTCTCGGCTTCTTCCTGGAGGGCCCGTTCATCTCCGACAGGCCCGGCGCGGTCGGCACGCATCCGGTCGAATGGGTGCGCGCGCCCGACCTCACGCTCTTCCATCGCTTCCAGGACGCGGCGGAAGGTTCGATCCGCCTCGTCAATGTCGCGGCGGAAGTGCCGGGGATGCCCGCGTTCGTGAAGGCGCTTTCGTCGGAGGGCGTCGCCGTCTCGCTCGGGCACTCGCTCGCGACGAGCCCCGCCGACGTCGAGCCGTGCCTTGCGGCGGGCGCGAAGGCGTTCACCCACCTCGGCAACGGCATCCCCAACGAGGTGAACCGCCACGACAACATCGTCTATACGGCCCTCGTCGAAGACCGCGCCTCGGTGATGTTCATCCCGGACGGACACCACCTGCCCGACACGATGCTGAAGCTCTACTGCCGCGCCGTGCCGACCGACCGCCTGGTCGCCGTTTCGGACGCGCAGTATCCGGCGGGCCTCCCGCCAGGCGACTACGAGGTCTGCGGCGCGCACGCGCGGCTGGAGCCGGACGGGCTGCTCTGGAATCCGGCGCGCAACTGCCTCGTCGGCGCGACCACCCCGCTCGCGACGTGCATGGCGATCCTCAAGGCCCGCACGGGCCTCACGGACGCCGAATGCCGCCGCATCGGTCACGACAACGCCCTGAACCTGATCGGCGGTAACTGACGGTGCGGGCCCGGGCATGAGGATGCCGGAGGTTGCGGACCTCTCGGAGTGGAACGTACAAACGAAAGGAATTTTACATAATTTACAATTGACGGCAGGGGGGGGGGTAATGTTAAACTTTATAGAATCCTTATCGGGTAATTGGAATCAGGAGAAACGTAATGATGCTGTGGAGAATGGAAAGGTTGATCTTGCTGGGGATGACCGTATTGGGTGGTCTGGAGGGGACTGCGTATGCGGCAGACATTCCGGCAGACATTCCGACGGAACGCCGGTGGAACGTGGCGGAGGGATTCGTCAACGCGGCGGCGAGCTGGCAGAACGGCACGCCGCCCGCGCAGGGGACGCCCGACGCGGCGGGCGAGATGGCGTATTTCACGGGCGCGGGCGACAAGACCGTGCGCTTCCCGGCGGGCGGCTGGACGGATTGCGGCGTCTTCTACTTCGCGAAGGGCCTTGCCGACGGCACGACGCTCACGTTCGACGCGACGGGGACCTCCTGGACGTTCGCGCCGGGGACCTACTTCTCGAACTGGCAGATCCTCACGCTCTGCGGCGACAACCATTCGGGCATCAGCTACCCGCACATCCTCCAGGTCACGGCGAACGCGAACGGGAAGGTGGCGGAGCCAATCTTCACGCTGACCGACGGCATGGTGCGGTTCTTCAAGCACACGGCGCAGGGGAACGTCCTTGCGCTGGAGCGCGGCACGTGGGACTTCACGCGGACGGGCGCAAGCGGAACGGACTACCTCCTCTTCTTCAACGCCGAACAGGGCGGGACGGACGAGGTTGTGCTGCGCGCGGGGACTTCGCTCAAGACGCCGGGAATGCGCCTGAATCCGAACGCGGGTCTTGCCGGGGCGCGGTTCCGCGTGGAGGGCGGCGCGCACGCGCTGGGGAAGGTCGTCGTGGGCGGCGCCAAGGAGACGAGCGCGACGCCGGTTCTCTTCGAGATGACGGCGGGCACGGTGGCGGCGGACGCGGTGAACGTGGGGAACCGCACCACGACTTCCGACAACCGCCTCGCGCTGCGCGGCACGGCGGCGCTCACGACGGAGACCCTGACCCTGTCTGAGTCCGGCGCGGGGGCGACGGTGGACCTGGCCGACCGGGCCACGCTCGCCGTCACGAAGGACCTGCTGTTCAGGCCGGCGGTCGAGGGGACGGTGGCGACGTTCGTCGCGACGGACGACGCCGTGGTCACGGTGGCGGGCTTCGTCCGGCCGAATTATCGTGCGGCGTCGGCGGCGCGGAGCGAGCTGGTCCTGGGCGGGCGCGCGCGCCTGCGCACGACGGCCACGCACGACGAGTCCGGCGGCGGCGGCCTCGCCTTCGGCACGCTGCCGGGCGAACACCGCGACGCGGTGGCGCGGCTCGTCGTCGCGGACGACGCCGTGGTGGAGACGGCCGCGCGCACGACCGTCGGACAGGTCTCGGCGGCGTCGAACGTCATCGAGGTGTGCGGAAACGGCACGTTCATCAACACGTCTTCGAACGGCGGCCTCATCCTCGGGCGCGGGCGCGGCGGACGCGGCTACCTCGTCGTGCGCGACAACGGAACGGTGCGCCTCGCGGGGCCGCTCAACCTCTCCGGCAACTTGAAGTTCGGCGACAACCTCGGCGGTGCGGCGCGGATGGACATCCTCGGCGGGACCGTCTCGGCGGCCAGCCTCTCCCTGGATGGCACGAACGCTTGGGCCAATCTCGCCGGAGGGACGACGACGTTCGGGACGTGGCGCGTCGGCGGCGAGCCGCCGTACAACGTCCCGTCCGAGGGATGGTCGCTGCCGACGAACACGTTGCGCGTGACGGGCGGCACGCATGCGGTGAGCGGGTACGACACCTCCAGCACGTCCATCGAGATTGGCGCGACGAACGGCAACGCGCAGGTCGTGCTGGAGGGCGGCGAGGTCAGGGCGTCCGCGCTGCTTGCCGTGGGCATCCCGAACATGGTGGGGAATCCGGCCCTCCTGACGGTGACGGGCGGGCGGCTGGCGCTCGCGCAGAAGGGCGACCATGCGACCGGCGACGCCAAGGTCATGGTGGGGCAGCGCGCGGGCGCGAAGGGGCGCTTCGTGTTCACGGGCGGCGAGGTCGTCGCGAACAGCATCCGGGGCGGTTCCGGGGCGTCGGAATTCATCGCGGACGGCGGCACGTTCACAGTCCAGAACGCCGTCGAAGGCGATTGGGCCCTGAGCCGCCTCCACGCGGCGCGCCTCGGCGCGAAGGGCCTCACCGTCAACGTGCCGCAGGGCGTGCGGGCGATCAGCCTGCAGGCGTTCACGGATCTGGAGGGCGCGGACGGCCTCCTTGCGAAGGAGGGGGTTGGCGCGCTCGTCGTCTCAAACGCCTCCGAACACGCGCGGACGGCGGTCGCCGCCGGCGCGCTCGTCCTCGGCCGTGGCGTGCGGCAGTTCGGCAGGCGGCTCTCGATTGCCCCGGACGCCTTTGTGCTTGTGGACGTGCCGGCCGAAGTCGGTGTCTACGACGTCTTCACGCTGGAGGCGGAGCTGACGGCGGACGAACTCGCGCGGATCCAGCCGGAGGCGTGGGCGGCCGGGCGCGGCTATGCGTTTTCGCAGCGCACCGAAGACGGCGTGACGACGGTCGTCTGCACGGTGACGGAGGGCGGCCCGGCGGAGATGTCCGTTTCGGAGACGACGGCCTTCGCCGAGGCGCAGACGCTGGCGACGCGCCTGACGGTCGGCCCGAACGTCGCCGCGACCTTCCAGGCGCCCGTCACGTTCGTGGGCGCGGAGCTTGTCATCGACGTCGCGGCGGGCGGCGTCGTCACCTTCGAGCAGCCCGTCATGAG
>ERZ1034962.704-NODE-704-length-13835-cov-23.721190_pt1 | contig 13835 bp, 11 predicted proteins | sample MGYA00520696_ERZ1034962 | MGnify/ENA primary metagenome ERZ1034962 (study PRJEB33766, sample SAMN09781770) | gut metagenome | biome: gut microbiome | host: Homo sapiens | place: Madagascar | study: EMG produced TPA metagenomics assembly of the PRJNA485056 data...
GGTTTTGACCCGTTCGGCGGAGAGACCGTCAACCCGGCCTATGAGGCTGTCAAACTGCTGCCCGACACCATTGCCGGGGCACAGATCATCAAGCTGCAGGTTCCCACCCGGTTTGCTCTTTCCGGCACCGTTCTGGAAGCCGCCGTAAACGAGCACCGGCCTGATGCGGTCATTTGTGTCGGGCAGGCAGGCGGGCGGTCCGCCATCACGCCGGAAAGAGTTGCCATCAACCTTGCGGACGCAAGCATCCCTGACAATGCAGGCGACCAGCCTGTGGACGAGCCGATCCGGAAGGACGGTGCGCCCGCCTACTTTACCTCTCTGCCCGTAAAAGCCATGGTGCAAAAAATGAGAGCCGCCGGTATTCCGGCAGCCCTATCCTACACCGCTGGCTCCTTTGTGTGCAACTCCCTGATGTATACGCTGCTCTATCTCATCGACAGGCAGTATCCCGCTATGCGGGGCGGCTTTATCCATGTGCCGTATGCGATGGAGCAGGCCGTCAGCAAGCCGCTGGGAACACCCAGCATGGAGCTGCATCAAATCGCGCGCGGCCTTGCACTTGCGGTAGAAGCAGTCGTCGAAAACGAGCGTGACCTTACCGTGAACCGGTAATACAGGCCCAATTTCTCGAAATAGTGCTTGCATTTTTTAGGGTTCGTGCTATGATCATAGCATCATCACAGAATAGGAACGGGACAACGGGGTCACGCACAGGCAAGGTGCGCGATCCCGTTTTTTCGTCTGCGCACAAAGGCGTGCCGCACTTCATTGGGTGCTGCACGCCTTTTGGCTTTTCTGTTGCTTGTTTTCCGAATTGAGGGATTTGAAAATGCTTACCGCACGAATTGAAAAAATACGCCAAAACTATGTAAACGCCAAACCGCAGATTTCCTGCGAACGCGCCGCACTTTGGACAGAATCCTACAAAAGGAGTGCAGGAAAGCCCGTCTGCATCCGCAGCGCTGACAAAAGCACAGCTTTCCGGGTGGGAGCAGCTAGCCACGCAGGAATACGGGATAAAGGTCACTTCCTATAAGTAGTCCCTGTCCTCCACTGCGGCGGCCTTACGGCTCCTGCAGCATGATCCGCACGATCTCTTTGTCTGTTTCGCGCATACCCTCACGGCCCAGCAGTCCCACATTACGGATGGTATTTTCAACGCCCTTTGTGACGATGCCATCCCCACTGCGGAACTGCTGGCCGTTTTTGTACATGTGATACCCCAGGATGCCCGCCTCCACGCTGGAGGCGATCTTCGCCGCACAGCTGGCCTTGGCACCATCGCAGATAATACCCGAAACGATGGCCAGTGCATTGACAAGGGTGTGGGAGACCGCTTTCAGGTCAGCGCCCTGCAGATAGGCAATGCCGCAGCCCGCAGCACAGCCCGCGCTGACGGCCCCGCAGTAGGCGGACAGCCGCCCTATACCGGCCTTCTCGTGGATTGCAATCAGGTTGGAGAGGGCCAGTGCGCGGCAGAGAGTCTCATCGGATGCCCCCAGCTCTCTGGCATACTCGATGACCGGCACCGAGACCGTGATGCCCTGATTGCCGCTGCCCGAGTTGATGACAACTGGCAGCTCACAGCCGCTCATACGGGCATCAGAGCCTGCTGCTGCCTTGGCAATAGCGCGGTTGCGCACATCCTCGCCGTAAAATTTCAGCATTGTAGAGCCGATGTTCGCACCGTAATCCCCTCGCAGTCCCTCCTCCGAGATGCGGGTGTTGTACCGGATCTGGGTTACCAGCAAAGGCCGGATGTCGTTGATCTCGCAGGTATCGGCAAATGCAAAGATATCCGCAATGTTCAGCAGTGCCCGGTCTGTCAGACCGTTCTCGGCAGGGGCGGCGTCACCGCAGAGCTGCTTTGTCTCCTGTGCGGTATGATCCAGCAGCACTTCGCTGTTTCTTTGGATCAGGACAATATTCGTGTGGTACTGGCAGATGCGCACCACGGCGGAATCGCTCCCCTGCTGCAGCGTCACGATGATGTCGAAGATAAAGCCGTTGTCGATTGCCTTCACCGTGACCGGCACCTGCTTCAAGAAGGCGCGCATCGCAGCCTTCTGGTCCGCTGTTACAGCTGCGATGACCTCCAGTGCCTTGTCCGCCTGCCCGCCGACGATGCCTGCCGCTGCGGCGGTTTCAATGCCCTTCATGCCATCGGTGTTGGGCACGATGACGCTCTTGACATTCTTGATAATGTTGCTGCTCACGCCGATCTCGACTTTGTCCGGCATGACGCCAAGCACATCCCGCGCCTTGGCGGCGGCGTAGGCGATGGCAATCGGTTCGGTGCAGCCCATGGCAGGGATCAGCTCCTCCTTCAGGATCTGCACATACGCCTGATAGATTCTGCTCTGCTTATCCATACAAGTGACTCCTTTGGTTGCTCTGCAAAGTGTCCGCAGCGGGGTATTATACCGCGTCTGCTGGTTTGTATAGCACAAGTATAGACATTTTCCCCGCCTTTTGCAACAGCATTTTTGCGGCGTTCCAATCCGGAGCACTTTATGCACTGGTTGGGCATAAACATTGCCGCTGTCTACATCCCATAACGCAAAATGTGCCTGCTTGCGCGGGCACATTTTGCGTTATTCTGCTTTTTCCTGTCTGGCCGCATTCAGCAGCTGCTTTTGAAATTCCCGGGCCGCCGTATTCAACGGACGGTGCCGGTCATAAACCAGACTTACTGAGCGCTGCGGAATCTCCTCCCGCAGGGTCAGCTGCACAATGCTGCGGCGCTGCAGGCTGCTGCGGGCCATCGGCTCCGGCACAAAGGCAAGGCCAAGCTCACTCTTTACCAGCGTCATCATCTGGTCTGTGGTGGCCGCCTCAATATCCGGCTTCAGGTCTGCGCTGTGTTCAAGGAAAAACTGCCGGTAAAACAGCCGGCTCATACTCTCGTTCCCCAGCATGATCAGCGGATAGGCGTCAAGCTCCTGCAGCGAGAGCGTCCGGCTTGCCAGCGCCGTGAAGGTTTTCCCGCCGACCAGGATTTCGTTGAACGGCATCAAATCAACTTTTTTCAGCTCCCCCTCTGCGCCGGTGGGGGTCGTCACAACAGCGAAATCGACCTCGCCGTTTTTCACAGCCTGAATTGCCTGCGGCGTTGAATGGTTGGAGATCCGCAGCCGGATACCGGGGTACTGCGCATGGAAGTCCCGCAGCCGTTCCGACAGGTAGATATTCAGCGCCGTCTCGGTTGCGCTGATACTGATTGCACCATGCTCAAAGGTCGCGCTGGCGCTCAGCTCCTCCTCGGCATCCTGTATCTGCACAGCAGCCGAAGAAATGCGGGTATAGAGCATCTCCCCCTCCGGCGTCAGCGTCACACCCCGGTTGGAGCGGATAAACAGCACACAGTGCAGCTGATCCTCCAGCTTGTTCATCGTATGCGTGATGTTGGGCTGGTTGCTGCCCAGCACGCGGGCCGCCTTGGTAAAATTGCGGTATTTTGCGACAAAGTAAAAAATCTTGTAGTATTCCCAATCAACATACATAGGCGCAGCCTCATTCATACCAAAATTACATAGTCATAATGCGGTAAATACTTTTTACACATTCTATGTCACAAAGTATAATAGCACCGCAACCCAAAAGCAAGCAAAAATTTCCCTCTATAGAAACAAATTGTAAGGAAGGCGAAACCAAAATGCTGATCGCAGTACCTGCGGAAGGGTACCTGGCTCTAAGGCAACACCGCATAATTCTGTGTGCCGCCCTTATATTTTTTCAAGGCTGCGTCTCCCCTCTCCCCTGCCCGCATTTGTGGGTGGGGGCTTTTTGTTTACCGTCTTCAGCGCGTCCCTCTCTCAGAGCGCGCGAGTGGACGCCTCTGCAGCGCGTTTTGCTGCAGGCAGCGGCAGACAAAAAAACACCCACAGCGGCGGCTGTGGGCTTTGGGTTCAATCATTATTTGCGGATGCTCCCAGCGCACGGCAAAGCGGATGATTCAGCAGCATACCGGCGATAACATACCGATAGGAGTGCACCGCACCGTTTCGAATCGTTTGCGGTATCCGCTGCTTTCGTACCAGCTTTTCCAGCGCATCCATCTGCTCTTTCAAAAAGTAAAAAGATATTTGTGGATAGATCTTGTCATCCAACTGCGTAGCAATAAACCGGCTGACAACCTTTGTTTCCGGAAACAGATAGTAGGCCGCCCTGTTCTGCTCGATTTCTGCTTCGCTGGCCAGATATTCCCTGCTGTTCATGATCAGGCAGTTGTCAGCACCGACCTTCATGACCTTATCCATCTCGGACTGGAGCAGCCGATTGGCCAGGGTACCTACGCGGATATCCTCCACAGCAGCCTCATCCACAAGTGTCTCCCGAATCAGGAGTCCTACCCGAAGGTTGACCTTGACTTTTTCTTCTTTCATTCGCATCACCCTTTGGTTTCCGGGACAGTGTCTCCCCCTACCCTGCCTTACTTTGCGGCTTCAATCAAATCCCGGAGGCTTTGCGCCTGCTCGATCAGTTCATTCAGAATCGCAACATCATTATCACGGCGCTCCTGAGACATCTTTCTGACGCCGCGCTTATAGCTGGTTGAACTCATTTTCTTAAAAATCTTATTGGCAACAGGCTGGATCGTCTTTTCCACAAAGGTCGCGCTTTCAGACTCGCTCTTTTGCTCCTTTTTCTCGACGCGCTTTGCCTCCTGATCCCTGGCCACATCCTTTGCGATTTCCTCGGCCTTTTCCGTATCATGCTGACTGACGGCGGTACGGTACTCCCCTACCCTGTTCTGCAGCAGGCGGATTTCGTTTTCACACTCCGCAAACGCGGTCTCCAGGCGCTCGTCCCGCTCATCCGGCTCGTTGGTTTTTCTGGCTCTGTCAATAGACCGGATAAAGTCATAATGTATGCTGTTGCATTCCTGCAACAGGCGCTCCCGGGCATCGGTGTCACAGTTGCTCACATCAACCGTGCTCAGCAACAGATAGCACTGCGCAATTTTATGCTGCACCTCCGGCTCCAGCGTGATATAGCTTTCACACTCCATGCGGGTCAGGAACTTGTTATCCAAAAGGCGAAGCAACTCTTTGTCCAGCTTTTCCTCAATGCGGAAATCACGGTCGATTTGCTTGGCTGTGGTTGCACTCACTTCCTTAATTGCCTTTTTAGCGTCCTTTTCCGTCATATTGAACGGCTCGTTCTGAAGGCAGACCACAAATTCTGCAACGGCCTTGCGGCGGATCTGTTCATCCGCAAAGCCGCCGCGAACCTGCAGGTTCGCACTGTATAAAAGCACCTTTTTTTCATTTTCCGAAAGACTGGTTGTGATCACATTGCAGTTTTTGATGGTGTTCCAGGTGGCGTCTCCTCTCTTTTCGAGATACTCCATCGCGCGGTAGCGGCGCTCACCGGAGAGAAGGACATACACTGTTTTTCCATTTTCTTCCTGCGGAAACACCACCAAATTATGCATCAGGCCGTTGCGCTGAATATCCTCCGCCAGCTGCACAATATCCTCTTGGGTATCTGCCTGCCGGAAGATTTCGTTGTCCGCGTTTACGCGAATATCGTACAGTGCAATATCCCGAGCTTCGTATTCAATGCTTTTATGCCCTGCGGTCAGATCACTGATAATTTTTCCTGCATCGCCATTATTGGAATCAATTTTGCCAAGCTCTGCATCCGTCGGGCGGGAACGTTTTACGATTTCCTTCTTTTTGGCGGGGCTTTTCATTCCCATATCATTTCACCTCCAGACGCTTTTTCAACTCTTCGTAGGCTTTCACATAGGCTTTTGCCACAGGCTGCGTTTTTGCCATATAGCACACAGGCAAAAAGCGAGAAATGGATGTTTTCACCGTCTTGCTTGTGGGAATTGCAACGCTGAACAGCGATGTGCCGAGTTCTTCTTTAAAGTGCTCCTGAATCTTCTTGTCTGTTGCTGCGCTTTTGTCTACATTCACCAACAACACACCGGCACCCATCAGGTGAGAAGTGGAGCTTTGCTTCATCTTGTTGCATTCATAATAAAGGCGAAATGCCGATTCTTCGGAGTTATCCTCACAGCCGGCTGGAATCAGGATATAATCCGCTGCATAGATTGCATTGGAAAGCAACAGGCTGTCCCGCGTAGGCTGTGTGTCAATAAGAATGTAATCGTAATCATCACGTACCTGATTGAGGAAATAGCACAGAAAATCCCCCATACCGGAAACCTTCCTCGGATCTCCGTCCTTCAGGCGCTCTGCATCGCCAATCAGCAGTTCAATGCGCTTATTGATTCGCGGCGTCTGCGCATCGCACGGGATCATATCCACATTTTCATACTGCGTTTCCACAATAAAGTCTCGCGTCTTGCTATGATACAGGAACCCGTCGAAAAGATTATAAAGCGCCTTACCGTAGAATTCATCGCTTGTAATGCTCAAGCCGCCGCTGAGTGCTTTGGTGAGATTTCCCTGCGGATCAGTATCCACGCAAAGAACTTTTTTCCCCTCATCGCCCATCAGGTAGGCAAGATTGGAGGCCGTTACGGTTTTACCCGTGCCTCCCTTTTCAATGGCAATTGTAATAATTTTTGCAGACATTGAGCAATTCCTCATTTCTGTAAAGGCTGTTATTTGTGGATGTGTCCGTCAATTCTTGTTGCTGTGAATTATCGTTCTGTAATTCTCTTGTAATCGGTTTTCCATGTCTTTTTTCCATTTCCGGTTGTATGATTTTATCACACTTCAGTGGCTGAATATGTTGAAGCCTATACCTCACCACAAAAATAGTTGCAGCCATCTTTTGCTGCTTATTGTGATTTCAATTATAACATAGATATAAGTAAAGTCAATTCTCTTTTCCGGGTATCATCCTGCCATAACGATATTTCAAGTCTATCAATTCTTGTTGCTGTTCTTTAATATATCTGCATTCGTATAGGCCAATTCTTTACATACTCGCACCGCGCTTCACAGCACGGAACAGAGTTCAGACCGTCAAAAGAATTGCCTTCTTGCATGTGTAGGGGCGACCATTTGTCGCCCGTCAACTTACCGCAGCAACGCATCTTCTGGGGTAGTTTGCTTACAAGGCAAACTGGCACGGGCGAGCAATGCTTGCCCCTACAAGAGTTTTTCGACAGTCTGACAGAGTCAACACATCTTTCAATTCTTGTTGCTGTTCTCGGTTCGTATTTATTTGTCACTTATAATCTTTGTTTTTTCTTTACAGCAAAAAGCAGCAGCCTGCATGTTGCAGGCTGCTGCCAAATAATACTTATACATCCTCAAAGACAGACATATCAAACTTAAACACTCCCGCCGGATCCAACGATGCGAGCTTCTGCTTGCCAGCCGCGATGATCAAAGCACTGTTTTCAATCGTATCGTTATAAACAACCGTGCGATAATACTGTGCAGACTTCCTTTCGGTTGCTTTTTCAAACATCTCCGTAAATTTTACACACAGTCCCAGGGCCCATGTTTTCAGCCCGGCATTGTCATGGATGATTCGGTTTAAAGAATCCAGTGTTTCCTCCGCTTGGTCACGCTTGTTGGTGTTTGTCAGGATCTTAGCCGTGTATGTGAAAATATCATTGCAGATATTTTTCTCGTTGTCCGTCAGCTTATCCTCATACGAAGCATAGTCTGCTTTGTTTCTGATCTCCGTAGTTGCTTTTCTATACTTCATTTTCAAAATATCTGTGCTAAACGGCTCTGTAATATGCTGGGCTGCTTTTTTCGCACTCTGGGTTTTCTTCTTTCTGGAATCCCTTACAATTTCGTCATCATGCGTATTTCTATCATGATAGGAGCGGACATCCCTCATTTCCGCTTTGGTCTTGTATTTGATGAAAATATACAGGTATTCATATTTGCGAACACCGCGCTTGCGCGCCGGGGCATAGTCAAACCAAAGATCCGTCATCTCATTGATTTCTTTCTTAACGGTCTTTAAAACATTCTTTTCAAACTCTGTAAAAGTCTTGTACTTTTCAGACAGCGGTTTTTCCCGGTCAAACTTTTTCTTGTCGGCAGATGCCGGATCCTTTTTCTTTTTGCTCTTTGTGGACTCTCTCTCTGCCTCTGTGGGTGCAGAAAGCAGACCTTTAAACTCATCAATATTGAATTTTTTATACTTATAACCCGTCAGCTCGTCGCGCTTTGAGGAGAACTTATTCAGGATCTCATCATTTACCGGCTGGAATACAAGGCCGTTCGTATAGCCATAGTCTCTGTTTCCATTGTCATAGGAGAGTATGATTTCATAAACGCGCATAGAGTAAGTGCTTTTCATCATCAGCAGATATTCGATGCTGTAAGAGGTATAGTTGCTGGTAAGCTGCGCAATATCCTTCCAGATGTCCTGGTTAAAGCGCAGGCGAATCTCTTTCTTGTCGAAATCGACCTCAGAACCTTTTTGCAGCCAGGAAATGGAGCGATACACCTTACTGCCGGGTTCTTTCTTGACCCAGAAGGTACGATTTTCCAAATTTTCTATAGTTTCTTTCAGATTCAGCGCATAGGTCGTATCCACCGTGCGCACTCCGGTCAACTTAGCAAAATCGTTGAAAGTGATCGAATAATATTTGGATGCATCCTTATCATTTTTCTGGTCTATTTTAGACATGAGCATAAAGAGAACCTTTTGCTCATTTCTGGGCAGAGAGTACTTTGTCCGCTGGATTAGGTCATTACTTTTGGTAATGTAAGAGCCAAAGCCGACAGGGGAGTGCTGCCATTTCGCAATCGCCTGCTTTTTCTCGCGAACCTCATCATCAGAAAGGACCTCTCCAACTAAAGATTCTTCGTTTTCATCAATGGACGAATTCGTTTTGTTCATATCCATTACTTATAGCTGTACAAGGAGGGATTTAAAATAATTACGATACACAGCTATATATTCCTTTCGTTAGATGTTACAATACAAATAGGTACACAAATATCATTATACTGATAATATTACTATACTATTTGCCGACTGTCAACGAAAAAATGTTTGGAGCTTTTCTATTTTTTAAATTTTGCTTTTTTCTCTTTTACACTTATTTATCTTATATCTTACTTTTTACTTATTTATTATAATATGTAGAAAGAGAGGTTTCCACATGCCAGCGGAGAGAAAAAAACACTTGCCGAAAGAGATTTCCACACCGGATGCAAGAGGTTTAAAAGGCTGTAGAAAGAGATTGCTACAGCCCAATCAGCCAAAATAAGCATGTAGAAACCTCTTTTTTGCCGTGGAAGAATCTCTGTTTTCAAAGTTTTTTCCGTATACTGCCTGTTGCGGCTACAAATTGTGCAGGGTGGAAATCTTGCTTTTGCGATAGAGGGAGAGCATTGCCGTGCAAACATAGGTGGAGAGGGTTATAGCTAGTTTTTCCGGTGTAGAAACCTCTCTTTGCACAAGCATCGGAAAACGTCGGCGTTTGAATTAGGGTAGTAGGCATAGAAGCAGGGGAGAAGTGAAACAAGAATTTCACTTTTCGCGAGTGTAGAAACCTCCTTTTGCTGCTGCAAGTGATCTCTGCGGTAGGAGGTGCTCGATTTTTTCCGGTGTAGAAACCTCCTTTTAGGAATTGCTTCAAAAACACTATATATTGGTGTTGTGGATTAACTAACATACTTATTCTTGCACAAAGAGAGTCTATATAGGCAGAGACAGGAAAGGTAATAGTGGCGAACCAAGAGGTTACTACACATAAACAGCGTAAGATTTTTAAACAGAATAATAGCCGATATACCGATATATAACTGGGCTGCGAAAAAGGAATTATCTGCACTAAAAAGAGGTTTCTACATCAAAAGAGCGAAAGGAAAGAGGAAAAAACACAGCCATGTACAGGAAGGCACTACCAAAGCAGCGTAGTGATAAAAGGATGTAAAACCACAATATATAGATATAGAGAACAAAATAGCACTTGAAAAAGCAAAAAAGCTGGGAGAGAAGAGTGTAGAAATGGGAAAAATCGTTGCAGATGAAATACAATGAGGGAATAGTACTATAATATGTACGATATGTATATAATGTATGCAAAGATGATCCAGAGAGGTCCATAGTGGTGCAAAGTATGGCATAATGCAAAGTAAACATTTTTTTCGGTAATGAGATGTAGAAACCTCTCTTTTCGCTGGACTTCCCGACTTCTTGATGAGAAAACCTCTTTTTGACGGACTTAACCACTTTTTCGGCAGTAATCCACAGGGATTGCGGGCTTAATGTACTTACATAAGGTGGATAAAAAGGATAGGTGAGTGGCTGTATAAGATACATTTTAATATACTAATAGGATAATATATGAAAAATATACAAATTGGTCCATACAATCTGTTCCAAAAAGGAAAATTATCCGATTGTTAAAGTGTAGAAACCTCTCTTTTAGGCGGGAGGGGAAGCCTTCGCAACACGAAACAAGCTGAATTTGAGAATGGACCTTGCAATAGGTAGAAAGCCGGATTATCGCCCCGTAGGTTATATGGCACATGCCGAAGGAAGAAAAAGCATAAAGCAAACACCATCCGATAAGGTAAGGGTTATCTCAAGAAGGCAGGGGAGGGGACTGGCAGCAGGATTTGGTTTGCGTCTGCTATAAAGGCATACAGCATTTAGGAAAGCTTCGATATGCTATAGCAGCGAGAGCAGTCGCCTTGGCAGTCAAGAGATTTCTTAGCGAACACAACAAAAAAATCGAAAATAAAGTTACAGCAACAGGAATTGATGGAAAATGAAGCACGATGAATTTTTACAAGTACTCAGAAGCCCTTTTCATTTTGCCACTTGCGATGCCGTACTCCGGGGGTGTAAAATAGTAGACATAAGTAAGCCACTGCAGTGACGCAGACTGTCGAAAAAGGTGCGTTCACCCCTTGGCCCCCTCTGCGAGGGGACTCCGCCCGCAGGCGGTGGGGGAGAGAACTGTACGGCGCCCGAAATATTTCGGGCTATGGCAAGGTTCTCTCCCTCTACCCCTTCGGGGCACCGCTCCCCCTCTGGCGTAAGCGCCACCTCCCCCGTATCGGGGGAGTCTGTCTCGCAGAGGGAGGCTTTTCGACAGCTTGAGCCGCTACAGCGACAGGGCATATAGCGACAGGGGATGTAAGGTATGAAACGAATTTTGATCATTGATGGGCAGGGCGGCGGCATGGGCGCACAGCTTGCAAAGCTGCTGCTGCCTAAACTGCCTGCGGATTGCGAGCTGCTGGCAGTGGGTACGAATGTGCTGGCAACCAGCGCCATGCTGAAGGCGGGCGCGGTGCGCGGCGCCACCGGGGAAAATGCGGTGGTATATAACGCCGCCAGAGCCGATGTTATTCTGGGGCCCATCGGTATCTTGATGGCCAACGGCATCATGGGCGAGGTTTCGCCCAAAATGTCGGTGGCGATTTCCGGCAGTGAGGCAGCCAAGGTTTTGATTCCGGCGTCCGGCTGCGGGATCTTTGTGGCGGGCACGCAGGATTGCCGCCTTGACGAGTATCTGCAAAATGCCGTAGCTCTTACGCTGCGTGCGCTGGACGCATGACGCCGCTGGCAACAGCCGCCGTCCCGATCCTGCAGGCCGCACAGTTGGCCGCAGAAAACGGCCCGGCGCTGCTGGCCATTGACGGGCGCTGCGGCAGCGGCAAGTCTACACTGGCGGAATTTCTGGCGGGGCAGCTGGGCTGCCGGGTAGTGCATACCGATGATTTCTATCTGCCGCTTGCTGCGCGCTGCGCGAACTGGCAGGAGCAGCCCGGCGCGAATATAGATTTCATTCGGCTGCGAAACGAGGTTCTGCAGCCGCTTTTGCGCGGCGAAACGGCGCTCTATAATGCATACAGCTGTGCGGCGGGAGCCTTCCTGCCGTCTAAGCCGTTTGCTGCCGCGCCGCTGACGATTCTGGAGGGCAGCTACAGCCTGCATCCGGCGCTGCAGACTGACTTTGCGGTGCGTGTGTTTGTTACCTGCCCGCCCGATGTGCAGGCGGCGCGCCTGCGGGCGAGAGAAGGCATACGCTACGCAAATTTTGTGCAGCGGTGGATCCCGCTGGAGGAAGGGTATTTTGCTGCCCATGATCCAGCCGCACGCTGCAATTTTGTACTGGACACGGCGGAGATTTTTGTGTAATATAGTAAGCGGACCTATGGCATAACTGCATGGTTCCCGCTATAGCGGGCTTGAAGGATGCAGGAATGCCCTTATGAAAAAGCCAGGAAGGCAGTGCCCAGAAGGGTGCGCGGTTCAAACTTTTTGATAAGGGTGATATGTTGTGAAAAACCAGAATACAAAAAAATTGGCTTATGCAGCGCTGTTTTTGGCGCTGTGCCTCGTGCTGCCCATGCTGACGGGCCAGATTCCGCAAATTGGCAGCATGCTGCTCCCAATGCATATTCCGGTGCTTTTGTGCGGGCTTGTCTGCGGCTGGCAGTACGGTGCAGCGGTGGGCTTTGTTGCGCCGCTGCTGCGCTCGGTCCTGTTCGGGATGCCTCCGATGTATCCGGTGGCTATTGCGATGGCCTTTGAGCTGCTGACCTACGGCCTTGTTATCGGGCTGGTATACCGCCGTATGGCTCAAAAGGGCGCGGCAGGGGTGTATGCAGCGCTGCTTACCGCCATGGCAGCGGGGCGGCTTGTCTGGGGCGTGGCTGAGGTCGTGCTGCTGGGCTTGGGCGGAAAGGCGTTTACCGCCCAGGCATTCTTGGCGGGCGCACTGCTCAATGCCGTGCCGGGCATTATCGTGCAGCTGGTTCTGATCCCCGCTGTGATGGCGGCCCTGCAGAAGGCTGGAGCCGTTAAAGAATACGCCGAATAAGGCCGTTTGCAGAGAGGCTGCGCAGGAAGCGCAGCCTTTTTGCTTTGTGCAGTTGTACTACAGTTCACATTTCACAGCATGGCAACAAGAATCGACGCCCCTATTTGCGAAAACGAAACAAAAAGCTTGCAAGGATAGGCAGTTTTGCCTTTTCTTGCAAGTTTTTGTTGTTGCAGCGGTGAAAGAGGCCGGCAGCCACTGTCTGCTGCTAGAGGAGCTCAGCCATACTGATCTGATCGACCAGCCAGCTTTCCTGTTTTGCCTCGTGGATCACATCGCCCGGCTGGCTGTGCCCGACCAAAAAGGGCGAAGCGGGGTCGTGCATACGCATATTCTGCGCTACAGTCACACGGCTGGCGTTGGCGTAGCAGTATAGGCAGCCGTGACCGCAGGTATTGTAGGCACCGATATCCGCCGTAAGGCAGCAGGCGCACTCCTTGCGGGCTGGCTTTTGCGGGGGCAGCCGCAGGGGACGGTGCAGCGCGGCCTCGAAAGTCCGTTGCGTCATGCAGCCGCTGCAATCGGCACCATAGCGGGCCAGCGCAGTGCCCTCGGCGCAGGGTCGTATCATCATGCCGTATTTTTTGCCGATCTCAATAAAAGCCTTTCCCAGCGTTTCGCGCTCAGTGAGTGGGACGCTTTTCACCTGCGGAAAATTCCGCCGTACCTTCTCATAAAGGTCGATAAAGCTGATCACACAGGTCCTGGTATAGCCGGAAAGTACAGATGCCATCTGCTCGAATTCCGCGATATGTCGCGCAGCTGTGTAGGTGTTGGAAAGAAAAATGGGGTCATACCGCCATGCGATACAATCGGGACCGACAATTTTTGACAGGGTGATAAAGTCCTGCAAGACCTGCGCCTTCGGCGGTACATGCGGCTCAATCTCCGGCCCGTAGGGGGTGATCGTGACAAACCAGTACTGCCCATAGGGGCGCAGCAGCTCCATGCGGGGGAGCATCGGTGCAGGATTTTTGGTGCAAAAGCCGATCAGGTCCACCACATCCGGGTTGATGGCATACCGCGTGACGGACTGCGGGTCATAAGGGTTGCGCACCAGCACAAATCCTGCACGCAGGCGGTTCGCAAACCA
>ERZ1034962.705-NODE-705-length-13808-cov-16.147677_pt1 | contig 13808 bp, 16 predicted proteins | sample MGYA00520696_ERZ1034962 | MGnify/ENA primary metagenome ERZ1034962 (study PRJEB33766, sample SAMN09781770) | gut metagenome | biome: gut microbiome | host: Homo sapiens | place: Madagascar | study: EMG produced TPA metagenomics assembly of the PRJNA485056 data...
TTATAATCTGTTTTCATATCACCACTCCTTTACAAATTTCCAAGTTGTACATCACCAAGTCGGAAGTCAAGCCTTGTAAGGCACGTTGTCTGGCTCTTGACTGCCTTATAAGTATCAAGACACGCCTGTTCGATTCGGTTCAGTGAATCCGCATTGATGAACGCACCGTTCGGGAAGTATCGTCTTTTGTCAAATTCATCACCCATAGCTGCTACAACCTTATCCATGTTGTTTTCAATGGCGTTGAACTGGTCACTCTTCCATACCACAAGGGTACTGGTGACATCTTCTCCCATGTCTGTTCCGTCTACTGGCGCTACAATATTACTGACCTCTTCCGTAAGATAAGCGATATTGTTCTTGATTCTATTGTAATCTTTTATGTTGAAAAAATCGTTCTCTGTCCAGTTTGTTTTTGGTTCAGTCCAGCTCATTCTATCACCATCCTTGCTTTAATCTTTCCAGAAAATCCACCATCAAAATCCAAATCATTCTGATAGGCACGGATTTTATACTTTTCACCGTCAGCACGGGTATAGTAGAAGATGTCGTTTGCGTCCGTTCTAGGGTCGCCACGCCACCCGATCTCATACTCTACCTTGCCAAGATAATAGGTGGACAGCCATTCATTTAAGTCCTGTGCGTGTTCTTTTGTGCTGACAAGTGGATTATCCCACGTCACATCATTGCCGGACTTCTGGTAATTGACCGTGTTTGCGGAAACTTTCTTGGTGTAGTAGTTTCCATTCAGTGTTACCTTGATTTTCGCCTTTGCTGTTACACCCGTGATAGCAACCGTAGCGTAGTAGTTACTGGACGCTATTACTTTGGCTTTGATTGCTGTTTTGCTCTTGCCATCTTCCTCCACAACAGCAAACATGTTGAATGACGGGTCTGTGAAATAGAACGTATAGGTTGTATTCCCTGTTACTGTCATGTCCTGTGTCGCAATCTCTGTTGCGTTACTGGATGGAACAAACTTTGTATAGTTGGTTGTAAGATTTCTTAGTTTCTCCGTCCTTGTGACGGTCGGCTCTGTTGTGATGTCATCGCCATCCGCAAGGTCATAATCTGTCACACCGTTGACTGCGAGATTACTAACTGCTACTACGGATTCTGGTGAGCCTTTTGTGAACTCAAAAACAAGCTTATCTGTCTTGTAGAACGTATGGGATGTCTGATACATAAAATCTTCTGGACTGCACACCATCTTCTCAAGCTCTATATCGCCAGAATAAGACGTTACAGTAAACTCACTAGGGAAATTACCGACAAAGTTAATACCGAAGCCGTATGCGTCAAATACACGCTCATACGATAATGTAATGGACGGATTGGAAGTAAAATTACCGTCTATATCCGCTGACACATTGCTCACAACGATATTGGACTGGTTATCCCCATCAAACAGCATAGAGCCATCTGCTTTCACAAAATCTCTGGAAGACATTGCGTAAGCCTTTGCCTCTCCTACGTCCTGTAAGATTGCCTGTAGATTGCTATGGTCTGAATCCGTATTTACGGATGTTGCTGTTACATCCGGTGTAAAGGATGATTGGATATAGATTCTTCCGTCCCTATCGTCCCTTAACACACATCTTCCGGCATTGGCAATCAACTGTAATGCTTCGGAATGTTTGACCGCAGGAACAGGGTTATTGACTGTGACTTCTTTCAAGTATTCATCAAGAAAATAATCCTCTTCCGCAACCCCTGCGTCAGAAAGCACTTCCTCTGCCAGTACATACAAAGTCTTTCCTGTTTCGCTATATTTCCCACCGTAGTATGTTTTATCCATTGTTCCGTCAAACAGGTCGGTACATGTGAAACTTGCGTCCGTTTTGGTCGCACTCCATGATTTCAGATAGGACTTTATCTCTGGCAACCATTCAATTGTTCCTAACCCGTCTATGTCATATCCAAATGCAATCCGTATCTCCTGTCCAAGCTCCAGATAAGCAGCGGCACTGGAATCGTTATCTGGGCTGTACATACCGTCCAGATTATCCAATTTCAGATCAATATCCTTGCTCGGTATGCTCTCTGCTATCGGTGATACATACTCACTGACAGAACAGGAAAGCACTTCATCACTACCGAATGTGTCTACCATACCAAACTGAATGGAATAAATCCTAAGCCTTGCTTCTGCTTCGTCTGACATCTGTTGCGGTATGATTTTAAAACTTCTTGCTCCGTCAAATACATCCGTGCAAGTCCACACGGGTGAAGCATTACTATAGGTGTGGTTTTCGCTTCCATTGACTTGTAGAACGAATACTTCTGGATAACAATCACCAAAATCAATCGTCAGACCTTTGATGTTATAATCTTTCCCACCATTGAAAATGAACGTCATTGCACCCATGATAGAATCGGTGATTGCTCCTGTATTTCCTGTCACGGTATCATCCACAAAGTAAAAACTTCCATTCGCCTTTGTAAAGTTTTCCTCTGCGGTCGCATAAAGTTTTTTTGCACCGGAGCTGTCATAAATATCTGGATTGCTCCATGCAGCAAGCTTTGTATCTGCTATTTTTGCGTTTCCTTGTGCTTCTGTATTGATAACTCCGATTGATCCTTTAATATATCCCCTGTTTCTGAATAACTGTCTTATGGACTTTCTATATGCGTCACTTACCATCTGCATAGAATCACCGTCCTGTATCAATCAGATTGAATTTCAATGTTTCGTCTTGTAAAGCCATGTGCGTAAGTTTATCCACAAACAGTGGTGCACCGCTTCTGTCACCGGGATACATGGTCACCGTGATTGGATGCCCCGGATTAGCAGGGTCTTCAAACGTAACCGGCACATAGAATGGCTTGATCGCATTCAACATCTTTTTCCTCGTTTTTGGAGAAAGCCCTACCCATTCCAGATTATCCAGTTTGTAAAGGTCTCTCCCTACTCTCTGACCGACCACCACATTTTTGACATTGCGCCCCTCTGTGACCGTAGTAGAGATTGTCCATGAGAACCCACGTCTCGGTGGTGGAAAGTCTACACCGTTGACATTTAAAAATGCACTCATTGGCATATATATCACCTCCATGCAAAAATAGAGGATAGGTTTTGACACCTACCCTCTATGTGAATGAAAATCCATTTCTACTCTTTCGTGAATCATAAGCACGGACGATTTCTCTTCCGTCTATCTGGATGGACTTACCGGCTTTGATTGCCTGTAAGATTTCACGAAGCATAGAATCATTATTTGTTTCCTCGTGAGCACGCATAAATCCTCTATAGGTTGCTTCTTCGATACCGCCCTCAATCTGGTAATTGTTGACAACAGCGTTCTTACCGCCAAATTTGCCTACAAGCTCATTGCTATTTGCCATGAAAAGTCCGTTCTCCGGGAATCCGCCTGTTGAATACTTCGGCAAATCACCAAGACCGATAGTTCCGATACCTTTGGCGAACCCTTTGGTGTAACGGAGAATATGAGTCCAGTGAGCATTTGAGTAAGGATACACGTCAATCTCATGTCCGGTCTGGTCTCCCGGCTTACCACCGGTGATACTTCCCTTTTCATTTTTGTGTGCTGCTACTGCCTTACCGTTTCCAAGATAGAGTGCTACATGGTGACCTTTTCTTAAGAGGATATCACCACGTCTCATACCCTTTGCGCTACTAAGGTTTACCGTGCTTGTTACATCCTTGAAACCAGATTTAAGAGCTACTTCAAGAAGATTCTTGGTTGACCATGCGCCATTCTTCTTAAGGTTAATTCCGGCTTTCTGGAAAGCAGAAATAACAAGAGAAGAACAGTCGTAGTCCGGTGTGCCCCATCTGTGCTTCTGGTCGTAACCGTGGCTATCATCATTTGCAATGCCTACCGCCCAGTTGCAAGCCTTTTCCAGACCTACACCACCAAGCTTTTTCAGCATTTTTGCAATGAAGTCTTTTGCCGAACCGAAGATTGTCTTTACAGCACCTCCGGCAATGGCTCCGATAGTGCCCATCCATCTATTTGTTGAAACAAATTTATTGATAGCAAGCTGTAATAACTTGCTCGGATGTGAAGCATATTCGAAGATATTGCCTGCTACACCCTTTGCTTTCTCCCACGCACCGGATACAAAATCTCCGATACCTTTTTTGAAGTGTGGCATACTCTCTGTGAGCGCAGCGGTCTTATTTGCTGGAAGAATCTTTGTACCCTTTTGAAGTGGCATTACCACGTTTCTTCCCTCTGGGATGAATGGCTTACCATTCGGTGGTACAATCAACTCTTTATATACTCTACCTGGCTGGTCATTTACCATGCCTACGGTATCTTCTGGTATACCATTTGAACCTTTGGCGTGTTTCTTTACAGACAGACGTTCAATTGTGACTGTTGAAAGCTTCTTCTTTGACCCAAGTTTGCCAAGAACCCAGTTTACACCCTTTATGATACCGTTTACAGCGCCATCAATCAGTGACAACCAACCATTGGCAATCTTTTTCAGCTCATTTCCTACGTTTGAGAACGCTTTCCACACAGCATGTGCCGCATGGCTGAATGTTTCTCCAAACCACTTCTTTGCACCGCTGAATACATTTGTAATGTCTTTCCAGACACCTCTCGCCCATTTAGCGGCACTTGCAAATGCGCTCTTTATACCGCTCCATGCTTTCTTGAACAGTTTTGTGAACCACTCCGCAATCGGCTCGAAGATGGATGTGATTGTCTTCCATAAGCCAGAGAAAATAGAGCCAATGGCTTTTCCGATACCCTTAACAATATTTTTGACTCCGTTCCAAGCCAGTTTCCAGTTTCCTGTAAATACGCCTGTAACAAACTTGATCACACCAGTGAGTATGGTTAAAATACCACTTAACACACCACCTACTGTCTTAAACAGTGTAGCGAACACCTTGATTGCGATTGTGATTGCTGTTGCCAGTACTCTACCAATAATTGTTGCAATAAGCTCGAATTTATCTTTCATTCCTGTAGATTCGTACATCTCCACAAGAGAAGCAAAGAACTCTTTCAAGTTGTCCCACAACGGCAGGATTGTTTCATCCCAAATCATGGTTTTTGCTTCTGATAATGCATCCACGATCATATCAATCATGGCTTTTACATTATCACGGAATGTCTTTGATGTATTCCACAGGTTGATAAGCATAGCAGCTATCAGTGCGATTGCCGCAATAATTACGCCGGTAGGAAGTCCAGATACAAGACCGCCTATCTTTGTAAGAAAGTTTGTGATTGGTGCAAACTTTGTCGCAAGGTTGCCTAATACCGTACCTACTTTTGTTATTATGGACTGAACCGGTGCAAGGTTAAGGAACTTAGTAACAAGATTACCAATACCAGTGCCAATTTTCGAGAAAATGTTTGTAATTGGTGAAAGCTTTTCTAAAATCCCCTCAAAGTTCAATCCTTTTTTCAGTTTTTTCAAAAGCTCAATGCCCGGCGAAAGCTTTTCAAGAGTAGTTGCAAGTGTTCCGATACCCTTTAATGCTCCAGCACCAATACCGATTCCAAGCATAGCGGCAAGAGTACCGTTGTTCTCTCCACCGTTTGACGCATACTTTAATGCGCTCTTGATACCATCTTTTAACTGCTTTGCTACTTCTCCCCAGTCTGCTTTTGCTACAAAGTTCTTAAAGGCTGTGATGATACCGCCAACGATACGACCGACTGTTTCACCGACTGTTCCAAGGTCGATTTTCTCCAACATACCGTTGAATCCAATCGCAAGGTTTGTGCCCAGTTCATCCCACTGTATCTGGCGTACAACTCCAACAGCAAATCTCCATGAAATCATAAAGTAATTGCCGATAGCATTTCCAAGGTTCTTCCACTCTATATTGCGGATTGCGTTCATAATCGCAAGTCCGACATTCTCTCCCAGTGCTTCAAAATTATATCCCTCTGCCAGAAGATTAAAGGAATGAGCAATGGTATTGATTCCATTCGCTACGGTACCACCGATAAGTGACCAGTTGATACGGTCAGTGAATGAGTTCATGGTCGTAGTGAAAGCGTTGATAAAATATGTAATCTTTGCTCCATTCTTATTCCAGTCCAGAATGTTATAGAGCTTTAACATACCCTTATTGACGCCCTCTGCCATGATCGCACCAAGCTTTTCCCAGTCATGTGCCTTAAATGCTTCTCTCAAACGTTTAGCGTAGTCAGAGATTGCTTTCTTTGGCTTGACTGTCTCAAACATGGTGGATGGGTCTATTGCATATTTACCAGCACTAGGCGAACCACTACCACCTGTAGAGCCTGTATTTCCTGTATCAGAACTCTTTGACTGCTTCGGCTGTACATTCAGTTCATCAATACCAAGTGTATAGGTCTGGAACTCTTTGGCGGCTTTCTTTGCTTTCTTGAGTCCGTTTGCGGCTTTGTTTGCACTTGTTCCGGTACTTTCAAGCGTTCTACCATAGTCTTTCCATACCTTTTTCGCCTGTACTGCCATGCTCTTTCCAGTGAGTACAGAGAAGAACTGACCAACCTTATTAAGAGCACCGGCTAACATGTCAATAAATCTTGTCAGATATGGTGCTACCACGCTGATAATCGGTGAAAATGCTGCCGCCCATGCGTTCTTTAAGTACAGAAGTGATGTGACGATAGAGGAAATCGTATTATTATATGCAGTGCTGTACTGCACAAGGTTGTTTGACCCATCCGCAATTGCCTGTTTGATTGCGCTGATTGCTCCGAATACCGTGGAAAAAAGAATAGACGAACCAATCATACGCCCCCATGACATGCCCTTATTGGTCTGGTTACGCAGCCCTGTGATTGAACCGGTGAGTCTGCCAATCATGGAAATTGGTTTCATCAGCATGTTTCCAAGTGTGCCACAAGAGGATGCAAACTTAGATAATGAGCCAAGTGCACTTTTTGTTGTTTTGCCAAACTCTTTCGCTTTGGATGATACCTCTCCCAGTTTCTTTGACAGTCTGCCTAGCTTTGTATCATTTTCTTCTGCAATCTTTATCTTAGCAGTTTTCTTTGCTTCTGATTTATACTGCCTTAATCTTTCGGTTACAGTTGCCAGTTCTTGTGCTACCCTGTCGTAATCAGCGTTGCCCTGTCCAAGTCCCTGTTTGCGCAAATCAGCAAGTTCTTTTCTAAGCTTTGCAATCTGTGTCTCATAGGACGACACTTTGGCAGAATCAAAAGAACCATTCATGTTATTTAAGGAACTCATAGCCTGTTTTGCGTTACCGCCAAGCTTTTCCACCGCATCATTGAAGTTCTTGATATCAGAAGTGCCATAAACAGCTTTCATTGCGCTTGCGTCGTAGTTGCCTGCACTTGCATCATATGGTTTTGTCTGTTTAGGCGGCTCATAAGGTTTAGAATCAGAATCCCCTCTGTCAAATGTCGTTTTTGGTGCTTCACCTTCCAACTTAGCCAATGCTTTCTTGTATACGTCCAATGCGCCTGTAGCTTTCTGAATATCATATACAAGACTCACATACGATTTGCCATAGGTTGATACATTCTCTGTATCGAGTTTCTTTTCAAGCCTTGAATATAATCGGTCAACATCTTTTTCTGTAGATGATATTTTCTTCCTTAAATCATCAATTCCCATTCCATTAACATTGGTATTTTTACCTATGTCCTGGAATTTTCTGAACAGGTCATCAATATCTTTCACAGCATATTTCAGGTCACTACGGTCTACTCTCGGCTTTACTTTCTGCTTTGCAACTTTCCATAAGGCTTTCTCAATGTCGCTTGTAGCGTCCTTGAGTTCCTCTAACGCACTTGTATCGCCTACTTTCCCAAGTGTAGGCAATAATACAGATATTTTACCAAGTGACGTTCCTATTGCTTCCAGTTTCTTTTCCATGTTGCTTAAGGCACGATTCGCACCTTTCGCCGATGTCTCAACTTGAAGTTCTAAGCTATCCATTTCCGCTCCCATGCTATCACCACCTTATAGTTGTCTGCGGAAGACCTCTCTGTTTGTCGTTGGAAATCCATCTTTCCATAGCTTCTATTTCTTTCTTCATTTCAAGCTCTTCCTGTTCTTCGTCCGTAATTTCGTCTGACAGCATAGGCTTTTCAATATACTTTGCTTTTGGACTTTTTGAGAACCCATCCATCACGACCGTAAGTGCTGATAGGACATATTGCCCCATCATCCAATTGAGTCGGTCTGTGATTATCATTTCCTGTTTTATCTTTTCGTTATATCCGTCAGATATTACAGAGATTTTATGTGGGTTCAGATGCCAAAATTCATCCAGTGTAACGCCCATAGACGCAACTTTAGGGAACCATTCTCTCTCGAACAGTTCCCTTTTCGATTTATAATCAATTATTTTGTTTTCGTTTCCTTTGCTGTTTTCTCTTTCGCATCCTCCGGAGCATTCTCTTCCTCGTCCTCGCTGAGACTGCGAAAAAAATCGGACTCTTCCATCATTTCTTCGGCAGTAGTGAGGATATCCTCTAATTTACCGCCATTTACAATGTGAGCATTGATTTCCTGTCCAGCAACAGCTCTGTTTGTACCAATACAGAGTGCAAGGTACGCACGGATAAAGCTCATGCCCTTGCTTTCCATTGTTTCCATTGTGATTCCCATATCCTCTAATTCGCAGATAAGGTTAAAATCAAACTCACGTGCTGTATATGCATTACCATTTAATGTAATTGTTTTCATGTTCGTTACCTTCCTTTTTCAAAAATAAAAGGAAGGGACGCACCGAAGTGCGCCCCGTTCCGTCTAAATAATATCTTCGTCAGCTACATATTTTGCGCTCCGTGATCTCGCTGACTGTTCTGATACGGAACTTGCTACCCCTCCGCTACAGTGAACTCTCCTGCGCTTTCTGTAACTGTAACAGTATCAGCCAGTCTTACTGCTGCACTGTTCGGAATAATTGTTGCTGTCATTTCGAGAATTTCATCTACACCACCAACATCTGACGGCGTAGCGACTACCTGACCAACATAAGCGTATTTTGCTACTCCACCCAGTCCGTCTGTTCCATATAACTGGATGATGTCGCAACGTTTACCGTTCAGCTTTTCAATAGCATCCAGATACTCTTTTTCAAGGTTTCCTGTAACCTCTTTTGAGTCGGATGTTTTAATACCCATCTCAAAACGCTGTGTATCATCTTCCATTGTGGTAGATTCTACCGTGTTCGGTGCGCTTGCCGGTGCTGGAATAGATTTAGCAGCCATAAGCAGTTTATACTTTCCGGCTACGGTTACAACGTTATCAGAACCTGTATGCTCCTTGATGATAACTCTCGCTTTATAACTTGTTGAAGCCATGTTATTACCTCCTGCAATAAAAAAAGAGCCTGTATAGACTCTCTGGTTACAATGTTTCAGTTCTTCCTATCAATCGGCTTGCTCGCATAATACTTCTGTAATATGTCTTACCGTTGCTCGCTTCTGGAAAGGAAGATATGGAAAATCCCGAATCTTTCAGTACTTCTGCGATTCTGGACAACACATACTTTGTTTCTTTTTGTGATTTTTGCGAAGTGACTTCTACCTGTAGCGAATAGAATACACTTTCTATGCTATTACCCTCTGTTGTCTTTGCTTTTTCTACACCGGGCAGTTCGTGAACATAGACCGTGGGAAAATGAGTACTTACATCCTTTGGGCTATCCGTGTTTGTGTAAAAGATATCCGGATATTTCTTTTTTAATATACTTTCCGTCTTTACTTTTATAAGCGACAATAGCTTTGTTTCTAAGTCAAAAACCCATGAATTATCCATTATCCAAACACCTCTTTTGCTGTTTCTTGTATCTTATTAGCAATCTCAACAGTCGCACTATACATTGGCATTGTTGCTTTGACACCGTGCGTATAATGCCATTTATCGTCTTCTCCAAGATAGTACCATCCATCCTCAAATGCATGTGTCTGTCCTGGAAATGTGCCGACTCCGTAACCCATCTCATTTGCTTTTGGATTCGGCTCTGGATTATGGTGAATACCTGCGCCAAACTCAACAGCAAGAAGTGTGTTGAATGACGGATAATCTTCACTGGAGAACGTTTTGCCAGTTGCCACAATAATTACCTTGCATCCGGCATCTTCCTGTGTAGTCTCGCTCCTTAGCGTGATCGTTTTTCTTCCAAGCGGAGATTCTTCTATCTTGCTTAAAGCAACCAATTCACCTTTTTTTGCAAGTGCTTCTGTGAACTCAACTATCTTTTGGTTCAGTTCTTCCTTGTATTCTTCTATCTGTCTGATTGCTTCTTTGATACTCTTTTGTGACAGTCCAAATGATATTACTTTCTTACCCATTTCTACCCTCGTGAACGAGTTTTTTTAGAAGATAGCTGTCTTCGTTCAATGACTCGTCATTTGTTGCTACAACTTCGTAATCAGCGGAATCGCCGTCTACGTGCCCACCAGTATATGCTACTTCACGTTTTCGCCATATCCTTGTTCCGGATACCCACGGATATGCTCCCTTATCCGTGACGATCACAGCCTTGTCCGAAGCATCGTCTACACCAAAAGCCTTTACATAAGCTTCTGTAAGAGTAGATGCAATATTAGACCGGAAATCAACCGGTTCTGTATACCCAGGCTGATACTCCCCTGTATAGATTGGATGCATTTCTCCATCTATTTCCATGTATTTGATATTCCCCTCATCGTCTGTATCATAGACAGGGACGGAATCTGTTTGCATGGAATACTTCATTTTCTGCTTATTCCGGTTTAATGTCCGCATTGTTTTCCACCTCCGGCAGTCCCGCAATGCTTGTCAGCAAGGACACGACTCCGGCAAGAACGGCAGAAGATACCGCAACACGCCAGTCAACTCCCTCAAGTACGGTGCTTGCACCAATCACGCCGACAAGAGTCTGTGCTACGGTCTTTGTCGCTCTTACAAACGCACATTTTCCCCAGTTTTTCCAATCTCTCATAATCATTCCTCCCTTGATCTCTCTCTTGTGTCAATACCAGAGCACTTTTCCATAAAATCAATTCTGTGATGTGCGCTCTTGACACTTGCTTCCAATTTAATTAGTCTCCCGTTATGCGATGCAATATCTTCTCTCATAGAAGCAACTTCTTTCTTTACATCTGCTACAGCAACTGATATGTTGTCCAGCTTCATATTGATTCTTGTATCACTTTTGACTCTTTCCTCTAAGTCTTTTGTGTCGGAACGTTTGTTGTTACGCAATCCAAAATACGCAGAAAAGCAAAGCGATATAATACTCACAACAATAGCCAGTGAAATCTGTATAGTCATGGCATTACCACCTTTCTTAATAGTTGCCCACTCGCCCTCCACCACAACAGTGAGCGCCCTGCGGCTGTAGATGTCCACAACCACGCACATTCTTCTTAAAAGGTATGAACATAAGGCAATATGTCATTAAATACCGAGAGAGAAATATAAGCGTTTTCGTAAGAGCGTGAAGTTGAGTTTTCACCGTGTGTTGTCTCTCCCTCTGCTCCTTCTTTCGCTTTTAAGTCCACCACAGCCATAGCGAGTGTGGAAAGATGGTCTTCCATATCTTTCTCAATCTGCGTTTCTGTGAAATGTGGTGGAAAATTCCTCTGCTGCTTATACTTCTCGATAACAAAATCAATCAGCAATGCAGATGGTTCTTCACCTTTCAGCTCTGGTATCGTGTCGAAATATTCAGTTGCTTTCTTCTTGATTGATTCCGCTATCATACTCTTCCTCCTACAGTCCCATCATTGCGATCAATGCATCCTTTAACTGTTCACCGGTTGCGTTTTCAGCGTCTTCAATGCCTTTTTCGCTTGCCAGTTTCTTAAGCTCATCAATAGGCATTCTCTTAATCGCTGTCTTTGTATACACTGGTTCATCATCCGGCTGTTCTTCCATTGCTGGCTCTTCCGGGATAATCTCTCCCGGAAGATACCAAATGCCTTTATGCTTTGTCATACATTCTGCTACCATAATATAACCTCCTAGTAACACTTGATAACGTATGTGCTGTCCATTCTTTCATAAGACGGAAGTACGATCTCAGATACGGTAGTCTTTGTCTGTACCGGGTCTTCGGACGTTGTTACGGATACGGCAACACCAGTGTTGACAATAGATACATCCGCTTCTGGTTTTCCCATCAATGTTCTTTCCTCTGGTGTAGTTCCATACCAAGTGTTTCCAAGAGCGCCATTTGGTACAAGAGTTGCAAGTCCGTCTGGATAGAATTTAGCAGCTACGCCACTTTCATTCTTATACTGCTTAGAGTACACAACGATTTTCACGTCAAGTTCAGTTGAAAATACATCTTTGACTCTTGCATCTGTCATGAAAATGTTTGCTGTTGCGTTCTGTGCAAGGATAGCACTCTGGATTGTCTTGTTCTTTTTCAGATAGTCCATTGTCTTTCTTGACACAATCATGATCTCCGGTCTTTCTCCGGTATTTGCTTCTACTGTATCAAGAGCTTTCGCTACATCGTTTAACGGGTCACTGTGTTCTGTGTCGCTCCACTTGTCTGTATCTGTAGAGAGTGTTGCAAAGTTGTTCTGTTTGTACTCTCCGCTTGGGTCGTAGTTGTAAGAATAAGTTACACCGTTTGCCTGGATAGAAATTTTTGGAGAGCCATCTGTTGGTGCTAACAACTGCATAATCATACGTTCTGGTACAACATTTGCACCGTCTACAAGTGTTGTAGTATCGTCAAAAAGTCTTTCAAGGACTTCTGCTGCATACGGGTCTGTGGAATCCTTTGCTCTCATGATTTCCTGTTCATCTGACTCTTTTACAAGCATAGACTCACGGAAGAAAGCCATTTCCGTTTCAGTCATTTTAAAGCCCTCACGGCTTCTGATTGTTGATACGGCATCAAAGTTTGATGGTGCGATAGATACTGGAAGTCCTTTGTGTGTCTTAATCCACTTAAGGTCAAGTCCCATTTTCTTTTTAGGCGGGAATAATCCGGCACCTAAGTACGCCTGTTTATTGCTTGCCGCTTCTGTATGCACAAGAGCGATTGCTTCTGCGCTATATGCGTCTCTAAGATTCATGCTCTTTTCCTCCTATTCAAAAACAATAAGGTTTAATGCTGTCTTTACACTGTCTGCGATCGTGATGTTTGCATTTGCATTTGCATTTGCTTCGTTTACACATGCGAACGCTTTGACGATTGTTCCGTTCGGATTACCCTCATATACATCACTAAGCAAGATTCCAACTGGTGCGGCATCAGTTGTCCCACCGGAATCCCCTGTTGTTCTTCCGTTTACTGCTTTGCCGTTTGCGTCAATTGGGTTTCCCGCTTTGCATACGCCATTAGTGAAAGCAGAAGCGTCAAGTGTAATTTCCTCAAAGAGTTCACCGCCAAGCTTTCTCTTGAGGATTTCTTTCTGCGTTGATACGCTTGATTCTGTAAATTTCATCGGTTATACCTCCTACTACAGATAGCTGTCTAATACAGCCTTGCTTGCTTTAGATGATTCAGCCATAGACTTACCGATAGACTCTGCGGTCTTCTCAGCTTCTGTCCTTTCTTCATCACCCTTTGGTTTTGGATCACCACCGCCCGGACTCTTTGTGCCATCGGCAATCTCTTTCTCCTTGTTCTTTGCGGCAGTTGTTTCTCTATCTGCGATAATCTCAGACAATGAATCGATAGCTGTCTTTGCCTTTTCCACATCATCAAGGAATACAGACAGGACATTTTCTACTTTCTCGCCTGTAATTCCTTTTTCAGCCGCATATGCACGGATGTCTTTTCTTGCACTCTCTTTCTCAAGCTGTGCAATCTTTTCCTGCAACTTTGCAATTTCGCCATCCGGCTCTGGTTTCGGCTCTTTATTCGGTTTCGGCTCGTTGTTTGGCTTTGGCTCTGGTTT
>ERZ1034962.706-NODE-706-length-13807-cov-5.722222_pt1 | contig 13807 bp, 11 predicted proteins | sample MGYA00520696_ERZ1034962 | MGnify/ENA primary metagenome ERZ1034962 (study PRJEB33766, sample SAMN09781770) | gut metagenome | biome: gut microbiome | host: Homo sapiens | place: Madagascar | study: EMG produced TPA metagenomics assembly of the PRJNA485056 data set...
AGTTCAAGAAGCGGACAGAGCAAGCCGCCGCGAAGATCAAGAACAAGAAGCTGCGCGAGACGTTCCTGTCAGACGCTCGACGCAAGCTTGCCCAGATGGAGGCGGCGGAGAAGAATGCGAGCAGGGAAACGACGGAGGCGGCGTTTCCCCGAAACGCCGCGAATCGTGTGAGCGGCGTTCCCTCCGCATCCCCCGGCAGACCTTCCTTCAAGGCCGCAGAGATCAACTACAAGGCATCCGGCGACTTCCGCGACATCTTCATGTTCTTCGTTGGCGAAACGCATGTACGCGCCAACTACGCCTTCAAGGACATTGCCGTCACCGCCCGTGATGGCGAAGGGATGGATCTTTCATTTACTCTGCTGGTGAACCACAGATGAGTGGTGGGCGGTTAGTGGAATGGAGAACGTGGTTGACATAGCGAGAGTAAGGCCGTCGCACGACGTGCTGAAGCTGATTCCCGCGAAGACGGCGCGGGCGATTGGCGCGCTGCCGCTTGCGGCAGAAGCCGGCAAGGTCGTCGTCTGCCTTGCAGACTGCACGGATTTCGCGGCCATCGAGCGCGTGGAGGCGCTCTTCCCGGGCCGCGCCGTCGAGTTCGCCGAGGCGAACGATCCGGAACTGTTCCGCCGCGCACTGCGCGAGAACTACCCCGACGCGGCGGCAAGCGGCGTCCTGGAGCGCCCGGAGAGCCTCTTCGCCCACGTGATGCGCCGGGCGCTTGCGCGGAACGCCTCGGACATCCACGTCAGCCCCACAGACGCGGAGACCCTCATACGCCTGCGCACCGACGGCCGCCTTCAGACCGACCTTTCCGTGCCTGCCGCCGTCGCCGCCGAATTCGTTTCGTACATCAAGGTCCTTGCGAATCTCGACATCGCCGAGAAGCGCGCGCCGCAGGACGGAAGCATCGACACGAAGGTGAACGGCCTTGAGGTGAGCCTTCGCGTCGCGACAGCGCCCACCATCCACGGCGAACACGTCACGCTCCGAATCCTCAGCCAGACGCGCGAGGCGAGGCAGCTCGACAGCCTGGAGAACCTCGGCTTCCACGCGCGCCAGCTGACGCTCTTCGAGGAGGCGCTGGGGACGCCGGACGGCGTGGTGGTTCTCTCCGGCCCCACCGGCAGCGGCAAGACGACCACGCTGTACGCCGCCCTGCGCCGTCTCGCAAAGCCGGGCGACCTCCACCTCGTGAGCATCGAGGACCCCGTGGAGAAGCCCGTCGCGGGCGTTACGCAGATCAAGGTCGATTCCCGGCAGGAGCGTGTCAGCTTCGAGAAGGCGCTCCGCGCCGTCCTCCGGCACGACCCGGACGTCGTGATGGTCGGCGAGATCCGCGACGGCGAGACGGCCGCCACCGCGCTGCGTTCCGCGCTGACGGGGCACCTGGTCCTTACGACCCTGCACACGAACTCCGCGCCGGGGATCCTGACGCGCCTGGTCGATCTCGGCGTACCGCCGTATCTCGTGGCGTCCACGCTGCGCCTCGCGGTGGCGCAGCGGCTTCTGCGGTGTCCGTGCCGCGCGTGCATGGAATGGACGGCGGCGGACGCCGCGACGTGCCGGAAATGCGGATGGGACGAGGCGAATCCGCCGAAGATGCCCAAGGTTCGCGGATGTGCGTACTGCGGGAACACCGGCTATTCGGGGCGCACGGCGATCTACGAGATGCTGCCGGTGAACGACGAGGTGCGCAAGATGCTCCTGCGGGGCGAAAGCGAAGGCGACATCTACAAGTGGCTGAAGGCGCGCGCGCCGGAACTGACGCTGCGCGGCGATGCGTTGGCAAGGGTACTTGAGGGCGAGACGACGCTGGAGGAGTATCGTGCCACCGTGGCCGAGGAGCTGGAGGTCGACGGCTGATGGCGGGATTCTTCCAGGAAGAGGGAAAGGTCAAGGAGCGCCGTCGGCGCAATGCGGTCGAGCGGCGCCTTTCGCGCTTTCTCGTCCGCAAGGGGGCGGTGGAGCAGGCCTTCCTGCAGATGGTGATCCTCCTGAAGGGCGATGTGCCCGTGGTGTCCGCCCTTGAGACCACGGCGGAGCTCGCGGGAAGCGACCTCAAGGCCGCGCTGTACGAGACGGCGGAGCTTGTGCGGGGCGGCCTTCCGCTTGCAAAGGCGCTTCGCGCGTCGGTGCCGTGGATCGGCGCGCTGTTCATCGGGCTGGTGGAGGTGGGGGAGTCCAACGGCACGCTCCCGCAGATGTTCACGTACTGCGCGACGATCATGCAGCGGCGCCGGACGATCCGCAGCCAGATCATACGCGCCCTGACGTATCCCGCGCTCGTGGTGTTCATGGGGCTGGGCGTGGGGTACTACGTCAGCACGGCGGCGATACCGAAAATCGTCTCCGTCATGGGCAACCCCGACGCTCTGCCTGCCATCACCCGATCGCTCCTCACGACGAGCGCATGGCTCCAGGCGCACGGGGTGTGGGTGTTCCTTTCGCCGTTCCTGCTCGTGGCGGGGTACATGCTTCTGCGGCGTGTCCCCGGCGTCGGGCTGTCCATCGACCGGATGTCGCTCTGGATACCGGTCTTCGGGAAGGTCGGGCGATACTCCGCCAACGCGCTCTTCAACCATACGATGTCGATGCTCGTCGCCAGCGGCATATCGGTCGTGGACGCGCTGGAGCTTGTGCGGGGGACGATCTCGAATCTCTGGTACGCCCTGAATCTCGCCGGCGTGCGCCGGAAGGTCATGGCGGGGCGCATGTTCTCCGACGCTCTCAAGGAAAGCGCCCTCAGGCGTCTGTCGCCGCTTACGCCCGCGCTCGTGAAGGTGGGGGAGAATTCCGGCAGCATGGACGAGGGGCTGGGCTATGTGGGCGACTTCTACTCCGACGCGCTGGAGCGCCGGCTCGACCTCCTCGGCAAGCTGGTGGAGCCGGCGCTCATCGTCGTGGTGGGCGGCATGGTGGCATACGTCTACATCGCCTTCTTCATGGGCATGGCCGCGATGAACGCTGCGGCGAGGTGAGTGAATTGAGAAGGGGAAGATCGATGAAGGAGATTGGAGGGGGAAAAGGATGAAAGCGATGAATGAAACAATGAAAGCAGCGTGTCGGCTGTCGCTTGCCGCCTGTCTTGCGCTGGGAGGCCCGGGTTCTTTTTCTGCCATGGCCGACGCGGAGGCCGGCCCTCCTCCCGCCGCCGACCTGCCGCCCCTGCTGCGCCCCGTCACGCTCAGGGACGACGCCGGCAACGCCGAGCTCGGCCTTGTCGATCCGTTCCGCCGCCGGGGCGACGACGACGGCGCATCGTCCGTTCCCGGCGAGGACGGCCTCATGCGAACGACGATGGGCGAGATATCAAGCGAGTTCCGCATTCTCGCGATCACCATTCCGGCGGACACCAACACGCCGCGCACAGCGCTCATCCAGTTCCATGCGGCAGACGAGCCGATTCTCGTCCACGAGGGCGACCTTGTGCGCGTAGACCGTCTCGCCGCGAAGGACAGTCGCGTCCGCACCGGGAGGGCGGCCCTTCAGCGCGGACGGATGGCGCAGGGTGCGAGGGCCGGCGCCCCTGGCGGTCGCGGCGCCGGGAGGACGGGCGCCTCGCCCGCTCAGCGGCGGAATGCCGTCGACGCCCATCTGGAGGAACAGCTGCGCAAGTTCGTGTTCTACGTGAACGTGAAGCACATCGAGGCCACCTATATCGAGGTGTATCACAACAAGAAACGCCCGGACGAGACAATCCGTCTGAACTGGTAAGGGAGGAAAGAGAGAGATGTATCGTGCAGGATGCAAGATGAAAACGGCTTGTCGACGGTCACTTGTCGTCTGCCTCATGCTGGGGGCGACACACCTGGCCGCGGCCGCAGACGGGGCCGAGCCCGCCCTCTCCAAGGCCGCCAACCCGACGATCCTGTCCTTCATGTTCCGCGACGCGCCCATTGAGTACACGATGAACATGCTCGGCGAGACGTGGGGGCGGCACATCGTGGTGAACGATTCCGCGAAGGACACGCTCGTGCGCACGTTCCTCAGGAACATCGACTGCCTCGCCGCGCTCAAGGCCGTCTGCCACGGGCACAGTCTCTGGTACCGCGAAGACCCCGAGAGCGGGATCATCTACGTCCAGACGGTCGACGAGTTCGCCAAGGGCGGCGTGTTGAGCGAGAAGAAGTTCGTGGAGGTCGTCACGATCACGTATCCGCGCTGCGAGGACATCGCAGCTGCCATACAGGACGCCTACCGCGACATGGTGGTGTACACGGCGCCGGACCTGGACGACGACGACGAGATCGGCGACATCTCGCGGGCGCTGGACAGGATGGACCAGCTGGGCGACCGCTCGGTCGTCATGACGGGCGATGCGAACCAGACGTCGTTTTCGTCCTCCGGACGCGGCAGGTCACGCTCCCGCCGCAGCGGCGAATCGACCCGGGGGATGGAGAATGTCCGCAGATACACTGACGACATCAAGCGGATGGACCGCTATCTCGACTACACGACGCGCCCACGGGATGTGACGCAGGTCCAGGTTTCCGGCGGGATGCAGTCCGGCTCGCCGGCGCCGTCTACGCCCCTCGACGACGCGCCCCGGTACATCAGCCAGTGCGTCGTCCACCTCTCAATCGTACGCCGATCGAACTCAATCATTCTCCGCTCGACAGACCGCGACATGATCGCGCAAATCAAGGAGACGGTCAAGCGGCTTGACGTCCCCCGTGCGCAGGTGCTGCTGGAGGTTCGCATCCTGCAGCTTGACGTATCCGACGAGAAAGACCGCGACATCAGCTTCATCGTCAACAACGACAGCCACAAATTCGGCAACGCGAACGCCGGCTTCATGCAGAACCTGGCCGCCAGGAACGTGACGTGGACGGGCGAGACGGAGACCAGGACCGATTCCGGCGGCACGACTTCAAAGCGCACGAGCAGCAGCGAAACAAAGCTCGGCCCGTTGGACGTCGCCCAGGCGTACAGCGTCGCCAACCATTCCGTGTTTCAGCTCCTCAACAACCACTACCAGCTGCGCCTGAACTTCCTCGACGGCAGGGGCAAGGTCCGGTCGCTGGCCACGCCAAGCCTTCTTGTCGCGGACAGCGAGGCGTCACGCATCTTCATTGGCGTGACGCGCTACATCATGACCGGCTTCACGCCCGGCTCCTCGCTGGTCTCGGGCACCGGCACGGGGACCCAGACCGACACGACGTCGAACTTTGAGTCCCGGGACATCGGGACCTCCCTCGTCATCTCGCCGAAGATCCACACCGACGGGACGGTGACGCTGCGAATCCTGCAGGAAAACTCCACGCCGGCGGACGTGAACCCCGTGGAAACGAAGGTCGGCACGTTCTACGAACAGCCGATCAAGAAGGAGATCATCACGTCGGCGGTCGTCGCCAAGGACGGGGAGACGGTCGCCCTTGGGGGGCTGATGCAGAGGGAAAAGGGAGAACACGTCTATAAAATCCCGCTGCTCGGCGACATACCGTACCTCGGCGCATTGTTCCGGCACACCGCCACAAGCGAAAGCGACTACGAGCTGATCGTCCTGATACGCCCAACGGTCATCATGACGCCGGCAACCGCCTCGGCGGCGACACGGTCGTTGATAAAGGAGAATGTCCGGGATCGCGCCAACCTCCACGAGGCGCTCGAGAAGACGCGCGAACTGCGCAGGGCGAACGCGGAACGCAGGCTGTCGGAGACGAATCCCGAGGGAACCAACGCCCTCATCAACGCTGAGGTGGAGAACAAGTGGATCCCGACGACCTTCAAGGAATTGCGGCACTTCGCCAACGAGGAAGTGGAGAATCGCGCCGCAGGGGTCGAGGCGACCGGGGATACGGGAAATGACTGACGAGACGCTCAACCCTCTCTTCGAAAAAATGGTGGCGGAGGACGCCTCCGACCTCCACTGGTGTGAAGGCGAGAGGCCGCGTCTGAGGATACACGGCTACCTTAAGGAGATGGGCGTGCCAACGCAACTCATGAATGTGTCCTTCGGCGAAGCCACGGCGCGTCTCGTCGGGCGAGGAAACTTCGAGAGATTCCGTACGGCGCGCGAGTTCGACGGTTCCGACACCGTCTGCGGAGGGCGCCGCATCCGCATCAACGTCTATTTCAAGCTCAACCGCATCGCATGGGCGATACGCCTTCTGCCAAGCCGGTTCTTCGCCTTCGCTGAGCTGGGCCTCCCGATCCCGCTTCTGGAGGGCATCTGCGCCATGCGCCAGGGACTCGTCCTGGTGACGGGGGCGACGGGCAGCGGGAAGACGACGACGCTTGCCTCTATCCTCGACCGCATCAACAGGACGCGGGAGGAGCACATTTTCACAATCGAGGACCCGGTGGAGTACATTCACCGCTCCGCGAAATGCCTGGTTTCGCAACGCGAGGTGGGGCATGACACCGAGAGCTTCCACAACGCGCTCCGAGCCGTTCTGCGCGAAGACCCCGACATCGTGCTTCTCGGCGAAATGCGCGACCGCACGTCGATGGACGCCGCGCTCACGCTTGCCGAGACCGGGCATCTCACGTTCGCCACGCTGCACACCTCCGGCGCGGCGGAGTCCGTGAGCCGCCTCGTCAGCGCCTTCGACGCGATGGAGCAGGGCCAGGTGCGCGAGCGCCTTGCCGCGAACCTGAAGGTGGTCGTCACGCAGCAGCTTGTCCCCTGGAACGACCGCTCGGGGCGTTCCCTCTGCGCGGAGATCATGACGTCCACAAAGGCCGTGCAGGCGTCGATCCGGGACAGGAAGGAGCGTCAGCTCGCGTCGATCATCGAGATTGGCGGCGAGAACGGGATGGTGACGATGAACGGCTCGCTCATGGCGCTCGTGCGCCAGCGCCGCATCACGCTCACGGATGCGCTCAGATACTCCAATGACCCAGATGCGCTTGAGAGGATGGCATGACATGATGAATCCGTTTGTGTTGCCGGTGGATCGCGCCGGACTCATGAAGCGGCTTTCCGAACGCGGATCGCCGCATGGCGAAACGATGATGGGAATGATGAAGAGGCCTGCCGAGCCACCGGACGCGCAGGCGGTCTGGCGGTCACTGAGACCGGCCGCTTCGGGAAACCATCCTCTGATCATCTACGTCCACATCCCGTTCTGCATCAGCCGCTGCTCGTTCTGCGGGTTCTACCGCAACCGGGCGGACGACGCGGCCATCGAGGAGTACGTGAAACGGCTTCTCGTCGAGATCGACCGCGTGGCGGACGAAGGCGTCTTCACCGACAAGCCCGTTGACGTCGTATATTTTGGCGGCGGCACGCCCACTGCCCTCACCGCCGACCAGCTGCGGCGCACCGTTGGAAAGCTTCACGAGCGGTTCAACATCGCGCCCGACTGCGAGTTCACCGTCGAGGGGCGCCTCTTCGCGTTTGACGACGCGCGTGTGCGCGCCTGCCTTGAATCCGGGGTGAGCCGCCTCTCCTTCGGCGTCCAGAGCTTCGAGACGGAGCTGCGCCGCAGTCTCGGCCGGCGTCTTTCGCGGGAGGAGACGCTTGAACGCCTTGCCCGCATCAAGGAGATCTGCGGCGACAAGGTCGCCCTCGTCGCCGACCTCATCTACGGACTGCCCGGTCAGACGCAGACCGACTGGATGGAGAGAAACGTCAAGACGACCCATCTCGAAGCCGCGCTTGACGCCGTGGACCTCTACTCGCTGAAGGTGGTTCCCGGCATGGCGCTTGCGAAGCGTCTTGAGCGGGAGGGGAACTGGAGCGAGGAGGAACGCCTCGCCCGCCATGCCGAGGCAAGCGACTACCTCGCGGCACAGGGATGGAAGCAGCTCTCCACGACGCACTGGGGGCGCAACGCCCTTGAGCGCAACCTCTACAACACCTACGCGAAGATCGGCGTGGACATGGTGCCGTTCGGGTGCGGCGCGGGCGGATTCGTCGGCGGCTGGAGCATCATGCAGGAACCGTCGCTCGACCTCTACGCCAAGGCCGTCGATGCCGGGGAGAAGCCCATTGCGAACATCGTCGCCAACCCGCCGGCGCGACGCGACGCAATCCGCTTCACGCGCATGACCGACCTCGGCTACTTCGACCCCGCCCAGATCCCGGAAACCGACTTTGCGCCTCTTCTCGACAACTGGACGCAGGCAGGCGTGTGGGCGCCGGTCGGGGCGCGCGTCCCGCTCGTCTGCGGACGCGCGGGACGCGCGTCCCGACCATGCTATCGCTTCACGCGTCTTGGCGAATACTACCAGCCAAAGGTCAATGCGCTCCTCGTCGGCTACCACATGGCCTTTCATATGGAAGGAGATACGCCATGAAGCGTCGTTTCTACTGGGACACCGAGTCCCTTGTGGTCGTCGGGCTGTTCACGGCGCTCTCGAAGGTCATCTCGCTCATGATTGCGCTCCTGGGCGGAGGGATGAATCCGCTCACCCTCTTCCTCAAGAACGGCGTGGCCACGGCGCTGCTCGTCGTTCTCGTGGCCCGAGTCGGAAAGTTCGGCGTCCTCGCCCTCTACGTCCTTGTGGGACAGGTCGTGTCGTTTCTCATCGCCGGGGGCGGCATGAGCATGCTCCTGCCGGGCTTCCTCGCCGCCGCGCTCGTGAGCGACGGGCTCGTCTCTCTCTGCGGGGGCTACAGGCGAATCGGCGCGGTGTTGGCCGGGGTAGCCGCCTACGACCTGCTCGGACGCGCCATTTCGATGGGCTACTCCCTCTTGCATGCCCGCGAGAACCTGGCGATGGTGGCCGTTGCGGGCGTGTTCATCGCAATCGGGTACCTTGGATGTCTTTTCATCGGCCTCCCCTGCGGGGCCAAGTTCGTGAAGGAGCTGCGCCATGCCGGCATCATACGTGAAGTTTGATCTCGATTCCACAACGGGGCGGAAGGATGCGCTCGACATCAGGACCCGTCTCGTCATATCGCTCATCGTCACTTCGGCGACGCTCTACCTCTCCTCCAATGCCACCCTTGCAGCGATGGGCGCGCTGACGTTCCTCTACCTTCTCTGGACGAGGCGTTATGCCGTGATCGCCTGCGCATATCTGCTCATGCTGCTGATGACGCTTCTTTCGCTCGGCATCATCTACGGCTCGTCGCGCCTTCTCCTGTTCGCATTCCCGGGCACAGGCATGGCGAGGATGATGTCGGGCGCGCTGGACGGCTTTCACACCCCTTTCCTGCGGTCGATCGCGTCGTTGAACGTCCTGCTCGCCATTGGGCTGAACTTCTCCGTGCAGGGATTCGTCGGCACGATGAAGAGCGTGCGGCTGCCGCGCTTCCTGTTTCTGCCGCTGCTGGTGTTCTGCCGGTTCGTGCCGGAGTTCGTCGATGTCGTCAGGCAGCTGCGCGACGCGGTGCGGATGCGCGGCTTCGCGGTCGGCTTCGGATCGGCGATCCTGCATCCGTTCCAGACGATACGGCTCACGGTCGTGCCGCTTGTGGTGCGGACGCTGCGCATGGCGGACAACCTTTCAATGGCCGCCGAGATGAAGCGCGTGGGCTACGCAAAGAACCCCACGCAGCTCAGGACGCTCAGTTTCAGGAAGGTGGATCTCGCCCTGCTCGCCGCGACGGTCGTCGTGGCGGCGGGGCTGTGCATCTTGGAGGACAACATTCCAAAACCAAGGCGCATGCCGTCCGGCAGGGTGGCTTCGATGGAGCCACCGTCTGCGGGAGGGCCGCGCTCCAGCGCGACCGATGGTAGGGCGGACGCCTTGCGGCCGCAGCAGGACACGCAGAAACGCATCCTTCCCAAGCACGAGGAGGCCTCGGAATGACCGCCGTAACCGCCGAAGACTTGTCCTACCACTACCCGTTCTGCGATACGCCTTCACTGGACGGCGTAACCTTCACGCTCGCCAAGGGCGAGGCGATGCTCGTTACAGGGGCGAGCGGATGTGGGAAATCGACGTTGCTGAGAATACTGAACGGACTGATCCCAAGCCACTTCAAGGGTCGCCTTGAAGGTCGGCTCAAGGTGCTGGAGATGCATTTCCCCGCTCGGCTGGACGAGGTGTCCGCACGGGTCGGAACCGTGCAGCAGAACCCGGAGGAACAGATCATGGCCACCACGGTTCAGGAGGAGGCTGCGCTTGCGCTTGAGTGGCAGTGCGTCCCGCAGGACGAGATACGCCGCCGCGTGGGCGTTGCGCTTGAAGCATTCGACCTTACGCGCCTTGCCACCCGCTCCGTGTTCCATCTCTCCTCGGGCGAACGCCAGAAGTGCGTGCTTGCCGCCGTCATGGCGTCCGGCGCAGGCATCGTGGTGATGGACGAGCCGACGGCAAACCTTTCGCCGGAGGCGACGGACGATCTGGCCGGGCTCTGCCGTACGCTCAAGAAGCACGATGTCACGCTGGTAATCGTGGATCACCGCCTCTACTGGCTTCGTGGGGTATTGGATAAACTGCTCGTGCTGAAAGAAGGGAAGGCTGTGTATTTCGGTTCGGTCGCCCCGCGACGGCCGTCTGCGGGTACGCGGGCGGCATGCCCCTGCTGCTGCGACCCCCTTGACACCCTCGCCGCTGATCCGCACTTTGATGAATGGGGGTTGCGCAAGATTGACGTGAGACATCCCGATCTGCCCGATGTTAACGATGCAGACGGCAGGGCGGCCGCGGGGCGACCGCCGCCTCCCGCCGTCTCCATCCGGAAGCTCTCTTTCCGCTACTCGAAGAAATCAGAATGGCTGTATCGAGATTTCTCGGCCGAAATCCCCTGCGGCTCGATCACGGCCATCGTCGGCGCGAACGGCGCGGGCAAGACGACACTCGCGCGCATCCTTTGCGGGCTTCTCAAGCCGACCTCGGGCGAAATCGCATTCCACGCCGGCGCAATGTCGCCACGCCGGCGGCGCGAACGCACCGCCTTCGTGATGCAGCAGATGGACATCCAGCTCTACATGCACACCGTGGAGGAGGAACTGCTCTTCTCCGCGCCGCGAAGCCTTCCAAGGACCGCGCGCGAGGCCGACACCGCGCTCTGGCTGGAGGTCTTCGGGCTTTCGCGTCTCAAGGATCGCCATCCCCATTCGCTTTCCGGAGGTGAGAAGCAACGGCTCGTGGTGGCGTGCGCGATGATGAAGCGCCCCTCGCTGCTGATCCTCGATGAGCCGACGAGCGGGCTTGACGGGCGCAACATGAGGATCATCGCGCGCGAACTCAAGGCGTATGCGGCGCGCGGCGGCGCAGTGCTGCTGATCACGCACGACCTGGAACTCCTTGAGCTCGCCGCCGACTACAGGCTTGAGATCTCCCGCGAGGAGCCTCCGCGCGAGGAGGAGGCCTGATGCCGCCGCCGAACGTGGGAATGCTGTTCACCCCGCCCCTCAGGGGCGGCAAGGGCGTGAAGGTCGGCGCGAAGGAGGCCGCAAGGACGCTTGCGGGCTTCTACAGGCGTCACGTGCGGCTGATGTCGGCCGACCTCGTCTGCCGGGTGGCGCGAAGCGGCCTTCAGCTCGTCATCCCGATGGTCGCCCTGAAGGTGTTTCAGGAGTACCTGCCGTCGGGCGACCTGACGGCGACAGGCTGGGCGGCGCTTGTCTTCGCCGCGCTGGCCGTGGCGTCGGCGGCGTTCGAGTGGTGCGGCACCCTGTGCGGTCAATGGCTCGGCTTCCGCATCGAGGCGGAGATGCGGGAGAGGCTCTTCGACCACATCGAGCGGCTGCCGTTCGCCTACTTCGACCGAACGAAGACGGGCGAGGTCCTGAGCCGCATCACAGGCGATCTCCGGCAGGTGGGCTCGACGGCCCATCTCATGCCCGAGGCGCTGGTCGAGATCGTCCTCATGCTCGTCGGCTCGTTTGCGGTCATGTTCGCGATCAACGTGCGCCTTGCGCTGTGGACGCTTCTTCCCGTGCCGTTCATGCTCCTTTTCGCGGCGGCGTTCCAGAAGCGGATCCATTCCGCATGGCGCGGGAACAGGCGGGAGGCGGCCGCGTTCGCGGCGCACGTGGAGAACGCCGTGCAGGGCATCCGGGAAGTGAAGGGCTTCACCTGCGAAGACCGCGCGCGCGCCGCGTTCCGAAAGGTGAACGACCGCTTCCGCCTCTCCTTCGAGAGGATGAGCCGCCTCTACGCGCCGCTCAACTCGGGCACGCAGCTGATGGTCGAGGGCTATTCGCTCATGTACATCGCGCTTGGCGCGTGGATGGCGGCGCAGGGCTCGGCGACCTTCGGCCAGGTGTTCGCGTTCTACATGTACGCGCGCTACGTGACGACGCCGATGATGCGCGTGGTGAGCCTCCTCGACATGTTCCAGCAGGGAATCGTCGGCTGCCGGCGTTTCCTGGAGGTCCTGAAGGAGGAGCCGGAGGGGGACGCGGAGGACTCTTTCTCAACAAAGTCCACAAAGGGCGTAGAACCTCGTGACCTTTGCGATCTTTGCGGTGAAAAGGGTGGCGAGATCGTCTTTAGCGGCGTCCGCTTCCGCTATCCCGGAACGGGACGTGACGTGCTGGACATTCCCTCGCTCGTGATTCCAGCCGGCAGCGTCTGCGCGTTCGTGGGGCCGTCAGGCGGCGGGAAGAGCACCATCGCCGCGCTCATGCCGCGCTTCTACGACCCGACCGATGGATGCATCATGCTGGACGGACGCGACACGGCGTCCGTCCCCAAGCGAGCACTCCGCTCCGCAATCGGCATGGTCGCCCAGCGCCCGTTCCTCTTCGACGGCACGATCCGCGAGAATCTGCTTCTTGGCGACGCCTCGGCGGACGACGCCCGCCTTCTGGACGCGCTTGCAGGCGCGAACCTCGCCGATTTCGTGTCGTCTCTCCCCGACGGCCTCGAAACGCAGGTCGGCGAGCGCGGCGTGCGCCTTTCCGGCGGGCAGTGCCAGCGCATCGCGATCGCCCGCGTGTTCCTCAAGAATCCTGCGGTCCTGATCCTTGACGAGGCGACAAGCGCGCTCGACACCTTCGCCGAGGCGGCGGTGCAGGATGCGCTGGGCCGCCTTGCGCGCGGACGCACCACGGTCATCATCGCCCACCGGCTCACCACCATCCGCCATGCGACGATGATCTGCTACCTTGAGGGCGGGCGGATCGTCGAATCCGGCGCTCACGATGAGCTCGTCGCCCGCAATGGCCGATACCGCGCACTCCTTTCTCTTGCCAACAGAGGATAGGGAACACCCTTATCCCGATTCCCCGTCCGACCCCAATAAACGCAAGGGAAAAACATTTCCAGCCCCTGCGGAAAGCGCCTTGGACGTTCTCCGCGCAGGACCGAAACCGCGCAAAAGGTGCGTTTCCCGCCCGATTCTGCGACGGGGCGCACGGCTCCGCCGCGAATCCGCGTCCTCCGACCGGTCAACACCGGGCGCGTGGAGATTGTTTTTCAAGGTTGGCGCGGGTACGGCCGCGACAAGCGCTGCCCTCCCGCCGCCGCAAGATGAGATTTCACCGCGTAATAATCTTGAAACCCATCGCGCCGCGCGGCGTGACGGGTTCGACACGTGCGGCCTTCCCCGGGGCTTTCTCGGCGACCCGGGCGCGGCGAGAAGCGGACACGTTCCCGGTTATTGCCTAGCGCGTGCCTGTCAAGATCGACATTCCCGTGCGAAGCGCGGGCGGCGGACGACACGGCCCACCCCCTCGAAAAAATCGGGATAAGGGCAAGGGAGTGTGCCATGGCGGAGGTGTGGCGTGCCCTCCCAAGCCTGGCGGCTTGCACGTTCTGTTTTGCAGCTTGTTCCCCATCCAATGTTTCTAAATCTTTCATGTTGCCCATGCCGATGGGGACATGATAGAATTTTTGCCGTCCGGCGGATGTCTGCGCAGGGTATTCGTACAAGGCATCCATAAGCGTTGGAGAGAGGCGATGGTGCGCCAAGCAAAACTTGGCTGAACTCGTAGAATGAAAGGAATCTACTCAA
>ERZ1034962.707-NODE-707-length-13794-cov-3.921537_pt1 | contig 13794 bp, 10 predicted proteins | sample MGYA00520696_ERZ1034962 | MGnify/ENA primary metagenome ERZ1034962 (study PRJEB33766, sample SAMN09781770) | gut metagenome | biome: gut microbiome | host: Homo sapiens | place: Madagascar | study: EMG produced TPA metagenomics assembly of the PRJNA485056 data set...
GGAGAAGGTGCGCGGAAGCCCGGCAAAGCGGCGCCGACACGCAGGGGCGGTTACCGGTGTTAACCGAGCAGCAAGCCGGTTAACACCGATGGGAAACGGGTGCCAGCTTATGCGCGCGGGTGGGCGTGCAGGTATTCCTCGCGCAGGTGCGAGCGATCGATGTGCGTGTAGATCTGCGTGGTGGAGATGTCGGAGTGCCCGAGGATGTCCTGGATGACGCGCAGGTCCGCCCCGCCTTCAAGCATGTGCGTGGCGAACGAGTGGCGCAGCGTGTGCGGATGAAGGTTGTCCACCCCGATGGCGCGCCCGGCGCGGGCCACTACCTTGAACACGCTTTGGCGCGTAAGCCTGCCGCCGCGCGCGTTGAGGAACACCGCGTCGGTGGGCTTGGCGTAGGGCTTTTGCAACTGGGTGCGCGCGGTGTCGAGGTATGCGCGAAGCGCGCGGTCGGCCGCGCCCGATATCGGGGAGATGCGCTGCTTGTCGCCCTTGCCGGTGACCAGCAGATAGCCCTGATCAAGCAAAACGTCGGACACGTTTAAGCCCACCAGCTCGCTGACGCGCAGGCCACAGCCGTAGAGAACCTCGAGCATGGCGCGGTCGCGCACACCGGCGGCCCCTTCGCCATCAAAGGCGTCGAACAGCTTGTTGACCTGGTCGATTGTAAGCACGTCGGGAAGGCGCTCCGGCGTTTTGGGAAGCGGCAGGGCCGCAGCGGGGTTTTCCTGCGTGTAGTCCTCGGCCACGCAAAACCTGTGAAAACCTTTCACCACCGAGATGCGCCTGGACACGGTGGAGGCGGCGAAACCGCGCTCGAACAGGTGCGCTTCAAAGGCCACGATGTCGTCGCGCGTGATGGCCGACAGCCGCTCGATGTCGCGCGAGATGAGGAAGTCCTGGTACTTTTGCAGGTCGGCCTCATAGGCCTCGATGGTGCGCGGCGAGCTGCCGCGCTCGATGCGCAAGTAGGCGATGTACTCGGCGGACAGGTCCACGATATCGTCGGTGTCGATGGAGTCGTTCATGCCGGCACGCCCTTCCCTTTCGCGATTGCTAGGCTTGCGCCGCACGCTAGCAGATGCGCGGCGCGGCGCCCATGATAACGCAGACGGGGCCGCCCTGCGCAGGCGGCCCCGTCATCTCAACATATTATGTAAACCGGTAACCGGATGGCCCCGAACACCGCGGTGCTACTGTTTGCGGTGCGCAAGCGACGCGGCCACGAAATCGCGGAACAGCGGGTGCGGGCGCGTGGGGCGGCTTTTGAACTCGGGGTGGCCCTGGCTTGCCACGAACCACGGGTGCTCGGGCAGCTCGATCATCTCGACAAGGCGCCCATCAGGCGAAACGCCGGAAATGGTAAGGCCCGCGTCCACAAGGCGGTCGCGGAAGGCGTTGTTCACCTCGTAGCGATGGCGATGGCGCTCGTAGATGATTTCCTCGCCGTAGGCCGCATACGCGCCCAGGCGCATGGTGCCGCCCTTTTCCTCGACGTCTTCCTGCTCGGGCATCAAATCGATGACCGGGTACTCGGCGTTTTCGTCGAACTCGGCCGACGTGGCGCCGGGCATGTCGGCCACGTCGCGCGCGTATTCGCACACCGCCGCCTGCATGCCCAGGCAGATACCCAAAAACGGCACGTCGTGGGTGCGGGCGTAGCGAACGGCGCAGATCTTGCCCTCGAAGGCGCGCTGGCCGAAGCCGCCGGGCACCAGGATGCCGTCCATGGACCCCAGCACTTCCCCGACGTTGCCGTCGTTGAGCTCTTCGCCGTCGATGAGATGCACGTTGACCTGGGTGTTGTTGTACACACCCGCATGATGCAGCGCCTCGATGACCGACAGATACGCGTCGGGCAAGCTGGTGTACTTGCCCACGATAGCCACATCGCAGTCATGCTCCACATGGGCGGCCGCGTCCACAAACGAGCGCAAGGGGGTTAGATCGATCTCGCGCTCGGGCAGGCCCAAGCGTGCAAGCACCTTCGTGTCGAACTGCTGGTCGTACAGGCCGAACGGCACCTCGTAGATAGACGGGCTGTCGGTGCAGGCAAGCACCTCTTCGGGGCGCACGTCGCAGAACAGGGCGATCTTCTCGCGCACCTTGTCCGTAATCTCGTGGTCAGAACGGCACACGATGAAGTCGGGCTGCACGCCGATGGAGCGCAGCTCTTTGACGGAATGCTGCGTGGGCTTCGTCTTCACCTCGTGCGCGGCGGCGATGTAGGGCACAAGCGTCACGTGCACGAACAGCACGTCGCCCGGGGCCTTCTCCTTCTTGAACTGGCGCGCGGCCTCGATGAACGGCTGCGACTCGATGTCGCCGATGGTGCCGCCGATCTCCGAGATGACGATGTCGGCGCCCGACTGGTCGGCGATGCGGCGCAGGCGTTCCTTGATGGCCTCGGTGACGTGCGGGATGACCTGCACGGTGCCGCCGAGAAAGTCGCCGCGGCGCTCGCGCGCGATAAGGGTTTTGTAGATGGAGCCCTGCGTGAAGTTCGATTCGCGCGAGAGGTTCTCGTCGATGAATCGCTCGTAATGGCCCAGGTCAAGGTCGCCTTCATGGCCGTCTTCGGTCACGAACACCTCGCCATGCTGAAACGGGCTCATCGTGCCGGGGTCGACGTTTAGGTACGGGTCCATCTTCTGCATGGTCACCTTGTAGCCGCGCGCCTTGAGCAGATGCCCCAAAGATGCCGCGGTGATGCCCTTGCCCAGGGATGACACGACGCCGCCCGTCACGAAAATATGCTTGGCCATGGTTCTCCTTCGCGCTTGTGGTTGTGCTTCAACCGCCCTTTGCGCACCCGGCGAACACGCCCGCAGCACGCAAACGGCGAACTCCAAACGTTGGTCTATTGTACGCGCAGGGAAACACCCCCGCAGGCCCGCGCGACGCGTTTTAACACAGCGGAAACGAAGCCGACACGCCGCGTTCATCCGCATTTCGCGTGTGGACTTGCACGCGCCCTCGCGCGCGCGGGCGCGTGCTTTATACTGGTTCGGTTCAAGCGTATGTCATGGAAAGGGGTTGCGCCCATGCGCATCGGTTTCGATAACGACAAGTACCTGGCACTGCAGGCCGAGCATATTCGCGAGCGAATCGGCCAGTTCGGCGGCAAGCTGTACCTGGAATTCGGCGGAAAGCTGTTCGACGACTACCACGCCTCGCGCGTGCTTCCGGGTTTCCAGCCCGACAGCAAGATCCGCATGCTGCAACAGATGGCCTCCGACGTTGAGATCATCATCGCCATCAACGCCAACGACATCGAGAAGAACAAGGTGCGCGGCGACTTGGGCATCACCTACGACGAGGACGTGCTGCGCCTGCTGGACATCTTCCGCACCATGGGCTTTGCCACGGCCGGCGTGGTGATCACGCGCTACGAGAACCAACCCTCCGCGCAGGCGTTCCGCCATCGCCTGGAAAGCCTGGGCGTGAAAAGCTACCTGCACTACCCCATCGCCGGCTATCCGTACGACACGGCGCGCATCGTGTCGGCGGAAGGCTACGGTAAAAACGAGTTCGTGGAAACCACGCACCCGCTGGTGGTGGTAACCGCCCCGGGCCCCGGCTCGGGCAAGATGGCCACGTGCCTGTCGCAACTGTACCACGAGCACGAGCGCGGCGTCGAGGCTGGCTACGCGAAGTACGAGACGTTCCCTATTTGGAACCTGCCGCTGAAGCACCCCGTGAACGTGGCGTACGAGGCGGCCACCGTGGACTTGGACGACGCGAACACCATCGACCCGTTCCACCTGGAGGCTTACGGCAAGACCACCGTCAACTACAACCGCGACGTTGAGATCTTCCCCGTGCTGAAGGCCATGATGGAGCGCATCCTGGGCACGAGCCCCTACCAGTCGCCCACCGACATGGGCGTGAACATGGCGGGCATGGCCATCGTCGACGACGAGGCGTGCCGCGAGGCGGCGAAGATGGAGATCGTGCGCCGCTACTTCCAGGCCGCCGTGGACGAGCGCCGCACGGGGCTTCACCACGAGTACGTCGAGCACCTGGAGCTGTTGATGAACCAGGTGGGCGTGGACACGAACTTCTCGCCCGCGCGTTCTGCGGCACTGCTGAAGGCCGAGGCCACCGGTGCGCCCGCCGGCGCCATGGTGTTGCCCGACGGCCGCGTGGTGACGGGCAAGACGTCCGATCTTCTGGGCGCGGCCTCCTCGCTGCTGATGAACGCACTCAAGGGCGTGGCCGGCGTGGACGAGGACCTGTTCGTCATCTCCGACGAGGTCATCGAGCCCATCTGCGAGCTGAAAACCACTACGCTGCACTCGAAGAACCCGCGCCTGCACTCCGACGAGACGCTGCTGGCGCTTTCGGTGTCAAGCGCCACTGACCCGGTTGCCAAGCAGCTGGTGGACGCAGCCGATCAGCTGCGCGGCTGCGACGCGTTCTTCAGCGTCATCCTCTCGCCCACCGACGAGAAGCTCTACCGCACGCTGGGCATCAACATCTGCTGCGAGCCGAAATACGAGCAGCGCCGCTACTTCCACAAGTAAGCCCGCGTGCTCGCACGCAACGCACAACGCCCCCGCCGGCACCAAGCCCGCGAGGGCGTTTCCTTTTCATCGAGCGACGGCCTACCGGCCCAGCTTGCCGGATACTTTGCGGATGAGGGCGTTCACGAAGGCGGCTTCGGAGACGTTGAGTTTGCAGGCGGGCACGAATGTGACGGCAAGCGCCACCAGGCCACCAGCCACCACGTAGGCAAACGCCTGGCCGATCGAGCCGGACAGCGGCGCTACGAACGCCTGCAGCGCCCACAGCACGCCCGCACCCGCCAGAGCGCCTGCGCCGCCAAGCACCAGCGCGCACAGTACAGCACGCGCTGTCGAACGCAGCCCCAGCCTGCCCATGGTGCGGCGCAGGTACGCGAAGACGCACACGTCGCCCACCAGGTAGAACACCGTCTCGGCAACGGCAATGCTTTCGATGGGGAACACATCGGGGCGCGAGGCGGCAATCATGGTCAGCACCACCTGCGCAGCGCCGGCCACGAAATTGAAGCCCGCGAACACGTGCATCTTGCGCATGGAGCTGCAGATCTTCTGCAGATACGTGTTGATGGCGTAAAACGGCAAGCCCACGGCAAACACCGCCAGAAACGACGCGATGGTGTGCACGCTGTCAAGCGAGAACGCGCCGGCGTGATACAACATGACCAGCGGCAAGCTGAAAACGGCCAGGTACAGCGCGAACGGAATCATGAAGAACAGAATCTGGTTCGTGCCGCCCACGATGCCGCGCTTCATGCCCTCGACGTTGCCGTCGGCCTGCATGTCGGCAAGCTCCGTGAACATGGTTGTGGTGATGGGCACGGCCAAAAACGAGTACGGCAGCGTGAACCACAGGCGCGCGTAGGCAAGCACGCTTGGGCCGTTGTCGGCGAACGCGTACGACGCGGCGTTCTCCACGGACACCACCGCGAACGAGCAGATCATCACCAGCACGGCGGGAATGCCGATACCCAGCGTCTCGCGCAGCGCCGGATCGCGCAGGTCGATGCGTGGACGAATGCGGATGCCGTTGCGCTTGAGCGCCGGCAGCTGGATGGCCATCTGCACAAACACGCCCAGCGGATTGCCGATGGCAATGACGTACAGCGCCAGCTCCGGGTTGCTAGGCGCGATAAGCGCGTATCCCAGAAACGTGATGATGACGATGGCGTTGTTCGCAACAGGTGCAATGGCCGACCACAAGTAATCGCGATTGGCATTGAGTAACCCCGACACAATGGCCGAACATCCGTAGAACACAATTTGGATGGCGAAGAACTGGAAGAAGAACACCGCCTGCGTCATCTGCGACTGGTCGGAGTAGAAGCTTTGCGTGTAAATGACCAACGACGGGAACGCCATGCAGAACAGCGACAGCAACCCCAGCAGCACCACGACAATGGTGAGCAGGTTTGACGCGTACTCGTTGCCGGCCTGCTGCCCCAGGCGCTTTTTCACCGAAACGTACACCGGCAGAAACGCGGTGACCAACATGCCGCCGACCACCAGTTCGTACAGCATGTTCGGCAGGTTGTTCGCCACCTGGTACGAGCTGGAAAGCAGCGTAGAGCCCAGCGCGAAGGCCATAGCCCACGTGCGTACGAAGCCCGTGATGCGCGAAACGATGGTGCAGATGCTGATAAGGGCGGCGTTTCCGCCGATTGAGGCCGTGGAACCTTCCTGCTGGGGGACCTGCGAAGATTCGCTTGCCGGGGACGCGGACTCAGCAGCCGAGCGTGTGTGTCGAGCTCGTGCGAGCTTATCTGACATGAACGTGCGCTTTCTCGTGTTGGATATAATGGCTCATCATAGCAAACCCGGAAAGAGGCCCCGCATGCACATCCTCATCGTGCGTAATAACTCCAACTCGCAGGCGCAAGACGCATCGCTTTTGCTGGTAACGTACCTGGCCACGCAAGGAATCGACTACACCGTGGTCGACTCGTCGAAGTTGGCAAGCCCTCTAGCCGCACCCGAGCTTTCCGCGCTGTTCGACCACGGCGTGGACATGGCGGTTGCCCTTGGCGGCGACGGCACCATCCTGCGCACGGCGCGCCAGGTGGGATTTCACGGCACGCCCATCCTGGGCATCAACTACGGACGACTGGGCTTTCTAGCCAATCCGAACGAGTCAGGCGTCATGGAGCCGCTGACAGCCGCGCTTGCAGGCGACGCCACCGAAGAGGCGCGCGCGAACCTGTCCATCCACGTGGTATGCGAAGGCGAAGCGGACCCGTTCAACGATGTTGAAGGAGACGACGCCGATGAACCGCGCGAGTTCTTCGCGCTGAACGAAGTGGCCGTGACGCGCGGGGCGAACGGTCGCATCATCGACTTCGGGCTGGACGTATCAGGGTCGCACCTGGCCACGATGCGCGGCGACGGGCTGGTGGTGGCAAGCGCCACCGGTTCGACGGCCTATGCGCTTTCGGCCGGCGGACCTTTGGTGGCGCCCGGCTTCACGGGCTTGGTGGCCGTGCCCATCGCGCCGCACACGCTGCATTCGCGCGCCGTGGTAACAAGCCCGTCCGACGTCATAGAGATGGACTTGTCCGAAAACGCTGACGGCCGCGACGCCACGCTGTTCATCGACGGTGAATTGGTGGAGCTTGACCGACCGCTTCGCCGCCTGTACGTGCGCCGCGGGCCCGTTGCCACCACCCTGCTGCGCTACAAAGACGAAGGCTTCTACAATCACGCCGCGAAAGTATTCTTCTAGATGGTTCCGCTTGCCTGACGGCAAGCGGATTTACTCGCCGCTGCACAAGGCCCCAGGCACGCCGCCTTGCCCCTTGCGCAGCATACGGCGCGTACCAAAGTACGCTTGATGCTGCGGCGGGGCAATTCAACGCACCTGAGGCCCGATCGCTGACGTTATTTAACCTGCGATTTTACAGTTCCACGCGCTCGAAGAATTCCTTGCCGACGCCGCAGATGGGGCACACGAAATCGTCGGGCAGCTCATCGACGTATTCCATGTGGCCGCAGATGGTGCAGCGCCAGGCAACCTTCGGCGCAGCGCCTGCGCCGCTTGCCGCAGCAGCCGGTGCGGGCGCCTCTTCGCCCAAATAGCTGGAAGCCTTCGGCGGGGTTTTACCGCCCTTGACCTGGTGATAGAACGCATACGTCATGGCTTCGGCCGCGCCTTCGACCTTGTGTGCCTCGTCCACTTCGCCGATGAACAGCACATGCGTGCCCAGGTCCAACTCGGTAACCACCTTCGCAGAGAACGTGGCGCACACCTGCTCGGCCACATAGGGCATGCCAGCCGCATCGCGCGCGCTGGCGTGCTGCGCGAACTTGTCGAGCTCGGTTGACGTGTGGAACCCGAACGTGCCGATAAGCTCCATGGTGGCGTCCTCGGACAGGCACGATGCCGTGAAACGGCCCGCCTCGCGCACGGCCGCCATGGTGGCGTTTTCCTTGTTCAGCGCAACGCTCACCTGCATGGGCGAAGACGTGACCTGCGCGAACGTGTTCACCACGCAGCCGAAATCGCGGTTTTGGGCGTGCGCGCCGATAACGTACATGCCGTAGCTTAGGCTGTGGAACGCGGATTTGTCGATCATCAGATGCCCCCTGTCTTTTCGAATTATGCTCTTAATAATACTTATTCTTAATAATGGAATCAAGCCGCTGTAGCGCCTGCGGCCTTCTTTACCCATTGTGCGGTCGAATACCGCCGTGCAACGGTACCGTTGACGAACCGTTGCACGCCCGCCGACCAGCCAATGAGCGCGCAGCACAAAAAAGGCGGCCCGAAGCCGCCTTTTCGCTAGAAGCTGTAGTAGTTGCGCGGATTGACCGGCGAACCGTTGATTTCGATCTGGAAGTGCAAGTGCGGGCCGGTCGACAAGCCCGTGGTGCCCACGTAGCCGATAACGTCGCCGGCGTTGACGGCTTGCCCCACCGTTGCCGCCGTTTGGCTTTGGTGCATGTAGATGGTGCGCATGCCGTTGCCGTGCGAGACGATGACGGCGTTGCCGCCCGTGCCGTACCAGCCCACGTACGTGACCGTGCCCGGGCCGGCCGCCAAGATAGGCGCGCCCGACGCGGCGCCAAGGTCGATGCCGTTGTGCGAACCGGTGATGGGCGAATAACCGAACTCGCAGGTGACGCCGTAGTAGCTTGGGCACGGATTCACCCAACCGCCGATGGCGGACGCGCCGCCACCGCCACCGGTGTAGCTGTTGCCGCTATCCGAATAGCTGCCGCCGCCCGAATAATCATCGATGCCGGCCGATGCCGAATAGCTGGCAGCCACGCGCGCGGCCTCTTCCTCGCGCTGCTTCGCCTCTTCGGCCGACAAGCGCACGGACTCTTCCTGGCCTTGCAGCAAGGCGACTTCCTCCGTCACCTTCGCAAGCTCGGTTTCCATGGTGGATTTCGTGGCCTCGATCTCGTCTTTGGCGGCCTGGGCTGCCGTCATCTCGTCAGCCGCAATCTGCGACTGCTCCTCGAAGCTTGCCTGGGCCTCGGCCGCTTCCGTGCGAACCTGCTTCGATTCGTCGATCAGGTTGGCGTCCTGCTGCGCGATGCGCTGCAGCGTGTCCCACATGTTCACGAAATCGTCGAACGACGACACGCCCATGAGCACGCCCAGAAACGACATGCTGCCGCCGGATTTGTACATGTCCACGGCGCGCCCGCCAAGGCGCTCCTGCAGCTGCGCCGTGCGATCATCGGCAGCCTCTTTGCGTTGCCGGGCGTCGTCGGCAGCGGCCTGCGCCTCGTCATGCTGCTGCATGGCGGTGTTGTAACGCTGCTGCGCGTCGTTGAGGTTCGTTTGCAGCCCGTCGATCTTCTGGGCAAGCGTATCGGCTTCGGCCTGCTTGGCCACCGAGGACGCAGCCAGCTCATCGGCCTGCGCCGTAAGGTCGTCGGACTCGGCCGCGAACGCCGTGTTCGCGCCCGCTACCGGCACAAACGCCAGCGACGCAGCAACGACGACGGACAGGGAAAAACGGGAAACCCGTTGCGTGAGATCAAGCATACACACACCTTTGCGTGGTTTGAGAAAGCTATGGGTACAAAGTTGCCATTCAACTATAGCAAAAGGGGCCCGAAGGCCCCTATGCGCTCCAAACCTATTCCATGGGAACTACGCGCGGCACTGCGCGCGCTCGCCTTCGCCGAAGAACTCCTCGTACCAAACGATGAACGTGTAGAACGACCAGATCTTCTGCATGTTCGACACGCGCCCGGACTTGTGCTCGTCAAGCAGCTCCACCAGCTTTTCCGGCACGAAGAACTCCTGCGCCACCGGGCCTTCGAACGCGTCTTTCACGCGATTATAGAACTTGTCGTCGCGCAGCCACACGGCCAACGGCGAGGGGAAGCCGAGCTTCTCCTTGTTGTACACGCGCTCGGGCAGATGGCGGGCCGCCGCGCGGCGCAGCGCCACTTTCGACTCGTCGTTGGCCACGCGGTAGCGCGCCGGGATGGTAAGGGCCAGCTCAAGCACCTCGCGGTCCAAAAACGGCACGCGCAGCTCAAGCGAGTGCGCCATGGACATGCGGTCGGCCTTCAGCAAGATGTCGAACGCCATCCACGTTTGCATGTCGACGTACTGCAGCTGCGACACGGCGTCAAGGCCGGCCACGTGGTCGAAGTAGGGCTTGGAGCCCTCCTGCGGCGTGGGGCCTGCGATCTTGTCGCGCAGGTACTGCTGGCGATCCTCGTTTTCAAACACGTAGTCGGCTCGGCTGAAGCGCTCCCACGGCTCCATGGCGCCGTGCGTGAGGAAGTGCTTGCCCTTCACCGCCGGCAGCGCGGCGGCAACGGCGCCCGCAACCTTGCGCACGCCGCGCGGGACGCGCTCGCAGTAGCGGCCCAAGTGGTCTTCGGCCAGGTAGTTCGGGTAGCCGCCGAACAGCTCGTCGGCACCTTCGCCCGAAAGCACCACCTTCACGTGCTTCGCCGCGTTCTCGGCCAGGAAGTACAGCGGGTTTTCAGCCGGGTTCGGCAACGGCTCGTCCATGTAGTACTGGATGTCGGGCATGGCGTCGAAGAAGTCGTCGGCCGAAATCTTGTTCGCGATGTTTTCCACGCCCAGCTCCTCCGAGAAGCTTTGCGCGTACGACAACTCGCTGTACTGCTCCTCCTCGTAGCCTACGGAGAACGTGCGGATGTTCGTACCGGCCGAATACGCGCGCTCCACCGCGTAGCTGGAGTCGACGCCCGACGACAGAAAGCCGCCCACCTCGACGTCGGCGATCATGTGCGCGTCCACCGACTTCGTGAACACGTCCTCGATGCGGTCGGCCCACTGATCAAGCGTCAGGCTTTCGTCGGGCTTGAACGTGTAGTCGTAGTAGCGCTCGGTCACGAAGCTGTCGGCCGTCCACTCGAACCAGCTGCCGGGCATAAGCTTGAACACGTCGCGGAACAGCGTCTTGTTGTCGGGCAGGTATTCGTAGGACAGGTAGTCGGGGATGCGCTCGCGCACCACGGACTTCTTGAACGCCGGATGGTCCAGGAAGCTTTTGATCTCGGAGCCAAACAGGAACGTGGAGCCGGCACGGTAGTAGTAATACGGCTTGATGCCGAAGATGTCGCGCGCGCCGAACAGCTTCTTTTCGCGCTTGTCCCAGATGGCGAACGCGAACATGCCGCGCAGGCGGTCGAGCACGCCGCGGCCCCACTGCTCGAAGCCATGCAGGATGGTTTCGGTGTCGCTATGCGTGGCGAACACGTGGCCAGCAGCCACCAGTTCCTCGCGCAGCTCTTGATAGTTGTAGATTTCGCCGTTGAACACGATGACGAGGTTGCCGTCTTCGTTGAACATGGGCTGGCGGCCGCCTTCAAGGTCGATGATGGACAGGCGGCGGTGCGCAAGCGCCACGTCGTCATCGACGTAGTACGTGGCGTCGTCGGGCCCGCGATGGCGGATGCGATCGCCCATCAGCTCGATGACGCGCTGGGCGTCGATGCCGGGGGTGTTGTTGATGAAACCGGTGAAACCGCACATGGTTTGAAAGCTCCCTTGCTATCGTTTCGAAACGGCCGCTGCAAGATCTTTTGCCGGTGCGCCGCATTCCTGCACGCAGCGCCACGCCAGCACGTCGAGCGCGTCGATGACGGTCATGCCCATGACGTGCACGGGGGCGCCGATGCACGACAGCTCCGTGCACCCAAGCACGATGCCATCGCAACCGCGCTCCAAAAAGCCCGCGCACACCACCTGGAACCGATCGAAGTCGACGGGGCGGCCCGCCTTCACCTCGTCGTAGATGATGCTCATGACGATGCGCTGGGCAGCTTCGGAGGGCTGTTCGAAGCCAAGCCCTTCGCGGGCGAACGCGTCCTGGTACACGCCTGCGGCAAGCGCGCCGTCGGTGGCCATGACGCCGACGCGCGTGCAGCCGAGGCTTTTCGCGAACGCGGCCGTTTCGCGCGGCATGTGCAGAAACGACGCGCGCTCAAGCACGCCGGAGATTTCGTCGTAGCGCGAATGGGCCGTGTTGCACGGCGTGCACACCACTTCGCAGCCTGCCTGCTCCAAATCGCGCGCAGCCTGCTGCATGACCGGGATAAACGAGGGGGCGCCGGACCGTCCGAGCAGATACGCCGTGCGATCGGGTATCTGCGGGCGATTCAAGATGGTGATGTCTAGGTGGTCCTGGTCGCGCGCCACGTCCGTCAGCTCCACGATGCGCTGGAACAGCCGAACGGTTGCCGCCGGGCCAAGACCGCCGATGATGCCGAGTTTGCGCGTATCCACGCGCCCCCCTTCCCGCACAGACGCTAGTCGTCTATGCCGCGGTGGCCGAAGCACGCCGCATATTGCTTGCGATAATTCCGCTGGTTGACCTGGTAGCTGATCCAGCGGGCCAGCGACTTGTCCTGCGGGCTCCAGTACGACGTGCGCACCTTCCCCGCGCGGATGAGCCGCTCGGCGCGTGCCAAGGCTTCGGGATCGGAAACGTAGGTGCGGATGACGTCGAGCGGGATCATGGTCCACAGCACTTCGTCGTCAAGCGTGGCGACGTCAAGCGGCCTATCTTCGCCGTACACCACGTCGCGCACCAGGTAGCGCGCCAGATTCTTGTTCGAAGCCGTGGTGAAATAACTTGAACGGCCCTGGCGCGGGTTGATCTCGAACAGCTTGAACGAGCCGTCGCGCTTATCGTACTTCAAATCGAAGTTCGAGAATCCTACGTAGCCTATCTCTTCAAGGAAACCCTTGATTCGCTCGTTGATGTCGGCGTTGTAACCCGTCATGATGGCGCCGTAGCTGCCGATGCCCTCGGGCGTGTGCTCTTCAAGCAGCACGTCGCCAAGCGCCATCATCTTCACCTTGCCGTGGGTGTCCGAGTAGCAGTTCATCACGCGCATGCACGTGTCGTCGCCCGGCACGAAATCCTGCACGATCATGGCATCGCGGTACGTGGACGTTTCCGAGTACACGCCCGCCAGGATGCGGCGCATCTCGTCGGCGTTCTGCACGACGAACACCTTCTTCTTGCCCGGATAGTCGCAGTTCCAGTACGCAACGCTGTTCGAGGGCTTCACCACCACAGGGTATTCGAACGGCGGCTCGAAGCCGGCGGCCGTCTCGGGCGTGACCTCGCACGTTTTCGGGAATTCAAGGCCGAACTTCACGCACGTGTCGTAGAAGCGCTCCTTCGTGGACAGCAGCGCGAACTGGTCGGGCGACATGATGTTGAAGCGATACGCGTCGCGCAGCTTATCCTGGTTGCGCACGAGCATCTTCGTGTAGTTGTCGCCGCACGGCACCAGCACCAGCGTTTGCCCCTTGTGGGCGGCCGCGTAGTCAAGCAGCGTGCGCGTGAACACGTCGTCGTCCTCAAGGTCAGGCTCGGTGACGTCGAACGTCAGGATCTTGCTGTGCTGGCAGATGTGGAACGCGCCCTTGCCGATGGCGCGCGAAGCGGTTCCGAATTCTTCGTAAAACGAACGTGCCATGCCGTACGCGTTGGCGTCGCCGCCAAGCAAAACGGGCAGGAAATCGTTTGTTGCCACGTGAATACCTCTTTAATCGGTTGATAATCGAACGAGAGCCCGGAAAACCGGGCTCTCGTTACACAGTCGCTATTGCGTGAGGTGCGCTATTCGGCAGCGTTCTCGACCAGGGCGTCGACAGCAGCCTCGTCGGCAGCGGTAGCCTCGGGAGCGGCTTCGGCCTCAGCAGCGGCAGCGGTAGCAGCCTCGAGCTCGGCAGCCTTCTCAGCCTCGGCGGCAGCCTTCTTGGCGTACTCCTCGGCACGCTTAGCCTTAGCGGAGGCCTTAGCCTCGCGCTCGGCCTTCTTGG
>ERZ1034962.710-NODE-710-length-13693-cov-7.312216_pt1 | contig 13693 bp, 33 predicted proteins | sample MGYA00520696_ERZ1034962 | MGnify/ENA primary metagenome ERZ1034962 (study PRJEB33766, sample SAMN09781770) | gut metagenome | biome: gut microbiome | host: Homo sapiens | place: Madagascar | study: EMG produced TPA metagenomics assembly of the PRJNA485056 data set...
GTTATCGGTTGATCATAATTATCTGTTCTAAAAATTGTAGATTTCATTAAAAGCTCTGTACTTTTTTTTATACCATATATCTGTAATACAGGCTCAAAGAGCAAGAACATTGTAGCTGTATTATTAGAACATATTAATTTAAGGGCATCAATATTTGATATTTGTAATATTGTTTGAAAATTAGCTACTATTTGTTTTGAAATATCTGGTAGATTTTCATATACTACTTTTGCTTTATTCTCATTATTCATTAGATTTAACTCCTTTTTCTTTGAACGCACAATAATAGAATATATTATCGACGGCAATACCAACAAACATTAATATAAAGCCTATAGGTGTAGAGAATGTTATAAATGAGCTTATTGCAAAACCTATTATACTAGTTATATAACTATAATAGTTATTTTTATTATCATACTTTTCTCTTTCTTCGCCTTCATATCTTAATGCTTTAAGTCTAGTCCCACCACATATTATATTTCTTGTTATAATAGCATTTAATATAGCATCTCCCATATAATACATAGACGGAGATGCTGCTCCGCCTAAAAATGCTACAGTTAATATACCGTATACTATTACTTCTATGCCTAACATTATGCCATAGAAATAATATAGTTCTTTACTTTTCTTTAACCATAACTTTGTTATGATTGATGCTAAAAAGCAGTTAGCTAGACTAGCAAAGCTTAACCATTTGGAATCTATGCCTTGCATAGTAATAGTATGAACTATCGGATATGCAAGGCTATAAAATAGATTACTTACGGCTGCGCCAACAACTAATGGATCTGCTTGTTTTAGCTTATTCATTTTTAGTAGTCCATGGCTTAAAATTTCTAACTTGTTCAGCTAGATTATTTGTATCGCCAGTGAAACATATAGCTCTGTCATCTATATAAACTATTGCTGGTGGTTTTCTACAATCAATACCATCTACTTCTATATTGTATTTTTTTAAATAGTCTCTTATAGCTAGTCTTCCTTCGACAGTCTCTGCTCTTGAAGATACAATAACTACTTTATGATCTTTTCTTAAATCTTTTATAACTTCGTCAATTCCTTCTACTAATGGATCTGGGCATTGGTTTGCTCCTTGCCATCCACTAGTATAGCTATGAATTACTCCATCGAAATCAATTGCTACTGTAGGTCTATAACCTGCCATAATTCATCATCCTTTCTTTAATTACTGTTATTTGCTACTATATCGTCAAACCATCTTGCACCAATTGTAAATCTAGGAAATACAACTTCCATAGAATCTTCCATGTCTTCTAGTTTAATAGCAACGAGTAGTAAATCATTTGGATATGCTTTATCGCCTTTTAAATTATATATTCGATTCATAGTTTCACCTTTGATTATATAAGCTTTTTCTTGTTTCATAGGTGTATAAGATTTAACCCATTCTATATAATCAGGTATTGATGTTTCTGATAATCCTTCTAATGTTAAGGCGGATTTAAGGTTATCTAATTCTTCTCTCGTTGTAAGCGTTTCAGTTTTCATAACGTTCCATCCTTTCTTATTTACTTTTTAATATATCTTTCATTTTAGTTTCTAAATCATCGTTCCATATTTCGTTTATATAACCTTCTTTTTCTGCATTTGCTTTGAGAACACATGCATATTTCATAACGTCTGCAAAATTATTATCTAGATATATTTTACCACATTTTGGACATGGTTTATTAGTATGTTCTATAACTGTAGTCGTATTAGAAAAATCATCTTCTATTACGTGACCACATTTACATTTTATACTATTCATTTCTGTTGAAACTATTTTTCTAACGACAAGTGAAAATAAATCCATTATTTTAATCTCTCCTTTTCTGCTTTTAATGTTCTTTTCCAGCATTCTAAACATCGAGCGCTATCACAAGGCCATTGTTTTTGATTTAGATCACAATTGTCGCAATCATTTATTTTGTCTTTTCCTCTTTCACACCATGTATAACCAAATGGTGGACAATAGTCACTAAGATAATAGTCGTATGTTGTTTCGAGCGTTGTTCTGCCTTCTAGATATTCTTTAATACCTAGATACATAGTGCGATATTTATAAATATCTGCTGGATCACTATTAACGTTAAACTCCAAGGAGTTCAATACATCTAGTAAAGACTCCTCTTCGTTTTCTTTATATAAATTGCAGTTTTCGATTTTAGCTACCAGCTTGCCTTTTTCTTCAGGACTTATATCCGTTTCATATAAGATATCTTTTAGCGCTTGTCTACTTATTAATATCATTTATTTACCTCCGTAAAATCTATCTCTTAATGAGATTATATCTAAGGCTTGTACTTCTTTAGGTTGAGTTAACAACCAAGTATAAAATGCATGTGCTAGAGGTTCAGATACTAATGATTGTTTTCTGATAAAGCCGTTTTTCGCTATTTCATTTGCTACATATCTCATTCTTTTCCAGAATTGATAATAGTCTGTTTTGATTTTAGTCATGAATCCTTCAGCATCTTCAAGTACAAAACCTTCTAAAATATTGTTTTCAGGTATATTAACTTCTGTTTCGTACCAAGATACAAATTCATTCCAGTTATTAAGAGTTTTAGCTTTTCTTTTCACACTAAAACCAAGACGAACGCCTGTGAATTGTAACATTTCATAACTCATATGTCTAAAATCTAAAGTATTGTATATAATATCTAATAATACGACTGTGTCTTCTTCATATTTGATCATATGAGGATCTTTATCGACTAATATTACTTCGAATACAAATGTAACATTCATTCTTTTAATATAGTCTTTTACTGCGTCTAATTCTTCTACAGTATAATGAGTTTGCATATATTCTTTGAACCATAGTGCAAATTCTCCTTCGTCTGTAGATTTAGAACAATACATAAGCTCATCTGTTTCAGGATTATATCCTATAAGTCCTAGATAGCCATTGTATTTTTCATATGCTACAACAGGATATTTGAAGTTCTTTTCAAGATTGCCCATTTTAGTTAATGGCATCTCTCCTATATTAAAGAACTTATTGTAACTTCTAGCTACTATTTGATTTATATTAGTATTAATAAATAATCCACGAGCTCTTATTGTTTCTTCGTTCCATACTTTCTTTTTGAATGCTTGTGGACTGAAATTGAATGATGATACATTATTGTTTAGTTTCTTTTCTCTGATAAGGTTATTAGCTCTTAATGTAATGACAGCATCTGCTACAGATAAATTATTAAAGTGGTCTGGCTCATATTTTATTGTCTTGAAGTTATTATTCTTTGTTTGATACTCTTTGAATCCGTCTTTGTCAAGCGTTACACATCTTAAATGACCGCCGAATTCTATTTCGCCTTCAAGATTAAATGATCTTATGTTACTGCTTATAGATGCACCATGCATATTTCTATGACCATGTATTTGATATATATTAGTACTTTTTACTGATTCTACAAATGCTTTCTCTGCCATATCCACTTCATCATAATCTCCTACGCCTTTAATAAATTGTTCAGTAGCCATTAACATCAGATTGTCTGGCATATGTGCTATACCACCATGAGTTACAAGTATAGTCTTGTCACCATAAGTATAATACACTAGTTGTCCTAATTTTCTGTAAAATACTCTAATATCTTTTTTAGATATGCCTGCCTCATCAAATTCTTTAGATGTTACAGTTGCAAACTCTGTTGATGTAGGATGTTCATCTTTAGCATATCTCCAAAGATGTCCTTCGTGGTTACCAGTTAATAATTGTACATTATTACGTTTAGCAAGTTCCATCATATATAATAGAGTTTCTACATTTTGTGTACCTCTGTCACAATAATCACCACAAAAGATATAATACTCGTCATCTTTAATTTCTCCTAAGTATTCTTTAAGACAATCTAAAGAGCCATGAATATCACCTATATGGTGTATTTTATTCCATTTATTAAAGTCTAGAGGTTTAAGTTGTATTGCATTGTCTACTTCTTCTGGTTTAATTACTTTAATCCATTTAGGTATATTTTCTGTTTGAAATCTGTCATACATTCTATCTATAACGAATTCTGGTACTCTTTTATACTCTGGTAATCTGTGCGCATTTCTTTGTTTACATACGTCTTTTGGCATATCTGTCATATCTACTATTAAGGCTCTGTATCTATATAACTCAACAAGATGTTTATATCTTGCCATGTCTGCTGTTAGACTATTAGTTGCATCTACAACGACGAATTCTCCTCTTTTCATACGTTGTTCAAGCATGTCAAATAATAGCTTCCATACGTACGTATCATTACTTGTTGCTATGCCATAAGTACCGTCTGCTTTTTGAACTGGTGCTTGACACATTAATCTTATATTATCTGCGCTAAGTGAATATGGTTCAAGATTGTGATCTTTTATAAATGTACTTTTACCACAGCCTGGGGCTCCTCTAAATAATAATAATGTTCTCATATATCTTCCTCCTTAATATAATATTTCGAATTTAGATTTGTAGCCAATTACATTATTTATTATTATGCCAATTTCTTGTAGTTCTGTTAAATAGTATGTGAATGGCTCATTGACTTTTTCTTTAATTTTATTAATAGCATCTATACATGCTATCGATTTTTCATAGCTTTCGTTTTTTAATACAAGATATAATACTTTATCTTTCTTTACTGGTTTATATACAACTGCATATTGTATTATTTTCTCTTTTCTTAATTCTTTAACGAGCTCATTTAAAGTCATGCTATATCTCCTTTATTAATGGATTTAATTTTTGTAATAATTCTTCGAGTCTTTTTCTATCTCCTTGAATTGTAAATGTCTCTGCTGGTTTAATGCTAAACATAGTAGAGTTATTTTTCATAACTAAGCATAAGTCTCCACTTCTCATTAATGCATATCTTATATGTTTATATTCAATGCTTATTTTATTTGTCATCTTGCCTTTAGCTACAGATATTGTACCCCTTCCAGGGTACAATATATCTATAGTTTCATCATTTAGATTTATAAAACTTCTTGGACTTAATTCTATAACCATACCTTGCCTCCTAATATTCTTCGTCATAGCGAAGTTCATTATTATCTGCATATGGATCTACACCTTCTACAATCCATCCGCAGTCTTTACAACATTTGCCTTTCCATGTCATACCACATCCGTAACTGTTTTGTAATATTACATCCTCTACATGTTCATGTTTACAGTCAGGTTCACTTCCAGGTTGTCTCCATTTATCATTTCTTTCATTAGTAGTTTCATATGTAAGATTATACATATAGTCTCCACTTCCGTCATATTCCGCAAATCTTTCAGTTCCGTCTTTGAATATTACTTTTCCACTAGCATGACTCATGATATCACTCCTTTATAATTTATCTCATAATTATTTTTATCTGGTAACTTAATACTGCATGATACAGTTGTAGTGGCAATAATTATTGCCACTATTATTAATAGAATTATATATTTGATATATTTCATTTTATTCTAACTGAACCTCCTGCATCGATATCTCCTGTGTGATTGCCTGATATATTGACACTGTTACCACAATCAATATCTCCTTGCATATCTCCTCCTATCTTAACGCTATTGCCACAGTCTATATCACCTGTAACGTTGCCTTTAACTTCAACTGAGTTACCGCAGCTGATATTTTCAGCATTGCCATTAACTATTATATTAACAGGTTCTTTATTTTCTAACTTTTTATCTTTATATTCTTTACCATTGATATATACTTTATTGTGTTTTATTGATATACTAGCTCCTTCTGGTATATCTATTTCCACATTGTTAACAATGGCTTTGTTATCACCAGATATTATTGTACTATTAGTTATTTTATTATCGTTAAATATTCTCATTGTTCTTCCTCCTTACTTAAACCTAACATTGATTTTATTCTTGCTCTATCTCCTTGTAATGTATTAAGGTCTGGATATGTAAATGATATTCCTTCTGTTGAGCCTTTAGGCACTACAACTATTGCATATACATCTCCAAATGTACGTGCTGTAAAGTTTATAACAGACATATCCGATAGATTAACGATACTTCTGCTTGAATCTTTTAATTCTATAAGCATATCTATCCCTCCTTAAGAATAAAAAGCAACGAAAATAACAAAGATACATAAGAATATACAAAATGCATATTCTATATCTATTGTTATTTTCTTTTTTTCTTGTTTATGTTCTACAATACTATATTCTTTTAAGATAATCAGCATATTATATGCATCTATCCATTCAATAGACGTATATGATGTATCTTCGAATATATTTAATATCGTTATAAAACAATACTCTTTAAATACTTTTGAGCGTATTTTCTCAAAGTCTTCTAATCTTGTCTTTAATTCACTGATATTAAAAACGTCCTTATATGTTCTCTTTTTTATACTTCTTCTGTAAAAGTCTATTTCTTTTTCTACGGCTTCTTTAAATTCATACATTACATTGTACTTTGTTTCTATCTTCTGTCTTTCTAGTTCTTCTATTGATTTAATTGTATATTTCTTTATTCCTTTTAAGTTCTTTATATTTTTTCTTATTAAAATTCTTAACTTCAAATTTCTAATTACATTCATATATAAAATCACCTACACATAAATAACATAGTCCATTCTGGACCAACCTCCATAGGCTATAACATGTTTTACTGGTTTATTTAATAGATCGTTATTAAAATGTTGGCTCACTATTTCACCACCTCTATAATTAATAACATCTATACCGTATACTTCTATATTGCCCCATTCATTAGGGCGCTCTGCAAATATCATCTGTATAAATTCTTCTACAGTATATTTTTTGCCTTCTAAATTTACTTCGTACGTATTAGTACAATCGCTGAGCGAATCTGTTATAATTAGAAACATCATTATATCTCTCCTTCGTTATATATACACCATTTACCAAATACTTCTTTTTGTTTAAAGATGATATCTAAATCTAACCATGTAGAACTAGTTCGTGTATTTACAAAGATTACTTTTTCATCACCGCGTTCTCTTGTTTTATACATACGTTCAGTTTCACATGATTCTATTGTTTTTCCTTCTTTTAATGCTTTAATTGCGTCCTCAAATTCTACTTCTTCTTTTTTTAATTTGAATTGTGCATCATCTAAAACATAACAAATTATACTTGAGCAATACTCAATTCTTATTGATTTGTCTATATAAGATATGCTTTTTATATTACAATCATTTATACAATCCCAGGTTTCACCTGGTTTTATGTTTTGTAGTACTTCTCTAAATGTTTTAACCATAATATTTACCTCCTTTATTTAAGTGTTTCTATTGAAAAATTGTTAGCACATCTATTATTGAAATAGACTACACCATTTTTTATCGTATATTCATTGGTATAATATATATCACTATATTTGCCTTTGATTACTTCTATTCTATATTTATACTTTCCTGCTGTTTCTTCATGTAGTTTTACATCTGCCACTACTGCATATTTAAATAATCCAAGTGTTACAATTAATATAAGAAACAATGTTATAATAGTTTCAGATATTGTATCAGCTTCTATTAAAGCATATATCACAATAATTGCAACTATAATAAACCAAAGGACTCCAGCAATTATTTGCATTTCATTTGAATACCAAGTCATGATATACCTCCTTAGCATCTTTGCCAATTCCAACTATTTACTCCAGCATATTTTAGCTTTTTCATTTTAGCTGCTTTAATAAATATATAGTCTAGATTCTCTCCTTGTTTTATTGTGCCGTCTTCTTCTAAATGCTTATTAGGAATCCATACATTTTGATTGGTTTCATTAATAGTAAATCTTTTTGCTTTATCGCTTCGATATGTATCTCTGCAAATTAATCTCAAAGGTATGCCTTTATAGTATTGAATATCCATGTTGAAACTTCTTTTAGTTCCTTTTTTGATATTTCGCTCTATTCTTTGTTTTTGAAATTCAGTCATAAAATGCCTCCTTTATAAAAAACCTAATTTTCGTTTTATTTCTGTTACGTCCCTACAAAGATATAGTAGATCTTCATATTCATATGAATAGTAATCTTTATTGTTGTAACCTATTTTAAGATAGCAACAATCAATTGATGTAGTAGTAGTATACATACTTCTTATTCCTCTAGTATCAATTATACTATTATATTTATCGTTTAATTCTACATAAGTCATTTGTATACCTCCTTATGTCCTCCCCGAAGGGAGGATTATTTTATTTTATACTAAATTCTTCTGTATCAACATTATATAGAACAGTACATTCAGTAGATACAAATAAACTTAAATCTATTTCTACATCTTTAGATCCGCTAGGATCGAATGTTACATATTCATAGCAATCATCTACAGAACGTCCGCTTCTGATACTATTATATTCGTTACCATGTTCAGAGCCGAATTCTATATCTTCATTACTTATACCGTCTTGATATAATGTACTACATAATGTCCATCCTGGAGTGTCATCGCTTCCACTTTCATTATAGAATGAATATTTTATTTTAACTGTATTGCCTACTGTTTTTATATCTTTTACAAGCACCATACAATCATCGTCATATAGTGCTATTTTATAATCGTCTTTTGTGAATTGATAACCTTTCCAATTTATTTCGCTATTATCATTTGATGGAGTACTATCATCGGATGAGGTATTACTAGATACCGTTTCGTCATTTGAGCCTGCTGTAAATAACAAACTACATCCTCCTATCAATAGCACAAAACCTAATACGATACCTAATGCTATTTTAGCTATTTGTTTCATTTAATCTCTACCTCCTAATTATTCATAACGTTTTTCAGCACAAGATTGACATACATCTCTGCATTCTCCATATTGATTGTCTCTAGTTACTTCTTTACCACAAAAACGACAACAACTCGTACGAAGATCATCATCTGGATATCCACACCATCCACAACTAAAGTTTAAATCATTTGGATTAGCTGTAGTCGTATGTCTACATTGCGGACAATAATAAATTTTATGTTTGCATCCTCTATGGTGTATTCCACCATCACAATCGCACATATCTCTCATTGGTACAAATTCACCACATATATCGCAATCTTGACCTTCAACATGAATTTTTTCGTCATTAGTTCTTTTTGCTGTTCTGTTTTTATTATCTTTATTTTTAGTGATATTCTTTGTCGTTACTGCATGTTTGCTTTTATTATTGCTACTTGTATTATTTGATTTAGATTTCGTCGTTTCTTTTTTAGGTTCGGTTTTATTATCAGTTTTCTTTTTTAATGTATTATTTTCTTCTTCTAGCTTTTTATTTTGTTCTATTAATTTCTCTTTATCTTTTTTATATTGCTCTACCATCTTTTGACTATTGTCATATTTTTCTTGTAGAACAGTTAATTCACTATTGTTTCTGCATCCTGTACATAGTCCTAGAGTTAAAACTCCTGTCATTAACAATATCTTTATTCTCTTATGTTTCACCTGCGATTTCTCCTTTCTATTAGATTATATCATACAAATTATTCCATTATAGGTTATTATTGTCTAATTTATATGATATTAAAAATAAAGCTATACCGAAAAATGAACCTATACATATACAAGCTGTTAGACCTATGATTATATTTATTAACATAACTATACCTCCTGTATAATAAAAGAGACGCATTGCTGCGTCCCTTATAAATCTATGTTTCTGTCTTTTATTTCTTGTACTAAAGCTTTAAAATATATACGATTTCTATTGCCTTTATAATTATAGAGCATGTCTAGTAATTCCTCATCTAGATATGCTTTGAATTTAGATTGTTCTAGCTTAATATCTTTTTCTGAGTATTGCATATTACCATCTCCTTAGAGTTCTGTTATTTTATGCTTTTCTTCTCCATTGTCGAAGTAGAATTCATTTACTAGATTAGCAAGCTTTACTATGGCTTCTTCAAATGTATCAGCGCCACAGTCTAGTCTGTAGTCATGTTCAAACATAACATTATCAGTTATACTATAATCTATAAAAGCACGGCCAAATTCTAACCATACTTCAGTTTTAGTATTGTTATCCATTTTAGTATCTATCTCATTTGTTTTTGGATTAACTTTAACTACACTTATGTCTAAACATTTGTCAAAGTAATTGATCATACATTTACGTTTGCGTTCATTGCCACCAAGATTTATTTCGCATTCACACATTCTATGATTTCTTAAAAAGTTGAATGCCTCGTAAAAATCATCAAATCTCATAGTTTAGCCTCCTTCATATTAATATATACTCTATTTTGGATAAATTATAAAATACGGCGTAGTAATGTTTCTAATTCATCAGTGTCTGATATTACTTCTCCTGTTTCTTTATTTATAAAAGATATGGTTATATTTTTACGTACTATATAACTCTCTTCTACTTTTACGTCTATTAAATTTAATACTTTATAACCAAACATATCGCATAATATATCGATGGTATCATGTCTTAACTCCTCTTTAAAACGTCCATCTATTATTGCTTCGCCTTCTTTGTATTTATTGTCAGCAAATAGTGAATCCATAGCTAGCATGAAATCTTCTATTTTTTCTTGCATATGATTCCCTCCCAGTCTACGCTTCTATTTTCGAGCTCATCTTTTATTTCTTCAATAACGTTTGCTCTACAATCTTTACATTCATTAGAAGTAAGATTATGTTTACATGTATAGCACGGATTAATATCTACGGGAACACAACCTTTACTTATACGTTTCATTTCTGTTATAAGCTCTGTGTTTGTCATTTCACTTAGATACATATAGCATACCTCCTAATCTGTTTTACTCTCATTATAATCATCTATCTTATCTTGTATTATTTCTACTACATATTTTTCTGGTACAGTATTTAATTCTATTATATCTGCTATACAGTCTTTTATATTGCCTACTTCTATTAAAGCTACGATTACAGTTGTTACAAGACTTATTGCAAATGTTGTTGATAATATTTTAGCTGAATTAACATACCCTTCATTTTCTTCTGATTTTGATATCATTTTATATGCTATTTTGTATAGTACTATAGTTACTATAATAAATAATGCCGTTATAAATATGGCATATATAATATGATAGATATTTATATATATACCGTATTTAATCATACGAGTCATTAAGTCGTTTAAATATGGCATTACATTAGTTGATGACCAATCGATTGCTACGCCAAATTGGTCACCTAAATGATTAAGAACTTTAATTACTTCATCTCCCATTATTTAAGCTCCTTTCTCTTTTCTAATTCTTCGTTATATTTCTTTTTGTCACCACATACATTTTTTATACAGCATGTACTAGGATTATATATACATCCAACGCATGGATCTTTAGGATCTTCTAATAATTGTCTGAATCTTAATAATTCATTTATATAATTGTCCAGATCTTTAAGCATGTCTTCTTTTGCTTCTTTAGCATTTTCTCCATATCCTGTTACATAAAATTGTGTTACTTCTTCTGTTACTGAGCATTCATAGCTTTGCCATTTTTGTTTGCCGTCGTTATACTCCTCTAATGTAAATTTATATGTTGGTTTATATCCTCCACTCATATATTCTCCTCCTTTTTATGCATATGAACCAAATGATGTCACATTTACAGTATATATGGTATCTGTGCTTTTAACTTTTTCTTTGCAATAACATTCTATTACGAATACATAGCATTCGTCTATATAGATTTCCATTATTAATGAATGCTCTTTGTCTTTATCTGTGTAATATTTTACTGTTATATGTTCTTCTAGCTCTTTTTTATGTTCTTTTAATATTTTATCTGCTTCTTCAAATGTTTTAACTTCTATATCATAAAGCTCGTTTGTAAGATATGATAGTATTCTTAAGTACGCTCTTTGTTTTTCTGTTACTGGCATATTTTATTCCTCCTTTTCGTAATGAGGTTCGAAGCCTCCTATTTCAAAACAGCTTCCTTTACCTTCTTCAATATAAGGACAACTGTCTTTATGTTTGCAAGTATCACAATCTCCTGTTAAATATTCAAGTATTTTCATTACATCCACCACGCTAAATATATATGATCGTTAATTTTCATATAGTTTTCTTGACTATCTAAGTAGCAATCTATTATAGCGTCACTAAAGTCTTTGCCTACCATATCTTGTGTTACTTTTAAGTTTTGTGTGTCTAATATATCAAGTAATGCAAGACAGCTTGTGCTAAAACTAACAAACCATTCGAATGCATCCTCTTTACAATCAAACATACAAACTGAATCTGTAACGAATACTTCAAAACCTTCACATCTATTACTACTTTCGTATTCTTCTATAAGTTTGTCGCATACTATTTCTGCTTCTTCATCAGTTTGAAGCAAGAATCTGAACTCTTCTTTCACCAATTCTAAACAAGCTTTTTTATTCATAACATACCTCCTTATTTTTCGTGACCGAATACATTAGTCACCACCATAATGCATATTTTATTAGGTCATATATCTTCCATATACTGCCTATTCTCTCTTTAATATATTCATCCTCTTGTCTTCTTTTATCGTATTCATCTAGAGTTAGTTCTAGTTCTAAACCTTCAAGTATTCTTTCTATACATTGTCTTTCTGTTAGTTCTTCATCATTATATTTAAACGTATGAAAATCTAGGTTAATAATCTTTTCTGCCAATTCTTTATATCTACGCAATCTCTCGTATAATAATAGATTCATGGTATGATCTAATGACCAGGTTTCTCTTTCATCAAAACCTATTTCTTCTCTTTCTTTTTGCCATCTCTCTTCTCTTTCGTCATCTTCATAACCATATCCCCAAGGGGTATCTTCTGCTTTAATTCCTATTTCTTCAAGATATTTTCTTGCCATAATTATTCTCCTCTCAATATAGTTACTATTACAGCTAATACTAATATAATAATAACGGCTACTGCTAATGGACTTGTCATAATACTTTCTCCTTTTAATTACGATGGCGCATTACACGCCATCGTTATATAATTTTAAATCATTATCGTTCCATATTGTTCTGCCTCCATCTACATCAACTGAATATTGCATGCCCCAAGGTTCGCCCCAATCTTCAGCTTCTGTTATTATCATGTATCTGGCATTACGGCATAACATCATTTCACGTTCTATTTGATTGTTATATTTTAATAGTTCTTTAAAGTCTTGACTTGACAGGTTAAGCTTAACCTTGTCTCCTACTTTAAATTTGCTCATAATAACCTTTACCTCCTATACTATTAGCTTGAGCTCTTAGATACGCTATGTTTATTCCTATGTCTTCATGGAAATTATCTGTATCATTACATAATGCTACGCCTTCGGCTCCATTTCTTAATATGACTTTTACATATCGTCCAGCTACTATTATTTTACTTATTTCACTGTCTATGAACTCTGGAATATTGTATTCTTTTACTCTATCGTCTAGATATGTTAATTCTGTCTCATTAAATACACATATATCTTTTGTAACCATGTCTTCAACACATACTTCCTGTTGATTTATATATCCAATTACTTCATATATATTAACTCTGAAGTATATCTTTTTCTTTGTTCTTCTGTTAAAAGATTTTCTAATCTCTTTCTATCTGGATGCCAACTTGGGCAATGTAAGCTTTTTATCTTTTCATTTACTGGTCTTACTTTATCTCTTTTTTTAAATATCATAATTAATCCTCCTCTTTAATTAAATAACCTATATATAAATTAGATATGGCTGCGATAACTGCACTTAATA
>ERZ1034962.714-NODE-714-length-13575-cov-20.807840_pt1 | contig 13575 bp, 9 predicted proteins | sample MGYA00520696_ERZ1034962 | MGnify/ENA primary metagenome ERZ1034962 (study PRJEB33766, sample SAMN09781770) | gut metagenome | biome: gut microbiome | host: Homo sapiens | place: Madagascar | study: EMG produced TPA metagenomics assembly of the PRJNA485056 data set...
ACTCGGCATACTGGCTGCGGCGCTGCTCGTATTTCTTGCCGTCCACATACGATACAGAATTGATAACAAAGTGGTTGTGCAGGTTATCCGTATTCATATGGGTAGCGACCAGCACTTGGAATCGCTTGCCCCAGACCTTGCGTGCCAGCGCCACGCCGATCTCATGGCATTGCTCCGGGGTGACTTCCCCCTCGCGGAAACTCTGGTAGGCGTGGAGCGCCACCACGCCGTCTGTTTTACCAAAGCGTTCCTGTACAGCCCGCATATCCTCCCATGCGTAGTCTGGTCTGCAATGGATGCCGGTGACAAGCTGGGCGCTCTCGTTCAGCTTGGTCTTGGCGTCATTCTCGGCATAGTGCAGGGTCTTGGCGAGCGCATCAAATTCGGTCTTATCCGGGTTGGCTGCGTAATCAAGGACACGCTGTAAGCTGTCTTTGATGGTCCAAATCTTAGTTACCGCCAATGAGCAAATCCCTCAAGTGGTCGGTCTGGGCGATAATGTCAGTTTCATCCCGCGCAGAGCAGCGCTCTGCAATGTCATCCAATTTATCCAACACATCAAATACCTCCTTGGGTGGGTGTCCACCCGGTTCATATCCCAGCGCCCGCTGGCGTAAGTATTCCGAGAGAGACAAGCAACACTTCTTAGCCAACATCGTCACCTTTTTCTTCTCGGTAACGGTCACCCGGATGTTGATTCCGACAGTTCGATTTCTCATGCGCTCGCAGCCTCACAGGGGTTCGGGGCTGTCCCCGTAGGCTTTTCGGCGGGTTGCCCTGTGGCAACACTTCGCCCATGCTTGCTTCCCTCAAGCGACCTTAATGACGATGATGACGATGTTTGTGGGATACCCCACCCCGACAGTTGGGATATATCAATATCATCGTCATCACCGTCATCATCGTCATGGAAGAATTCAAACAGACGCTTCTGCTCGGTTCTGGTATACTTATACTCGATACCGCGAGGGCCGAAAACATCGCGGGCATAGTGCGCCATCTTCCGGGTGAATTGGTTGGGTTTAACACCAGAAATATTCGCTGCTGCAAGCAATTCTGTGGCTGTACCCTGCCATTTTCCAACCGCGTCAATGTAGTCTGCAACTTTCCACAGGTAGTCTGGAACTGCTTTTACGACAAGTTGTTCTGCGGATTCTTCCTCATCCAACGTCCAGACGCAGTTTTCTTCCCGGATATGCAGCATTTTCTCGTCCATATCACGTCCAATTACACGAACTGTCGCTGTTTTACTCATGCGCTGACGATGCATAAGCCATGTCGTATCCGCCACGCCCATAATGCCCGTTGAACCGGAAATTTGGTCGTATGGGTCTGACGATGATTGCTTACGCAAATGATGCACCAGCAGGATACAAATGCCGTACTTGTCGGCAAGTTCCTTTAACGCCCCAATATCACGGTAATCATTGGCATACATACTACCATTTCGCTCGGTTTTTCGCACCTTTTGCAAGGTATCGATGACGATGAGGCTAATATCGGGGTAAGTATGGATGAAACTAACGATTTGTTCTTCCAATCCCTGCCCAATTCCGTGACTTTCCGTCTGCAGAATGAGCCGTTCCGGGTCTTCTTCTGCATCGACAAGCTGGTAAAGGCGTTCTTGCAGACGACCCAGTGTATCTTCCAGCGAGAAATAAAGCACGGTTCTCGGTTCTATTTCACGCCCCCACACAGATTTCCCCTGCGAAATCTGCAAGCAGAGCCAAAGTGTCAGCCAGCTTTTGCCCGCCTTGCTGGGACCAGCAAAAATTGCCAGCCCTGCCGGGAGCAGACCGGGGATAATCCATTTTACAGGCGGAATCGGCGTTGCAAGCAGTGCGCCGGCGGTAATGGTTTTCGGTAATCTTGTGGTAGTCATTCACATCATCCTTTCTTGTTTGGTATATATCTATTATCTCATAGTATCGTAATTTTGTGTGTAGTAAGTTTTACTCTCCAGTAGTAAGTTGTACGGCTCACGCCGCCCCACAGCCCCACAAACGCGCCAAACGGCGGTTTTGCGGGTGATGTCGCGTCCGTGTCCGTGTGCGATGCGGAGCATCCGCCTCATACAGGGCGCGTCTGGGCGAAATGTGGGAGTGAATCAGATGTGATTCACTTTTTCGGCTTTTTCTCAAAGAGTGAATCAGTTCTGATTCACTTCGGCGGTCCTCGTGCGTATTTCGCACAATCTCTCAGAATTGGTCTAATCATAAGTTCACTTCCGTGTTGTATCGTTATTCTGTGTAACCCCCTTGAATACACCTTCCGGCGAGAAAAAAGAGCCCGGAGGACCTTACCGATTTGGTAAGGTCCTCCGGGCTCTTTCAATATTTTCTCTGTTCTATCCGGGCGTAAGGGTACACTTTCCCCGCAAATCTTGATGTGAATTCAATAAAAATCAAATACTGCGCGTAATAGCGTCAATCACACGGTTATATAAATAATAAAAGAAAACCGTGTACATCAAAATAAATGCTGAGAAAAATGTCTAATTTGCCGCTCGCCCCCAGACATGGGAACACAACAGGCAAGCCGCTGACGACGGCCGTACACTGACTTTGCAAGGGTCTTACTTCTTACAACCCAAGCGCGGTCACCCTATCTGAAGCTGTAGGGCATCTGGAGTATCATTATGTTCTCTCCCCGCCGTGGGTTAGGGTCTGCCAAGACCTTGCTGCGCGCCCCACCGGGAGAGTAAAGTACCTGTTATGCTGTGTATTCAGTTGTAAAGGTGCTGGTACAGAATAAATCTGTAAAGTTAGTATACGCTTTTCGTTAGCAGTCGGTCAATAGCAAGTGCTAATTGTTTACACACCATTCACAATTCAAGGCGACAATCCGCCTATGATGGATTTCATTAGAGAGTTTGCTCACCGTCTAATGTATTGTACATAGTCATCAGCAGGGTTCGCTGATGCATCTTTCGGTTATGGATGTCAATCAAGCATTAAGATATCCTTGCCGCAAAAGTCACCGCAAATTTTGCCCCGCCGCCAGGGGTGTCGGTCACGGTCAAGTCTGCATGATGCAGCCGGGCCAGTTCCTTGGCTACGCTTAGACCAAGGCCAAAATTGTGCTTGTCGGTGCGGCTGGGATCAGCGCTGTAAAAACGGTCAAAGACCCGAGCTTTTTCGGCATCCGGTATGCCGGGGCCGTGGTCTTGCACGGCCAGGGTGATTTTTTCCCCACAGTATGTCAAGCACAGTTCCACGGGGGTGCCCGCGGGGGTGTGGTCAAACGCATTGTTGAGCAGGATTGCCAGCAGCTGCTTTACACGGTCCGGGTCCGCCTCTATGGAAGGAACGCTGTCCTCCGGCAGGGTCAGACTTAACGGGTGTTGGCGCTGCTGCGCCAACGGGAAAAACGCATCATATACTTCTAGGCAGAGGTTATCCGGTGCGATGGGGTGCAGATGGGCCGGCAAGGCATCCAAGTCGCCGTTGGCCAGCACCAGCAGATCCTCCACCAGCCGCGCCATACGGTCCGTCTCCTGCTCGGCATTCCGCAAAAGGGTGGCGCGTTCAGTCACAGGAGTGCGGCACGCAGCGTCCAGGCTTGCTTTTACTACGGCCAGCGGGCTGCGCAGTTCGTGCCCGGCTGCGGCGATGAACTCCTTCTGCCGCCGCATGGCCAATGCCGTCGGAGCCAGCGCTTTGCCGGTCAGCCGCCAGCTGATGATCGCCAGCAGCAGTGTGCCAGTGAACCAGATCGCACCATACTGCACAACTGTCTGGACCGCATGACGGTGTACAAAGCCCATATCCTGTAAAGCGGCCACAAGCAGATAACTGCCTGCTGTGCCGCGCGGCAGCAAGGCTGCGTGGCAGCGGTATTCGTTCAGCGTGAACACCGCGCTTTGCCGCTGCACGGCACCGCTGCTGTCATGCAGACTTGTGTCCAGCAGGGGGGAAAAACCTTCTTCTAACAGAGGTTCAACCGCATTGCGGGCATCGGCGCTGCCCGTGGTGCCCGCAAAATGCAGCGCGGCACCGTTGTCCCACAAAAACAAAAGGCAGCCGCTGTTGTGCTCCTGGTCAGCCAGCCAAGCGTCACTTACGCTGTCGGCGCTGTCCAGCCGGTCAACGATGGCAGAAAAGTTCTGCGTGAGCAGCGTCTCCGCGGCGGTCCTGTACTGGGCGGCGGCATAATTCCATGTCACGACCAGCGCACCTGCCAGCACCAACGAGGTCAGCGCCGTCATCAGCAGGGTCAAACGGCGGCGCAGTGCAGTCAGCATGGCGGTACCTCCGCCTTATAGCCGCTACCGCGCACGGTGGTGATCGTTACCGCACTGCCTACGGCTTTCAGCCGCCGCCGCACAAAATGGATGTAACAGTCCAGATTAGCGTCCTCAACTTCGGCCAGTGGTCCCCAAACCCGCGCCAAAAGCACCGCACGGGTCTGCAGCTGCCCCGGTGTGCGCAGCAGTACCTCTAAAAGATCGGCCTCCCTCTTGGTCAGGGCCGCAGCGGCCTTTGGCCCGCTCAGGGTCAGTTGGGCGGCATCCAGCGTCACGTCACCGCAGCGTATGGCAGATTCGGCAGTGGTGCCGGGGCGGCGGGTTAGTGCCCGCAGCCGGGCCAGAAGCTCCCGCGTGTCAAAGGGCTTGCCCAGGTAATCGTCTGCACCGGCATCCAGGCCGTCCACCCGGTCATTGATGCCGGACAGGGCCGTCAGCATTAACACCGGGGTGGTACATCCCTTGGCGCGGGCGGCCCGCAGCAGGCTAAGACCGTCCAGCCCGGGCAGCATCCGGTCCAGTACACAGACATCGTATGCGCCGCCGCACAAAAGGGTTTTGCCGTCTGCGCCGTCGTGGCAGGTATCTACAGTATAGCCCGCAGCTTGCAGGGCAGGCAGCAGCGCCGTGCAAAGGGCGCGGTCATCTTCGATCAATAAAATCCGCATGGCATAATTCTCCTTTTCCCTTTCTAGTATACACCCCAAACCTTGAAACAGTCTTGAAAAGCCGCAGCTTTTTTCAAGGACAATTCAAGATTCGGGCGGTATACTGGTGCTACACCCGATGAAGGAGGGCACATACTTATGAAACGAATCATCAGTGCCGGATTATGCACGGCATTTATTTTGAGTCTGGCAGGCTGCGCCAGGCAGGACACCACTCCCAGCCTGACCGCTGCAGACACCACCGATACCCAGATGGGCCGCTGGGTCGAGAGCCGCGTTGACCTTGGCGGTGAGCCGCTCATCTCTTACCCGACGCAGCTGGCGGACGGAACGGTTGTTCTGTACACCGGCAAGGTGGGGGAGGACAGCATCGAAGACTACACCCGCCGCACCAGCACTGACGGAACCAACTGGACATCGGAACCTGCAGCGTTTGACGTGGGCGATGCGATGGTCACGTGGATCCTCGTTGCGCCGGACGGTGAGCAGGCGCTTATCACCTATGACGGGGAGAATGCCGGGCTGGTTCTGCAGGCACCTGACGGAACCAAAACCGTTGTAGAGGATGACACGGTAAAGCAGGGCATCAACCCCAACACAGCTGTATTTCAGGGGGATAAGCTGGATTTTGTCTCCAACGGCGACACCGTGGATTTTGTGCAGGTCAGCCTGACTGACGGCAGTGTTACGACCGCCGCACTGCCGCAGGATCTGGCGTACAGCCTCGACTCCCTCACGACAGTCGGCAACCAGCTTGTTTACCTGAGCTTTGACAATAATACCGGCGATATTATCCTGAACGCCCTGGACCCCGCCACCGGCGCAAGCACCGAGCTGCTGAACCCGGTCCCCAATGCGACCAGTTCTCAAGCGCTGACCGGCGACGCAGACGGCGCGGCTTATTACGCCTGCACGGACGGCATCTACCGCCTGGCCCCCGGCGGCACCCTGCCGGAGCAGGTCGTCCCTGCCGAGGGCACAGCGATGAGCATTTCCAGCAACTATCCGCTCTCTCTGCTGCGCACGGCGGCGGAGGACTTTATGGTCCTGCTCTTTGGCGACAGCGGCGGAAACGGCGATCTCTATTTCTATCACTATGACGAAACGCTGCCCACCCATGCCGACACAACGCTGACCGTCTGGTCATTGGCGGATTCCGCCACGGCGCGGCTGGCCGTGAACGCCTACAAAAAAGCCAATCCCGAGGTGGACGTTACCTTTGAAACCGCCGTGCAGACCGACACCGATGATGTCAGCGCCGCCATCAACGATGCGCTGACCCAGCTGAACACCGAACTGCTGGCCGGGGAAGGGCCTGATGTGCTGCTCCTGGATCGTGTCGACTACACGACCTATATCAATAAGGGAATGCTGGCTGACATGAGTGACACCGTGCCGCTGGATGCGCTGCAGAGCAATATCATCGATCCGTTTATGACCGATGGCAGGGCCTATGTGCTGCCTGCGCGGTTCATCGTCCCGGCACTCTGTGGTGACGCGGGCACGCTGGACGGCCTGACCGACCTGAACGACCTGCAGGACGCCGTGCTGGCCGCTGCACCCCGCCCCGACACCGAGCAGTACAGCGATGAATATTACACGGCTCTGCCCGATGACCAGAAGTATGCTCTGGCGCTGGCCAGCGGCGTTGACTTCGCGAAGCTGCTCCTGCCTTCCAGTGCCAATGCCCTGCTGCACGACGGCGCACTGGATGCAGACGCCCTGACCAAGATATTTACCTTTGTGAAAACAACTGCCGACTACTATGGCATGGCTGACTATATCAACACCGAGATGGACGGTGTATCTTCCCAGAGCTACGACAACGCGGACATTGTCACCATCGATGCACAGCAGGACGAGTACAGCACCTGCAGCCGCGCCAAATTCGGCTGGATGGATGTTGCCACCCCCTACGCCGTCATTGCAATGGCGCGCACCAACGATATTTTTGATGCGGATGCCGAGGCCGTTCCCGTGGATATGATCCCGATGCCCGGCCTGACGCAGGGTGCCTATAACCCGCAGGTACTGGTGGGCGTGAATGCCAACAGCAAAAATTCGGATGCCGCAAAGGGGCTGGCCGCTGCGTTCTTCGGCACCGATGTGCAAAGCCAGTATTGCTCCGATGGTACAACGGTGCGGGCGGACTGCCTGCGGGAAAAACTCGATGCCGTCAAAGCGACGGTAAGCGGCGCAAAAACGGGTAAAGTGACCGGCGCGTATGTCGGCGACCTGGATGCCTTCTACGCCAACTGCACCACACCTGTATTGTTCCCGGTGATGCTGCAGCAGAGCTTTATAAACCATGCCCAGGCCATCATTGACGGCAGCGAGGACGTGGCCGCCGCTGTGGCGGGTGTGCAGAGTGATCTGGCGCTGTATCTGGCAGAACAAAAGTAACATCGGTGCGCGGAGCGGCCATGCTGCCCCGCGCATCGCTTTGCAGGAAAAAATTGTATGCAGAAAAGACAAAACAAACACCCGGACCCTACGCCCTGGCTGTTTCTGGGCCCCAGCCTGTGCGGTGTCACCCTGTTTGTGCTGGCCCCCTTTGTGGAGACGGTGCGCCGCAGCGTGACCGACACGATGGGGCGACACTTTGTGGGCCTTGCCAACTATACGGCGGTACTGGGCAACGATGCGTTCCGACTGGCGGTGGAAAATACGGTGCGGTTTATCGGAGTATGCGTTCCGCTGCTGCTGGCGCTCAGTCTGGCACTGGCTTTGGCGCTACGGGCGAAAGGCTTAAAAAATACCTCCTGGGCCGAGGTCTGCCGCACGACCTTTTTGCTGCCCATGGCTTTGCCGGTGGCAAGCCTTGCACTGCTCTGGAAAGTATTGTTTGCCCAAAACGGCCTTGTGAACGGAACTTTTGGCACCCATTGTGACTTTATGGGCACGGATGCTGCGTTCTGGGTGCTGATCGGTACTTATCTGTGGAAAAACATCGGCTATGACAGCATCCTTTGGTCCAGCGGGCTGGACAGCATCTCCACAGACTTGTACGAGGCCGCTGCCGTGGATGGTGCCAGTGGGTGGCGGCAGTTTACAGCCATTACCCTGCCCAACCTGCTGCCCACACTGGCCGTCACGCTGGTGCTGAGTCTGCTGAACACCTTTAAAGTTTTCCGCGAAGCCTATCTGGTGGCCGGGGCCTACCCGGAAAAAAGCATCTATTTATTGCAGCATTTGTTCAACAACTGGTTCCTGGCACTGGATCTGCCAAGGCTGAGCGCCGCAGCAATCCTGATGGCAGGGGCGCTGGGGGCGGTGATCGCGGTATGCATAAAACGGCTCTAAAAAAAATTCTGCTTTTCCCATTCGTCCTGCTCGTATGGTTCCCGCTATGGTTCCTTTTGATGGGCACGCTGACCGGCTCGGAGGAGCTGGCAGCGACCATCGGCCCGGCGCTTTCCGGCAGCGGGCAGGCTGCGTGGACCCTGCTGCCCAGCTACCCTACGCTGGAACCTGCTGTCAAGCTGCTGCTGGACACACCGGAATACTTTACCACCTATTGGAACACCTGCCTGCAGACATTTCCGCAGTTGGCTGGTCAATTGGTCGTGGGTGCTCCCGCCGCATGGGCACTCTCCCGCTTGAAATTTCGCGGGCGCGGGGCCGTGCGGGGGCTGTACCTTATTTTAATGTTGCTGCCGTTCCAGGTCACTATGGTGCCTGCCTATCTGACGATAAACCACCTGGGACTGATGGATACTGTCTGGGCGGTCATTCTGCCGGGGGCATTCAGCACATTTCCCGTATTTGTGATGCAGCGCGGGTTTGACGCTGTTCCTCTGCCGCTGCTGGAAGCTGCCGCTATAGATGGCGCGACCCCGTGGCAGCAGTTTGCGCGAATCGGCCTGCCAGTGGGGCTGCCCGGTATCCTGGCTGCGCTGACCATGAGCTTTCTGGATGCCTGGAATGCGCTGGAACAGCCTATGACCTTTTTAAAAACACAGTCGCTTTGGTCGCTGTCACTCTATCTGACCGATACTACCCGCGACCTGGCACTGACCATGGCGGCCAGCCTGTTTGCATTGCTGCCCGCCGTACTGATTTTTGCTTTCGGCCAAAAGTATCTGGAACAGGGGATCCTGGCCGGAGCCGTGAAAGGATGAGGACCTATCGAACTGCTTACCGGGATGGACCCACGCCAGCGCCAGCGGCTTGGGTGGATTGTCCGCTTTTTTGCACTGCTGCTGGTGCTGACACTGCTGGCCCGCGGTACAGCAGGGGCAGCCATGGCCAGCGTGACGGTGCAGAGGCCGTCCTCCGGCAATGTGACAAAAAGCGTGCGCACTACGGCCACGGTCAGCTTTGCGGGCGGCACACCTTTTACAGTGCCCGCGGGTCTGCTGGTCATGGCAGTACCCGTGCAGGCGGGGCAGACCGTCAAGGCCGGGGACACGCTGGCCGTGTTTGATGCCGCTGAAGTGGACCGCGCCGTAAACGCCAAGCGGGCCGCGTTGCAGCAGGCCCGGACCCAGGCCGCACAACAGACGGCGGGAGACACCGCCGACCCCTACGCCGCCCAGCTCGCCCAGCAGCAATTAGAACGTGCCTACGAGGAAACACACAGAATCTACGCCGATGGTGAAGAGAGCGTTTCCCGTGCCCAGACCAAGCGGGACGAAGCTGCTGCCGCTCTGGAAAAAGCCCGCAATGCCAGCTATGCGGACGACGCTGAAAAACAGGCCGCCGTAGAAAACGCCGCCGCTGCCCTGGAAGCTGCGGAGGATGCCCTGTACAGCGCCCAAAAAGCCGCCGAAGATGCCAACAATGCGGCACTTTCCGCCGCCCAAAGTGCCGAGGATAACCGCAACACCGCACTGCACACGCTGGAGAAAGAGCAGGAAACCACGGAAAAACAGAACGCACTGGACCGCGCCGCTGCTGCTGTAACGGCCTCTGATGCCGAAACCCTGCAGGCCGAACTGGATGCCTTGCTTGCCGTGCAGCAGGCGGGCGGCACACTGACTGCCCCCAGTGATGGCACCCTTGTGTCGCTGGATCTCGTGGTTGGGCAGCCCTCCCCTGCCGTGGGCGGCCAGCTGGCTGCAGATGCCGATTTTACCGCCGAAATTCCTTTGGAAGAATCTCAAGCCAACCTTGTTTCAGTTGGCACTGTACTGCACCTGAGCCAGAGCCGCGCAAGCTGTGATGCCGCCGTGCAGAGCCTTTCGGCCCCGGATGAAAACGGCACCGTTACAGCAAAATGCACCTTGTCCAAAGGGGCATGGTGTGCCGGTGCTGCCAACGCATCGGCCACGGTGCAGGGTGAAAAGCGGCCCTGTGTGCTGCCGGCCAGCGCGGTACATAAAGATAATACCGGCTGCTATGTGCTGGCTATCGAACAAAAAGCCACAATCTTGGGTCAGCAGAATATCGTAGTATCGCTGCCTGTCACGGTGGTGGAAACGGGCGATACCACCGCCGCCGTCAGTGGTGCGCTGGACGCCGATACACAGGTCATTGTCAGCAGTACGCGGGCCGTGCAGGCCGGGGACCGGGTGAAGATCCATGATGCATCGTAAAAGAGGTTGGGCGGTTGCGGCAGTATTGCTGGTAGTTTTGCAGCTGCTTTTGCAGACCCGCGCAGCGCATATTGTACAGCAGAACCCAACCGTGACGGTGACCCTGTCTTCCCCGCTTACAGCCGGGCAGCTTGCCGCTGCACGGGAATGGGAAAAAAGTAATGCCAACACTCAAGCCGTTACTGCCAGCTTTTGGAGCGAGAAAGCAGCAGCGGTCTCGGCAGATTCTGACCGCACAGCGGAAGATGTGACCTGTATCGGCTTTGACGGTACAGCGCAGGACTGTCTGCCTGTGGAATATCTTCAGGGCACAGCACCCGGTGTCGTAGGACAGCAGTGCGCGATTTCTTCGACGCTGGCGTGGACACTGTTTGGCAGCTATGATATTATGGGCTTGACTGTTGCACTGGACCGTACCGAGTATTTCATTTCCGGCGTGTTTAAAAGTAAAAGCAAAACGCTTCTTTATCCGGCGCAAAGCGGCTTTACCCACGCGGCGCTGCGGGGTCTTTCGCCCGACACCCCCAAAACGGACGCCGAACAGTGGGCCGCAGCAACCGGTGCCGGAAAGATCACCGCCATCACTTACGGCCCCCAAAAGGCATGGCTGGCTCAAGCAGCGTGTGCCCTGCCTGCCCTGATTGTCGGACTGGCTTTGGTCGTGCTGTTGCTGCGCTTTATTTGTGCCCTGCCCGGTGTCTTGCACGGGGCAGCCCTGTTTGCTTTAGCACTGGCATTTGCGTGGGCGGTACCCCATTTTCTGCAAACCCTGCCCGGCTGGCTTATCCCCGGCCGCTGGAGTGATTTCAGCTTTTGGCCCACTTTATGGACGAAAATTATGGATACTTGCAATGGAAATATGAAGTAATTTAAAATTTGCAAGCAGAATAAGCCACAGATTGATGATGAAGAAACTTGCTTTCGATATATATTTCGCTGAGGATGTCTATAGAAATCGTTGGGAAAGTTGGACAAACTCTTTGGGATATTTTTGCATGAACATGACAATTAAATGCACAAGCATTTTTGGAATTGAACATAATGAACGGGTTTATATAGGAAAACAGCAAGATGCTAAAGCAAGGGTCATATACCGGGAATAGTGGTACTCTATTGCGTTTTATTTTACATTCTTTGACCACCATTTGACTACTACTGTGCAGACGCACCGTAAAACACCGAAAAGCCCGTTGTGACAACCACCAACAGGCGTTTTCTTGCTTTGGACGCAACTGTGCAGAACCAACAAAATTCACGCTTCAACGTTGGTCTGTACGGGCTTGTCGTAGTTCTCCGACAACTGCGACATTGCAGGTTTTAGGCTTGTTTTTGTTCGATACATCGTTGTTTGCGTTCGTAAAAACGCGGTGGTCAACGGTAGTCAGACCACGAATTGACCACTATTGGAAATTGACTACTTTACAAGATTGAAATACGTCAGAACGACGTTTTTTATATATAAGCGCTCGTGGCGCAGATGGATAGCGCGTTGGACTCCGACTCCAAAGGCCGCTGGTTCGAATCCAGTCGGGCGCACTTAAAAACCTCATTGCAATGTGTTTTTTGCAATGAGGTTTTTTGTTTTTGTTAGTGTTTGATTTTCAAAATAACTTTAGCAGCATATCATCTGCGGCATCGGTGTATTGACCTTTTGCTAGACGCTCGTTCCTCAGCCTGTTTATAGTGATTCGCATGAGGCGGATTTCTTCTGTGGAAAAAGTAGCTTTTTTATCGGCTGGGAGAAAATTGATTTTTAGTATCAGTCGCCCCGGTTTTTCTGTGCTATGCCCAAGCGCTTTTTCACGGTAATAATAAGGTGCAAGCGCTTTCAACAGGATACTTTTGTTCGCACGGGTCAATTTGATTTTTCTCATAATCCAATCGCCTTTCCGAGTTTCTCTTGTGCTTTGCGTTTATTTTTGTCAAATGCGTGGGCGTAAATATCCAGCGTTGTACTTGCCTGCGCATGGCCCAATAGACTAGCCACCGTGCGCACATCCACACCCTGCGCAATCAGCAGACTGGCGTTTGTGTGCCGCAGACTGTGCACATTCAAATCCAGCGGCAAGTTGTTGGCCTTCAAAATCAGCTTGAAGCGATAGGTAAATGCTCATGTACGGTAAGGAAGCAAGCAACCGAAAACAAGAGATAGACCGCCAGCACTACACTATTCCGAACCAAAGACCAAAAGATAAGCATTGTGGGAAAATCTAAACTTTTGGATTTTCCTACAATGCCGACTACGGCGGAATCCTTCCCACTCCTTATATCTTTATTTCCGTATACATTGAATTTGTATTTAGTAAATGCTATAATGTCCCTATTCAAATTATAAATGTGTTGAATTAGTTACATGTACATATTTTTTGTGCCGCATAAATACCCTGTTGAGGTTGTCGTTCTTTGTCCAGATGTGGAAACAATAAAAGGAAGGGAACGATACAGGGAGAAAACAGGCTATTCCGGCTTTACGGTTGAAACCTTATACGATACATTTATGCAGACAACACCACGGATCGGCTTTTGGCTGGACAATTCCAACCAAACACCACAGCAGACAGCAGAAACCATTCTGAACGCCAGAAAGTCGGTATGATTGTTACATATAAGGGGAAGAAAAATTTCTTTTAGGTACTTGCTTTCCTAAAACTGATGTGATACAATGATTTAATCCAGAAAAGGAGTAAAAAATATGCGGCAAGGTATTCTTAAATAAAACTATAATCAAATAGTGGGAACAAAGGATTATGATAGTCCCTTTTGTGGGGGCTTGGTTTTTTGTACCCAATTTAAGAATACTTTTGCCTTATCAATTTTGACATATCCGAAAAACAGCAATCACAAACAGGTGTATGCTGTATATGTGTATGTCCGCAAATTATAATCCCCAGTGGTAAAAGTATTTTACTGCTGGGGATTTTTATGCCCTTTTGGGGCTGTAAAAGGAGGACAATCACATGAAAATAATCAATATTGGAATTCTCGCCCATGTAGACGCAGGAAAGACAACATTAACGGAGAGTTTATTGTATACCAGTGGTGCAATTGCAGAACCAGGGAGCGTAGATAAAGGCACAACAAGGACAGATACAATGAATTTGGAGCGTCAAAGGGGAATCACTAT
>ERZ1034962.719-NODE-719-length-13540-cov-16.828031_pt1 | contig 13540 bp, 9 predicted proteins | sample MGYA00520696_ERZ1034962 | MGnify/ENA primary metagenome ERZ1034962 (study PRJEB33766, sample SAMN09781770) | gut metagenome | biome: gut microbiome | host: Homo sapiens | place: Madagascar | study: EMG produced TPA metagenomics assembly of the PRJNA485056 data set...
GCCCCCGGAGAGCGGGGCAGGAAAGCCGTCCTTTTACTAAAGAGGAATCAACATGCCAAGCAAACGTACCAATGATTCGGTTGACCGGATCCTGGAAGAACTGAATATGCAGCAGGCGCAGGCCGGTCTGCGGGACAGCGTCACCGACCATCAGGTCGATGAGATCCTGCGCAGCGTCGGCATTTTATCGCTGCCTGACGAGCCGCTGCCCGAGGACACACTCGCCTTCCCGGAGGGAGACGCGCTGGACGACCTGCTGCAAAAGCCGGTGTCGCAGCCTGCGCCCGCCCCGGCACAGCCGCGCCCGTATACCCCGGTGCAGCAGCCTGACCCGCAGCCGGTGCAGCCCGATGCGCGGACGACCCGCCCGCCGGAGCAGCCGCTGCCGACCCAGGCGGCTGCGGAAAACACGACCGGCAGTCTGGGATATGACGGCGATACGACCCGCACCGGCATCATCAAGGATTTTCTTCTTAAAATGGCGCCGGACGGCAGCGCTGCGGACACCGATGCCCTGAATCAGGGCAAAAACCAGTTCCAGAAGTTCTTCAAGAACTCAGTCGCGGTCGTGCCTGATGAAAAGGGCCGGATGCCGAAGCCCGAAAAGAAAAAGCGCGGCTTTCTCGGCCTCAAACATGCCGAGGATACGGGGGCGTTTGTGCCCATCAATGTCTCGCTCAGCGGCAAAAATGCGGAGTATGAGGATGACCCTGCCATGCAGCAGGAGTATTATCCCGATCAGGAACCGGAGCAGCCGCCCCAGCGCAGCGCAGAGCCGCGCAGAAAACAGGGCTTTCTGGGCGGTTTTTTCGCCCCGGAGGAGGAGACCGAGGAGCTGATGATCCCCGAGGAGCGCGCCGAGGAGCCTTCCCCGTACCGCCCGGGAGCTGCCGTGCCTGCGCAGCAGCCTGTGCAGACGCCCTCTGCGGCGGCTGTGCCTGTGCAGCCGGAGCCGCCCGTGCCGCCTGCACAGGAGGAAACCTCCACGCAGGAGGTCTGGCGCAGCAAGTACACCCGCCCGGCCCGCCGCGCCGCGGAGGAGAGCGGCCATACCGTGGAGATCATCCAGGGCACGGTGGACTATGCCAAAAAGCACCCGTCCGCGCCGTCGCCCTCCGGCATGACCGGCACGATCTACCGCAAAAAGAAGAACACCGTGGAGTTCACCCCCGGCCAGAAGATCCAGAAGGCCCCGCCGCCGCAGCCTGTGCCGCAGCGCAGCGGGGAGCCTGTGGGCGAGCCCATCGAGACGCCCCGCGGCCAGACATCCACCGGCTACACGATGCAGATCGGCGGGCTGGACGCCGTCCCCGTGGACAGCACGCAGGACTTTATGGCCGCCTACAACGCCGTGCGCCCGCAGCGCCGCCCGGCTCCCGCGCCGGTGCAGCCCGCAGCGCCCGTGCAGACGCCCCCCGCGGCGGATGCCTATGACGAGTCGGCTGCCGTTGATGAGTCCTCCTGGGCGAAGCACGACGGCACCGGCCAGTGGCCCGTGCCCCGCCAGTGGGACGACGTGGACACGCTGGTCAACACGCTGACCGGGAACATCCACCTGACGCCGACGGCCCCGGAGCATTCCGCCCAAAACAGTACCTCCGGGACGGCCCCGTCCGCTCCGGCGCACAGCGGCTTTACGCAGCGCATCGATATGCCCGCCGCACCTGCGCCCGGCAGTCCGGCCAACGCGGGCAGTCAGGCCCCCGCGCCTGCCCACACCGGCTTTACCCAAAGGCTGGACCCGGCCCCGGCGCAGCCCGCCCACAGCGGCTACACCCAGAACCTGAACCAACAGGCCTCCGCCGCGCCGGATACGGCCTCCTTTGTCAACGGCATCGCCGCGGCCATCAACACGCAGCAGCCGGCAGGGGATACGCGCGATTATGACAGCGCTGCGGCGCGGCTGACGGACTCGCTGGAGGATGACCCCGCAGCCACCCGCACCCGCGCCCGCATCCCGACGGCGGCAGAGGTCAAAAAGGCCGCTGCCCGCCTGACGGGCCGCGCCGACGACGAGACGGAGGACAACGCCGCCTCCCCGTTTGACACAGCGGAGATCCCCGTGCCCCACAGCCGCGAGTATGAGCGTGCCGAGGACGCCCCGGCGATCCGCGCTCTGCTGGCGAAAAAGCGTGCCCGGGCAGGCATCGCCTGCATCGTCTCGGGTGCGATGTCGCTTGTCATGATCGTGCTGGCACTGCTGCCGGTGCGCCCCGCCGCCCTGAACGACCCCATGGTCTACCCGGCGGCGCTGCTCGTGCTGCTGCTGGTCAGCTGCGCCGTCAACTGGCGGAGCTTTCTGGACGGCTTCCGGGGACTGGTCAGGACCTCCTCGCCGGACAGTCTTTCGATCTTACCGGCGCTGGGTGCTGCGGTGCAGTGCCTGGCCGTTCTGGCCACCGGCGGCTACACCGGCGGCACGCTGATGCTGGCCGGTCCGGCAGCGCTGATGCTCTGCATGAACGCGGCGGGCCACGCCCTGAACGCGGCCACGGTCAGCGATGCCTTTGAGAGCGTCAGCGGGCAGGACGGCTACGCCGTTGCCTACCGCCTGAAGGACGCCGGGGCTCTGCGCGCGATCTCGCAGGGACTGCCCGAGCCGCATCCCTGCGTGCTCGTCACCCGCCCGACCCAGATCTTCCGCAGCTTTCTGACCAACAGTGCCGCCCACGGCACCAGCGATAAGAACCAGCAGCAGTTTGTCTGGCTGCTGGGCGGCTGCGGTCTGGCAGCCTTCCTGTTCACGCTTATCACGTCCAAAAGCGCAGCCACGGCGGCCACGGCCATGACCAGCCTGTTCTGCCTGGCCGCGCCGCTGGCCGGTACGCTGATGTCGGCGGTGCCGGCCCGCATGATGCAGCAGCGCGCCTACAAGGTCGGCGCGGTCATCCCCGGCTGGCGGGACATCCGTCAGCTGGGCCGCATCAATGTTGTGCAGGCCACGTCGCGCCAGCTCTTCCCGGAGGGGTGCGTCACGCTGCGGGACATCCATCCCGTCAAGATGGAGCACATTGACACCGCCATTGTCTATGCGGCCTCGATGCTGGCCGATACGGACTCGACGCTGAACAAGCTCTTTACCGGCATGGTCGCCAGCAAGAGCCTGCTGGAAAAGGTCACGGATCGTCAGGCTGTGCCCGGCAAGGGCTATATGGGCTGGATCCGCAAGGAGCGCGTGATCCTGGGCAACCGCGCCATGATGATGGACTACGGCATCAAGGTGCCCAGCCAGGAGTATGAGCAGCACTACACGCTGAACCAGCGCCGCATCGTGTATATGGCGGTGGCGGGCAAGCTGTACGCCATGTTCCGTATTGCGTACCAGAGCGACCCCAAGATCGCCGCAGATCTGGAGCTCGTGCACCGCACGGGAATGTACCTTGTTGTGGACTGCGACGACTTCAACTGTGATGTCCGGCTGCTGGAGACTGCTTACGGCCTGCCCACCGGCTCGGTCAAGGTGCTGTCCGGCGCCGAGCACGAGGCTGTTGCCCCGGCGGTGGCCTGGCTGCCCGAGAGTGAGGGCAGTATGCTGCATCTGGGCAGCTTCCGCAGTCTGGTCGGCGGCCTGGTCGCTGCCGCAGGGGCCGCCCAGGGCGAGAAGTACGCCTCCTACGCGCTGACCCTCTCGGTGCTGGCCAGCACCGCGGTGGGTGTGCTGATGACGCTGACCGGCGGCATTGTCGCGCTGCCCCTGATCGGCATTGTGCTGTATCAGGCCGCTTGGCTGGTCATTACGCTGTTCTTCCCGCTGATGCAGCGTTAAGGCAGCACAGAATGATGTTAGGAAAGGGGATCCCCAATGTACCGTGCACGCGAAAAACAGATGTCGATCTACGACTATCTGCCGCCCTACCACGGCGAGCTGTGCAACGCCAACCGCTGGGTGCGGCTGGCTGACGCCATCGACTGGGATGGCTTTGAAAAAGCCTACAGTGCGCTGTTTGCCCCCGGCGGCAAGGTGGCGCTGCCCGCCCGCGTGGCGCTGGGCTGCCGGATCATCCAGCTGCACTATGCGGCGTCGGACCGCGAGGTCGTGGCGCTGGTGCAGGAAAGCCCCTATCTGCAATATTTTTTGGGGTTCGAGAGCTTCACCGACGCGGTGCCGTTCTCGTCCCGCACGGTGGCGCGGTTCCGCGCCCGCATTCCGGATAAGGCTGTGCGCCCGGCGGTCCGCCTGCTGCGCAGCTTTCAGTGACCCATTTATATAGAGAGGTATTCATGGAATTGTTTTTAGACGCACTTCTGGACGCATTGATCGACGGCGTGAAGATGCTGCCGTTTTTGTATCTGGCCTACCTGCTGATCGAGTGGCTCGAACGCCATCACGGTGAGAGCATCGAGGGGGCCCTCGCAGGCGGCGGGCGCTGGGGGTTCATCCCCGGTGCGCTGCTGGGCTGTGTGCCGCAGTGCGGCTTCAGTGCGGTGGCCTCCAACCTGTACGCAAGCCGGGTCATCACGCCCGGTACGCTGCTGGCGGTGTTCATCGCGACCAGCGACGAGGCCATCCCGCTGCTGGCGGCGGAGCCGTCCCAGTGGGTCACGCTTGTGCTGCTGCTGGCCTGCAAGGTGGCGTTTGCCATCGTGGGCGGCTGGCTGCTGGACATCCCGCTGCGCCGCGTTCTGCCGCACTCCCTCTACGGCGGCTACGAGGGCCATGCCGACGACGTCGACTGCCACGAGGAACATGAGGAATCGAGCAGCATTTTTATGGCGGCACTGCGCCACACGCTGGAAATCTTCGTGTTCATCCTGCTGTTCAGCTTTATCATCAGTCTGCTGTTTGAGGGCTTCGGCGAGGAGCCCATCACGGCGGCACTGTCCGGCATGGGCATCTTCCAGCCGATGCTGACGGCGCTGGTCGGCCTGGTGCCCAACTGCGCGGTCAGCGTGCTGCTGGCCCAGCTCTACGTGCAGGGAGCCATCAGCTTCGGCAGCCTGTTCGCCGGCCTGACTGCTGGTGCGGGCGTCGGCCTGGCTGTGCTCTGGCGCGTCAACCCCAGCTGGAAGCAGAACCTTTTCATGACCGGTCTGCTCTGGGCCGTCGGCGCTGCGACGGGTATGCTGCTGCAGCTGCTGCCGCTTTGATACAAAAAGGCTTCCCCCTCGGGGGAAGCTGTCAGCGGCCCCGCCCACTGACTGAGGAGGGCCAGGCTTCCCGACACCATCCGTTCACGAGTCGCTGCGGCACACTTGCCCCTCATCCGCTTCACTTCGTTCAGCACCTTCCCCCGCGGGGGAAGGCTTTTTAGCATCTCCAGTCTGTATACTATACAATTTGTATATTCAAAAAGGAGGACTCCCCATGCAATACAGTATTGAAAACGACATTCTGCGCCTGACTGTCGACTCCCACGGTGCCGAGCCGGTCAGTGTCATCCATAAGCCCACCGGGGCCGAGCTGCTCTGGCAGGCCGACCCTGCGGTCTGGAAACGTCATGCGCCAATTCTTTTTCCGTACACAGGCAAGCTGACCGGCGGCAAAATGCTGGCCAAGGGTGTGGAGTACGCAGGCGGTCAGCACGGCTTTGCCCGCGATGTCGAGCACACGATGACCCATCACGCCGACAATCTGCTGGAGTTTGAGCTGCACGCGAACGCCGAGACGCTGCCCAAGTGGCCGTATGCCTTCGTGCTGCGCTCCACCTTCACGCTGGAGGGGGAGACCGTCCACCACACGCTGACCGTCGAGAACCCCGTCGAGGACAAGCTCTGCTTCGGCATCGGCTACCATCCGGCTTTTGCGCTGCCCTTCGATGACCGCCACGTCACCGAGGACTACGAGATCCGGTTTGACGGCGTCGAGTCGCCACTCTGCGTCAGTGCTCAGCCCAACGGTCTGCTCAACGGTCAGAGCTACTACCTGGCCCGCAACGTCGAGGCTATCCAACTGACCGACGACCTGTTTGACAACGACAGCCACGCCATGGTCAACCTGCGCAGTGCGCATGTTTCGGTCATCGAGAAGGACACGGGCCGCAGCGTCATCTGCGATGTCTCCGACTTCCCGTACACCCTGATCTGGTCCGCGCCCAAGAAGCCGCTGCACTTTATCTGCATTGAGCCGTGGCACAGCCTGCCCGGCGAGGAAAACGGCCCCATCGACTGGGAGCAGCGCCCCTGCGCCGCGATCCTGAAGAAGGGCGAGAGCTGGTCCACCACGCTGTCCACGACCTTTGTCCGCTGAAAGTCAGATGAAAGCATTAAAAAAATACCGCTGGCCGCTGACCGGCGCACTGCTGGGGGTGCTGGTCTTTCTGGCTGTTTACGGCGTGCGGGTGCTTGACCCGACGAGCGTTGACTGGATCCTGAACAGCCTCAGCCCCGACCCGATCCAGCACTATCTGGGGTGGGAGCTTTTCCGCCGCAGCCCGGTGCATCTGCCCTACATCGGCGCAAATTACAACGCGGTCTACCCGTTCCGCACCAGCGTGCTGTTCACGGATTCTCTGCCGCTGGCGGCGCTGTTCTTTAAGCTGCTGGGCGGGATTCTGCCCACGCGGTTCCAGTATTTCGGCTGGTGGGGGCTGCTCTGCTATGCCCTGCAGGGCGGGCTGGCGCAGGCGGTCATTGCCCGCATTGCGGGCGTGCAGCCCACATTTGGCCGGGACGACAAGAGCAAGGCCGCCGTCGCCATCATCATGAGCCCCGGCCAGACCGCCAAGCTGTGGGGCAGCGTGCTGGGCGCGGGCGTGCTCGTGCTGTTTCCGGCGCTCACGATCCGCATGTTTGCCCACACGGCGCTGGCCGCCAACTGGCTTGTGCTGCTGGCACTCTACCTTTGGCTGCGCAGTGACGAGCTCATGCCCACGACCCGCAGCGCCTGCCTTATCTGGGGCGGCATGGGGCTGCTGTGCGCAGGCATCCACCTCTATTATCTGCCGATGGTCGGTCTTGTGCTTGTGGGATACGCGGTGCGCCGCGCCCTGCAAAAGCGAGGCCCGGCGGCGGTGCTGGCACCGATTGCAGCGTTCTGTGCTGCGGCGCTGGCGGAGTTGGTGCTGTTGGGGGCGTTCGCCGTCAACTTTGCGGGCTACTCCAACGGCTACCTCAGCGGCGCAGATGTGGTCAACCTGTTCGTGCCCGGTATCGCTGCCAGCTGGGAGCAGATCGTCTATGCGGGCCTTGGCACAACGCTGGCCGTCGTGCTGGCGCTCGTCTGTGCGGCAGTCCATTTTAGCAAGGCAAAAGCATTTTTTGCCGCGCACCGGGATTGGCTGATCGCGGGCGTTGTCGTGCTGGTGCTCGACCTTATCGCTGCGGGCGGCAACACCGTCACCGTGGCGGGGCACACGCTGTTCACCGTGCCCATTCCGCAGCCTTTGATGGACTTCTGGGCCATGTTCTCGTCCTGCGCACGCCTTGCGTGGCTGGCTGGCATGCTGCTGGCTGTCGTCGGCTGCGGTCTGGTGCTGCGCTTCTGGGAAGGGGACAATCGCACCCCCGCTGTGCTGCTGGCTGTCTGTGCGGCAGCGCAGGGCTGGGGGCTGCGGCAGACGCTGTACAATCAGTGGAGCTATTTCCACGCCGCAGGCTTCTACCAGAATAACTCCCAGCTGCGGGACCCCGCGTGGGACGACATTGCCGCGAGCGGCAAATACAGCCATCTGGCCTTTGCCACATTTGACTTTGAGCATGACGAGTTCTGGGATCTGGTCGACTTTGCCGCCGACCACGGCTGGACCTCCAATAGCTTCTACATGGCGCACATGGACGGCAACCTGGCCGCGGTCACGCTGCCGGGCGAGCTGAACGAGCTTTCCGCTGACACGCTCTATGCCTTCATCGACGAGGACGAGCTGACGCGGAACAGTTACGACCTGCACTATTACCGGCTGGATGGCATCCTGATCGGCAGCGTCGAGCCCATCGACGGCATCGAGGAGGAGCCGACGCCCGAGACACCCGGCTGTGAGATGAACCTGACACGCTCCGATGTTATCAACGGTGACATCAGCGGCGACGGCGTGACCCTGACCACCGGCGGCGAGATGATGACCGAGGAATGGACGCTTTTCCCCGGGCGCTACCGCGTCACGCTGACCGGCAGCGGCTTTGACCACAGCTATATTTACGCCCGGTACGGCCTCATCAATCAGGAGACCTACAAGCTGGACATCGACTTCACCGGCATCGACCCGAACGAGATGACCTTTGAGTTTACGGCCACCGAGATGCTCCACTACTGGCGCACCGCCGTCCACACGCTGGACGACGCCAATGTCACCGTCAACAGTGTGACGGTGGAGAAGGTAGGGTAAACCGGTTCGGTTCTCACATCCGGCCGTTTACCGTTTCCCACAAACTAAAAAAACCTGCCTGCACAATCAGTGCAGACAGGTTTTTTACTTTATAACGCTGCTAAATCAGAACGCAACCTTCTTGGCCACGTAGTCGCGCAGCTCGCTGATGGGCATACGGACCTGCTCCATCGTGTCGCGGTCACGGACGGTCACGCAGCCGTCGGCCTCGACCTTGTCGTCGCCGACGGTCTGGAAGTCCACGGTGATGCACAGCGGGGTGCCGATCTCGTCCTGACGGCGGTAGCGCTTGCCGATGGAACCGGCGTCGTCGTAGTCGACCATGAAGTCCTTGGCCAGCTCGTTGCGGATCTCCATCGCCTTGTCGCCCAGCTTCTTGGACAGGGGCAGCACGGCGCACTTGAACGGTGCCAGATAGGGGTGTAGGTGCAGCACGGTGCGCACATCCTCCTTGCCCTTGGCGTCCACGAGGTGCTGCTCGTCGTAGGCCTCGCACAGGAAGGCCAGCGCCACACGGTCACAGCCCAGAGACGGCTCGATGACGTAGGGAATGTAGTGCTCGTTCGTCTCGGGATCGAAGTATTCGAGGCTCTTGCCGGAGGCCTCCTGATGGCGGCTCAGGTCATAGTTGGTGCGGTCTGCAATGCCCCACAGCTCGCCCCAGTCGGTGAACGGGAAGGCGTACTCGATGTCGGTGGTGGCGCGGCTGTAGAAGGCCAGCTCGGCGGGCTCGTGGTCGCGCAGGCGCAGATTTTCTTCCTTGATGCCAAGGCTCAGCAGCCAGTTCTTGCAGTAGTCCTTCCAGTAGGCGAACCACTCCAGGTCGGTGTTGGGCTTGCAGAAGAACTCGCACTCCATCTGCTCAAACTCGCGGGTACGGAAGGTGAAGTTGCCCGGGGTGATCTCGTTGCGGAATGCCTTGCCGACCTGGCAGACGCCGAAGGGCAGCTTGCGGCGGGTCGTGCGCTGGATGTTCGCAAAGTTGACGAAGATGCCCTGCGCGGTCTCGGGGCGCAGGTAGCAGGTGGAGGAGGAATCCTCGGTGACGCCGATGGCGGTCTTGAACATCAGGTTGAACTTGCGGATGGGGGTGAAGTCATGCTTGCCGCAGACGGGGCAGACGACCTCGGGGTGGGTGGCGATGAACTCGTCCATCTCGTCAAAGGTCATGGCATCGACGTCCACGCCCTTGCCCTGCTCACACTCGGAGATGAGCTTGTCCGCGCGGTGGCGGCTCTTGCAGGCGCGGCAGTCCAGCAGCGGGTCCGAGAAGCTGGACACGTGGCCGGTGGTCACCCAGGTCTGGGGGTTCATCAGGATGGCAGCGTCCAGCCCGACGTTGTAGGGGCTTTCCTGCACGAATTTCTTCATCCATGCCTTTTTGACGTTGTTTTTGAACTCGACACCCAGAGGGCCGTAGTCCCAGCTGTTGGCCAGGCCGCCGTAAATTTCGCTGCCCGGATAGATGAACCCGCGGTTTTTGCACAGGTTCACGATCATGTCAAGGGTCTTTTCGCTGTTCTTCATTACGTTACTCCTTCCGCATGGCTGGCTGCCACACAAAGCGTTTTTCCCACCGCGCCGGATGAATTTGGCACGATACGCTTATTATAGCATAGGTTGCGGGAGGGGACAAGGGCAGTTTGCGAAAAAGGCTTCCCCCGAGGGGGGAAGCGGTCAGCGGCCCCGCCCGCTGACTGATGAGGGCAAACCTTGCCGAGGCTGCCAGTTTATGGAGCAATGGCGGCGACTTCGCCCTCATCCGGCCTCGGGCGGGGCCTCGGCCACCTTCCCCCGAGGGGGAAGGCAAGCTCACAGCAAAAGCCAGCTGATTTCCTCCGCCAGTCTCCCCAATTCCTCCCGGGTCAGGGTCTTATCTGCCGTCAATCGCGCCAGCTCCTCCTGCACGCGGGGGATCTTGTGCGCCGGAATGCCGATGCGCGCCAGCTCCTTTTTCGTGAACGGCGGCTTTTTCGCCGTGCGTCCCAGCCGTGACACGGCCAGCGGGTCAATGCCCCAAATCAGCTTTGCCATTCTGCATCCCTCCTGCGGTTTTCTTCATTATAACAGGCAGCACCGGAAAAAGCCAGAAAAATCACAGAGCAAGGGCGGCGTTTATCGTACCGTAAAAAGTTTTTTGTGCCGTCAAGGCCGCGGCGCAAGCGGCACCCTCGACGTATTGCTGTGTTTTGGCTCCCTGAATTTGTGCCTTTTACCCAAAAATTGGTCGGTCAGGCTGCAATTTCAAAAAAAGTGTTTATTTTGTTGCAGAAAAATAGTATAATTACTCCGTAATATAGTTAAGTATACCGCGTGCCATCCCCTACGGCAGCGGATAAATTTTGAGGTGACCACTGTTATGGTTTTTAGTATGTATGACCCCAAGCTGCTCGAAGGCGTCCGCACGATCCATTTCATCGGCTGCGGCGGCTCCGGCACCTATCCGCTGATCCAGATCCTGCACAGCCGCGGCTATGCCATCACCGGCTCTGACGTCGAGGAAACCAAAAACACCGAGGCCGAGCGTGCCCTCGGCGTGCGCGTCTGCATCGGGCATGACGCCGCCAACGTCGGCAACGCGGACCTTGTGGTCTACAGCGCCGCCATCCATGACGATAACCCCGAGCTGCAGGCCGCCCGCGCCCGCGGCATCAAAGCCGTTGAGCGCAGCGTCATGCTGGGCTACATCAGCCGTACCCATGCCCAGAGCATCGGCGTGGCCGGCACCCACGGCAAGACGACGACCACCGGCATGATCACCACAATGCTGGAGCTGGCGGGCAGGGACCCGGCGGCGGTCATCGGCGGCAAGCTGCCCCTGATCGGCGGCTACGGCAAGGCCGGCAGCGGCCAGAGCGTTGTCATCGAAGCCTGTGAGTACCACGAGACCTTCCTGCATCTGACCTGCGCGGTGGGCGTCATCCTGAACATTGACAACGACCATCTGGAATATTACGGCACGATGGGCAAGCTCAAGCTGGCGTTCCAGAAGTTTGCGCTGCTGTCCCGCACCGTTGTTTTTAACATGGACGATAAGAACACGATGGACGTCGTGAACTCCATTGACCGTCCGGTCCTGAGCTTCGGCATCGAGGAGGAGGCCCGTTTCCGCGCCGTCAACATCGGCGAGTACAAGCCCGGCTTCTTTGAGTTCGATGTCCTCGAACTCGGTGAGCACTTCGCCCACATCAAGCTGGGCGTGCCCGGCTACCACAACATTTACAATGCGCTGGCCATGTGCTGCTGCGTGCGCCCGCTGGGCCTCAAGCCCGAGGACGCCGTTCGCGCAGCCGAGCAGTTCCACGGCACGGGCCGCCGCTTTGAGATCAAGGGCGAGTGCAACGGCGCGGTCATCGTCGATGACTACGCCCACCATCCCACCGAGCTGGCCGCCACGCTGGCAACCGCCAAGGAGATGGGCTATGACCGCGTCATTGCCGTGCATCAGCCGTTCACCTACAGCCGCACAAAGATGCTGATGGACGACTTCGCCAAGGTGCTGCGTGCCGCCGATCAGGTCGTGCTGCTGCCCATCATGGGTGGCCGCGAGAAGGACGACGGCAGTGTCAGGAGCGAGGATCTGGCCGCCAAGCTGCCCGGCAGTGTCGTGGTGGACGGCCTCGAGGGTGCCGCCGCCTGGGTCAGGCAGAACGCCAAAAAGGGCGACCTCGTCGTCTGCATGAGCTGCGGCGATCTGTACAAGGCCGCGGATATGATGGTCGAAAAATAAGCTTTGCGACAGGCTGCCCGGGCGGGCGGCCTGTTTTTTGGTAGAGTGGCTTCCCCCTCGGGGGAAGCTGTCAGCGACCCCGCTCGCTGACTGATGAGGGCAAGGTCCGCTGCGGCAGTCAGTGAACGGGCAACCCCCGGAGGGCCGCCCCTCATCCGACCTCGGGCGGGGCTTCGGCCACCTTCCCCCTCGGGGGAAGGCACGCAGCCTTGCTATTACCGCCCACTTTATGGTACAATACAACCAAATATATTATAAAAGGAGCCACTTGCAATGAACCAACATTACCTCCAGCTCTACGCTGATTTTATCGTCAAGGTGGGCGTCAATGTGCGTCCGCGCCAGAATTTTATCGTCCGCTGCCCGGTCACGATGCCCGACTTTGCCCATGCCTGCGTCCGCGCGGGCTATGAGGCCGGGGCCAAGACCGTCGTTGTCCGCTGGGAGGACGATAAGCTCACCCGCCTGAACATGGAGCTGGCCGACGAAAAGGACCTGACTGCCATGAAGCCCTATGAGCTGCGCAGCTACCTCGACTACGCCGAGGACCCGGACGGCTGCTGCACGCTGGCCATCCATGCCGAGGATCCCGAGGCACTGGCGGGCCTTGATGCGGGTAAGCTGAACCGCGTCAACCTCGCGCGCCGTACCTTTATGAAGCCCTGGCAGGAGTACACGATGAATGACCGCGTCCAGTGGTGCGTGGCGGCTGTGCCCGCTCCGGGCTGGGCCGCCAAGGTGTTCCCGGAGCTGCCGCTCGACGAGGCTGTTGAAAAGCTCTGGGCGCTGATCTTTGACGTCTGCCGTGTCTCCACCGGTGACCCCGTCGGCGCGTGGCAGAAGCATGTCGCCGTGACCAAGGCCCGCCGTGACCGCATGAACGCGCTGGAGCTGGACCGCATCCACATGACCAGCTCGAACGGCACAGACCTGACCGTCGGTCTGGCCGACGACGCCACCTGGGAGGGCGCGTCCAGCAAGACCGAGGACGGCATTGAGTTCATCGCCAACGTTCCCACCGAGGAGGTTTTCTGTGCGCCCCACCGCGAGCGCACAAACGGCATCGTCTACGGCACGAAGCCCTACGCCTACAACGGCCAGCTGATCGAGGGCTGGCATGTCACCTTCAAGGACGGTGTTGTCGTGGAGCACGGTGCCGAGAAGAATGCCGACCTGCTGGCCGAGTTGCTCTCCACCGACGAAAATTCGAACCGCATCGGCGAGATCGCCCTCGTGCCCGCCTCCAGCCCCATCAACCGCAGCGGCGTGCTGTTCTACAACACCCTGTTTGATGAGAACGCCGCCTGCCACATTGCGTTCGGCGCGGGCTACCCGACGAACATCAGGGGCGGCTCTGCCATGACCCGCGACGACCTGATGAAGAAGGGCCTGAACAACTCCGCCATCCATGAGGATGTCATGATCGGCGCGGCGGATACCCATGTCACCGGCATCACGAAGCGCGGGGAAGAAGTCACGATCTTTGAAAATGGCGAATGGGCGTTCTGAGCCGCACGCCCGCGCCCATTGACGCAGACCGCCCGGCGGC